>Ga0134128_10000175_pt1 | contig 91265 bp, 85 predicted proteins | sample KB31754_FD_96462 | JGI IMG/M metagenome (GOLD analysis project Ga0134128, IMG submission 96462) | Terrestrial soil microbial communities with excess Nitrogen fertilizer from Kellogg Biological Station, Michigan, USA - KB3-175-4 | ecosystem: Environmental > Terrestrial > Soil > Unclassified ... | reverse complement strand
CTAGCGCCGAGGAGCGCGACACGCGCGGGTTCATTTCGATCACCACCATGCGCCCGTCCTCGGGGTTGATGGCGTACTGAATGTTGCTGCCGCCGGTATCGACGCCGATTTCGCGAATGACGCGGATCGAAGCGTCGCGCATCATCTGGTACTCGCGGTCGCTGAGTGTCTGCGCCGGCGCCACCGTGATCGAGTCGCCGGTGTGCACGCCCATGGGGTCGAGGTTCTCGATTGAGCAGACGATGATGACGTTGTCGGCGGTGTCGCGCATCACCTCGAGCTCGTACTCCTTCCAACCGAGCACGGTCTCTTCCACCAGTACCTCGTGCACCGGCGAAAGGTCGAGTCCCCGCGTCAGCATCTCGGCGAACTCCTCGCGGTTGTACGCCAGCCCGCCGCCGGTGCCGCCCAGCGTAAACGAGGGCCGGATGATCACCGGGTACTCGGTGGCGAACTCCATGCCGTCGCGCAAATTATTGACAAGGCGCGAGCGCGGCGTCTCGAGGCCGATGGTCTTCATCGCATCCTTGAACAGCAGCCGGTCCTCGGCCTTCTTGATGGCCGCCAGATTGGCGCCGATGAGCGAGATGTTCAATCGCTCGAGCTCGCCCGCGTCGGCCAGCTCGACCGCCAGGTTGAGGGCCGTCTGGCCGCCGACGGTGGGCAACAACGCGACTCCGGCGCGGCGGTCGGGGCGCGCTTCGCGCCGCAAAATCTCGGCCACGTAGGTGCGCGTAAGCGGCTCGATGTAGGTGCGATCGGCCAGCTCCGGGTCGGTCATGATGGTGGCGGGATTCGAGTTCACCAGCACCACCTCATAGCCGTCGGCGCGCAGCGCCTTGCACGCCTGGGCGCCCGAGTAATCAAACTCGCACGCCTGCCCGATCACGATCGGGCCCGAGCCGAGGATCACCACCTTTTCGATGTCGTTGCGTCGAGGCATTTGTTTAGCGTTCCATCAACTTCATGAAATCGGCGAACAGGTAGTGCGAGTCGTGCGGGCCGGGCGCCGCCTCAGGATGGTACTGCACGCTGAATAGCGGCAACGTCCGGTGGCGCAGGCCCTCGAGCGTTCCGTCATTCAGGTCGAAGTGGGTCAGCTCGACTTCCGACACCGGGAGTGAATCCGGGTCGACGGCGAAATTGTGGTTGTGGGCGGTGATCTCGATTGCGCCGGTCGGGTTGCGCACCGGGTGGTTGCCGCCATGATGGCCGAACTTCAATTTGTACGTTTTGCCGCCGAGCGCCAGGCCGATCAGTTGGTGCCCGAGACAGATGCCGAAAATCGGAACCCGGCCCATCAGACCGCGAATGTTCTCGACCGCGTAATCACAAGGCTCGGGGTCGCCGGGGCCGTTGGATAGAAAAACGCCGTCCGGCTTGAACGCCAATACATCCTTTGCCGTGGTGCCCGCCGGAACCACATTTACCTCGCAGCCATGGCTGGCAAGCTGGCGCAGTATGTTGCGCTTGATGCCGAAGTCGTAGGCGACGACACGCTTCTTGGCGCCGCTGGCGCCCGGCCACGTATAGGCGGCGGCCGTGGTGACTTCGCGCGCCAAGTCACGTCCGTCCATGCGGGGAATTGCCTGCGCCCGCGCGCGCAGGGATTCGGGGTTGCCGGTTGCCGGCGCCAGGATCCCGCGCTGGACGCCCTGCTCGCGCAGGTGGCGCACCAGGGCGCGGGTGTCAATATCGGCCAGCACCGGAATGCCGCGGCGCTCGAAGTACTGTTGGCAGGATTGCTGGCTGCGCCAGTTGCTGGCAATCGGCGAAAACTCGCGGACGATCAGCCCCTCGATGTAGGGCTTAGCGGCCTCATCGTCCTCGACGGTCGAGCCGTAGTTGCCGATTTGCGCCGCCGTGAGGCAGACGATCTGACCGGCGTAGGAGGGATCGGTGGCGATTTCCTGATAGCCGGTCATCGAAGTGTTGAACACCACCTCGCCCGCCGCCTCGACCGGCGCACCAAAGCCCGTGCCCTGGAACACACGGCCACTCTCCAGCACCAATTGCAATTGCATTTTTTGGGACCGAATTATCGTAGCAGAACCTGACGCCCGCTGACCAGCTAGAAATCGCCACCGCCGCCCTGATTGCCGCCCAACACGCCGCCCAGCACCGCGCCCAGCGCTCCCATCCCCGCCACCGTGCCCAGCGTTCCGCCGCCGCCGTGGGTGGCGGCCGATGCCGCGATACGGCTGGCCAGCCGGTCGAATGACAAGGTTTGTAAAATTACGGTGCCGGGGCCGGTCAGGACGATGAAGAACATTCCCTCGCCGCCGAAGAGCAGGTTCTTGAAACCTTTAACAAACTCAATGGTGTAGCCGACGCCGGCATCAAAGGCAACCACGCTGCCGGTGTCGACGCGAATCTGCTCTCCCGCCGCCAACTCCATCCGGATGAAGTGCCCACCGGCATGCACCAGCGCGTCGCCCTGGCCGGAGAGCGTTTGCAGAATGAATCCCTCGCCGCTGAACATGCCATAGCCGAGCTTCTGGCTCAGCGCCACCGAGATGCCGACGCCGCCGCTGCAGCAGAGAAATGAATGCCGCTGGCACAGCCACTGTTTCGGACCTATGGCAAGGGGATGAATTGTGCCGGGATACGGCGCGGCGAAGCAAGCCTCGCCGCCGGCCGCGTCCCCGGTGAATTGAGCCAGGAAAAATGAGTCTCCGGCCAGCGCGCGCTTAAATCCCGACATTAGCCCGCCGCTCATGCCCGTGCTCATGCCCACGCCGCCGCGCATGTATAGGAGTGTTCCCGGTTCCGCCATCACCGACTGCCCCGCGCCCAGGCTGACGGTGACCGCCTGCATTTCGAAGCCGACAATCGAATACGCCGCGCCCCCCAGCGCGCCGGAGGAGGGAGAAGAATTCGTTTCCGCCATGAAAACATTGTAGGGCACGCGGCCACGGCGCGAAGCGCGGCCGGGCCTGTAGTAGAGTGGCAACGTGAAGCGACGTGGATTTCTCGCGCTGAGCGCGGCGGCAGCCTGTGGCACTGTGGTGGGCGCGACCGCGCCGGCGGATCGGTTTGAGGTCACGGGCGATGGCTTCCGGCTGAATGGCGAACCATTTGTGATTCGGTCGGGCGAGATGCATTATCCGCGGGTGCCGCGGGCCTACTGGCGTGACCGCATGCGGGCCATGCGCGCCATGGGGTTGAACACGCTCTGCACGTACGTCTTCTGGAACCTGCACGAGCCCCGACCCGGTCGGTTCGACTTCAGCGCCAATAACGACCTCGCCGCCTACGTCCGCACGGCGCGGCAAGAGGGGCTGCACGTAATTCTGCGTCCCGGTCCCTACATCTGTACCGAGTGGGATTTCGGCGGCTTACCGGCCTGGCTGCTGGCGCCGACGGCGGTTACAGTCCGCAGCCGCGATCCGCGCTTTCTGGCCGCCGCCGGGCGCTACCTCGAGCGCGTCGGACGCGAAGTTGCGGCGCTGCAAGTTACCCGCGGCGGCCCGATCCTGCTCTGCCAGGTTGAAAACGAGTACGGTTCGTTTGGCTCCGATCACGTTTACATGGCTGCGGTGCGCGACCTCATCCGCAACGCGGGGTTTGACGTTCCGCTTTACACGTCGGACGGTCCCAGCCAGCGCCTGCTCGCCTCCGGTACCCTCCCGGGCCTAACCAGCGTGATCAATTTCGGCGACGATGACGCGCCCGCCGACGGCTTCGCGGCACTGTCCAGGTTCCGGCCGGATGGCCCCAGAATGTGCGGGGAGTTCTGGGCAGGATGGTTTGACCATTGGGGCGAGACCCACCACACCACGCCGCCCGAGCACGCGGTCAATGGCATAGGCTGGATGCTCGCCCATAACATTTCGTTCAACATTTACATGTTCCACGGCGGCACATCGTTTGGCTTTATGGCCGGGGCGAATTTTTCCCGCGTTTACCAGCCCGACACCACCAGCTACGATTACGACGCCCCGCTCGACGAGGCCGGGCGGCCCACGCCCAAGTTCCGGGCTTTGCAGAAAATTCTTGGGGCGGCCGGCGGTCCCAGTCTTCCGCAGCCGCGGACCGGCATCGATATTCCACGGTTTGAGCTACGAGAATCGGCCCCAGTCAGTCAACTGCTGCGTGCGCCGCATCGCTCGACCGATCCACTGCCGATGGAAGCGCTCGGGCAATCGTATGGATGGATCTGGTATCGCACCAGGATTGCCGCCGGAACCGGCGCGCTCGAACTTCCACCGACCCGCGGCTACGGCCGAGCGTTTCAGAATGGCCGTGAAATTGACCTCGCGAGTCGCGCGCTCACGCTGGCGGCGGGCGAACTCGATATCGTGATCGAGAACATGGGCCGGATCAATTTCGGCCCCAAACTACAGGACAACCTCCAGGGCCTCTCCGGCGCTGTCCGCTTCGCCGGCGCCCGGCTTGGCCCGTGGGACATCTACCCGCTTCCGCTCAGCGGCAACGACCTGAGCGCGATTCGCTTTTTGCCCAACCCGCAGCCAGGTCCCGCGTTCTGGCGCGCCCATTTTCAGGTCGAGGAAGCTGGCGACTGCTTTCTCGACCTGCGCGGCTGGGGCAAAGGGCTGGTCTGGGTCAATGGCCACAACCTGGGGCGTTTTTGGAACCGCGGCCCGCAATTCGACCTGTTCCTTCCCGGCTGTTGGCTCAAATCGGGCCAAAACGAAGTCATCGTCCTCGATTGGGAAACGCACCAAAACGCCACCCTCGCCGCATCCAAGGATAGATCATGGCAACCCTCACTCGCGAGCAACTCATCGCCCATCTGAATCAGGACCTTGAACGTGAATACCAGGCAATTATCAGTTACGTCATCTACTCGCAAGTGCTGAAAGGCGCGGAGTACATGTCCATCGCAGGCGAGCTGGAGAAGCATGCCGCCGAGGAGTTGCAGCACGCCCTGGTGGTCGCCAACCAGATTGATTACCTGGGTGGCATGCCGGCCGCCGTGCCCAAGCCGGTGCGAACCAGCGAGAAGGCGCGCGAGATGTTGGAGTTCGACCTCGAAAACGAACTCAACACGATTCGCCAGTACCGCGCCCGCGTAAAGGAGTGCGAAGAACTCGAGGAGTTCGCCATTGCCGAACACATTCGCGAAATCCTGATTGACGAGCAGGACCACCTGATTGCGCTGGCCACCGCACTCGGGCGCGAGGCGCCCAAGCCTTAACCTGCCCCGGCGGCCCGTGCGCGCCGCCCTCTGGCGGGGCGCATTGTAGTTGGCAGCGGTTGTGTTGTGACCGTTGTTTTTAGCCCCGGTTATTTTTGCCCCGCAAACGGTGATTTCCGGATCCGCCCGGCGGCTTCGGGAAGTGTCGGCAGACTCTCGGCGCCGTCGGCGCTAACCGCGACGACTCCCATCATGTAATCGTCGAGAGTTTGCTCGATCTGGACTTCGGTGCCCTTGACCTCGAGCCGCATCGTCCATTGCGGCTGTGCTGTCGGCCGCAGCAGCACGCGGTAAGAGGCGGCTCCGGGAACGGGTCGCCAGCTGAGGTGGGTTCCCCATCCGGCGCGGCGCTGCTGGACCTGGGTTGGCGAGGGCGGCGCCAAGGCCAGCGCGGCGGCGGTGAGGGCATTCACGCGCGCCACATTCGCGGTGTAAGCCGGGTTCGTGAAGGCGATGATGTCGCCGAACTGGACGCCGTCATAGGTTCTCACCCACTGGTGCTGGTGATCGTAGTTCTCGTAGTAGTCGCTGAAGCGGACGGCGGCGAACTGGTTTTGCTGAAACGCGTCGGCATCGCCACCGCGGCTGAAGCGGTCGCGGCGATACTCCTGCACCACTTGGAAATCGGGTAAATATACAGCGGCGATACCGGAGGCGTAGCGGCCCAGTTGACGCGAGAGTGAGTCGTTCTCGCCGCCGATTTCGGAAAGGCGGAGGATCTCAGCCTGGCTCGGCGACTCGTCCATCGGCGGGCTGTAGACGCGCATCTGGTTGGTGTTGGCGTGGCCCGGGGTGTTATCTCCGCCGACAATATCGTCATCGAGCATCGCGACCACATCCTGGCCGGAGGCGCGCGCCTGTTCGGCATCGTGGTAGGCGCCGTAAAGGCCCTCCTCTTCGCCATCAAAGGCGATGAACTCGATGGTGGCGGGGAAATGCAATCCGCTCATTGCCCGGGCGCATTCCAAAGCGACTGCCACGCCCGACGCATCGTCATTGGCGCCGGGTCCCACCGTCGGGGTGCGGTCGGTCGCGCCGCCGCCGAATCCGCCGATGGTGTCGTAATCGCCGCCAATGATGAATACCTGATGGTTCTGTGGATCGTCTCCCGGCAGTGTGGCGATCACGTTGGCCATGGTCCCGGCCTTGGGAACACGGCCGCCCGCCGGCACCGGGAAGGTATCCACCTTGACCTGGAGCCGGCCGCCATGAGCCGCGCTGATGGCCTTGAACTCCTGCACAATCCAGGCTCGGGCGGCGGCGACGCCGGTGGTGGTAGAGTCGGTTTCATCGGTCGCCAGGCGCGTGCCGAAGCTCACCAGGTGGGCGGTGTCGCTCTTGATGTTCTCGGGCGTGATCGCAGCGATGATCTGACTGAGAGTCGGATTTCCGGCGGCGAGCCTCACCTCGGGAGGATGCTCGAACTGATACTTGGCGGTGGGAATCTGGGGTAGCGCCGGGCCGCGTTGTGCGGCGGCCGCGCCGGCGAGCAGGGCGAGAGCGAGTGGCAGAGCGAGTGGCATGGAGATGCGCATCCGGCTAGCATAATGCCAATGGTCTCCAGACGTTGCGACATGACGATGTTGACCGGCAGGGGGCCCTCGTCGTTGGTACCACACAGCGCCGCCACGGTGCTTTTCACCAACGCCGTTATGAACCAACTCAAGGAGGTCTTCCCAAGCTTTCGCGTGCCCTAAGAACCCTAGCCGGGAAACTCGAACTGCCGCGCCCCGCGGCCGCCCATGCGCGCCGGCACGGCGGCGCTGGAGAAATTGGGACGGAACATAGGGGTGAGCCCTTCCGCCTCGCGGGTGAAGGTCAGCGGCGAGTCGTCGCCGGCGCCGGCGGCGGCGTCGATGGCAGAGGCGGCGGGATTGCCGCCTTCGCCCTTGAGACCGATGCGGATCATGTCACCCATGCGGATTTGTCCGGTGGCGATCAGCTTGGCCAGAGGCGAGACGATGCGCCGCTCGATAGCCCGCTTCAAGTGCCTCGCTCCATAGCGCGGATTGTAGCCTTCGAGCAGCAGCAGCGCCTTGGCCTCACGGGTGCAGTTGAACAAGAACGGATGATTGCCGCTCGAGGACAAAATCCGCTGCTGCACCTGGCTCAACTCGATGTCGAGAATCTCGACCAGGTGTTCCTGCCGCAGCGTCTTAAACACCACCGAGCGATCGATGCGGTTCATGAATTCCGGCGAGAACTTGTGCCGCGCCGCCGCCACCGCCACCCGGTCCACGCGCGCGTCGTGATTGGCGTCGAGCCAGTCTTTTGAGCCGCCAGCCTGGGCTGGCGCAAAGCCCGTGCCCCCCATGGTCAGCACGTCCATCTCCGCCGCGCCCAGGTTGCTGGTCATGAAGATGATCGTCTGGCTGAAGTCCACCCGGCGGTTGTCACCCAAAGTGAGTGTCGCCTTGTCGAGAACCCCGAGCAAGAGCTGCCATAGCGAGTCGCTGGCTTTTTCGATCTCGTCAAAAAGCAACAGCGAAAAGCGCAAACGGTCGGTGAAGTGGGCGCTCAGCGCTTCCTGCGTCAGCAGAGGATGGGTCTCGCGATGACCCAGGTACCCGGGCGGCGAGCCGATGAGTTTGGCGATCTCGTGGCTGTGCTGGAACTCGGCGCAGTCGATCTTGATCACCGCCCGCGAGCTGTTGAACAGCGTCTCGGCCACCGCCTCGACCACGCGCGTTTTGCCCGATCCAGTCGGACCCAAAAGCAGCAGGTTGGCGATAGGCCGCCCCGGCGGATGCAGCCCGGCCAGGTAAGTTTGGTACAGGTCGACGACGCAACTGACGGCCGCCTCCTGTCCCACCACCTTGCGCTGCAGCGCGGTTTCAAACTGATCGACGCTCTCGCTGCGGCGCGCCGGATCCAGTCGTTCGATACCCTGGGTATCGGGGGCATCAGTTTGGGAGTGCAGGAGCGATGCGAATTGAGTTGCCATGGTTCCGCCGGCTTCCCAATAAGATGCGCCCGCACGCTCCCGCTTTCCGTTCAACCCCCGAATCCCGGTGGCGAAAAGTCCGATTTGGGTCAATCGCCGTTGCTCTCCCGCTCGGTTCCACTTTGGAAATCGGTTCCCGAGTGGCTGCTCCCCCCCTGACGCGGCGGATGTTTCAAGCGCGCATCGAGCTGCGAGCGCAAACCCTCCATCGCCTGCAGCAACTCCGCCATCCGGGCCTCGGCCTGTTCGCCCTGTCCATTCTGCTCGCTACGCTGCCGCAGCAGGTTCCAATCCAACTCCTGCAAATCTTCCTGCATGGTTTTCATGGCCCGAATCAGCATCGTCGCGCCTTCGAGATCGGCAAACGGGGAAGCGAACGTCTCCGACGCGCGCTGCCGCACCGCCGACCAGTCGAGCTGCAGTTGGGGATGGTTGCGCTGCACCTCCGCCAGCACCTCGGCGCTCACCCGGGGACGGTTGCCCAAACACGCCAAATGGACTTGGCGCACATGGCCATCCTCACGTACGTTGTGTACCAAATAGTAAGATTTGCCCTTGCGCCGCACAAATGCCATGTTTTTCTCCCCCCCTCGGTCCACTCCAGTGGTGGGATGAATAACCCACCACAAGGTAGGATGGCGTGCGCGGGAGCTTGGTTGTTCGGACTCGGATTGGCACATGGTACATTCTCTAAAGGTATGAAAATCCCACCGTTTTGGCCCTCGTTTTTGCTCCTTGCCTGCGCCACCGCCCCCTTAGCCGCCCAGCTCGCTACCCCGACCGTAGCCCGCCATCCTACTAGCGTCGATAGCGAAATTCGCGCCATCTACTTTACCGGTCTGATGGCGGGCAGCCCCCATGGCAGGCAACTGGCCGAGCAATGGCGATCGGAGGGCGGCAATGCCGTCGTATTCGATATAAAAGATTCCGACGGTCCGGTCAGTTTCAACTCCTCGCTGCCGCTTGCCGGTCATATGAAACGGCCCTACATCGCCAACCTTACGGAATGGGTTTCATGGCTGCATGCCCACGGACTGTATGTCATCGCCCGGCAGGCTGTGTTCAAGGATCAGCGCCTGGTCGAGGAACATCCCGAGCTGGCGGTACGCTCCCGCTCCACTGACGGTCCCTGGATCGAGAACCACAAACTCGGCAAAGCCACTTGGGCCGATCCCTCGCTGCCGGCGGTGCAGAACTACAATATCTCGCTGGCGCGGGAAGTCGCCGATGCCGGCGTTGATGAAATCCAGTTCGATTACATTCGCTTTCCCGTCGACGGGAACCAGAAAGACGCCCGCTTCGCCTACCAGGAAAAAAACCCTTCAGCCGCCCGCGCCGATTTCATTTCCAACTATCTCTACCGCGCCCATGAAGCGCTCAAGCCGACCGGCGTGCACGTTTCAATTGACGTTTACGGGGTGATGGCGTGGTCGCGCCAGGAGGATCTGAATGCGACCGGACAGGACGTTGTCAGCCTCGCCTACTTCTGTGACGTTATGTGTCCGATGATTTACCCGTCGCACTTCTTCGGCAACTTCGACGGCATTTCCGACCCCGGCGACGCGCCGCAGCATTTCATTCAGGCCGGCATGGAAAAATTCAACGGCATCACTGAGGACACCGGCGTGCGCATTCGCCCCTGGCTGCAAGCCTTTGCCTGGCGCACCAAGACGTTCGGCGTTGACTACATCCTGATCCAGGTTGAGACCGAACGGGCGCAGCACGGCGCCGGTTTCATGCTCTGGAACGCGAACAATCGTTATACCGTCCCCGACAAAGCCATGGCGCTGATGATGAGCGGCGGCGCCAAATACTTTCAGGGCGGCTTTCCCTACGCCGAAACCAAGCCGTAGGCGTACACCGAAACCGCAAACAGCGCGGGCGTGGGGGCGATCGGCCCTCACGCCCGCGCTGTTTTTAGGGTTACTTCGATTTTGAGAATTAGCGCCGTCCGCGGAAGCCGCCGCCACCGCGCCGGGGGCCGCGATCACCACCGCGATCGTCGCGATCGCGCCGGGGCGGGCGGTCATAGTTGCCACCGCCCTCGCCGCCCTCCTCGCTCCCCGGCGGCGGCGCCGGCAGCGGCAGGCCCAGCTTTTCACGCTGTTCCTTGAGGATGGCCTTGCGGCTGAGCTTGACCTTGTTGCCCTCGATGTTGATGCAGCGCACCAGAATCTGGTCGCCTTCGTTCAACTCGTCGGTTACTTCGCGCACGCGGTACTCGGCGATCTCGCTCACGTGCAGCAAGCCGTCGGTACCGGGGAAGATTTCGACGAAGGCGCCGAAATCGACGATGCGCACCACTTTGCCGAGATAGGTCTTGCCGATTTCAGCCGATGCGGTGATGTCGCTCACCATTTGCAGCGCCTTGGCGCCGGCATTGCCATCGACCGCGGCGATGTTCACCGTGCCGTCGTCGGAGACATCGATTTTGGCGCCGGTCTGCTCGACGATGGAGCGGATCATCTTGCCGCCGGGCCCAATCAGATCGCGAATCTTGTCGACCGGAATCTTGATGGTGGTGATCTGCGGCGCGAACAGCGAGCGGGTGCCGCGCGGGGCCGAGATCGTCTCCGCCATCTTGTCGAGAATGAATAACCGCGCCCGGCGGGCCTGTTCCAGCGCCTCGCGCATGAGGGGCGGGGTGACGCCGGTAATCTTGATATCCATCTGCAGGGCGGTGATGCCCTCGCGGGTGCCGGCGACTTTGAAGTCCATATCGCCGTAATGGTCCTCGGCGCCGGCGATGTCGGTCAGGATGGCGTACTTGTCGCCCTCCTTCACCAAGCCCATGGCGATGCCCGCCACCGGCGCCTGCATCGGCACGCCGGCGTCGGCCAGCGCCAAGGTGGCGCCGCAGACCGACGCCATCGAACTCGAGCCGTTCGATTCCATGATGTCGCTGACGACGCGGATGGTGTAGTTGAACGTGCCGTCCGGAGGCAGCTGTGAAATCTGGCTGCGCTCGGCAAGAGCGCCGTGGCCGATTTCGCGGCGCCCGGGGCCGCGCAGAAAGCCGGTCTCGCCCACCGAAAAGGGCGGGAAGTTGTAGTTCAGCATGAAGCGCTTGAAGCCTTCGCCCTCGATGGTCTCGATGCGCTGCTGGTCTTCCTTGGTGCCCAGCGTGACCGTAACCAGTGCCTGCGTCTCGCCGCGGGTGAACAGCGCCGAACCGTGGGCGCGCGGCAGCAGGCCGACTTCCGAATTAATGGCGCGGATCTCGTCAAAGGCGCGGCCGTCGGGGCGATGGCGCTTGTCGAGCAGGGCGTCGCGGAAAATGCGCTCGCGCATTTTCTCGAAATACTTCTTGGTCTGCGATTTCAACTCCGGCTGGTCGGCCGGAACCGCGGCCAGGGCCTCGGTCTCGACTTCCTTCTCCAACCGCTGGCTGTCGGCCTTGGGATGGGCCTTGGTATCGAGGGCGGCGGTAAGCCGCGCGCCGTACTGCTGGAACAGCTTCTTGTAGAAGGCCTCGTCGGTGACCGGCGCCGTAACCTGGCGCTTGGGCGCGCCCGCCTGGCGGCGCAGCTCCTCGATGCCGGCGATGATCTTCTTGATCTGCTCGTGGGCGAATTCGATGGCGCCGACCACGACCTCTTCCGAGACCACGGTCGCGCCGGCCTCAACCATCGAAATGCCTTCGTTGGTGCCGGCCACGACGATGTTGAGTTGGCTGGAACGCATTTCGGTGTAAGTCGGATTGCAGATATAGTTGCCGTCCACATAGCCGACGCGCACTCCGGCCAACGGCAGCGGGAAGGGAATATCGGAAATGTGCAGCGCCGCGCCGGCGCCGGTCACCGCCAAAACGTCGGGATCATTGTCCTGATCGGCGGAGAGCACCAGCGCGATGACCTGGGTTTCATTGCGGAAGCCTTCGGCAAACAGCGGACGAATCGGGCGGTCGATCTGGCGGCTGGTGAGTACTTCCTTCTCCGTCGGGCGGCCTTCGCGTTTAATGTAGCCGCCAGGAAAACGTCCGGAGGCATAGGTGTACTCGCGGTAATCAACCGTCAGCGGAAAAAAGTCGATGCCTTCGCGCGGCGTGTGCGCGCTCGTGGCGGTGGCCAACACCATGGTGTCGGCCAGGCGAACGATGACCGCGCCGCCGGCCTGGCGCGCGATTTTTCCAGTTTCGAGTGTAAGGGTCTTCCCCCCGGCTAAGGCAACAGTAACACTTGACGGCATTGAGTCCTCGGTTTCTTCTTTTGGGTTGGAATTCGACGTGCGCAGGCGTGCGCCCTCAGGCGCGTGCGCCGATTACTTGCGCAGGCCCAGTTTTTGGATCAGCGTGTTATAGCGGTCGGGGTGCTCGCGCTTTAAATAGTCGAGCAGCCGGCGACGTTTGCCCACCAGCAGCAGCAGGCCGCGACGGGAATGATGATCCTTGGCGTGGGTCTTGAAATGCTCGGTAAGGTAGGCGATTCGGTCGGTCAGCAGTGCCACCTGGACCTCGGGCGAACCGGTGTCGGTCGAGTGGATGCGGTAAGTGCCGACGAGATTGACTTTTGCTTCAGCAGTTGTGGCCATGAGTGTAAGCCTAAAGTCTACCACGTATGTGGCCGACTTTTCCGCCGACAGCTCAGGTCAATCCTATCGTCCGGAACCCGACGCCGGCGCCGGATGCACCACAAAGAATTGCTCGCCGCCCTGGGGGCCGGGTACTGCGACTTGCAGCAGCACATCCGCGCCAGGCGGCAGCTTGGCCAGTTGCGCCTTGGCTTGGGCAACGCTGCTCACAGGTACGCGGTTGATCGAAGTAATAATGAGGCCGCGGCCCAGCCCGGCAATAAACGCCGGCCCGCCTGGCACGACACTTTCAATTAGGATGCCCGTGGTTCCTTCCGGCAGTTGCAACTGGTCGCGGGTATCAGGAGTAATGTTTTCCAGATTCAGCCCCAGTTCCACGCCACCGCTAGAGGCCGCTTTAGGGCTCGCCGTGGGTTGGTTCTGATCCTGCGGCGCTGTTCCCAAAGTGACGGTAAGCGTTACCGGCTGACCGTCGCGCATGACGCCCAGCTTGACCGGGTTTCCTGGCGAAACCGCCCCAGTGGCCAACTGCAACTGGGTGGCACCGTCAATTTTGTTTCCATTGAGAGATTCTATTACGTCCCCCTCCCGTAATCCGGCTTTCTGGCCCGGTTCGCCTGGGGTAGTCGAGGTAACCAGCGCGCCGGTGGCGGAGGGTGGAAGTTTGAAAAACGGTGCCAGCTCCGGGGTCAGATCCTCGATGTTGATCCCTAAATACCCGCGCACTACCTTGCCCTTGGCAATCAGGGTTGTCGAAACCGGTTTGGCGATTTCGCTGGGGATGGCAAAAGCCTCGCCGCTAAAGCTGCCGGTCGAGGTGTAGATGAATGCATTCACGCCGACCACCTCGCCGCGCACGTCCACCAGCGGTCCGCCCGAGTTGCCGGGGTTAATGGCGGCGTCGGTTTGCAGGTAATCGCCGGGAGCGCGGGCATCGGTGCGGTCCTGATTGATGCGCCCTTTACCACTGATGATGCCGCGCGTCATGGTGAAGTTGAGTTGGAAGGGATTGCCAATGGCGAAGACGTTGTCGCCCTGCTTCAGTACGTGGCTATCGCCCCAGGGCAGGTTGGGCAGCCCGGTGGCGTTAATTTTAATCACCGCGAGATCGGTTAGCGCGTCGGTGCCGATGACCTTCGCGTCGCGAAAGGTGCGCTTGTCGAGCAAGGTCACTTGAATTTCGGTTGCATCCTGCACCACATGATTGTTGGTCACAATGTAGCCGTCGGGCGAAATGATAATCCCGCTTCCGAGGCCTTGTTCGAATTGCGGGCGACGGGGCATCTGCCCGCCGAACTGGCCGAAAAACTGTGACAAGGGGTTATCGGGGGGGAGGCCGCCATCACCTTCGCCGGGGCCGATGCCCCGTCCCGCCGGGGCTGTATGCGCGGTGACGTTGATGGCGACCACCGCGGGCGCAACCCGGTCCGCCAGCGTTTCCTGCTCGTGGTCGAGCTCGGTCAGCGCGCTCACCTGGTTGGCGGGGAGTGGCGAACTGGTGGATCCGGTGAAGGTCGAAGTAAGGCCCAGCCAAGCCTCCCGCGGCGTAGTATGAGCGCGGTAGAAGGCCATTGCTCCGGCGACACCGATGAGAATGACAAGGACAGCGACGGCTCGTCCGCTGATGCTTCCGTTTTGCTGGCGGCTGGGGCGCATAGAAATGGTTTCTCCGTACACTTCTATATTGGACGCAAAAACGGCCACTGGGGAAACGAAAAAATGCTATACTGACAACGATTTACCACACAGTACCCAGAGGAGATTCCTATTCGAGACTTCCGCCCGCGCCGCATTCCTGAGCCCCGAACCCGCGTCAACGACCGCATCCGAGCGGTAAAAATCCGGGTGATTGATGAAATCGGCACTCAGCTGGGAATTTTAACCCCACAGGAGGCATTGGCGCTGGCCCGACAACGCACCCTGGACCTGGTCGAGGTCGCACCCAACGCCGACCCGCCGGTTTGCCGGATCATGGATTTCGGCAAGTACCAGTACCAAATGGAGAAGAAGGCGCGCGAGGCGCGCAAGAATCAGAAAAATATCGTTATTAAGGAGATTAAATTTCGGCCCAATACCGACGACCACGACTACGAGTTCAAGAAAAACAATCTGCTCCGCTTTTTGGAGGACGGTGACAAGGTCAAGGCCACGGTGCAGTTCCGGGGCCGCGAGATCACCCACAAGGAACGCGGCTTTCAGTTGTTGAACAAGTTGTTGCAGGAGATTGCCACCCAGGCGCTGGTCGAGTTCCGGCCCCGTATGGAAGGCAATGCCCTAACCGCCATTTTGGCGCCGAAAAAGTAATCCGAGCGAGACCCCTATGCCGAAACTCAAGAGCCATCGCGGAGCCGCCAAACGTTTTCACAAGACCGGCAGCGGCAAAATTGTGCGCGGCCACTCCGGCGCGCGCCATATCCTCACCACCAAGAGCCGCAAGCGTAAACGGACGCTCGATCAGGAAACCCTCATCAGCCCCGCCGACCAGCGCCGCATTGCGCGCATGATTCCTTACTAGCCATCAGACTTTTGAAGCGGAGCCAAACATGCCACGGGTAAAACGCGGAACCAAGCGCAACGACAAGCGCAAAAAGATACTCGGCCTCACCAAGGGCTTTTTCCTCACCAAGAGCAAGCTCTACCGCTCGGCCAAAGAGGCCTCGCAGCGCGCGCTGAAGTTCGCCTATTCCGGACGTAAGCAGCGCAAACGCCAGTACCGCGAGCTCTGGATCGTGCGCATCGGCGCCGCCACGCGCAGCCACGGCGTCAGCTATAGCCAATTCATGCACGGCCTGATGCTGGCCAAAATCGAGCTCGACCGCAAGGTGCTGGCCGACTTGGCGGTGCGCGATCCGCAAGGCTTCGAACAACTCGTCACCCAGGCCAAGGCGGCGCTCTCCGCCGCCTGAGCCAACCCGTGTCCACCGCCGCCGAGCTGATCGACCTTGCCCAGCGGGCGGCGCCCTCGCCCCTCGAACCGGCTCTCGACGCGCTGCGCGCCGCGATCCCCGAGCACGCCCAGCGCGACTTCTGGCTGGCCCGCAAGTCGGGCCTGCTCACGCTGCTCAACGACAACTGGCTCAAGCCCGCCGCGGGCGAACGTAAACGCGAGATCGGCCAGGGGCTGAACCAGCTCAGGCGGTTCGTCACCGAGTATTTCGAGGCCGCCGCCGCGCCCGCGGTGAAGATCGCCGAGGCGGTCGAAGATGAAACCCTGCCCGGCCACAATGCGCGGATCGCGCCGCTGCACCCGGTGCTGCAGGTCCGCGACGAGATCGTTTCCATCTTCCTGCGCCTGGGCTATTCCGTCGCCGACGGACCCGAGATTGAATCCGCGTATTACAACTTCGAGGCGCTCAATATCCCCGAAGGCCATCCGGCGCGCGAGGAACAAGACACGCTCTACCTGGCCGGCGGCAACTTGTTGCGCACCCATACATCGCCGGTGCAGGTGCGCACCATGGAACGGCAGCGCCCGCCGCTGCGCATCGTCGTTCCCGGCAAGGTCTATCGCCGCGACGCGCCCGACGCCACCCACTCGCCCAACTTTCACCAGCTCGAAGGGCTGGCGGTGGACCGCGATCTCCACCTCGGCGATTTGCGCGGCACGCTCGATCACTTCGCCCACGAGTTCTTCGGGCCGTCGGTGACAACCCGGCTGCGGCCGTCATATTTTCAGTTCACCGAGCCCAGCGCCGAGCTCGACGTAAGCTGCATTTTTTGTCAGGGCAACGGATGCCGCACCTGCAAGCAATCCGGCTGGATCGAGGTTCTGGGCTGCGGCATGGTTGACCCGGCGGTATTTCGCTTCGTTGATTACGATCCCGATGAGTACACCGGCTTCGCCTTCGGCATGGGCATCGAGCGGCTGGCGATGATCCGCTATCAAGTCGATGACTTGCAGCGTTTCTACAGCGGCGATCTGCGATTTCTGGAGCAGTTCCGATGAAGGCGCTGAAAAGCTGGCTGCTGGAATTTGTACCCGCGCTGCCCTCGGCCGAAGCGCTCAGCCTTTGCGGCCTCGCGGTTGAACGCGAGGAGGGCGACACCATCGAGTTCGATATCACCAGCAACCGCCCCGACTGGCTTAGTCATTACGGTGTAGCCCGTGAGATTGCCGCGCTTACCTCCGCGCCGCTGGCAGCGTTGCCCGCCGCTCCGCTCCCGGCGGGCGCCGGGTTCACGGTGGTGGTTGACGCGCCGCGTGCGTGCCCCCGCTTCTGTGCCGTGCAACTCGACGGGGTTGCCGCCGGCGGGCCTTCCGACCCCGCTGTGCTCGCGCGTCTGCAGGCGCTCGGCCATCGTGGCATCAATGCCATGGCCGACCTGACCAACTACGTGCTCCACGAAATGGGCCAGCCCACCCACGCTTACGACGCTGACAAGCTACGGGGGGCGCGATTGATTGCGCGATTCGCGCGCAAGAGCGAGACGCTGGTGACGCTGGATGGCGTGACCCGCACGCTCACGCCCGACGACCTGATCATCGCCGACGCCGAGCGGCCGGTGGGTCTCGCGGGCGTGATGGGCGGACTTGAAACTTTGATCACCGCTTCGACCCGCCGGGTCGTGCTGGAGGCCGCCTACTTTGATCCATTGACGGTGCGCCGCATGGCCCGCCGCCACAATTTGCACACCGACGCCAGCCACCGCTTCGAGCGCGGCGCCGATCGTGCCGCCGGGCCCCAGGCGCTGGCCCTGCTCTGTGCGCGCAGCGGCGCTCGAACGATGGGCGGCATGACCGACGTTGGCGGACCCGGCGAGGCGCCGGCTGCCATCCGGCTGCGGCCGGAAGCGCTGGTCCGCGTGCTGGGCGCCGATGTTCCACTGACCGAGGCGGAACGCATTCTCGCCGCCCTGGGCGTCGAGCGGGGCGTGCCGCCGAGCTGGCGCCACGATCTATCGCGCGAGATTGATTTGATCGAGGAGATCGCGCGCCTCCACGGCTACGACAAATTCCCCGCCCGCCTGCCTGCCTTCAGCGGCGCCGCCGCTCCCTTGCCCGAAGCCGCGCTGCGCGACCGCGTGCGGACCCAACTGCGCGGCCGCGGTTTTGCCGAAGCCGTCACGCTCAGCTTCGCCGCCGAGGCCGAGTGCGCCGAATTCGCGCCCAACAAGCAACCCGTGCGCGTTCTCAACCCGCTTAGCGAAGAAGCCGCCATCCTGCGCACCTCAAGTCTGCCGGCCATGTTACACCTGCTGCGCAACAATCTGAATCATGGCGTCGCCGCGCCCCGATTGTACGAAATCGGCAAACTTTATTTTGCCGATTCAGAACCTGCCGTGCTCAGCATCGGAGTTTGCGACGCCGCGCTCGACCATCGCGCTTTCAAGGGCGAAATCGAGGCGGTGCTTGATCTTTTCGAAACCGGCGCGCCGTCGCTGGCTCGCTACGGGCGTATCGACCCCGCGACCGCTACACGCTGGAAATTGCCGCAGCATACCTGGACGGCGGAACTCGACCTGGCCGCGCTATACCGCCTGGGCCCGCGCCGGCTGCGCTACACTCCGCCCTCCCGCTTTCCCGCGAGCGAGCGCGACTTCTCGTTCCTTTTCGAGAACCGCCGCCAGTGGCAGGAGATTTCCGCCGCCCTTCTGACTCCGCCCATAGCTGAGCTCGCATCCCTTGAGCCGGTGGAAATATTCCGCGGTCCTGGGCTCGCGCCGGGCCATTACGCGCTGCTCATCCGTGCCCGCTTTCAGAGCCAGACGCGCACCTTGATTGACGCCGAAGTCCAGGCCGGGGCGGAAGAGATCATTCGCCGGCTAGCTTCCCTCGGCGGCACCCAGCGATAAAAATTCAGGTTCCCCCGTGCCGCCTTCCGGCATCCAAGTCAGAGAGATGCTTTCGCTCTTGCTGGCCTTGTGGTTCGTCGCGCTGCCTCCTCTCAACCCCCGCCAAACGTCGGCGACCGGCGCCCGCACGGATGTGTTGCAAACGTCCATGGGCGAGTTGCAGATTACCCCGGTGCACCCCAACTCGCTGGTGCTGGAATGGGCAGCCCTTAAGATCTATGTCGATCCTCCGCCCGCCGCACCCGGCGCGGTGCGGCCCAAGGCCGACTTGGTGCTGCTGACCGGCAGCGGCCAGATGCCGTCCGACTTGAAAAAGGCTTCGACCCAGGTGGTGACCGAGGCCATGGTGCGCGATGGTAAAACCCACACGGTCACGCTGCCCGGCTCCGGGCTCGCGCAAAACGTCACCGTGACCGGCGCCGGCTGGGGAATGGTACTCGACCTTGGCAAACGCGCCATCTACATTTCCGGCGACACCCGTTGCTCGCCGGCCGAGCAAGCGCTCAAGAATATCCAGGTCGCATTCGTGGCCATTGATCCCAAGCTCGGTACCACTCCGGAAATGGCGGCAGCCTGTGTGCTCAAATTCGCGCCCGAGGTCGTGTACCCCTACTACGCGCCTGATGCTCTGGCCCAGCAGTTCGCCAAAGACATTGGCAACAAATGCGACGTTCGCTTGCGCGAGTGGTAACTCGCGCAGGGGCAAGCTCCAAATACTGACGCGCGGCGGTAGCCGCGCTGGGGCTCGCGCCCATTAAAGGTGCGCCAGCGCGCTCACCCCGTTCCACAAGATCTGAATGCCGATGCAGAGCACAATGAAGGCCGAGAGCCGGATGAACACGCTCAGCCCTGTCGGCCCCAGTATCTTTTCCAGCTTCTCCGCCGAGCGGTAGCAAATGTAGATGCTAATCGCGATGATCAGCGGCCCTAGGAACGACGACGCCATCTGGGCCGGCCACGGATAGGCCTGGCGATGGGTGTTCGCACCCAGCGCCACCGCCACCGAAATCGAACCCGGACCGACGGTGATCGGCAGCGTCAGCGGATAGAACGCCTGCTGGCTGGCTTCATCGGGGCTGAGCGAGGTGGCCCGATCGGGATCGCTGTCGTTCTGCTGCAGCATGTTCCATCCCATGGCGATCACCACCAGGCCTCCGGCGACCTGCACCACGGGAAGAGAAACGCCGAAAAAGTCGAGCACCCTGGTGCCGATCAACATCGAGACCAGCAGCAGCAAAAAGCTGTTGATGCTGATGCGCCGCACCAACGATCGCCGGACGTCGGGGCTGTAGCCACCGGTTAGGCCGAGGAAAATCAATGAGCTACCCAGCGGATTAACAATCGGAAACAGGGCGGCGGCCACCAGCAGGGTGGCGCCGACGATGGACGTCAGTAAATTCATTGCTTCGTAGCTATCTTAATCGCGTGGGCTTAATAGCTCGGACCGCCGCCGCCCTCCGGCGGTACCCAGGTAATGATCTGGTAGGGGTCCATAATGTCGCACGTCTTGCAATGCACGCAGTTCGATGGGTTCAAGTGTAGCCGCTTGGCGCCGTCCTCGCCGATCTGCATTTCGTATACCTGCGCCGGGCAAAACGACTGGCACGGATTGCCGTACTCGCGCACGCAGCGCGTGTGGCAGATATCGGTATCGGCGATCAGGAGGTGGCAGGGCTGATCCTCCTCGTGACGGGTGCCGGAGTGAAACACGTCGGTGACTTTGTTGAACGTCAGCTTGCCGTCGGGCACGACTTCAATCGGCGGCGGCCCCAGCTTGTCAACTTTGCGCATGCGTTCGTGCCCCGGCCGGCTGGGATAGCGGGCGCGCAAACCCCTGCCCCCGGTCAGCATTTCGAGGCCAGTGTTGAGGAACCCGGCCAGCAAGCCATGCTCGAAGCCCTGGTGGAAATTTCGCACCGGCCACAATTCCCGCCGGATCCAACTGGCGTTCACTTTCGCCGGATACCCGGCCAACGTGCCCTTTCCGGTTAAGGTGTCAAACACCGATTCGGCCGCCAGCATGCCGCTCTTGATGGCGAAATGAATGCCTTTCAGCCGCTGCGAGTTCACCAACCCCGCGGCGTCGCCGATGACGAGCCAGCCGTCGCCGGTCATGGGCGGCAGCGCGTACCATCCCCCCATCGGCGTCGTCTTGGCTCCATAGCGGGCCATGGTTCCTCCGCTGAGCAGATCGCGCATGTAAGGATGCGTCTTGAACTTCTGAAATAAGTTGTGGCAGTCGGTTGCCGGGTCGGGGTACTCGAGCGCCGTCATTAAGCCGATGGAAACCTGGTTGTCATCGAGACCGTAGATCCAGCCGCCGCCGTACATGTTGGTGGGCAGCGGAAAACCGAGAGTATGGTAAACGCGCCCGCGCGGGAAACGGCCCTCGGGTAGATCCCAGATTTCCTTCACGCCCAGCGAATAGACCTGCGGATTCTCGCCCGACAATTGCAGGCGCCCTTGCAGTTCGCGGGTGAGCGAACCGCGCGGGCCTTCGGCCAAGACGATGATAGGGGAGTGAATGTCGTAGCCCGGCTCGAAATTGGACTTCGGCTTGCCATCGCGACCGACGCCCTTGTCGTCGGTGCGCACGCCGACCAGCTTGCGGCCGTCGAACAACAGTTCGCGCCCGGCGAATGAGGTGAAAACGTTCAAGCCGGCGGCTTCGACCTTGGCGCCCAGCCATTGCGCCAGGCGCGGAAGGTTAATGATGTAGTTGCCGTGGTTGTTGAGTGGCGGCGGCGTTACCGGCGAACGCACGGCGTGTTCTTCGGTCATAACCAGGAGGGCGTCGTCGGTCACCGGAATCGCGCCGAGCGCCGGATCGGAGGCGAAATCAGGCTCGAGTTCCAGCAGCGCGCGCGGATCCATCACTGCGCCACTCAACTGATGGGCGCCAATGGCGCGGCCTTTTTCGAGCAAGTAAATCTCGTCCTTGGCCAGGCCGGCGGCATCCATTAGGCGGGCGAGATGCAGCGCGCAGGCGAGGCCGGCCGGGCCGGCGCCGACAATCAGCACCGGCGCGTCAATCTTCGGGTGCTCCATGTTTTAATCTTAAGCCGGGCTGGATTCGAGGGCCCGCACCAGTTCTGGAACCACCTCGAACAAATTCCCCACCACGCCGTAATCGGCGACCTCGAAAATCGGCGCTTCCGGATCCTTGTTGATGGCCACAATGGTGCGCGAACCCTTCATTCCCACCAGGTGTTGAATCGCGCCGGAGATCCCGACCGCGACGTACAATTTGGGCGCAACCGTCTGTCCCGACGACCCGATTTGCCGGTCCATCGGCAGCCAGCCGGAGTCGCAAATGGGGCGGCTCGCCGCCAGTTCGCCGCCCAGCGCGTCGGCCAACTGCTTGACCAGCTCGAGGTTTTTCGGCTCCTTAATGCCACGCCCGGCCGCCACTATGATGGCCGCCTGCGAGAGATCCACCGCCTGCTTTGCCTCCTGAAACGGGGCCTCGGCGGTGAGCAGGGAAGGGCTGGGCGACACTGTAACCAATTCTATCGGCGCCGCGGTTCCCGCCGCCGGCTGGCCGCGAAACGCTCCAATCTGAATCGTGGCAAAGACGATCGTTTCCGGGTTCGCCGCGCGAACCTCGGCCGACCATTTGCCCTGGTACATCGGGCGGACGAAACCCTCTCCCTGGAAGCCAATCACGTCGGCGATCAGCGGCGCCGCCATGCGCGTGGCCAACTGCGGCGCGAAGTCGCGCACTTGGTAGCTATGCGGCAACAGCACCCGCTTCGGCTGCGCGTGCCCGATCACCTGCACCAGCGACTGCACCCACACGTCCGGACTGTAGCGGGCGAGGGCAGGGTGGCGGGCGACCAGCACGCGCTCGACTCCTTGCCGCGCCAACTCGGCGGCCAGCGGCGTTTCCTCGGCCTCCAGCAGCACGGCGGCTACGGGCGCGCCGAGCTCCCGAGCCGCGGCAATGGTTTCGAGACTGGCCGGGTTGAGTTTCCCCGCCGACTTGGTTTCGATAACGACAAGATTCATAAGCGGATTTGATGGCGCAAAATGTCGGCCAGCTTGGCCGCCTGCTCCTTGGCGCCGCCCTCGATCATGGTTGTGCCCTTACTCTTCACCGGGGCAAAAAGTTTTTCCACCACCTGCCGGTTCAAGCTCGGGTTGACGCCGATCTCCTCGAGCGTCACGGTGGTCAGCGGCTTGTTCTTGGCTTGCTTAATTCCCATCAGCGTAGCGTAGCGAATCTTGCTGATGCCGCTTTGAATGGTGAGCACGGCAGGCGTCGGCAGCTCGACGAACTGAAAAAATCCGCCTTCGAGTTCGCGCTTAACCCGAACGCGGTCCGCCCCCGCAGGTTCGATTTGCATGATGATCGTGGCGTGTGGCGCGCCTTGTAACTCAGCCACGATCACGCCGGTCTGGCCGAAGCCGGCGTCATCGGATTGCAGGCCAGTAAGAATGAGGTCGAATTTCTCACCCGCAATGGCGCGGGTGATGGCTTCCGCGGCGGCATAGGGGTCGAGCCGAGGCGCATCGTCGCCGGTGACATGAATGGCGCGGTCGGCCCCTTTGGCCAGAGCTTCGCGCAGCGCCTGCGAGGCGCGCGCCGGGCCTACCGTGATGGCCGCCACTTCGCCTCCATGCGCCTCTTTCAACCGCAAGCCGGTTTCGAGCGCGAACGCGTCCGGCTCGTTGATTTCAAAAGCGACATCTTCGCGAATCGAACGTTGGTCGGCGGCCAGCCGCAGTGGAGCGTCTTTAGCCGGAACCTGCTTGAGACACACAAGAATCTTCACTGAATTAGTATAGAGTGGCCGAGGCTAAATGCAGCGTCGCCACGCCGCCCAAAAATCGCCGGCAGAAGACATCCCCGAAGCCGGCGGCGGCAATCATGGCCGATAGTTCGGCCGGGGGCGGAAAGCGTCGTACCGAGCGCGGCAAATAATCGTACGCCTCGGGGTGTCCCGAGATCCAACCGCCCAGTTTGGGCAGCACACGGTGAAAGTAGAAACGGTAGGCATGCGCAAAAACCGGCAGCGTCGGTTCGGCGGCCTCAAGGATTGCCAAGCGTCCACCGGGAGCCAGCACCCGGCGGAACTCTCGCAACCCAGCACCGTAATCGCTCAGATTGCGAAAGCCGAACGCGGCAGTGATAGCGTCGAAGCTGGCATCGGCAAACGGCAGTCGCAGTGCGTCGGCCTGCGCAAACGCCTCGCCGGGAGCTTTGGCCTGCGCGCGCCGCAACATGGCGTGGCTGAAGTCGGCGCCGATAATGGTGGCCCGCGGCAGTGCCCGCGCCAGGGCCAGCGACAAGTCGCCGGTGCCGCAGCAAAGGTCGAGCACCCGCCGCGGTTGGCGCTGGCTCACCGCCCGCGCCGTGCGCCAGCGCCAAGTGCGGTCTATTGATAAGCTGAGCAGGTGGTTGGCGCGATCGTAGGTCGGCGCAATCTCGTCGAACATGCCGCGCACCTCGTCCGGCCGGCGCGTCTCGGGCGAGGGCGCGGCCACTCTCAGTGCGCCTGCACGCCGATGTAGCTGCGGCGATAGCTGGTGTTGCCCACGCTCGCCGTCGCCGGTACATCGAGCTTGACCACGATCGAGTGCACAGGCGCGGCCGAAAGATCGTTGGGAGTGAAATATAGATGGTAAATCGCGCGCAGCTCGTCACCGATCAGCGACAGCTTTTGATCGAAGTCATTGTCGTTGCCAGCCGAGTAGTACACGCCGCCGGTCGAATACACATAGTCGTTCGAATGCGGCGCCAACACCTTATTGGCAACGCCGGCCGCGGTGCTAATCACTCCCCCCAAGTCTAAATTGCCCATGCCGGCGTTGCTGGTCGGCATGCCGTGGCTATCGACTGGCGCGGGCGGCGCGACCGTCCGCTGCGAACCCTGGCCCACGCCGCGCTGCTCGGTCGAATCCGGGTTTACATAATCCGGCGCGCCCTTGGGATGGTTCGGCGACAAATGAAAAATCGGCGTGGCATCACTCATGCCGCTGTCAATCAGCGCCTCTGCGCCCGCCCCCGCCTTGGCGCTCGAGCGCGAAATTACCAGCGCCGCCCGCGTATTCTCTTTGGGCTGATGGCGCAGATCAAGCACCGCCAAATTCAGCGGCTCAAGAATCGAGCCCTGTCCCTGCGGGGCGGAAGGTGATTTCTCCAGATGCCGCAAGGCATCGCCGAGCTTATCGGCGTCGCCGGTGAAGCCGATAATTTGCCTCGGCTCCGGGCCCGGCGTAAAGATGCTGGCCACGCCCGCCGCGCCGACCACCATATTGGTAATCAACTGGGCGCTGCGCTTGGCTTGGGCGATGGCGTCGAAGTCGCTCGTGTCAACCACGATGGCAAGCGACAGCGGCCGCGGATCATGATCAAAGGCGGAGAGCTTTTGCGCAATGCCGTTGTCATAAATCTTAAAGTCGTCCTGCGAGAGCGACTCCATGGGCTGGCCCTGCTTGTCGAGCACCAGCATCGGCACATCCACCACGGTGGTACTAGCGCGGATGATCGGTGCCTGACCGCGCTGCTGGGCGGCGAGGGGGGTGGCAAGCGGCGCTGCGAGCCCGCCCAGCACGCCGACTACGCATGACCAGTGAAGCCACCGGAAACCGACCATGCCTTTAGGATAGCCGACTTAGCCGTCATCGCTGTCGGTCTGAGCGACCGCTGGACTTGGCGGGAGGTGCTGGTGTCGGCGGCGGTAGTTGCACTTCCGTCATGTCGCCTTGCGCGCTGGATGCCGTTTCATCCCGGCACTACGGTAGGCATGCGCGCGCTGCGCGCGCTGATTGCGCGTGGCGTTTTAAATGGACGTATAATTTTAGCTTCTGTATCGCGCCGGTACCAATTAGGAGCTCCCCGAGGAGCCGCCACAGGAGCATCGAGCCCATGTCCCATCGCCGCCTTCGTCATTCCGTGCTGATTTTGACCGCCGTTTCCTTCTCCCTTGCGCTCTCCCTCACCGCCCAGCGCGGCGGCCGTCAGGGCGGCGGCGGCGCGGCCCAGCCCATGCAGTTCCGCGAACTCGGTCCCGCCGCCGGCGGGGGCCGGGTTTGCTGCGTGGTCGGCGTTCCCGGCCAGCCCGACATCTACTATATCGGCGCCGGTGGCGGTGGCGTCTGGAAAACCACCAACGGAGGCTTTTCCTGGACGCCCATCTTCGAGCATGAAACCACCGAGAGCATAGGCGCTGTCGCGCTCGCACCCTCGAACCCCAATTTGGTCTGGATCGGCACTGGCGAGTCGAATGTTCGCAACGACGTGATCGACGGTCATGGCCTGTTTTTTTCCCCCGATGCCGGAGCGACGTTTAAGGAAGTGGGCGCCGAGTACTTTCATCACGCCGGCCAGATCTCCAAGATTGTCATCAATCCTGACGACCCGAGCGAAGTCTGGGTCGCGGTGCTCGGCCATGCCTTCGGCCCCAATCCTGAGCGCGGCGTCTATCACACCACCGATGGCGGCGCCACCTGGCGCAAGACGCTGTTCGTGGATGACTCGACCGGCGCCATTGATCTGACCATGCAGCCCGGCAATCCCCGTGTGCTGGTCGCCGCCATGTGGCAGACGGTGCGCCATCCCTGGGGCCTGGAAGATGGGGGCCCGGGCAGCGCCATCTACAAGTCCAATGATTCCGGCATCACATGGCACAAGGTCACCCGCGGCCTGCCGGCTGGTCCCTACGGACGCATCGCCGTCGAATTCGCCCCCAGCGAACCCAACCTCATATATGCCGAAGTCCAAGCCAAGCACGGCGTGTTCTGGCGCTCCGACGATGCCGGTGATAGCTGGACCATGGTCAGCGACAACTACCAGCTCAACTCGCGCCCCTTCTACTTCAGCCGCTTCGAGGTTATGCCCAACGATCCTGACAAGATCTATTTTCTTTCCGTCGGCATGTCGTACTCCGCCGACGGCGGCAAGACGGTCACCCGCGCCGGCGCCACGCTGCACAGCGATCACCACGCGCTCTGGACCGATCCCACCAATCCGCGCCGCATGATCGAGGGCAATGATGGCGGCGTCAATTTCTCCAGCGATGGCGGCCAGCACTGGATTCACACCGCCAACCTCACGCTCGAAGAGGGCTACTCCATTCATACCGACAGCGACACGCCGTACCACATCTGCGTCGGCCTGCAGGATAACGGCGGCTGGTGCGGCCCCTCGCGCGCCGCTGCCCGCCCCTCGGAGTGGCGCACCGTGGTCGGCGGCGACGGCGAATACGTCGTTCCCGCTCCCAGTGACGCCAACGTGCTTTATGCCGACTCCCAGGAGGGCGATGCCGAGCGCACCGATTTTTCGACTGGAACTTCGGTCAACGTCAAGCCGCTCAACACCGCCACCTCGGGTGAGACCAATTTTGTCTATGCCATGAAAGACCGCTTCAACTGGACTACGCCGATCGAGGTCGATCCCAATGACGCCGACACCGTCTACATGGGCGCCGACCAGTTGTTCAAGTCCACCAACGGCGGCCACGATTGGACCGCCATCAGCCCCGACCTGACGCGTAACGACAAGAGCAAGCAACAGGCCTCGGGCGGCGTGGTGGATCTCGATATGACCGGCGCCGAGACGGCCGAGACGATTCTCTCCATTGGTTTAGCGCCGACCGATAAGAACACCATCTGGATCGGCACCGACGACGGCTATGTCCAAGTCACCCATGACGGCGGCAAGAGCTGGACCAACGTCAGCAACAACATCGCCGGATTGCCGGAGTGGGGGCGCTTGCAACAAATCGAAGTCTCGCCTTTTGACGCCAACTCCGCCTACATCGCCTACGACCTGCACGAAATGGACAACGACAAGCCGTATGTCTTTAAGACCCACGACGGCGGCAAGACCTGGACGGCGATCAACAGCGGCCTGCCCGACAACTATTCCGCCCGCGTGGTGCGCGAGGATCCCAACCAGAAGGGGTTCCTCGTCCTCGGCACCGATTACGGACTCTACCGCTCCTCCGACGATGGCGCCACCTGGGAACAGGTGCATCAGAATTTCCCCACCGTCGCCATCTACGACATCAAGTTCGTGAAAGCCACCCACGATCTGATTGTTGGCACCCACGGCCGCGGCATCTACTTGATGGACAACATCACGCCCTGGGAGCAACTGTCGCAACCCGCCGTCGCCGCAGCCGATTTCAAGCTGTTCCCAATTCTTGACGCGGTGCGCTATCAAGGCGGCCGCGGCGGCGGCGGTGGCGGCCTCGGCGCCGATCCCTTCGCCATGCGGGTTCCCGATCCGCCTTCTGGCGCGGTGATTCAGTACTCGCTCAAGAACGCGGTGCGCGCCACCACGCCGCAACCCGCGCCGGCGCCCGAAGATCCCCAAACCGCTGAAATGCGCGCCATGGCCGCGGCGTACGGCATTAGCATCCCCACTGCGAGCCGCGGGCCGGTGACGATCGAGGTTAAGGACGCCAACGGGCGTCACGTCGCCACCCTACACGGATCTGGACGACCCGGCATCAACGAGGTCGTGTGGGACGGCAATTACGACCCCTCTCCGGTTAGGCCGCCTTCGACCGGCGGGCGCGGCGGCGGGGGCTTCGGCGGTTTTGGCGGCGGTGGCTTGCGCGCTCTGCCAGGACGCTATACGGTCACTGTCACTCCGCCCGGCATCGCTCCCCAGACGGCCGAGGTCAATTTGCGGGAAGACCCGCGGATCAAAATCAATATGGCCGCCCTCGAAGCCACGCTCAAGGCGGGTCAGGAGATGCAGCCCGATATTGACGCCATGAATCGCATGCTCATCGGCCTCAATAGCCTGGAGCAGCAATTGGGAGGGGTTGAAACGAACCTCACCGCGTTGCAATCCGCCGGCAACTACAACACGCTGCTCGAGCACGCCGGCGCGCTACGCAAGAAAGTTGTGGCGCTCGATGAAAAGTTCAATCCCGCGCCGCGCCGCGAGGATTACGGCGGCATCACCGAGTTCGCCGCCGAATTCAACGGCATCTTCCGCCGCGTCAGCGGTGGCTTCAACGAAATGCCCCATGCCCAGGACTTGCAGGATTGGGCCGCGGACAAAGCCAAACTGGCCACCTACCTTGAGCAATACAATCAGCTCGTGCGCGTCGACGTCGCGGCCTTTAACAAGGAGGCCCTCGCCGGCAACGGCGTGACTCTGATCGCCGAGGCTCCCGCGAACAGACCGTAATCGATTTTAAAATCACATACAGCCGAGGGATTTAATTATGAAGTTCAAATTGGTGCTTATCGTGACGGCGGTGATGGTGGCCGGCGGCTTCGCCCAGCGCCGGGGCGCGCGTGGCGGCAATACCGCACCCATGCAGTTCCAGGATCTCGGGCCCGCGGCCGGCGGCGGGCGCGTCTCCAGCGTGGTCGGCATTCCCGGCCAGCCCAACATCTATTACGTCGGCTCCGCCGCCGGCGGAGTTTGGAAGACGATTGACAGCGGCAACACCTGGCAACCCATATTCCAGAATGTGAAAGGCCAGGACACCGGCTCAATCGGCGACATCGCCCTCGCCCCATCCAATCCCAATCTGGTATGGGTGGCTACTGGCGAACCCAACATTCGCAACGACGTCATGGTCGGTCACGGACTCTACTTCTCGCCTGACGCCGGCGCCACCTGGACCGAAATCGCGCCCGAGATTTTTCACAACGCCGGCCAGATGTCACGCGTCGTGATCAATCCTCATAACCCCAATGAAGTCTGGGTCGCGGTGCTGGGCCATGCCTTCGGCCCCAACCCCGAGCGCGGCGTGTTCCACACCACCGATGGCGGCAAGACTTGGAACAAGACACTGTTTGTGGACGACCACACCGGCGCGATTGATTTGGCCGTCAAGCCCGACAATCCCAAGATCTTGCTCGCCGGCATGTGGGACGTCACCCGTCATCCCTGGACGCTTGACGACGGCGGCCCCGGCAGCGGCCTCTACCGCTCCATCGACGGCGGCGACCACTGGACCAAAATTACCGCCGGTCTCGCCCGCGGCCCCTATGGACGCATCGGCCTCGGCTTTGCCCCCAGCGACCCCGACCGCGTCTACGCAATCGTGCAATCCAAGACAGGTTTGTTTTACTCCTCCAACAACGCCGGCGTGACCTGGACCGCGGTCAGCGACAGCGACGCGCTCGATGCCCGCCCCTTCTACTTCTCCCGTTTCACGGTCGATCCCTCCAATCCCGACAAAATTTTCTTCCTCGCCCTGGGCATCAACGTCTCGACCGACGGTGGTAAAACCGTCACCTCCGCGGGACGCGTCCATTCCGACAACCACGCCCTTTGGATTGACCCCAAAAATCCCGACCGCATCATCGAGGGCAACGACGGCGGTGTGGTTCTCTCCTACGATGGCGGCAAGAACTTCCGTTTCCTCGACACGCTGCCGCTGGAAGAGTTCTATATGGTCTCGGCCAGCAACGAACCGGCCTACAACCTCTGCGGCGGCTTGCAGGACAACTCGGCCTGGTGCGGCCCCTCCAGTGGCAATAGCACCATGAACTGGAGCGCGGTGGTGGGCGGCGACGGCGAGTACGCCGTCTTCGCGCCCAGCGATCCGCATATCGTCTATGCCGATTCGCAAAATGGCGAAGCCGAACGTATTGACACCCGCACCGGACTCTCCACCGCCATCAAGCCTTACGCGATGGGCGTCGAGAATATGGTACCCAGCCAGTTGAAGTATCGCTTCAACTGGACCACACCAATCGAGGTCGGCTCCAAGAGCGCCAACGACGTCTACATGGGCGGCAACGTGCTGTTTCACTCCACCGACGGCGGCTTCTCGTGGACACCGATCAGTCCCGATCTGACCCGCAACGACAAAACCAAACAGATCAACAGCGGCGGCGAAATCGTCAAGGACATAACCGGCGCCGAGACCTACGACACCATCATCTCCATCGCCCTTTCCCGCACTGATCCGTTGACCATCTGGACCGGCGCCGACGATGGAGTCGTATCCGTCACCCGCGATGGCGGCAAGACCTGGACCCGCGCCAGCAATAACATCCAGGGTCTGCCCGAGTGGGGCCGCGTGCAACAGATCGAGGTTTCGCCCTTCGACCCGGCGACCGCCTATGTCGCCTTCGACTTCCACATGACCGATGACAATCGCCCCTACGTATACAAGACACACGACGGCGGCAAGACCTGGACCTCCATCGCCGCCGGCCTGCCCCAGACGGCTTCGGCGCGCGTGGTTCGCGAAGACCCGAATCAGAAGGGATTCCTCGTCCTCGGCACCGACACTGGCCTGTTCTACTCCCGCGATGACGGCGCGCAGTGGACCGCGCTGCATCAGGGTTTCCCCGTCGTGCCCACCTTCGACGTGCAATTCGTCAAGGCCAGCCATGACCTGGTCGTCGCCACCCATGGGCGCGGCTTATTCTTGCTCAAGAACATCGTCCCCTTGGAAGACACGACCACCCAGGTTGCCGATGCGCCCTTCACGCTGTTCCCGATTCTCACCGACTACGACCTACGCGGCGGCAAGCTCGGCCGCGGCGGTTTCGGCGGCGGCGCGAGCGGCATGATGATTGACTACAATCTCGGCCAGGTCGACCGCGCCGGCGGGTCCGGCCCGGCGCGCGCCACTGTGACCATTGCCGATGCCAAGGGCAACGTCATCACGACCCTCCAGGGCAGTCTCAACCGCGGTCTCAACCAAGTCGTCTGGCGCGGCAATTATGACGGCCCCCGCACCGCTATCCTCGGACAAGCCGAAGACAATGGTTTCGGCTTTGGCGCGCCCCGTGGCAAGCCAGGCGAGGCGACGCCCGATGCCGGTCCGCACGCGCTGCCCGGCGAGTATAAGATCACCGTCACCGTTCCCGGCCAGCCGCCGCAATCGCAAACCGCGGTGCTGGCGGTTGACCCGCGTTGGCCCGAACCCGCTGATGCCGCCGCCCATCGCGCCGCCACCCTGCGCGTGGCCCTGCAGGCACGCGACGAACTCTCGGCTTTCGCCCAAATGCTCACCCGGCTGCATAGCCTCAACAACCAGATCGCCACCGAGCAGAAAAGCATGCAGACTCTGCAACAGGCCGGCGCCGGCGACTTTGCCGTTGTCGAAACTGCCGCCGAAGGGCTGCAAAAGAAAACCAAGGCTCTCGAATCCGAGGTCTATAATCCCGACCAGGCCAAGGGCGAAGCCACCCAGTACGTTACCGACTTCTATCAAGACCTGCAATCGGCTTACGAAAGCCTGGCGCAATCCGAAGACCAGGGCCCGCGTCCGAGCGATGTCGCCATGTGGAATGAGCTGCGCTCCCAGATGGATGCCTATCTCAACTCCTACAACTCGCTGGTCAGAACCGATGTGGTCGCCTTCAATAAAGTGGCGGCCGATCATAACGCCATCACTGTCGCCGCCGGCGCCCCGGTGACACTGCCGGCCGCTCATGCGGTCGCCGCAGCGGCATCGTCGGGCACGCATGAACGCCATTGATCTTTCCGCGGAACTAGGCCTGGCGGCGCTATTTTTGCTGACGGTCAATCTGCTGCTCGGTCTCATGATTTCGGTGCGCTGGCAGTGGCGCTCCGCAACGCTGTTCCAATTGCATAACTGGACCGGCTACATCGCTCTGGGGGCGTGCGTGCTGCATCCATTGCCCCTGCTCGTCGCCAGCCGCATGCGGTTCACCTGGCTCCAGATACTTTGGCCGACCAACGCCCCCAGTCAACCGGTCGAGAACCTGATCGGCGCGCTCGGGCTTTATTTGGTCGCACTGGTGGTGGTCACTTCCTATTTCCGTGCCAAACTTGGACGTAAATCATGGAAGTTTATCCACTACATGGCTTATGTCGCGGCCGCGTTATTCTTTGCTCATAGCTATCTACTCGATCCGGAACTACGCAATCAGCCGATCGACTTTTTCGACGCGGAAAAAGTTTTTGTCTGGGTGTCGTTCCTGCTCGTCGCCACCGCCTCGCTGGCCCGTTGGAAATACGGTCAACGCCATCCGCAGCGGTTGAGGATCACGCCCAAAACCCAGTACATTCCCGGCTTCAAATGAAACCAGAGAAAGAAAAAGGCTACCAACTGGAATTCGGATCGCGAGCGCTGTTGTCGCTGTTTTTAGCGCTGGCGCTGGTCTGCGGCCTGTTTTTCGCCTTCGGCTACACCATGGGCAAGCACGCCATCCCGGCGACGTTTGCGCTGGGCTCGACCGCGGCGGCCAGCGCCAAGCCGCTCGCCGCGCCCGCGCCCACCGGGGTGCAACCGCCGGATGTGGCCGCGCTCAGCGCCGCCGAAGCCAACCAGACCCCGGCGACGCTGCAGCCGGTTCAGCCGCCGGTTACAACTCCGGTCGCAACTCCGCCGACCGCCGCCGCGAGCGCACCGCATGCGGCGCCGCCCTCGGCGTCGCACTCGGCACTCCCGTCAATGTCGGTCACCGCGAGTGGCGGCAGTTTCAAGGTGCAGGTTTTCGCCGGCGCGAAGACCGACGCCGATAGTTTGGCCGCGGCGCTGCAAACTCGCGGCTATCCCGCTGTCGTGGCCGGGCCAGGACCCGGCGAAACCGACATTTACCGCGTCCAACTCGGCCCCTATCTTACCAACGAGGAAGCGCAAGCCACCAAGTCCCGCCTGACTGCGGATGGCTATCAGGCCATCGTCAAGCCGCAATAGCACGCAGCAGTATTCCGGTGAGTCCGCCCCAGGCTCCGGCACGCACGCGCGAATCGCTCCCCATGCCGGCCACGCCCGCCACAAGTGGCAGCTGGGCAAACGTCGCGCCCGAACGCGCCCCCCATTTTGGTTCCGGCACCATGTGGGCATAAGCCGCCGCTACCACGCCCGCCATAAGCAGGGGCGCTAGCCGGTGCCGAGGAGCGAAAAACTCAATCGCCGCCGCCGCCAGCACGCCAATGGCGGCGTATTGCAGGTCATATTGCCAGCTCTCGCTGTTCATCAATGTTTGGATGCCTGCGCGCTACAATAGGAGCTTCATGTACGAAATTTCGGTTGAAGAGACGTTTTCCTCCGGTCACGCTCTGCGTGGATATCGGGGCAAATGTGAAAATCCGCACGGCCACAATTACCGCGTGCGCGTCTCCCTGTCTGGCCAGGATCTTAATTCCATCGGCCTTCTTTATGACTTCAAGGATCTCAAGGCCATCATTCGTGACGACACTGAGAAGTTGGACCATCAGTATTTAAACGACTTGCCCGCTTTCACGGACCTGAATCCGTCGGCCGAAAACATCGCCCGGTATCTCTTTGACCGCATCCAGGCGCGGCTAAACACCGATCCCAAGGGTGTGACGGTTCGCTCGGTTACCGTGTACGAGACCGACACTACAGCGGCTGTTTATACCGGCTAATGTCGCAGCACCTGCAGATTACTGAAATCTTCCATTCCATCCAGGGCGAGTCCACGTTTGCCGGCGAGCCCTGCGTCTTCGTCCGGCTGACCGGCTGCAATCTACGCTGCCGCTGGTGCGATACCGAGTACTCGTTCCACGGTGGTCAGCGCATGAGTATTGACGACATTCTCGCCAAGGTGCGTGCCTTCCCCTGCCGGCGGGTCGAGATCACCGGAGGAGAACCGCTCCTTCAACCTGCCGGCGTAAAGGCGCTCGCCGAACGCCTTTTAGCCGAGGATTTCGCTGTCATGATTGAAACCAGCGGCGAACGCGACCTCACCCCCGTCCCGCAAGCTGTCATCAAGATCGTCGACGTCAAGTGTCCGGACAGCGGCGAAGGCGGCAGCTTTCGCGCCTCCAACCTGGAGCTACTGCAACCCTGGGATGAATTGAAGTTCGTGCTTGCAAGTCGCGACGATTACGATTTTGCCCGCGGCTTCGTCGACGCCCACCGCGGCGCCCACGCGGCGCGCACTATTTTGTTTTCACCTGTCTTCGGCCAGCTCGAGGCCAAAGACCTTGCGAGCTGGATGCTGGCTGACGGCGTGCCGGCCCGCCTGGGTTTGCAAATCCACAAGTTCATCTGGGATCCGGCCCTGCATGGCGTCTAAAACGATTGTTCTGGTCAGCGGCGGGATGGATAGCTGCGTTTGCGCCGCTCTCGCCGCCCGCGCCGGTCAACCGGCATTTCTTCATTTCAGTTATGGCCAGCGCACGGCCGCCCGCGAACGGCGCGCCTTCGAGGCCATCGCCGACCTTTACCAGATCCGCGACCGACTGGTGGTGGAGACCGATTTTTTTCGCCAAATCGGCGGCTCCGCTCTCACTGACGAAACCATCGCCGTGCCCATGGTCGCAGCCGACGCGGCCATAGGCGCCGAGATCCCCGTCACCTACGTACCTTTCCGCAACGCCCATTTTCTCGCCGCCGCGGTCAGTTGGGCCGAGGTGCTGGGTGCGAACGAGATCGTTATCGGCGCGGTCGAGCAGGACAGTTCCGGCTATCCCGACTGTCGCGCCGCCTATTATGACGTTTTCAACCGTTTGCTGCAGGTGGGCACCCGTTCCGGCGAACTCGCTGTTGCCACCCCGCTCATCCGCCTGACCAAGACCCAAATCGTGCGCCTTGGGCTTGAATTGCAGGCCCCTTTTCATTTATCTTGGTCTTGCTACCAAAATTCAGAAAAAGCTTGTCGGGAGTGTGAAAGCTGTCGCCTGCGCTTGCGTGCTTTTGCCCAAGCCGGCGTTGAGGATCCTTTATGAAAAACAATCGTTTGATTCAATTCGTCACCGTTGCCGCCGCGCTTGCATGCGCGATGCCGCTGGCCGCGCAAATGTCGGGCGGCATCAAGGGCACCGTCACCGGCACGGACGGCAAGCCGGTGCAAAAGGCCGTCGTTACCATTACGCGCGTCGATGTTCCTGGCAAATTCGAAGTCAAAACCGACAAGCACGGCACCTTCGCCGACTACGCGCTGCAGGTCGGCACGTATGACGTCAGTCTCACCATGCCCGACGGCAAGACCACCATGGTCCTTCGCAAAGGCGTTGCCACCCACGTGGGCGACGCCCAGGTGATCGACGCCGACCTGAAGGCCGCCGCCGCCGAGCAGGCGGCCGAAGCCGAGGGCAAAGCGCCGCCCGGCATGACCAAGGAACAGGCCGCCGCCTACGAGAAGAAAATGAAAGACGCGGAGGAGGCCAACAAGAAGCTCGGAACGCTCAATGGCCTGCTCGCGCAGAACAAGCAGTTGGTCGACGCCAAGCAGTACGATCAGGCGATCGCGGTCATGGAGCAGGCGGTCGCGCTGGACCAGACCAAGGATATTCTTTACGCCAACCTGGCCGACGACTACGCCAATGCCAAACAATATGACAAGGCCGCGGACGCCTACAACAAGGCCATTGCGCTCAAGCCCAACAACGCCGGCTACGTCATCAACCTGGGCACCGTGCTCTCGAAGGAGGGCAAAATAGACGAGGCTAATGCGGCGTTTACCAAAGCCGCTACCATGGACCCGACACAGGCCAAGATGGCGATGTACAACTCGGCTGTGATTCTGTTGAACCAGGGCAATCTTGACGCCGCCGCCCCGGCTTTCGACAAGTTGCTGGCACTCGATCCGCAAAACGGCGATGCCTGGTACTACAAAGCGATCTGCCTGCTGGGTAAAGCCACAACCGACGCCAAGGGAAACATCATTCCGCCCCCGGGCTCGATTGAAGCGCTGCAAAAATCCCTGCAGTACGCGCCCAACGGCCCCAACGCCGCAACCGCCAAGGCCGAACTGCAAACCCTCAAGGGCAGCGGCGGCGGTCTCTAGTCCGCAGCCGCCGCGCCGCGCCAGTCAACCATCAACGCCGCTGCGCCTCGAGCACCGCTATCCGCTCGCGCAAATCGCCGATTTCGCGCAAGGCGGTGTTCTCGGCGCTCGCCTTCGATTCCTTGATTTCAGCGATCACGACCTGAAATTGGGTGTCGAACTTCGACTCTTGCGCATCGAGCCGGGTGTTGATCTCCTGTTGCAGAGAGTCGAATCGCGCTTCCATGCGCTGTTCGAAGGAGGTGACGCGCAGCTTCAATTCCCGTACGTCGGGGGCAAGAACATCCTGGATGAGTTGGCGCAGGCTCTGCAGTTCGTCCTCGTCCATAGAGGCGATTCCTTTCTGTATTCCAGGAAGCGGCGGCGCGGGTAACTGCTACTCGCCGCCCGGAACCACCTGCACCGGCGCTTTGAGGCTGAAACGCAAAATTGTCTCGGCGGGATATTCAACTTCCGGAGGTTTGGTCAGCGCTTGCACCGCCGTGCCGGCGCCGGCGCCGGAAACGGCCCCGATCGCCGCGCCTTTTCCGTGGCCGGCGATGGCGCCAATGATGGCGCCCAGGCCCGCTCCGCCGCCAATCGCTTCCTCGCTTCGGGTGGTGCGCGAACCGGCGAGCTTGACCACGCTTGAGGTGGTCACGTCATAATGCCGGCCGTCATATTCGATGCTATTCACCGTCAGCCCCAGCCGTGATTGTCCCTTAAAATGCCCCGCTGAATCCGCCGACGAGACGCTGCCGTTCACGGTCGCGCCCTTGGGAATCGCGGTTTCTCCATTCACCAGAATCGGCGCCGTAAGCGTGCCCGAAAACGATTCCCCTACCGACGCGGTGGCCGAACTCAAGCTGCGGTCCAAACGGACATGCAGCGCCGTTCCGCTCTCCACTTCAACTGGGGCCGCCGCTGTAATCCGCTCCGGCGCGGCTTCGGCTGCGCGCGGCGTGGTCCTTCCCGCCGCGCTGGAGGGCGCGGGCGCCGGCCTCGCCGCCACCATGGCCGATCCCTCGGTTGGGGTATTGGTCGCGATTTGATTGTTCACCTGCGTTACGCCCGGAAGCTGCGCGTCTTGCGCCGCTTGCACCCGCGCGGCTTCGCTATTCACGGTTCCGGTCAGCGTGACCACGCCGTTCAGGGTGCTGGCCGTCACGCCTGCGCCGGCCAGGCTGGTGTCGCTGTTTAGCTTGTTCTGAACGGCGGCGGTGACTGCCTGATCCTGACTGTGGGCGTTGCCACGACTGCAGGCACTCATCGAAAGCGCCAGCAGCGCGACTGGGACGGCAATGGAAATTATGGGTGTTCGCATGGGTTAATTCTCTCTTAATAGACCTGTCAATTGACAACCTGCAATCAAAGTGCCAAACTTAATGCTATCTGGATCCGTTTCAGGATCGAATGGGCCGGAAGATTAACCACCCTGCGGTTTGTCCTCCGGCCCGTTTAATTATGGCCAGCCCCTACGCCAATTGGATCCAGCGCTGGGAACAGCGTCTCAACCGCGTCGATCAGGACCGCCGCGTCACCGCCTTCGATTGGGGCGCCGAATGGCTGCGCGACACACCGGTCAACGGCTTGCCACGGTGGACGCAATCCTCTTCCAACGCCGAAGTTCTGGCCCAGTTGCGGGATTGGAATCAGCGCGTCATCGCCGACAGTGCCGCCTTCTTCCAATACCCAAGAGTCGACGACTACCATCTCGACGATCATAACCAGCTTTCTTACTCCTCGCCGGTGCCCACCGCGCATCGCGAAAATCACCAGGTTCACGGGCGCTGGTTTCCCGCCCGTCCCGGGGCCCGCGCCCGTCAGTCCCGGCGCGCCGTCGTCGTGGTCGCCCAGTGGAACTCCGACGAGCAAGGGCACCTCGGTCTCTGCCGCCTGCTCAGCCGCGCCGGCGTCCCCTGCCTCCGCCTCAGCATGCCCTACCACGACCGCCGCATGCCGCGTTCGCTCAAGCGCGCCGAGTTTACGGTTGACCCCAATATCGGGCGCACCATACACGCCGCCCGCCAGGCGGTGTGCGATATTCGCGCCGGCGTGGACTGGCTCGAAACCCAGGGTTACGAATCGCTCGGCATTGTCGGCACCAGCCTGGGCTCCTGCTACGCCCTTTTGGCCAGCGCCCACGACGCCCGCCTGCGGCTCAACGTCTTCAACCATATCTCCGAATATTTCGGCGATGTGGTTTGGACCGGTCTCGCCACCACCCACGTGCGCCAGGGCATCGAGGGAACCTTGAATCAGGACCAATTGCGCGAGGCCTGGCGCAGTATCAGTCCCGCCAGCTACCTCGATCGCTTTGCCGCCACTAGCGCCCAGGCGCCCAAGCGCAACCTTCTGCTCTGGGCGAAGTACGATCCCTGCTTCCTGCCGCAATATTCGCGCAATGTCCTCCGGGCCTTCGAACGCCTGCAACTTGATCACGAAGCCCACGCGCTCGCCTGCGGGCACTACACCATTGGTCGTGTGCCATTCAAGTACCTGGACGCCTATTGGATGGTACGCTTCCTGCGACAGCCATGAATCCGCTCTCGGTCCATTCGTTAAGCGTCCGCCTGGGTGGCCGGCCGACGCTGGCGAACGTGAGTTTCGAAATCGCCGACGGCGACACTGTCGCGCTGGTCGGCGCCTCGGGCAGCGGCAAAACCACGCTCCTGCGCGCGCTTCTCGGTTTGCTGCCGCCCGACGCGACAATTGGCGGATCGATCCTCTGGCAAGGGCGCGAGCTGGCCGGCGCCGGCGAGGGCGAGTGGCGCAAGATGCGCGGCTCGGTGATCGGCATGATTCCACAGGAGCCCGAAGCCGCGCTCGACCCGCGCCAGACCGCCGCCGGACACGTGCGCGAGCGGCTGCCTCGCACCGCCGCGGCGGAGGCGACAGTCGCGGAACTCCTCTCGCAAGTCTCGCTTGATCCAGCGCGCGGCGCGGAATATCCCTTTCAATGGTCGGGCGGTATGCAACAGCGGCTGCTCGTCGCCATGGCGCTGGCGCAGCGTCCCCGCCTCCTGCTCGCCGACGAGCCCACCGCCGCGCTCGACACCTTGCGCCAGCAGGAGCTCATCGAGCTGCTTACGGCGCTGGTTGCGCGCGGCCAACTGCCGGCGCTGCTGGTCGTCACCCATGACCTTGCCGTGGCCGCGCGGCTCGCGCGCTCCGTGCTTGTACTCGACCGCGGCGCCATTGTTGAACAGGGAATCGCGCACGCGATTTGGCAGCACCCGGCGCATGCGGTCACGCGCGCCCTGGCGGCGCGGCAACCGGCATGGCCGGTGGGGGCGAGCTGATGGCGCCGATTCTCGCACTCGAGAACGTCAGTGCCCGCCTCGGCGCTCGCGAGGTGGTGCGCGGCGTCAGCCTGCAAATTGCGTTGGGCGAAACCCTGGCCGTTGTCGGCCCCTCGGGCGCGGGCAAGAGCTCGCTCGCCCGGCTCGCACTGGCGCTGCTGCGCCCCTCGGGCGGCGCGGTGCGTTTTGAGGGCAGGGAATTGGCGCTCGTGCCGCCGCGTGAACTGCGGCAAATGCGCCAAGGCATGCAGTTGATTTACCAGGACCCGCGGCGCTCGCTCGACGCAACCATGACGGTGGCCGAAATTATCACCGAAGGCGTCGAGATCCACACCCGCGGACTGGGTTGGCGTCGCCGCGCGTGGCGTTTCGGGCTGGCCCGCGCCTGGCTCGAGCGGGTCGGCCTCGACCCGGAACTCGCTCCGCGCTTTCCCACGCAGCTCAGCGGCGGCCAGCGCCAGCGCGTCGCCATTGCGCGCGCCCTGGCGCTGGCACCGCGCCTGCTCGTGGCCGATGAACCCACCGCCTCACTCGATGCCGCGAGTGGCACCGAGATTCTCGCGCTGATCGCGCGCCCGCAAACCGAGCGGAAAAGCGCCTGCCTGCTGATTTCCCACAGCCTTGCGCAAGTTGCCGCCTGCGCCGACCGCATCGCTGTCATGGACGGCGGGGAAATCGTGGAACTCGCTCCCGCCCGCCAACTGCTCGCCTTTCCCGCCCATCCCCTCACCCGCCGGCTCCTGGCGGCCACCCCGCCCTGGCCGCCCTTCGGCGCGCGCGCGGCCGAGAGCTGAGGCGGAACGGCCCCCGTTACGGTAGCAGCAGCGCGCTGTATACGGCCCAATTCGCCGCGGCGACCGGCGAAACGAAGTCTCCGTAATAAGCCGCTTCGCAGCCGAAAGCCGGAAGACACCCGCTGGGATAACCCCACGCATCGACCCCGGCCGCCGGTGTCGCGCCCACTCCATCATAGGCATCGTCGCGCGGCGTAAGCAGTCCCCAATTCATTTGTTCACCGCGGCTGTCATACATGGCCCACCATTTCAGTCCCACGAAGTGGCGCGTGCCGGTGGCGGTATCGGCGCTGGCCAGCAGGGTTTTCAATCGCGCCCCGTAGAGCGCCGCGCGCTGGGCTTGTGTCGCCAACTCCGCCCCCGCGGAGGCGTAGGGCGCCATATAGGAATCCGCCTGCGCCCCGTAGCCCTCCCAATTGACCCACGGTTTGTTGCCGGCATAGCGCGCTACGAAGTCCAGGCGTTGCTGGGCGTCGGTGCAACCGGGGCAATCCGGTGGCAGGCTCGGCAGCATGAGCACATCCACTGTGTCGGCGGCCGCCTCCAGAATCTGGCGCCGCGGCGGAGCGCTCCAGGTGCCCAGCGTCGTCGGGCCCAGGTAGAGGACGCCCGGCGCCGCCTGCGCCAGTACGGCGCGCACGGTCGAAAAATAGCGCTGCGCATGGGCCAAAAGGAAATCATCGAGATCCTGGCGCAGGGCCGCGGTCGCGCCGGTGAGGGTAAAGGCGTCGGTCGGCACCCAGCAGCTCCCGCCCTGGGCCGCCGGACAGGTTCCGTCTTCATCCAGCAGCCCGGAACCGGTGCCCCATCCCCCCTCCGAGCCAAAGCTGGTGTACGCCGCACCCCAGGCCGCGTCGAGCGCGCTGATGCTGCCGCCGTAACGCGCCGACAAGAAATTAACCAGTGCCGCCTTGGCGTAAACCGTCGTGTCGGCATAGGTCGCGCCCTGCGCCGGGTTGGCCATCTGGGTTGGCGCTGTGACCAGCACAATCCAGCCCAGGTGGGCTTGAGCTCGTCCTCCGGACGCGACGCCGTCGGTGACCGTCGGAAAATCCATGCCGGCCCCGAAGCCCTGGAGATTATCTGTGTCGTCCACATTGATTCCCACCAGATAATCGTGATTGGGCCCTTGGATCGCGCTTTGCAGCCATGAATCCCCGGCCAAATCCCCGCTCAGCCACTTCGTCCAGTTTGGATCCCAGGGATCGGGACTCGAAGAGCGATAGCCGGCGTAGACGCTCGTTTTCACTCCGGCAATCAAATCCTTGGTGCCTTGCGGCGCGTAATTGCCGCTGTCCCTGAGTGAATAGAGGGCGGCTGACACGAAACCGACGAAGGGCAGCTTCGCCGGAATCGTGCCGTCGCTCGTATTCCACGACCAATCCTTGCCCACCGGCAACGTCCAACCCGTGGCGTACTCGCCCAGCGTGTTGAATCCCCAGGCCTGCAGTCGCCGTACACTCTGCAAGGACCAGTTAAAGGTCGGGTTCGTAGTCGAGCCGGTCAGGTATTTGGAACCGATCAGCGACGTTTGGGTCACGCCCTGATAATCGGTGCCGTCATCGTTCGCCGCCACGTTGTACACGCCGCGCATCCAAAACCCGTGCCCCGCCGGCGTGCACAACCACCAACGATTGCCGATCAGGGCGGTGGTAAAGTGCGGCTGCGCGCCCGCCGGGCAGGGCTGCTGGAGCAGCCCCCCGTATGCGTCCAGTCCGTAGGGGGCAACCGTGAACGTCAGCGCCGCCGTGCCATAAAGGGTATCGGGCGACGAGTCGGCGGCTACAACCAATGCCGTATAGGTACCCGCCGCGGTGGGCATTCCTTGCAACTGTCCCGAACTGGTCAGACTGACGCCCGGAGGCAGAGGCGCCGATCTCCAGTCCAGGCTCCAGCGATAGGGCGGCTCCCCGCCCGCCGCGGCCAGACCATGGCCCACGGGTTGGCCCAGGACGAGCGGCAGCGCCGGCGCCACCGCCACGGCTGCGGTGCCGGTGCCGCTGCCGCTGAGCGCCACGCTTTGCTGCGTTCCCCCAGCCAGCGTTGCCTGCAACTGACCGCTGTAGCTCCCCGCCGCCGGCGGCGTGAAGCTTAGTGTTACGCAGGTGGCTTCACCCGGGTTCAAGTGGGCCGGCAGCGAGGTGGTCGAGTAGATCGCGAACGGCACCGGACCGGCGTTGATGTCGGTCACGGTCAGCGGCAGGCTCCCACTATTTTCCAGGTAAATGCACCTCAAGGGACTCGCGGTGCCTGCCGGCTGCGGCGCGAACGCGCCACTTCCGGCCAACGTTAATGTTTGCGCTCCCGCCCCCAGCCCCAGCGCCGCCACCGCCGCCACCCGCCAAAACGTCCGTCTCGTCATAAATTCAGATGCTCCTCAGACACCCGTGTGTCGTTGTTTCTGAGCCTAGGGAATATTCCCGAGACCTCCCATCCGGTAATTACCTGATGGGACGCATGATGGCACTACGAGACCCCCCCGGCGCCGGCGATTAGGTCATCGGGCGTACAATCCTGCCATGAGCACTCCCAGCCCCGCCCTTCCCACACCCGAGGTCACGGCGCCGCGCATGTCGCAGGCCGCCCGCATCATCGGCGTATTCGCCGCGCCCGGCCGCACCTTCGCCGCCCTGGCGCGCGATCCGCAATTTCTTCTGGCTTGGTGTGTTCAGATTGCCGTCGGCGTGGTCTATTTCCAAATGGTGCTGCGCCGCGTCGGCGCCGAAAACCTTACCCGCCAGAGCCTGCTGCAGAGCGCCCGCGGACGGGCCATGGATCCAGCCGTGATGCAACAGACCGTCCACACCGGCGCCAAGGTGTACGCCATCTTCGGCTATCTCGGCCCTCTGTTTGCCATCCTGGCCATGCTCTTCCTCGGATGGATCTTCCAGGGCATCGCCAACTTCCTGCTCGGGCAGGAGGCGAAATACAAACAGGCGCTCGCCATGGTCAGCCACGCCTATCTTGTTCAGACACTCTTCGCATTACTGAGCATGCTGGTACTGGTCATGATGGCCGACCCCACCGCTTTCAACCTGGTGAACCCCATGGGTACGAATCTCGGCTTCTATTTGGATAAGGCAAACACCTCAGCCTTTGTCTATGCGTTTGCGACCCACCTCGACATTTTTACCCTGTGGACCATCCTCCTGCTCTCGCTTGGCCTCGCCAAAATCGGGGCCAAACCCGGTCAACCCGGCAAATTCGCCAGTGCCTTCACCGCCGTCGGCGGCCTCTGGCTGCTCTATGCCATTTGTAGTTCGGGGCTGACCGCTGCCTTCGCCTAGGACGATTTGACTAAAAGGTCGCAGTTAACATACAATTCGTATTGGCTCGGCTAGACAAGCTGGGACCAAAAGGAGAGTTGTAAATGAAAAAGTGTGTGGTGGCGGTGATTACCGCCTTTTTGCTTGCTTTGGGCGCCATCGGCGCCTTTGCGCAGACCAACCCCACTGGCTCGCTCAGTGGCGTGGTCACAGACCCATCGGGCGCCTCGATTCCGGGCGCCAACATCGTGGTGACCGAATCCAGCAGTCACCGTGTCTACAACATCCAATCCGACGCAGCCGGACGCTTCGTACTCGCCAATCTGAGCCCGGATACCTACGACGTCCTGGTTACCCATACCGGCTTCCAGTCCGGCGCCTTTCGCGCCGTGACCATCCAAGTGGGGCAAACCTACACCCTGGCCGCCAAGCTGCAAGTTGGACAAGCGGCCCAGACGGTTGAAGTCCAGGCGGGCGCGGAGGTGATCGAGACCCAGCAAACCGCGGTTTCCGGCCAGGTCACTGGCGCCCAGGTCACCGAAATCCCGATTTCCAGCCGCAACGCGCAGGATTTGGCCATTATCATGCCCGGCATGCAGACCACCGGCACGCCCCGCAATTCCCAGTTCAACGGCTTGCCTCCCGGCGCCGTCAACCTCACCTACGACGGCATCAACAGCCAGGACAACCTGCTCAAGTCCTCGACCGGCAGCAGCTTCTTCTCCGCCAACCAGCCCCGCATCGACGACGTGCAGGAGTTCAATATCACCACCGCCGCCAATGACGCCAGCGAGTCCGGCGAGGGCGCCGTTCAAGTCGCCTTCGTCAGCAAGAAGGGCGGCAATCAATTCCACGGTGGCGGCTGGGAGTATCTCCGCAACGACGCCTTGAACGCCAACAGCTACTTCAACAACATCAACGGCCTGCCGCGCCAGCGCATCCGTCTGAACGAATTCGGCGGCAAGGTCGGCGGTTATATCATCAAGAACAAGCTGTTCTTCTTCACCGATCTGGATTGGTGGGAAAATCCGCAGGCCCAGGCCCGCACCCGCCAGATCCTGACCACCACCGGTGTTGCGCCCTCAGCTCAGGGCTTCTTCACTTACTCGCCCACCAAGCCGCAGGCCAATGCGCCCATGCCTGGCGTGGCGTGCAACGGCACGGTCAACGGCAACGCCAACAACAGCGGCCAGCCGGCAGGTACCTGCACTGCCGACTTGATGGGAATCATGGGAGCCCAGGGCTTCACCTCGACCGTAGATTCCATCGAAGCCAGCATGGCCAGCCTCGTGGCTAAAGCGCAGTCCGCCCCCGGCGTCACCGTCGGCGCGCAGACCAACTTCAACACCACGGCGCTGAACTTTAACGCCCAGGCCGCCAGCCACCGCAAATATCCTGATCTGCGGCTGGACTACAACATCAACAGCAAGAATTCGCTCGAGTACGACTACCATTACGCTCATTACACCGACGGTCCCGACGTTCTCAACAACGCCGATGCCACCTTCCCGGTCGCGCCCTTCAACGCCAACGTTGGCGCGCAGATTTCCAACCGCAACCTGATGGCCTTGGCATGGCGGTACCAGATCACGCCGACCATCAACAATGAACTACGGGTTGGCGGCCAGAGCTCGCCGCTGTGGTTCGGACAAGGTGAGAACAACACCATCTATCCGACCTTGAAAGTGACCACTGTCGCCGGCGTAACCTCGAATATCCTCATGCGTCCCGGCGTATCCAGCCTCCAGAGCCAACCGTTTCTCAACTTCAGCCCGGGCGGCCGCAATACCGCGCTTGGGCAAGTGAATGAAACCCTGAGCTGGCTCAAGGGCAACCACAGCATGTCGATGGGCGGTACCTTCACCGACGTTCGCTTCAAGGACGACAACAGCGGCGAGCAGGTGGCCGCCGTCGGCGTCGGCTTGAGCGGTAGCGATCCCGCTTTTGCCGCATTCCCCGGTCTGTCGGGAATTAGCAGCAGCGATTTGTCAACCGCGGAAAATCTTTACGGCTCGCTGGCCGGACGCGTAACCAGTTTCAAGCAAACCATCAACGCCAACCCCTTCGTGGGCGCCTACCAGTCGAACTTCAATCTTTTCGACCAGGTGTCGCAGCGGGAGTTCGGGGTGTTTTTCAGCGATAGCTGGCATGTCTCCCCCAGCCTGACCTTCAACTACGGCTTGCGCTGGGAGTACGAAGGCGTGCCCACTGACGATCTGAACGAGTACAGCGTTCCGGTCGGCGGTGCGGCCGGCGTTTATGGCGTCAGCGGCTACGGCAATTTGTTTCAGCCAGGCGTCCAGCCCGGCAACGTGACCAGCTTCGTCAACGACAAGGGTCAGACCTTTTATGCCCCTTACAAGAAGTCCTTTGCTCCCAGCGTCGGCTTGGCCTGGACTCCGGGCGGCCGCTCCGGCTGGCTGGGCAAGTTGTTCGGAAATGCGGGGGACTCGGTCCTGCGCGCCGGTTATGGCATTGCCTATGACCGCCAAGGCTTGAGCGATTTCACCGGTTTCGCCCCGACTAATCCCGGCGTCAGCAACAATGCGTTCCTGAACGCGGCTGCCGCCTCTTCGGTTGCGGCCGCGCCTGGTACCGGCCTTTTCACTGCCGGCAGCATTCAGTTGCAGGGTGCCAACTTCACCCAGGCCGCGCAGGAAGAGACGGTGCCATTCCGCAGTCCGATTCCGATCAACTCCGCCTTCGGCGACCAGGTGAATGCCTATGCCCCTGGCCTGGCTCAGCCGATGGTGCAGTCCTGGTCGGTCGGCTTCCAACGGCAACTGGATCGCAATACCGCGCTGGAAATTCGCTACATCGGCAACCACGCCACCCGGCAGTGGACCTCGAATGGGCTCAATATCGACGAGTCCAATATCTTCGAGAACGGATTCCTCACGGAATTCAACAACGCCGCCAGCAATCTGTCCATCTGCGAGGCTAACGCCACTGCCTGCAAGGCAGCCGGCGGCAGTTCAACCAGCTTCGCCAACAATGGCCTGACCGGCCAAGTGGCGGTGCCGATCCTCACCGCTGCCTTCACCGGCAGCAAGACCGGTCCCCAAAACAATGCCAACTTCCACAGCGGCACCTTCGACACCGATCTGCAAAGCGGCCTGGCCGGTTCGTTTGCCAATTCGCTCTCCAGCACGTCGAATCTGAGCTTCTGGCAGAACCTGGTGAACGCCGGTTTCCCCTCCAATTTCTGGCAGGCGAATCCGAACTCCACCGGGGGAGCATTCCTGCTGACCGACCTTAATCAATCCACCTATAACGGACTGCAAGTTGAACTCCGCCGCCGCATGGCGAGTGGATTGCAATTTGACGCCAACTACACCTACTCGCATTCGCTGGGTACCGGAAGCCTGATTACGCTGCGCAATTACGCCGCGTCCAAGGCCCCGAGCGGCTCCGATTTGCGCCACGTGTTCAAGTTCGAATCGCTGTACCAGCTGCCGTTCGGACCGGGACACAACCTCAAGTCCAGCATGGGCTGGGTCAACACGCTGATCGGCGGCTGGGCCTGGGACGGTATTACCCGCTGGCAGTCCGGCGACTTGATCACCCTGACCGGCGGCGCCGGCGGAACCGTCAACCGCAATGACGGCGGCGTCCAGTTCACCGGCACCACCACCGACCAAACCATCGCCGGTTTGATCGGTCTTTCGCAGCAGACCAACTCCAGTGGCAAGGGGACGGTATTCTTCGCTCCCAACAGCCTCTTGGGCGCTGGGCAGCAGAAGGCCAATACCGCCATTCTCGCCCCCTGCTCGACTGCCGGCCAGTTCTGCGAACACCCCTACCTCTATGGCCCCAACTTTTTCCGGGCTGACTGGAGCTTGGTGAAGGAAACCAAGTTGACCGAAGGCACTTCGTTGACGATTCGCGCCGACGTGCTTGATGCCTTCAACAACATCAATTTCTCAACTCCTTCGGGAAATTTGAGCTCCACCTCCTTCATGCGTATCACCAGCGCCTATAGCGATTTCACCTCGACGCAAGATCCGGGCGGTCGCGTAATCCAGCTGGTCGCGCGCATTAACTTTTAATTAATCCGGCAGCCGCAAGTTGGCTGCACTTCCTGGGGCTCCGCGGGCAGCGGAGCCCCTTTTTTTTTGCCATACTGAAACCCGCCCCCAGGCCTGCCATGCAATCAAACGGTGTCTCTTTCGAACTTCTGGCTACCGCCCCCTCGGGCGCCCGCCGCGGACGCCTGCACACGCCCCACGGAACGGTCGAAACCCCCTGCTTCATGCCCGTCGGCACCCGCGCCACGGTCAAGGCCATAACCCAAGCCAAACTCGAGGAATTGGGAGCCGAAATTATCCTCGGCAATACCTACCATCTCTATCTGCGTCCCGGCCACGAGCTCATCCGCTCGCTCGGTGGACTGCATCGCTTCGCCGCCTGGCCCCGCGCCATGCTCACCGACAGCGGCGGATTCCAGGTCTTCAGCCTCTCGACCCTCAACAAAATCGAGGAAGCCGGCGTCACCTTTCGCAGCCACCTCGACGGCAGCCAGCATCAACTCACGCCCGAGCTCTCGATTGATATCCAACTGGCCCTCGGAGCAGACGTCGTCATGGCCTTTGACGATTGCACGCCATACCCGGCGACTGAGCCCCAGGCGCGCGCTTCCATGGAGCGCACCCACCGCTGGGCGCAGCGCTCGCTGGATCGCTGGCGAGCCCGTCCGCCCGACTCGGCCAGCTCGCTTTTTCCGATCGTCCAGGGCGGCATGTATCCGGAGCTGCGCCGCGAGTCGGCGCAGCGCCTGGTCGCGCTCTCGAATTCGGGTGAACCCGTCGCCGGTTTCGCCATCGGCGGCGTCTCAGTGGGCGAACCACGCGATTTGAGCTATGAGGCGGTCAAGGCGGCCATCGCTGAACTGCCCCGCGACAAGCCGCGCTACCTCATGGGCGTGGGCACGCCCGAGGAACTGCGGCAGTACGCCGACTTGGGCATTGACATGATGGACTGTGTGCTGCCCACCCGCAACGCCCGCAACGGACTGCTGTTCACCTCGGAAGGCACCGTGTCCATCAAGAACGCCCAGTACGCGCGCGACCCGCGTCCGCTCGATCCCCACTGCGGCTGCGGCGTGTGCCGGCGCTACTCGCGCGCCTACTTGCGCCACCTCTACCAGAGCGGCGAGATTTTAGCCAGCGTACTGAACACCGAGCACAATCTCCATCATTACCTTGACACCATGCGGCAACTCCGTCATGCTATCGAGCTTGGGCCTTAGCTGGACCAATTTTTAAGCAAGATCGGCTACAATAGGAGCAATTATCGTGCAAACAGCCGCTCCGGCGGGCAACTCGATCGGCCTGTTAATGATACTGGCCGTTTTTGCCATTTTTTACTTTCTGCTGATTTTGCCGGTGCAACGGCGGCAGAAGCGGACGCAGAAAATGATCCGGGAGCTGAAGAACGGCGACCGGGTGGTGACCTCCGGCGGTATGCGGGGCACGATCATTAGTTTGAAGGACGACAGCGTGCAGATCCGGGTCGAGCCCGACAAGGTCAAGCTCGAGTTCGTGCGCTCCGCCGTCGCCCACGTTATGAAGGAAGACGAAGGCAATAAGCAATAGCCCATGCGACGTACACTTTTCTATAAGAGCCTGTTCATTGTCGGGGTGGTGATCGTATGCCTGGTGGCCGTCACCGGCATTCCCAAAGGTCTGGGCTGGCAGTCGTGGAAGACCTCGATCGCCGGCAACATTCATTTGGGGCTCGATCTTCAGGGCGGAAGTTACCTCATTCTTAAGGTCAACGTCGATGAGGCCGTGGCCGCCGAAACCAATCAGGCCCAGCAGCGGTTGCAGGCCGCCCTGGCCAGCAAGGGCGTCCCTTACACCTCGATCCGCCAGCCCGATCCGGTGCATCTTCCGGCCGTAATTGACGTGCAAGGTATTCCGCCCACTCGCTCCGGCGAATTTAACGCTGTGGTTGAGGACCCGACCGTGGTGGGACCGAACTATAACGTGCGTTCGACTTCGAACGGCAACTACGAGCTGGTGCTGAACTCCGCCACCGCCTCGCAGATCAAGGACCGTGCCCTCACCCAGTCCATCGAAACCATCGGCAACCGTGTCAACGAGCTTGGCGTGACCGAACCCACCGTGCAGCAGCACGGCTTGGGCGATTACGAAATTCTAGTTGAGCTTCCCGGCGTCACCGATCCCGACCGGGTGAAGCAGATCATGCAGGAAACCGCGCAACTGCAGTTCCGGCTGGGCGAGGGCGGGCCGTTTGCGTCTGAGGCCCAGGCCCGCGCCCAATATGGCGGCGTATTACCGGAAGACAGTCAGATTCTGCCCGGGCGCAACATCGGCGGTACGAGTTCCTCCAGCTCGGCCACCGATTGGTACGTCGTCTCCCGCTCCTCAGTGGTTAGCGGTCAGGACCTGCGCGATGCCCAACCCACCACCGACAACAACGGCCAAATGGAGGTCAGCTTCAATCTGACCCGCGCCGCCGGCCAGCGCTTCGGCGATTTCACCGCGGCCAACATCAATAAGCCGCTGGCGATCGTGTTGGACAACCAGATCCAGGAGTACGCCAACATTCAGGGCCGCATCGAAGACTCCGGCCGTATCACCGGCACCTTCAGCCGCCAGCAGGCGTCGGATTTGGCGCTCATCCTGCGCAGCGGCGCTTTGCCGGCCTCGATCTCCTACCTGCAGGACGAAGAAGTCGGTCCCTCGCTTGGCGCCGATTCCATCCATGCCGGCATTATCGCCGCGCTCACCGGATTCCTGCTTGTCGCCGGTTTCATGCTCTTCTACTACCACGGGGCCGGCATCAATGCCGTGCTCGCCTTGGTCCTGAACCTGGTCATCCTGATGGCCTACATGTCGCTGGTCTCGGCGACCCTGACTTTGCCCGGAATCGCCGGTATCATCTTGACCATTGGTATGGCGGTCGATTCGAACGTCCTCATCTTCGAACGCATCCGCGAAGAAATGCGCCACGGCAAGAGTGTGCCCGCCGCGGTGGATATCGGCTTCCGCCAGGCCTTCATCACCATTTTGGATACCCACGTCACTACGGTGGTCAGCGCCATTTTCCTGTTCTTGTTCGGCACCGGTCCGATTAAAGGGTTTGCTGTCACCCTGACCGTCGGATTGATCGCCAATCTTTTCACCGCAGTGTTCGTCTCGCGGGTGATTTTCGACTATGTCCTGCTACGTCAACAGGGCATTCGCGGGGCCAAATTGAGCATTGGCTAGACATTTAGTTAATTTGTAGGGAACTTTTTTTACCGCAACGGAGTCTACCGGGGAAGGCCAACCCGGCTTGAAGTTGCGCAAAGGGCTGGGAATGGAATTTTTTCGCGATACTGACATCGATTTTCTGGGTAAGAAGTGGTATTTCCTGACCGTAACCATGGTCCTGTTCGTGGTGGGCATGGTTGCGCTGGCGATCCATCACGGTCCGGATATGGGCATTGATTTCACCGGCGGCACACAAATGGATGTGAAGTTCTCGCGTCCGGTTCCCTCCGAACAGATACGGAGCGGACTGAAAAACGCCAATCTCGGGGATTTCTCACTGCAGCCGATCGCGCCGGGCCCGAACGAGGTGCTGATCTCAGCCCCGCTGACCGCCACTAGTCAGGCCGACCTGAACCGCAACCGCGAAGAAATTGTTTCGGTTCTGTATCAAGTGACGGGCGGCGCGCCCCCGCAAGGGAAGCTCGATATCAATGCCGTCGGCCCGGAGACGTTCACCAACTGGCTGCTGCAGAAAGATCCGGACGGCTACATGGGACTCGGCGCCCAGGCCGCGACCCAACGCTACAGCACCATCGCCGACGCCTTAATCAAGCAGCGGCGCGACGTGCAGTACGGCGGCACCTTCCCTTCGTTCGACGCGCTCTCTGCCGCACCCGGCGACGCGCAGATTGCCAAGCTGGCCGCCCAGGACTTTTTCCTCGGACCCTTCACCGTGCGCTCGACCCAAAGCATCGGGCCCCAGGTGGGCTCGGAGTTGCGCGACCAGGCGCTGCGTGCGGTGCTCTACTCGCTGGGCGCGATGTTGATTTATATTGCATTCCGCTTCGAGCTGATTTACGGTATTGCGGCAGTGGTTGCCGTATTCCATGACGTTTTGATCACGCTGGGAGTCTTCTCCCTGGCCCGTCTGCCCATCGACTTGACGGTGGTGGCGGCGTTTTTGACCCTGGTCGGTTACTCCATGAACGACACCATCGTCGTCTTTGACCGCGTGCGGGAAAACCTGCCCATCATGCGGCGCGACAAACTCTCGGTGGTTGTGAACAAGAGCATTAACCAGACGCTGAGCCGGACGGTGTTGACCTCGGGGTTGACGTTCCTTTCCGTGTTGTCGCTTCTGGTGCTGGGCGGGGAAGCGCTGCGCGGCTTCAGCTTCGCCATGACGTTTGGCATTTTGGTGGGTACGTATTCCTCGATTGCCGTGGCGGCGCCGATGATGGTCGCCTATATTGAATCGCGCAACCGGCGGCTGCCGAGCGCGAAGTCCTCGAAACCGATCCCGGCGGCGGCGCGCCGTGCCTAGAGTTGGATTGTAAGAGCTGGATCATAGATGTTGATTCTGCAGGGGGAGCAAACAAATGTTTGAGCAGAGTTTAGTTGAGACTTCACACCGGGTTGGCACACGTAAACCGGCCACCATCCTCACCTCGCTGGCCATCCAGTTGGGCGTGATTGCGGCGGTGGCGATTCTGCCGTTGATTTACTACAGCGTGCTGCCATCCTCGAGCATGATGGCGTTCCTGAGCGCGCCGCCCCCGCCTCCGCCTCCACCTCCGCCTCCGCCCCCGACCCCCAAGGTCGAGATCCACAAGATCGTCAGCGAGGTGACCAACACGAATCAGTTGGTGGCTCCGCGCGCCATTCCACAAGGCATCACCCGCATCGTCGAAAGTGCGCCGCCGCCGCCGGTCTCCATGGCCTCGACCGGTGGGGCTTCGAGTCTTCTCGGTGCGCTCAGCAATACCGCGCCCCCGCCGCCTCCCCCGCCGCCCCCGGTTGAGAAGCCGGTGGCAATCGGCGGCTCGGTGCAGGAGGCAATGTGCATCAGTTGCCCCAAGCCCAACTATCCCCCGATTGCCCGGCAAGCCCACATCCAGGGCACGGTGGTGCTCCACGCCATCATCGCCAAGGATGGAACCGTGAAAGAGTTGACCGTCGTCAGTGGCAACGCCATGCTGCAGGGCGAAGCCGAACGCGCCGTACGGCAATGGCGGTATCACCCGCTCGAGCTCAATGGCGTGGCCCAGGAAGTAGATACCCAAATTACCGTGAACTTCACCCTCGGCGGCGGCTAGACCCGCGCTTGCTAATTTCTTTCCGTTCGATTGTTAACGACTCTTAAAACCCCGAAAGGATACTTATCTCCATGTTGTTTGCAATGATGTTCTGGTTCCAAGATCAAGCCGCGGTTGGCTTCGATCCTCTCACCATGTGGCGCCAAATGGGCTGGTCGGCCCGCGCGGTCGTCATCGTTCTGTTCGGCATGTCGGTGCTCTCGATCGCGGTCATGGTGGATCGCTATTTGCTGTACTCCGCCGCCAAGAACCAGTCCCGCGTTTTCGCCCCCAAGGTTGCCGGCGCCCTCAAGCAGGGCCGGTTGGACGAAGCCATCAAGGTCGCCGAAGTCAACAAGAAGAGCCACTTGGCCAAGGTGGTCGCCGCCGGCTTGGGCGAGTTCCAGGCCCATCAGGGCTCGAGCGAAGTTTCCGGCGACGAGATCGAAGCCTCGCAGCGCGCCCTCGCCCGCGCCCAGGCTATTGAACACGCCGAATTAAAGCGCGGCCTTGGTTCGCTCGCCACCATCGGCGCCACCGCCCCCTTCGTCGGCCTGTTCGGCACCGTGCTCGGCATTATCCACGCGTTCGCCAGCATGAGCGCGGAAAAGACCACCGGTCTGACCGCCGTCGCCGGCGGTATTTCTGAAGCGCTCGTCACCACCGCTATCGGCTTGTTCGTGGCCATCCCGGCGGTCTGGGCCTACAACTACTTCAGCGGCAAGATCGAAGCCTTCGACATCGAGATGGACAACTCCGGCAGCGAGCTGGTGGACTACTTCTTGAAACAGTCGGGCCGTTCCGCCGCGCGCAAGTAAGAACCACTGAAACCTCTCGGCCGCGGCAGTGTGCCGCGGCCGAGCCGAGGAGCTATTTATGGCTTGGCATCGCCCCACCGTCAGCGTTACTTCCGACATCAACGTCACGCCGCTCGTCGACGTCATGCTGGTGCTGCTGATCATCTTCATGGTCATTACCCCCTTGATGGGCCATAGCGTGCCGGTGAAACTGGCGCAGGCCGTCAACCCGGTGATGTTGCCGGATGCCGATAAGGACGATGCGGTGATTGTGGCCATCAGCCACGATGGCCATCAGTACCTCGGCAACGACATGATGAGCACCGACGAAATCACCAGCAAGGTGCGCGACCTCATCAGCAACCGGTTGGACAAGATTGTTTACGTCAAGGCCGATGCCGTCGCCCACTTCCAAGCCGTGGCCGCCGTGGTGGATGCCATTCGCGACGCCGGTGTGGATAACATCGCCATCGAAACCGAAAAGATTGACCGTCAGAACCTGCCCCCGGCCGCAGCCGGCGGCCAGTAGCCAAATCGGGGATTAAGGAGCATTTATGTCAATGGCAGTTGGGGGCCAGGGCGGCCCCAGTCACGATATTAACGTCACGCCCCTCATCGACGTCCTGCTGGTCCTGATCATCATCTTCATGGTCATCCAGCCGTTGCATCCCAGCGGCCTCAATGCCCTGGTGCCGCAGCCCAACCACGACACCAAGCCGCAGCCCCCCAGCAATCGCACCATCGTGGTACAGGTGCTCGACGGGGGCGTGGTGAAAATCAACGACCAGACCGTCACCTGGGACACGCTCGGCCCGCAACTCGCCGACATTTACAAGACGCGCGCCCAGAAGGTGATGTTCGTCAAGGGCGATGACGACATTGACTTTGCTCTCGTGGCCCATGCCATTGATATTGCCAAGGGCGTCGATCCGTCCATCATGGTCGGCATCCTGACGCCCAAAATGGAAGCGGGGAAATAGGCTCATGAAACCATTTGCGAAATACAGTTTACTGGCCGGGGTCCTGGCCGCGGCGATCGCGGCCGCCGGCTGCAATCAGTTGAAGGCGCGCGATCAACTGAACCGTGGCGTGCAGGCGTTCAAAAACGCCCAGTTTAACCAGGCCATCGAGAATTTCCAGACCGCCATCCAACTCGACCCCACCCTGGTCAACGCCAAGATCTATCTCGCCACGGCTTACCAAGCGCAGTTCATTCCCGGCGCTCCGTCGGAAGATAATCTCAAGCTGGCCCAGCAGGCCATGGACGAGTACAAGGTCATCCTTGATCAGCAACCGGATAACGCCAACGCCGTTGCCGGGATTGCCCGCCTCGATTACGACATGAACAATCTCGACGAGGCCGAGAGCTACTACAAGAAGTCGCTGACCATCAATCCCAACGATCCCAGCGCCTACTATACCCTGGGCGCGATCGCTTATCAGAAGACCAACCGTGGCATTGTCACCGCGCGCACCAGCCTCGGCGTCACCGATCTGAATGCGCCCATGGTGCCGGCCAAGAAGGCTCCGCCCAACGCCAAGAAGCAGTGCGAGGCTTTGGCGTCGCAGGATAGCGCCATTATTGATGACGGTATCGCGCAGCTCAACAAGGCGCTGCAGCTTCGTCCCGATTACGACGACGCCATGACCTACCTCAACCTGCTCTACCGTGAGAAGGGCGACTTGACCTGCGGCAACGATACCGAGCGCCAGGCCGACCTCAAGATTGCCAGCGACTTTGCGGCTCGCGGTATTGCCGCTCGCAAGGCTGCGGTGGCACGGGCCAACAAGCAGGGGTCCGGCGGCGTCGTGATCGACACCAAGCCGAATTAGGATGTCGCCGAGGCCAGCGCGAGCGCGGGCGCGATTGAAAGAGCGATCGAAAAAACGATCGCAAGACGGCTATGCGCTGCTCGTAGTCCTGCTCGTGTTCAGCGTCTTGATGTTGACTCTGGCCAAGGCGATTCCCGATTGGAAAACGTCCATCCAGCGCGAGCGTGAAGCCCGGGAGATCGATCACGCGCGCGAATACCGCACTGCCATACGCCGGTACTTTCACAAGTACGGTCGCTATCCACCCAGCATTGACGCGATGGTTCAGAAAGACGGCCAGGGGCTGCGCTACCTGCGCGAAGCTTGGCCCGATCCACTGAGTCAGTCCAGTCAGAGCTCCGACTCAACCACCGGCAGTGATAGCGCCGATAGTGGCGGCTGGCAGATTCTGCATTATGGCCAGGCCGACAACGCCAAAATTGTTGACCAACCGCCGCAGGCCGCGCTCAACGCCACGGGAGGTCAATCGCCGATCGCCGGGCCGGGTCTTTCAGGCGGTACGCCCGGTGGTCCCGCGGCTGGGCTGGGCGCCGGCACAGGTGGCCCGGGTGGTCCCGGCGGCCCGGGCGGCCCAGGCGGTGTTGCTGGCATCGGCGGAGTGAGTAGCGCGGGCGGATCGGGTACGATCGCGGGTACGCCCGGCAATTCCATTGGAGGCGGCCCGGTGATTGGCGTTGCCAGCAGCAACAAGACACCTGGTGTGCACGAGTTCAACGGCTTTAGCGCTCCCTCCGACTGGGAGTTCGTTTATAACTATGCGCAGGATCCAACACTTCGCGTGACCGGCAGCCAACTCAGCAACGAACCCGGCGGTGGACCTCGAGCGGGCACCGGCAACCCCGGCGCTGGCGGCGGCCCCGGTACCATCGTCCATTAACTCCGTACATATGCGGGCGCGCGGCGGTAGCCGCGCTGTCGCCCGCGCCTGTCAAAGCGCGGGGACTTGGGCCATGGCGCCCGAAACGCGCTGCCAGCGTCCGGTTTCACGTTCCAACTGTGCCCGGCCGGAGCGGGTGAGGGCGCAGAACTTGGCCTTGCGATTGGTTTCCGACTCGCCCCAGTGGGCGCGCAGCCATCCCGCCTGTTCTCCATGCGGTGCAGGGCGGGGAAGAGCGACTTGACCAGGAACGCACCCTCGGTCATCTGATCAATACGCCGCGATACGCCCAGGCCCCCAGGCCATGCAGCGGCTCGAGGTTAAGTGCGCGTGTAGGGTGTCAATGAGGAGCGGGAACGTTCGGTTTAATCCCAGGGATCAACCACGTGCGGGCAGGCGCCATGAAAATGGACGACGTTGTGCGTTACCACGGCAAGGTCGTGGACCAGGGCGGTGGCCGCAATCAGCGCATCCATCGCCGGCAGCTTCTGTCCTTGCGCCGCGCGCTCGGCCATCAGCTTGCCCCATTGATCGGCAACCCGAAAATCAATCGGCAGGATTCGATTGTAGAACCGCTGTGCCAGATCAAACTCAAGCCATTGCGTCATGCGCCGCCGCCACGCGCCTTCCGGCATTGTTTCAGTTCCGTGCCGAATCTCGGCCCAGGTGAGCACGCTGATGAAGATTGTCGTTTCATCCACCAGTTGCAGCCACTGCACAGCGCCCTCGTTCGGGCGGAGTTTCTGCATCTCAGAAATCACATTGGTGTCGAGCAGAAATCTCAAAACTCAACGTCCCGCATCTCGCCTTCGAAGCGTTGAAACTCAATCCCGCTGCCGCGCAAAGGCGAGTTCAAGAAGAATTCCGCCAGCGTGCCGCGCGAGCGCATCCTGTGCTCCCATTCGGCGGCCGAGACCAGGTAAGCCACGGGCCGGTCACGGCGCGTGATCTGCTGCGCGCCTTCCTTTTGCGCGCGTTCGATTAATTCGCTCAGCCGCGCCTTCGCATCGGCCAATCCGATCCCATCCGATTTCCTAGCCATCTTAGCTTTTATAGTCATCATAACCATCTTAACTAAAATAATCACTTCTCGTCAAGCCTTTGCCGAAGCGTTCAATTTCGAACGGTAGGCCGGTGAAAGCGAACAGGTCGCCTGCAAAATGGCAGAAATAAATCGTTGAATTTCAATAACTTGCGTGCGAAACGAACTGGCGACTGGGTTGCAACGTAGTATAAACAGTTATGGACAAAGCGCGCGATCCAAAATTCCTAAAACAACGCCGCCTCAGGCGCATCATCATGGGGGTAATCGCGGTCGTTGTAGTGATAATCGTATCGGTGGCGGTTTCCCGCCTCAAGCCGGCGGCCCCCACCGTGGACGGTGGCTCGGTCTGGCCGGAACAGGTCAAACGGGGAACCATGGTTCGCCAGGTGCATGCCTTGGGTACCCTGGTACCCGAAGAAGTCCGGACCATCCCGGCCATCTCGGCGGGACGTGTCGAATCGATCCCGGTTCTGCCTGGCAGTCCGGTTAAGGCGGACACGCTTTTGGTCAAATTAAGCGATCCCACTACCGTTAAAGGCCTCGGCGATGCCAAGGCGGCGCTGGCGGGCGCGGAAGCCGATCTGGCCAATTTGAAAGCGACCTTGCAGACGCAATTGCTGGCGCAGAGATCCACCCAGGCGAATCTGGAATCGGAGTCGCACCAAGCCTCCATGGTGAGCGAAATTGACCAGGGTATGTTGGCCAAGAATCTGGTTGCCGCGCTCGATGCCAAAACCGATGCCGATAAGGCGGAAGCATTGAAACAGCAGGTGGCTTTAGGTCAGGATCAGCTCACGAGCATGGCAGCCTCGGATGCGGCTCAAATCGCCTCCGCTCAGGCAAAAGTGGATCAACAGAAAAATCAGGTGGTCCTGGCCCAATCGCTGGTGGACTCGCTCGACGTTCGCGCCGGAATTGATGGCATTCTCGAAGGCCTCGATTTGGGCAATGGTGCCACCCTCCAGGTCGGTCAATATGTGACCGTGGGCACCGCCGTGGCCAAGGTGGTACAGCCTGAGAAGCTGAAGGCCACCATCAAGGTCGCTGAAACCGATGTTCGCGATGTGGCCATAGGCCAGTCGGCGAGCATTGACACCCACAACGGCGTCGTACCCGGCCACGTTATGCGGATTGATCCGAACTCGCAAAACGGCACCGTCAACGTGGACGTCGCCCTCGACGGTCCACCGCCCCCAGGAGCGCGGGCCGATTTAAGTGTCGACGGAGTCGTGAACATTGAGACGCTCAACAACGTAGTCTATGTTGGACGCCCTGCTTTTGGAGCGCCCAATCAGACGGTCAGCATGTTCAAGATATCGCCCGATGGAAAGACCGGCACCCGAGTCAAGGTCGAGCTGGGGAAGGCCTCGGTCAATACGATCCAGATATTGCGCGGCTTAAATGTTGGCGATTGGGTGGTTTTATCCGACACCTCCGCCCAGGACGGCTTTGACGAAATTCGCTTCAGCCCGCCGGTGGCGGCGGTCCACTAGATCATTTGTAACGTTTCAGCTAACCAGCGGTTCTATAGAACGTCCGTAATCATGTCCGATATCACGTGTGCGAAGGAGGGGAAATGGCAACCAGTGCGCAACCAGCGGTTATCAGCCTGAATGGCATCACCAAAGTTTTTTATACCGACGAGGTGGAGACCCACGCGTTGGCCGGTATTCACCTGGAAATACTCGCCGGCGAGTTTGTCGCCATCGGCGGTCCCTCGGGCTGCGGTAAGTCAACGCTGCTGTCCATCCTGGGCCTGCTCGACACCGCCACCGCGGGCGAGTACATCCTCAACAACCAGCCCGTGGTCAATCTGAACCTGGGCGAGCGGTCGCGCATTCGCAACCGCGAGATCGGCTTCATCTTCCAGAGTTTCAACCTGATCGGCGACCTCTCGGTCTACGAGAACGTCGAACTTCCGCTGACCTACCGCGGCATGCCCTCGGCCGAGCGCAAGCAGCGCTGCCAGGAGGCGCTGGAGCGCGTGGGCATGGCCCATCGCGCCCGCCATTTGCCCAGTCAGCTATCCGGCGGTCAGCAGCAGCGCGTCGCTGTGGCCCGCGCCCTGGTGGGCAAGCCCGCCATCCTGCTCGCTGATGAGCCCACCGGCAACCTCGATAGCAAGAACGGCGATGCCGTTATGGACCTGCTGCACGAGCTGCACGAAGCGGGCGCCACCATTTGCATGGTGACCCACGACCCGCGCTTCTCCCGCTATGCTGACCGCACCGTGCACCTCTTCGACGGCCAGATCGTCGACGAGAGCCAGGCGCAGGAGCAGGCGGCCACCGTCTCGGGACACTAACTCGTACGATCATCAACATTGAGTTGGCTGGGGGTACGCAAGACGACGTCTACCCGCAGCTATAGGAACCAGCCAGTGGACTGCGCGGTTTCCCCGCTGTCGCAGTCACTGGCTGGTTCTGTTTTTGCCGCTGTTCATTTCCGGACGGTTGTTGGCGAAAGTGGACGTTCGTTCGCCCGAGGCATCATGCAAATGCTTACTAATCAGTGACTTGTAATGGTGTCTTGATTGCGAATTATGACCGTGGAACCTATGAATAATCGCTTCTTTCTCATTGCGCTGGCGGTGGTTGGTTTGAGTGCCGCTGGGTTGTCACAAGCGAACCAGGTCGCGGCGGCGCCCTCCTCCACATTCGTGGTGCAGAACTCGGCGGTGCCCGAAAATCTAACCTTTGCCCAGCGCGGTGGCTGGATGGAATTTTGGCAGCGCTTTGCGCCCGCCAACGTCGGCCTGCCGGATTTGCGCAACACCGCCGCTTGGCAGAAGGATATTGATAAGGGCACAGTGTACCTGAGCCTGCAAGAGGTGTTGCGGCTGGCGCTCACGGCGGATCTCGACGTGGCCGATGCCGCCTACGCCCAGCTTCTGGCCAAGCCGGATTACTACCGCACCCTGGCAGGCGGCTCGGCCCGCGGCGTTGCCGGGGAACAGATTTCCGCTGCGCTGTTCAGCGGCGCCATCGGCGCAAACGGCGGCGGCGGTGGCAACAATGGCGGCAGCAGCGCCGGTTCGGTAAGTGGCGGCGGCTCGGGTGTTCACGGCGGAGGCGGCGGCTACGACCCCAGTTTCTTCTTCTCGTTCGCCGACGAACATTCACGCCAACCTCTGGCGAACCCCATTCTGTTTGGCACTGCCGTGCAGATTCTCAACCAGGCTGTCGGTCAAGCTTCATTTGGCCAAAGCTATACGACAGGAACTGGATATACCATCAGCGCTGGCAGCTTTCGTTCCTACCAGAATACGAACGAGCTGTTCCTGAATCCGCAAGTAACCAGCGACATTAGCGTCGGTGTGCAGCAGCGCATCCTGAATGGCGGCAATCGCTCCGTCAACCGGGCGGGCTTCGTCATGGGCCAAAACAGCCTGCGGTATGCCGATGCAAACTTCAAGCTGCAGATCACCAACATTGTCGCTCAGGCGGCGACGCAATATTGGACGCTGGTCGCGGCCGCGCGCCAACTCGAAATTGAGGAACAGAGCGAACAACAGGCGCGGCAGACGCTCGACGACACCACGACGCTGATCAACCTGGGCAAAGTGGCGGGCTCGAACCGCATTACGGCGCAACTAGCCTTTAGCGCGGCCGAGCAGGCGCGCATCCAGCAGCAGACCGCCTTCGACAAGGCCGCATCGAAATTGAAGTCGTTTCTTACCAAACAATGGAGCCCCACTGTAATTGAGGCTCGCATGGTGCCGACCGACGCGTTGCCCAGTCCAACCCAGGCCAACCTGGCACCGGTCTCGGATCTCATTAACCGCGCCGTGAGCTTCAGCCCACAACTGGCCGAGGACCGCATTAACGTCAGCAATTACGATCTCACCGTCAAGATCAGGAAGGACGGGCTGCTGCCGTCTTTGGCTGTGTTTGCCTCCTACACCTCGTCCGGCGTATCGGGCCTGGGTGTCAGTTGCGACGTAGTCGCCTTCCCCTGCCCGGCCGGCCACATCACCGGTCCCTTGCCCGGCGGCTTCGGCAAGTCGGTAAATAAGATTTTTTCCTATTCTGCGCCGGATTATGGGGTTGGGTTCCAATTGAACGTCCCAGTGTGGAACCGCCTCAACCGTTCCGATGAGGCCACCGCTGAAATCCAGGCAGCGCAGTCGCGTGTTGATTTGCAAAAAGACCAAAACACGGTCACCGAGCTGGTGAATGAAGACCGTATCGAGCTCGAGGGCCAAGTGGCGCAACTGCAATCAGCGCAGGCCAACGCCCGCGAGCAGCAGCAATCCCTCAGCGACGCCCAGGACAAATACAAACTGGGCAAGGCCGCGCTGACCGATGTGCTGACCGCTCAGAGCGCCTTGGCGACCGCCCAATTGGCGGTTGTGACCGCACAGCAGGCCTATGCCGTGGCCCAGGTGGCATTGGCCAAGGACAGTGGCACCCTGCTGGACGAATATCACATCTCGTTGGGCGTTCCGCTGACCCCGCAAAGCGTCGGTAAACTGCACTAGGGCCGGACGGGCCGCGGGTGCCTGAGGTAAGCTTGGGGCTGTGATTAAACTGCGAAAACTCGAAAAGACCTTCCCCGCCGGCGCCGCCAAGACCTACGCCCTGCGGCAGATCAATCTCGACATTGCCGAAGGCGAATTCGTCACCATCATGGGGCCGTCGGGATCGGGCAAGTCGACCTTGTTGTCTATCATCGGCATGCTCGACAGCTTGTGGGGCGGTGAATATTATTTTCTCGACACGCCGATTCATACTTTGCCGGTGAAGAAAAGGGTCGAGATCAACAAGGCCTATATTGGCTTTGTGTTCCAGAGCTACCACCTGCTCGACAATCTAACCGTCTACGAGAATCTGGATGTTCCACTTTCCTACCGCGATGTTCGCGCCAAGGAACGGGCATCGTTGGTGGCCGACGCGCTCGATCGTTTTCAAATCGTCGGCAAGAAGGATCTGTACCCCAATCAACTTTCCGGCGGACAGCAGCAGTTGGTCGCCATTGCCCGGGCGGTGATTGCCAGCCCCAAGCTGATCCTCGCCGACGAACCCACCGGCAATCTCCACTCCGCCCAGGGCCGCGAGATCATGGAACTCTTCAAGAAGCTCAATAGCCAGGGCACCACCGTCATCCAAGTGACCCACTCCGAGCAGAATGCCACCTATGGCGACCGCATTATCAACCTGGCCGACGGCTGGTTGGTGAGTTAGCGCCGATCGGGTGCACCGCGCCGCATGAAGATCCTCATCGCCGACGACCAGGCTGACGTTCGGGAGGCGCTGCGGCTGCTGCTCAAGGGTCAGGGCTACCAGACCGAGTTGGTCGAAAACCCGGAGCAGACATTGCAGGCGCTGCGGGCGCGCGAGTTTGAACTGGTGCTGCTCGATCTCAACTACACGCGCGACACCACCAGCGGCTCGGAGGGTCTGGAGTTGCTGCCCAAGATCGCGGCGCTCGATTCGACTCTGCCGGTCGTCATCATGACCGCCTGGGGCACGGTTGAGATCGCGGTCGAGGCGATGCGCCTGGGAGCGCGCGACTTCATCGAGAAGCCCTGGTCCAACGAGCGCCTGCTCGCCATCGTGCGCAATCAAATTGAATTGCGCCGGGCGCTGCGGCGCGAGCAGCGGCTCGAGGCCGAAACCCGCCTGCTACGCGCCGAAGGGCGCCCCGAGATGATCGCCGCCTCACCCGCCATGCAGCCGGTGCTGCAGCTCATTACCCAGGTCGCGCCCTCCGACGCCAATATCCTGATTACCGGCGAAAACGGAACCGGCAAGGAACTGGTGGCCAAGACGCTGCATGCGCTCTCGCTGCGCGCCGCGCGATCGCTGGTAACGGTGAACCTGGGCGGATTGCCGGAAGGAATTTTTGAGAGTGAATTGTTTGGCCACGTGCGCGGCGCCTTCACCGACGCCAAGGCCGACCGCGTCGGGCGCTTTGAACTTGCCGACGGCGGCACCCTGTTTCTCGACGAAATCGGTAACCTTTCGCTGACCCAGCAAGCCAAGATCCTGCGCACCGTGCAATCGGGCGAGATGGAACGTGTGGGCGCCTCGAAGACGCGAAAGGTGGATGTACGCCTGATCGCCGCGACCAACTGCGATCTACACCGGGAGGTGGCCGAAGGTCGCTTCCGGCAGGATTTATTGTTCCGCATCAACACCATCGAGATCCACGTCCCGCCGCTACGCCAACGTCGTGAGGACTTGCCCGCGCTGGCGCAGCACTTCTTGCGCGCCCATGCCTCCCGCTATCGCAAGACGATTACCGGCTTCGAGCCGGCGGCGCTGCGGGCGATGACCGACCATGCCTGGCCTGGCAATGTGCGCGAACTCGAGCACGCGGTCGAGCGCGCGGTACTGCTCTCGACCAGCGAACAGATTCAAGCCAGCCACCTGGGCTTGCGCTCGCAACAAAACGCTCCCGGCGGTGAACTGACCACCATGGCGCTCGACGACGCCGAACGAATCCTGGTGCAAACCGCGCTGGAGAGGGCCGGCGGAAACATCCATCACGCCGCCAAGGCGCTAGGATTGAGCCGCGCGGCGTTGTACCGGCGCATTGAGCGCTATGGCCTCTGAACCCGTACCGGCGCGGGGTCCATGGGGCATGCGCCCCCAAACGTTACTATTGCTGCTGGGCTTGGCGGCTGGGTTCCCGGCGCTGGTGCTGGCACTCGTGTTGCTCTGGCTTCCGCGCAATCAGCCGCTCTTTGGCTCGCCCGGTGTGCATGAGTTGCAGTGGGCGCTGACCGCTCTTCTAGTCGGCTGCTGGTGGGGGTTTACCTACACCACGCGGCGGCGAACGCTCTTTTCGCTCTATACCTTTGCCAATATGCTCGCAGCCGTGCGCGGCGGCGACTACTCGGTGCGGGCCCGCGGCGGCCAATACGACGACGCCTTCGGCGCATTGGCGTACGAGATCAACGATTTGTCGGAATCGCTGCGACTGCGCCGAGTGAGCGCCGTGGAAGCCTCGGCGCTGCTCGATAAAGTGGTCGAAACAATTGACATCGCCGTATTCGCCTTCGACCAGGATCACCGCCTGCGCCTGGTCAATCTTGCCGGAGCCAATTTGCTGGCCTCGAGCGTGGAAAAGTTGCTTGGCCAATCGGCGGAGCAGCTTGAACTTGAGGGCATGCTTCAGGGCGAGAAAAATCGGCTGGCCGAAGTCACGTTTCCCGGCGGCCCGGGGCGCTGGGACATTCGCCATACCGGTTTCCGGCAGGACGGCAAGCCACACCAACTCCTCATGGTCAGCGACCTAAGCCAACCCTTGCGCCAGGAAGAGCGCATGGCCTGGTACCGGCTCATTAGAGTACTGGGCCACGAACTCAATAACTCAATGGCGCCGATCATGTCGCTGGCCTCCAGCCTTGCCGGCCTGCTGCCCGAGCCTCAGCCCGCCGACTGGCGCGAAGACATGCAGCGTGGGCTGGAAGTGATCGCGACCCGCGCAGCCGCGCTTAACCGCTTTCTCGGTGCCTACGCGCGCTTGGCGCGCCTGCCCGCGCCCTCGCTGGCGCCGGTGAGCGTGCGCGCGTTGGTGCAGGCGGCGGTGCGGGTCGAGCAGCGCATTGCCGCGGAGATTCGTCCCGGCCCGGAGTTGACCATCGCCGCCGACGCCGATCAATTGGAGCAGGTCTTGATCAACCTGATCCGCAACGCGGCCGATGTTGCCACCCACGTCCAGGTCGGCTGGGACTTGCGCGGCGAATGGCTGGAGATCTGGATCACCGACGACGGCCCGGGCCTCGCCCAGACCGCCAATGTATTCGTACCGTTCTTCACCACCAAGCCGGGAGGTTCCGGCATCGGATTGGTGCTTTCCCGCCAGATCGCCGAAGCCCACCGCGGCCGCCTCACCCTGGGCAACCGCCGTGGCGGCGGCTGCGAAGCCCGCCTCTATTTGCCCTTCACCTAGGCCGTGCAATGCCCGCATTGACAGCGGCGCGCCGACCCTGCTACAGTCCTGTGGTACGGCCACAGGAGTGTTCGCGCATGGCGGAATCGAAATTGGATTTGCTGCAAGGCACGCTGGATCTTATGGTGCTGCAAACGCTGGCGGCGCTTGGTCCGCTGCACGGCTACGGCATTGCCCGCCGCATTGAGCAGGCGAGCGGCGACAGCGTGCTGCTGAACCAGGGGACGATCTACGCTGCCCTGGTGCGCCTACGGCAGCGGGGCTGGATCGCCGCGCAATGGGGAATCTCCGATAACAATCGCCGCGCCCGCTTCTATTCCCTGACCGCGCGCGGCCGCAAGCAATTGGCGGCGGACGCCTCCCACTGGCAGCGGTTGACGGCGGCGGTGGGCCGGCTCCTGGCGCTGGCGCCGGAAGGGGAGGGGCGATGATTGCTGTACGCGAGTTTTTTTCGAGGCTTGCGAAGCGAGTTGGGATGGCGCCGCGAGGAGCGCGACTTGGAAGCTGAGTTGGCCGATCATCTCGCGCGCGCCGAAAACGACAATCTCGCACGGGGCCTTACCCCGAGCGAAGCGCGACGACAGGCGCGTTTGGCCTTGGGCGGTGAGGATAGTGCCAGGGAACTGCAGCGCGATGCGCGCGGCCTGCCCTGGCTGAGCGCCTTGCGCCAGGATGTCGCCTATGCGGCGCGGGGTATGCGCCGCAACCCCGGATTTGCCCTGCTGGTGGTTTTGACACTGGTGCTGGGGATGGGGGCGAGCACGGCGATTTTTAGCGTGGCCAACGCGGTGTTGCTGCGGCCGTTGCCCTACAACAATCCCTCGCAGCTCGTCGGATTTTCGTATTTGCGCCATGGCGGAGCGACGGCGCGACTATACCCGTATGTGTCGCTCAACCAGGTCGAAGCCTGGCGCCGGGAGAGCCGCACTTTGGATTCTGTCGGAAGCTTCGTGTTCAGCGCGCTGCCGGTGCGGGTGGCCAATCAATCGATTTCGGTGACCACGGTGTTTGCCGATCCGGAATTATTAACCACGCTGGGGGTCGCGCCGGAGGTTGGATCCAATCTCAGTGGCACGGGTAGCACTCGCAAAGACAGTTCCGCGGTCATCACGCATCGTTTGTGGATGGAGGCGTTCCACGGAGATTCGCAGGCGGTCGGACGCACACTGCTGGCCGATGGCGAGAGTTATACCGTGGTCGGCATTCTTCCAGCGCGGTTCGAATTTCCCCGCCGTGACGCGAGTTTTTTCCCGGAGCAACCGGATCTGTTGCTGCCGGTGGCCAATATCGCCGACCTATGGGGACGCCAGTACCCGCAGTGGGTCGCGGTGGGGAGACTCAAACCAGGCGTCGGACTCCGTCAGGCGCAGGCCGACATGGATGGGCTAACGGCGCGCCTGTCGGCGCACGACCCGGCCCTGAAGGGAATCTCAGTGCGGCTGAATGGACTCCAGGCCGATACCACCCGCAAGGCTCGCCCGGCGCTACTGATTGTGCTGGGAATTTCCGTGCTTCTGCTGCTCATCGCCTGCTCGAATGTGATGAATTTATTGCTGGCCAGGTCGGCCGCGCGCACGCGCGAGATGTTGGTGCGCACGGCTTTGGGAGCGACGCCAGCCCGTTTGGTGCGGCAACTATTGACCGAGAGCGCCTGCCTGACACTGGTCGCGGGAGGGCTCGGAATGCTATTTGCCGGTCTCGGCAACCGCGCGCTGCTCAGATTGTGGCCCAGCTTCCTGCCGGTCACAGGCCATGTCGGCTTGGATTGGCGCGTGCTGGCGTTTGCGCTGGCGCTCTCGCTGGCATCGGCGCTGGCCACCGGCGTCGTGCCGGCCTGGCAATGCCGACGAGCCCGTGAGAGACAGCCTGGCGAGCGAGCCACGTCGGGCCGCAGTTTCGCCCGGCTGCAGCGCGGGTTGATGGTGGCGCAAGTCGCGCTAGGCGTGGCATTGCTGGCGGGCGCGGGTCTGCTCGCCAATAGTCTTATCCGCCTCAATTCCGTGGATCCGGAATTTCGATCCGCAGGGGTGCTCGGTTTCGAGTTCCTCATGCCCACCCAGAGAGCGCATTCGCCGGCGGAGTTGCAGCAGCGAAACGACCGCATTGTCGGTTTAAATGAAACCATCTTGGAACAGGTGAAAGCGATTCCCGGCGTTGTGTCAGCCGGACTGGTGACCAACCTGCCGCCCGAGACACGCGCCGGGATGTTCATGGGGTTCTCGATCGTAGGCCAGCCAACCTCGAGCCCGCAATCCTGCAATTTTCAGATCGCGAGTGAGGACTATTTCCCAACTCTTGCCGTTCCCGTCGTGGAAGGCCGCAACTTTACCCCGCGCGATAATTCCGAAGCTCGGCCAGTGGTGATGGTCAACCAGGCTTTCGTTCGGGAATTTCTGCGCCGCGGAGACGCTCTCGATCGGCAACTGACAGCCTCATTCAACCCTGGCGCGCCGCGCCAAGTCGTCGGCGTCGTGCGCGACATGCATGATCGCGGACTCGGAGCAAAGGCGATTCCAACCGTCTACGTTCCGTTCCGTCAGTTCGCGCAAGCGTACGGCGCTGTGGTGCTGCGCACGAACCTGCCGCCGGACACCGTGTTCCCCGCGGTGCGTGCGCGCCTGCAACGGTCTGCCCCCATCGTGGCACTGGACCATTTCACCAGTATTCACGACCGCATCGATCGAACCCTCGATGAACCGCGTTTTTACACCGCCATGGCCGCAACCTGCGCGCTGATGGCGTTATTGTTCGTCACTTTGGGCCTGTACGGAGTCGTGACATTCTCGGTGGCGCGGCGGACCGCGGAGATCGGCATCCGCACCGCGCTCGGCGCAACCATGGGGAGCATTCTGCGCGGTGTCTTATGGCAGGGCGTCGGCATGGCTCTGGCGGGCGCCGCAATCGGGCTGGTGTTGGCGCTGAGTGCGGGGCAGGTGTTGGCCCAGCTCTTGTTCGCGATCAAACCCAACGACCCGGCGACACTGGCGGGAGCGGCGACGCTGGTGATCCTGGTGACACTTGGGGCAAGCTACGTTCCCGCCAGGCGCGCCGCGCGCGTGGATCCACTCACCGCGCTGCGCCATGAATAGTTTCGCGCTTGCGCCAGAAGCCTGGCATCGATGCGACGTATCTTCATCAATACAATCGTTCCATGTGGCGCCGGATTAATTGGGCGCCGAACTCACCTAAACCGCCGTTTACTGCCATACTGGGCCTGTGATCCTCGCTGCTCTTGCCCTGCTCGCGGCGGGCGCGCTGCCTGTGGCGCCGCCGCCGACCCCGCTGCACGATGCCTTTAACGCGCATCAGTGCTACGAATATACGGCTGAAGTCACTGGCTACGGCGAACGCAATCCGGGCTCGCCGGGGCATGCGAAGACCGAGGCTCTGATCCATCGCGTGGTGCTCGCCGACGGCGGCAAGATGGATTCCGACGACTTCACCGCCGACACGCCGCGCGGCAAGGTGCCGGTCCACAACCTCATCGGCAAGTTCAACGAATCCGGAGACCCGCACCAACCGATTTTCATTCTCGCCGGGCATTACGATACGTTGTTCAAGAAAGGCTTCGTCGGCGCCAATGACGGCGGTTCCTCCACCGCGATATTGCTTTCATTCGCCGATGCGCTCAAAGGCCATAAGACCAAAATGCAGATTTGGCTGGTGTGGACCGATCTTGAGGAAGCGGTCAAGTCTTTCACCGATACCGACGGACTCTACGGCAGCAAGCATTTCGCCCACAAATTGGTGGAACAGGGAATTGCGCCCCGCGTGCGCGGTTTTTTCCTGCTCGACATGATTGGCGACAAGGACCTCAACGTTGATCGCGAGTCAAGCTCCGCCGGATGGCTGCAGGATTTCATCGCCTCCGCCGCCAAGAAGCTCGGCTATTCACAATATTTCTTTCAATACTCGACCGCTATCACAGACGACCAAGTTTCATTCGCCGACGTGGGCATCCCATCGGTGGACGTCGTGGACGCCACCTTCGGCAAAATGCCCGGCGACGGCATGGGCGCCTACCATCACACGAACCAGGACACGATGGACAAGGTCTCCGAGCACAGTCTCCTGGTCGTGGGGCGGACCGTTCTGCTGGCGCTGGAGATGATTGACAACCAAAGCTAATGCCGCTGCGCACCGCCGACGCCATTATCCTTCGCACTTACGCTCTCAAGGAATCGGACAAGATCGTTAGCTTCTTCACCCGTGAGTTCGGAAAGTGCCGCGGCGTGGCGCGCGCCGCCCGCCGCCCGAAAAGCAAATTTGGCTCCTCGCTCGAGCCGCTGTCGCGCGTCAAGATTCAGTACTTCGAGCGCGAAGGCAAGGAGCTCAGCAACATTGACCACTGTGAATTAATCAGCTCCATGGTGGCGGCGAGCGCCGTTGATCTGGTACATTCAATGGCGGTGTCACTCATGGTCGAGGTGGCGGACCGCATGCTGCCCGACCACGAGGCCAACGACGCCGTCTTCCGATTGTTTCTGGCAGTGCTGCCGGCGCTCTCCGGGGCCGACGCGTGGCTGCCGCTAACCTACTACCTGCTCTGGATGGTGCGACTGGGAGGATTTTTGCCGGGTTTGGACGACGAATTGAGCGCCGTGCTGCTGCGCCTGCCGCTTGCGCAAGCGGCTGATCTGGTTCCCGCCGGACTCTGCTCGGGCGCCGCCGGCCAGCGGCTGCGTCGCACCCTCAAGCGTTGCCTGGAGGATCACATTGAGTCCCGCCTGGTTTCCTGGCCAATGCTGGCGGGTCTGGAAGAACTGGGAGAATCAGAAGCCGGGGGCGTGGAATGAATTTTCAGGACCTCATCCTCGGCTTGCAGGGTTTCTGGGCTCGCCAGGGATGCATCGTGCAGCTACCGTTCGACCTCGAAGTGGGAGCAGGCACCATGGCGCCCGAGACTTTTTTGCGCGTGCTTGGGCCCCAGCCTTATCGCGTCGTCTACCCGCAGCCGAGCCGCAGACCGGCCGATGGGCGCTACGGTGAAAACCCCAATCGGCTCTACAAACACTTGCAGTTGCAGGTGGTTCTTAAACCATCACCTGAAGATGTTCAGGAGCTCTATTTGCAAAGCCTGGCGGCCATTGGCATTGACCTCTCGGAGCACGACATCAAGTTTGAAGAAGATAACTGGGAAGCCCCAACGCTGGGCGCCTGGGGCTTGGGATGGCAGGTAATGCTCGACGGCTTGGAGATCACGCAGTTCACCTACTTCCAGCAGTGCGGCGGCCAGGACTTGAACCCCATCTCGGTCGAGCTGACCTACGGCCTCGAGCGCATCGGCGCCTTCCTGCAGGACGTCGACAGCATATACGCCATGCGTTGGAATGACCAGTTCAGCTATCGTGACGTGCGCTTCCTCGATGAACTGCACCACTCCGTCTACAACTTCGAGAAGGCCGACATTACCCGGCTCTGGGCTACCTTTGAAGGTTGCGAGGCTGAAAGCCGCAGCTTGCTGGCGCAGTTCCGCGAGCTGCCCACTGAAGCGCGCGGGAATTTTCCGCTGCTGGCGGCCTACGAGTTGTGCCTGCGCTGCTCGCATACCTTCAATCTGCTCGATGCCCGCGGCGCGATTTCGGTCACGCAAAGGGTGGGCTTGATCCAGCGGGTGCGCACGCTGGCGGTCGGCATCGCCGCGGCATGGCTGGAACAACAAACAGAACAACAGGGAAGCGGTGCGAGCCATGCCTGAACGATTGCTGGTCGAAGTTGGCTGCGAAGAAATGCCGGCGCGCATGGTCGAGGATCTGGCGCGCCAGTTTGCCTCTAACCTGAGCCGACAGCTAAAAGAACATGGCCTGCTTGATACCAGCGCCGACCCTACCGTGGCTTGGACGCCTCGCCGCCTGGTCTACGTGGCGGAAGCGGTGGTCGAGCATCAGCCTACCACCGAAGAGGAAGTGACTGGCCCGCCCATCAAAATGTCCGTCGCCGCCGACGGCGGTTGGACGCCTCAAGCCGCAGGCTTCGCCGCAAAGAATGGATTGCCACCTTCGGCCCTCTACCGGCTGACGAATGCCAAGGGCGAATATGTCGCCGTGAAGAAATCAACTGGAGGCGCGAGCGCCGCCACCATTTTGGCGGCCGCGATTCCTGCCGCACTGGCCGAAATTCAACTGCCCCGATCCATGAAGTGGCAGACGAGCTTCCGCTTCATTCGCCCGATCCGCTGGCTGGTAGTGCTGCTCGGCCAGCGCGCCGTGGCGCTGAAAGTCGGCGAGGTCGCCTCCGGCGTCGAGTCGCGTGGGCATCGCAGCCTGGGTGCCGCTCGATTTCAGGTGAACACGGCGGCCGATTATCCCGGCCTCTGGCACGCCAACCACGTCATCGTCGAACCGCGGGAAAGACGCGCGCGAATTCGCGCCCACTGCTCCGGCGCGCGCCCCGACGCTGGGCTGGAAGATACGCTTGTGAACTTGACCGAGTTCCCTGACGCCATCGTCGGAAGTTTCGACGCCAAGTACCTGCGCACGCTGCCGCCGGAGGTACTGGTCACGGTGATGCGCGATCACCAGAAATACTTCGCGGTCGAGAATAAGTCCGGTGAGCTGGAGCCCAAGTTCATCGCCATTATCAATCAGGCCAGCGATCGCAAGGGGCTCATCCGCCACGGCAACGAGCGCGTGCTTCGGGCCCGCTTCAGCGATGCCGAATTTTTTTGGCAGACTGACCGCAAGCTGACCCTGGCCGAGCGCCTGCCCAAGCTCGAGTCGGTCACATTCCAGGCCAAGCTGGGAAGCTACCGCGCCAAGGCAACCCGCATGAAGTCCTTGGCGGAATGGTTGGCCGGGCAGTGGACGGACTGCGACCATGCCATCGCCGCGACCGCCGCCGAACTGGCCAAGTGCGACCTGACCTGTGAAACGGTCAAAGAGTTTCCCGAGTTGCAAGGCATCATCGGCGGCCACCTGGCGCGCGCCGAGAAACGGCCGGAGAGTATTGCCATCGCCATCACCGACCAGTACGCCTGGGAGCAGCCGCCCCGCACCCGCGAAGGCGCGGCGGTATCGCTTGCCGACAAACTTGACACCATTGTTGGCATGTTCTCGATTGGCGAGCAGCCTACCGGTTCAGCCGATCCGTTCGGATTGCGCCGCCAGGCCAACGGCATCGTGCGCACGCTGATTGAAATGCAGTGGCCGCTCTCAGTCGCCGCGGCTTGCGCGCAAGCCGGCCACGCCGATGCAGCCCAGTTGGCAGCCTTCTTCCGCGAGCGCCTCGCGTTTTACCTTACCGATACAGCCGGCTTCCGCTACGATCTGGTCGCGGCGGTACTGGCCGCCGAGCGAGGCGCCGACATACCGCTCGACGCATTCCGCCGCTGCGCCGCATTGGCGGCCGCGCCGGACATGGCAGCGGTGGCCGCCGTGGTCAAGCGCGCCGGTAACATCGTGCGCAAAGAGAAATGGAACTCCGCCGAGGTGGACCGCGCCCTGCTCGCTCACCCTTCGGAAGCCGCGCTTTACGATCAGGTCGCGGGCCTGAAGGGCGCCGATTACGCCCAGGAGCTCAACCAAATTTCCGGTCTGGCCGAGCCGTTGAAGGCGTTTTTTGACCAGGTACGGGTCAACGACCCCGACCCGGCCATTCGCGCGAACCGCTTGTCGCTCTTAGCCTGGACGGTCGCTCGACTCAGCCGTATCGCCGACTTCAGCGAAATCGTCGTTGCCTGATCACCGGACCTAAACCGGCATCGGAGTTTCGGCGCGCAGGAAGCTGTTCTGATCGGCGTCATTGATATCGGGCGCGCCGGGAGCGACATTCTCGAGCTTGCCGTTGGCGAGCCAGCGTTCGAGTTCGTCCACTAGCTGGAAGAGGTGCTCGAATGAGTCAACGACGAAGAACAATGGCTGGTAATGGTGATAGTCGAAACCCTGATTAACCACCCACTCCATTTGAATTGGGTATCGCTGCACACGCGGCTCGGTCAGCGCGTAGGCGAGTTCGCCGTAGGAACTCAACAGGCCGCTGCCATAGGCGCGAACCCCGTCCGGCGTGTTCATCAAACCGAATTCGACCGTGAACCAAAAGAACCGGGCGAGCGCCTTGATCATGCTGGTGAGGCGCTGCTGCCTAACCTTTTCGTCCTTGATATCGGCCACCAAACGCTTGGCGGTGTGCGCGCAATTGCCGAAGCGCACCAGCACGTCGGCGAACTTGGGATCGGTGTGCATCGGCACGTGGCCGGCGATGTCGTGGAAAATATCCGGCTCCGGCAGGTAATCGAGCCGGTCTGACCGCCGGATGGTGATCGTGGTCGGGAATTCCCGCCGGCTCAGGCAGTCGAAAAAATCAAATGCCGGGACGTAGCCGCTCACCGCCTTGGCTTGAAACCCGGTGAGGGGTCGCAAAAAACGGTTTACCTCTTCCAGCCGCGGCACCTGGGAGGCGTCGAAGCAAAGCGAGTCAATACCCTTCAGAAAATGCGGATTCGCGTATTGACGCCACTGCGCCTGCATCCGGGCAAAGAGCCGTCGCCAGGATTTGTGATTCTCCTCGCTGTAGAGCTCATACGGCTGGTGGATATACATCTGCCCATCGCGTTGGGCGTTCTCGATGAAGGCGGCTTCGGTGGTGGTGAGTCCAGCGGCAACTTCCAGCATGTTAGCTATTGTACGGCTCAGGGGGCGAAAACGTCGGCGACGGTGATGGTAAGTCCGGGCAGCAGGGGCGAGGTGACGGACGCGTCCGAGCCATAAACACCCGCGGCAGTCAGCCCTCCTGCGTCACGGCGCAGAACTGAAATCTGCTCGGCGTCAGGATCAACCAGCCAGTACTCGGTTACGCCCAGCGCGTCATACCGAGCGCGCTTGACCGTTTGATCGCGCTTACGATGGCTGGGCGAAAGCACTTCGATCAGCAAATCGGGCGCGCCTTGTATGTTGTCCTCGCCAACGATATCGGCACGCGTGTTCGAGACAAAAATTATGTCCGGTTCGACGACATCGTGGGCGCCCAATAGAACGTCGAAAGGCGCGGCGTATACTCGTCCCAACCGGTGCGTGCGAACGTGGTGCCAGAGCAGCGAAAACAACGCTCCTGACGCGCGCTGATGGCGTTCGGACGGCGATGGGCTCACGTAGTGCCCGCCATCTATAATTTCGTGCCGCAGGCCGTCGTCGGGAATGCGCGCGTAGTCGGCGTAGGTCAACTTGCCAGTGTGCGTCGCCGGCATCGAGGCTCCTTGCTCCTTCACCCATTATGCGCCGGGAAACACTACCTGCGGGTGAAAGAGGCTGCCCGCCAGCCGGCGTGCAATGGCAAGCAGATGTTGGTCTGGAGTGAAGACGCGCACCAGCGGTGCATGGCTGAATTCACCGAGGTTGGTGGCCCGCCCTTGTAGCAAATACCCAGCCGCCTCGGCGGGCGCGACCACGGCCGGGAACTCCGGCAGCAGTTGCAGCGCCGGCAGCAAGGCGCGGCCGAGCTCACCCGCCGCCGCCAACCCGCTCAGGGCTTCGAGGGTATGGCTTGCGGCCAGCGAAAACTCGCCCACCCGTACCCGCTGCAGTTGACTGAGATGGGCGCCCAAGCCGAGCGTGGCGCCGAGTTCATGCGCGAGTGAGCGGACGTAGGTTCCGGTCGAGCAGGTAACGTGAAAAGTCATGCGGTCGCCCGCCAGCGCCGTGGCTTCGAATTGCTTAACCTCCACCTCGACCGCCGCCAAAGTCAATGGCTGTTCCCGGCGCGCCAGCTTGTAAGCGGGAACGCCGTCAACTTTTTTCGCCGAATACGCCGGCGGCACTTGTTGCAAGCGGCCCCGGAAGCGTGGAAGCGCCGATTCGACCTCCGCGCGCGTGGGTGGGCGGGTCGAGATCTCTCCCATCCGTTTCCCGGCCGCGTCGTAGGTGTCGGTCGCCCAGCCAAAGCGGATTTCGCCGATGTACTCCTTATCGCGTCCCTGAAAAAACTGTGCCAGCCGGGTAAGGCGTCCAAGCAATAACGGCAGGACGCCGCTGGCGGATGGGTCGAGCGTGCCCAGGTGTCCCACCGACCGCTCCTGACAGATGCGGCGCACGCGTGCCACGACATCGTGCGAGGTCATACCGGCAGGCTTGTGAATGATCAGGGCTCCGTCCAAGGTGTGGGTGCTCAGCGGGCCATGATCCCGTCAACTGCGATCGAAAGATTCGGGAAAAGCGGCGATTCGAACGCTGCACCGGGGCAGTACGCGCCGGCCTCGACGTAGGCATCTCCAACCCTGCGCAATACGGTGATGCGATCGGACGCAGGATCCACCAGCCAGTATTCGCCCACGCCTTGTTGCTCGTACCGGTCTCGCTTCAGGCGCAGATCACGCCCTCGCGTGCTCGGCGACAAAATCTCAATCACCAAATCGGGCGCGCCCTGAACGTTGTCGTCACCAACAATACCGGCGCGTGCACTGGCAACATAAAGCAGGTCGGGCTCAACAATATCGTGTTCTGAAAGCTTCACATCCAGCGGCGCGACAAACAATTCGCCAATATGGTGCGCTTGCAGGTAGGTGCCGATTAGTAAGTAGAGCCGGCCGACGATCCGCTGGTGCCGTGGCACGGGCGAGGGGCTAACGTAGTGCTCGCCATCGATGCTTTCGTGGCGTAAGCCGTCATCGGGAATGAACACGAAATCGGCATAGGTCAACTTCCGGGTTTTCGTCGCCGCCACGATAGGCTCCTTCCCTCCCATTATGGGCCTACCGGGCCTTGCATCAGCAAACAAGCGGTGGTACGTTGAAGGTGTTCGGAAATCCAGGAGGGTATTGCGTTGCAGCAAACCGGGGATATTTCGCAACTCGCGGCCCAGCATTCGTCGTTGGACTCGCAACTCTCGCAACTCAGCCAAAAGCGCTTCCTCTCTCCGCAGGAAGAGATGGAAGAGCGTCAGCTTAAGAAAATGAAATTGTCGCTGAAGGACGCCATCAGCGCGGCCCAGCGTTCGGGTCAGCCGCCGGGCAACGCATGAGGATGGCTGCCTCGACCGGGGCGTTGTAGTACGCCTCGCGTCGGCCACATTCAGTGAAACCTTGCGCGCGGTATAGGCGGCGGGCGCCGGCATTGCTCTCCCGTACCTCGAGATAGATCCAGCGTGCGCCCCGCTCGCAAGCGGCGCCGAGCGCGCGCCGTATGAGCGCGGTACCGATACCATGCCGCCTGTGACTGGGCTCCACTTGCAGGTCATGGATCTCGGCCTCGTCGGCGGCAAACTGGAGCGTGATGGATCCGGTCACCGACCCGGTTCCATCAGTCGAGGTGATTACCAGCCTCCCCGCTTCAGGCATACAGTTCGGCATCCGAGCGGCGGAGATAGCGGGCATCGAGTCGCAGGCTGCTGGTTGTTGGCGCCCCCTGCGCCAGCCGCCCGACCGCGGCCGCCAGCAGCGGACCCACCAGGCGAAGCTCCGGAATCGCGGCCAGCAGCCCCGCGTTCGGTGTCACGCCAGTGGCATGAGCCAGCCGCGCGCGGAACGCCGCGACCGATTCCAATCCCTCGTCGTTACCTGATCCAGCGAAATACACCTCACCGCGCGAGGCGTCCAGCGCGGCGTACTCGACCGCCGACGGCGCGCAGGCTCGCACCGCCGCCAGCGTTGAAACCGAAACCGCAGGCGTTCCCAAAACCTCGGTCCACCCTTTCACGACGGTTAGTCCGACCCGAACCCCGGTGAATGAGCCGGGCCCATCGGCAACCGCAAACCGGTCAATGTCTTTGAGCTTCAACCCGGCGCCGGCCAGCGCTTCCTCGCTCGCCCGAAAAACGTCCACGCCATAATTGCGCCCCGCCAGCGCCAGCTCGACCACCGTTTCAGCGTCGCGCAGCAGCGCCACGCTGCCTTGTGCGGAGGTGGTTTCGAGTGCCAGGGTCCACATCAGTCGCCAGTTTATCAGGACACGCGACGACAGCCGCGTAGAGCGGGCGGGGGCAAAGGGGCGCCCGCGCTGGCGCTGCGCGAAAGCGGGTGCCGGCGCTAGCCGGGCGGGGCCCGCGCCAATAAAAGCCCCGCCGCGCTAATATGGTCATGTGGAGCCAATCACCGATTTCCAGGCGCGCATCGACGCTGGCGTCAAAATCGAGCCGCTGGACGCCATGCCCGAGGCCTACCGCAAGACCCTGGTCCGCCAGATCTCCCAGCACGCGCACAGCGAAATCGTTGGCCAGCTCCCGGAAGGCAACTGGATCGGCCGCGCCCCAACGCTGGAGCGCAAAGCCATTCTCCTTGCCAAGGTCCAGGACGAGGCCGGCCACGGCCTCTACCTCTACGCCGCAGCTGAAACGCTCGGCGTCTCCCGCCAGGAGATGATCGACGATCTGCTGAGTGGCAAGGCCAAGTACTCGAGCATTTTCAATTACCCGACCCTGACCTGGGCCGATATCGGCACCATCGGATGGCTGGTGGACGGCGCCGCCATCATGAACCAAATCCCGCTCTGCCATTGCTCTTACGGCCCCTATGCCCGCGCCATGGTGCGTATCTGCAAAGAGGAGAGTTTCCACCAGCGCCAGGGCTTCGATATCCTCATCCAACTGTCGCGCGGAACCGAAGCTCAAAAGGCCATGGCCCAGGATGCGCTCAACCGCTGGTGGTGGCCGTCGCTCATGATGTTTGGCCCGCCTGACGAGCAGTCCAGCCACTCCGCCCAGTCCTCGGCCTGGAAAATCAAGCTCATATCCAACGACGCGCTGCGGCAGAAATTTGTGGATCAAACCGTGCCCCAGGCCGAGTACCTGGGCTTGAAGGTGCCCGACGACAAGCTTGCCTGGAACGAAACCCGCGGCCATTACGATTTCGGCAGTATTCCGTGGGACGAGTTCAACCAGGTGATCCGCGGTCACGGCCCCTGCAACGCCGACCGCATGCGGGCGCGCCGCCAGGCGCACGAGGAAGGCGCCTGGGTCCGCGAAGCCGGTAACGCTTACGCCGCCAAGCACCAGGGGCAGCATGCTGTTTGAAGTCTTCATCCGCTCCCAGCACGGCGTCGCTCACAAGCACGTAGGCAGCCTGCACGCGGCTGATGCTGAGATGGCGATGGCCAACGCGCGCGACATCTATACCCGTCGCAACGAGGGGACCAGCATTTGGGTGGTGCCTTCGGAGGCGATCACCGCCTCTGTGCCCGGCGAAAAGGACGCTCTCTTTGCCGCGGCAACCACCAAGGTTTACCGCCATCCTGGGTACTTCAAGGTGCCGCCGGAGGTGAAGAACATTTGACGGCACTCAGCCTGGCCATGGGCGATAGCGATTTGATTCTGAGCCAAAGGCTGGGCGCGTGGTGCGGTCACGGACCGGTGCTCGAGGAGGATTTGGCGCTGGCCAACGTGGCGCTGGACCTGCTCGGGCAAGCGCGGATGTGGCTGAGTCTTTACGGCGAGCGTGAGGGCCTAAATCGCACCGAAGACGACCTGGCATTCCTGCGCGATGCCGGTGAGTTCCGCAATCTGCTTCTGGTTGAACAGCCCAACGGCGATTACGCCTTCACCATGGCGCGCCAATTTTACTTCGATGCCTGGCACAAACTGGCGCTCGACCAGCTTGCCCTTTCCGGAGACGCTTCCGTCGCCGCCATTGCCGCAAAGGCGGCAAAAGAGGTCGCCTACCATCTCCGCCGCAGCCGCGACTGGGTCGTCAGACTAGGTGACGGAACCGACGAGAGCCACCGCCGCATGCAGGCCGCAATCGACGCGCTGTGGCCCTTTACCGGAGAAATGTTCGACGAATACTTTAACAATCTGCAACCCGCTTGGCAGGCGGAAATCGAAGCCACGCTGAACCTGGCGACGCTAACCGTGCCACATGATACATGGATGCACCGTGGCGGACGCCAAGGCATCCACACCGAGAAGTTAGGCCCCCTGCTCGCCGAAATGCAATTCCTGCAGCGCGCCTATCCGAAGGCAGCATGGTAGATGTGAAACAGGTTTGGTCCTGGCTCGAGAGCGTGCCCGACCCGGAAATTCCTGCTGTTTCCGTGGTTGACCTTGGCATCGTGCGCGACGTGAACTGGCAGGGTAACGAACTGGTTGTCACCGTAACGCCAACCTACTCCGGCTGTCCGGCGACGACAGTCATTGGGCGTGATATCGTGGCCGCCCTGCGCGGCCACGGATTGACCGATGTCCGCCTCGAAACGCGCCTTTCGCCGCCTTGGTCGAGCGAATGGGTCAGCGCCAAGGGCAGGGAACAGTTGCGCCAGTTCGGTATCGCAAGCGGTCCCTCGCCGGTGTGTCCGCGCTGCGGCGCGGCGCAGACCGAGCGCCTGAGCCAGTTCGGCTCGACCCCCTGCAAAGCTCTGTATCGTTGCCAGAGTTGCCGCGAGCCGTTCGACTATTTCAAGCCTTTTTAATGAGCGTCTATCATCCATTGGAAGTCGCCGAAGTTCGACCGGAAACACGCGATGCGGTCGCGGTAACGTTCAAGATCCCGTCCGAGTTGGCGGATGCCTTCCGCTACACCCAGGGCCAGCACATCAACGTGCGCGCCCAAATCAACGGCGAAGAGGTGCGGCGTTCTTACTCCATTTGCGCCGCCGCGCACGAGCGGCGCCTGAGGATTCTGATCAAGCGCCAGGCCGGCGGCGCGTTTTCGACCTGGGCAAACCAGGCGCTACGGCCCGGTGCCCGACTCGACGTCATGCCGCCCGCCGGGCTCTTTCACGTCCCCCTCGACCCGCGCCGGAAAGCCAAGTACCTGGCCATCGCCGCCGGCAGCGGCATTACGCCCGTGCTCTCAATCATCAAGACAACCTTGGCGGCCGAGCCCGCCAGTGAGTTCACGCTCTTCTATGGCAATCGAGCGTCAAGCGCAATTCTGTTCCGTGAGGAACTGGCCGATCTGAAAGATCTTTACCTCACCCGCTTCACGCTGGTCCACGTCATGAGCCGCGAGCACCAGGACCTGGATTTGCTCAATGGCCGCCTAACACCCGAAAAAGTGCGCGCGCTGCTCGCCTACTGGGGCCCGCTCGAGGCCATGGACGCGGTTTTCCTCTGCGGGCCCGACGCGATGAACCACGACATCGCCGAGTATTTGAAATCCACCGGCTACCCGAAATCCAAAATCAAGGCTGAACAATTCGTCGCCAGTCAACAGCGCACCGGCCCGCGGCCGTTGTCGGTCGAGCCTGCCGCCGCGGTCGAGACCTGCGAAGCGACGCTCATCCACGACGGCCGCCATTACCAGTTCCCGGTTATCAAGGGCCGCGAAACGATTCTCGATGCCGGCCTGCGCGCCGGTATCGAGCTGCGTTACTCCTGCAAGAGTGGCGTTTGCGCCACCTGCCGTGCCAAACTAGTCGCTGGCGAGGTTGATATGGATGGCAATTTCGCGCTCGAGGATTACGAGATCGCCCGCGGCTACATCCTGACCTGCCAGAGTTACGCGGTAACCGACAAGCTGGTGGTTGATTTCGACGAGGGCTAGCGGTATATGGACCTTACCAAACATCGTGCAATGCTGGATCGCGCCGTCGAGGCGACGCTGACGCGCGGCTACTGGACGCCGTTCTCGGAAATGCCGAGCCCGAAAGTTTACGGCGAAACCGCCAATGACGACGGCAAGCGCGCCTTCGAGGCGCGGCTCAATCATCCATTCAAACTCGATCAGCCGGGCACCGTGGGCGAGGTCGGCAATGAGCGCTCGCCCTACGGCATGGCCCTCGGCGTCCGCTACCCCAAAGTGGATCTCGACAAACTGCTGCATGCCGTGAGCCTGGCCGAAGCCGGTTGGCGCCAGGCCGGCCCCGAGGCGTGGACGGCGGTCTCGCTCGAAATCCTAAACCGCTTGAACCAGCGCAGTTTTGAAATCGCCTACGCCGTAATGCATACCACCGGACAGGCCTTCATGATGGCCTTCCAGGCTGGCGGCCCGCATGCGCAGGATCGCGGCCTCGAGGCGGTTGCCTATGCCTTCCAGGAGATGCGCCGCATTCCCGGCAGCGCGATTTGGGAAAAGCCACAGGGCAAGAATCCGCCGCTCAAAATGGAGAAGCGATTCACCATTGCGCCGCGCGGCATTGGTCTGGTAATCGGCTGCTGCACGTTTCCCACCTGGAACGGCTACCCCGGCCTATTCGCCAGCCTCGCAACCGGGAACGCGGTCATAGTCAAGCCCCATCCGGGAGCGATTCTGCCGCTCGCCATCACCGTTGAAATCGCGCGCGCCGTGTTGCGCGAGAGTGGCTTTGACCCCAACGTAGTAACGCTGGTCGCGCACGATGCCGGTGACGACACCGCCCAAAAGCTCGCTCTGCGGCCCGAAATCAAAATTATTGACTTCACCGGCAGCACCGAAAATGGCGAATGGATCGAGCGCAACGCACGCCAGGCGCAGGTATTCACCGAAAAAGCCGGCGTCAACCCCGTGGTCATCGACGAAGTCGCCGATCTGCCCGCCGTGGCGCGCAACCTGGCCTTCTCGCTCGCGCTGTACTCCGGCCAAATGTGCACCGCGCCGCAAAATATTTATGTGCCCGCCGCGCAGGCCGATGCGGTCGCCAAGGCTCTGGCCGATGCCGTATCGAAACTCGTTGGCGACCCGGCCCGCGCCGTCGAGATACTGGGCGCAATTCAAAACGATGGCGTCATCAACCGCCTCGAGGCGGCGCGCAAAGGCAACGTCATCTTGGATTCGCAAACCCTGACCCATCCGCAATTCCCCGAAGCGCGTGTGCGCACTCCGCTGTTGCTGCGCGCCACGGCGGCCGAGAGCGCATCGTATCAGCGCGAGATCTTCGGCCCGGTTGCCTTCGTAATCTCGACCGGCTCGACTGAAGAGAGCCTGGAGTTGGCCGCGCGCGGCGCGCGCGAAAAAGGCGCGCTGACGTTTTCGGTGTACTCCACTCGCCCGGAGGTGATCGAGCACGCCCGGGCGTTGGCCTCCGAAGCCGGCGTGGCGCTTTCGGAGAACCTGACCGGCGGCGTCTTCATCAACCAGTCGGCGGCGTTCAGTGACTTCCATGGCACCGGCGCCAATCCGGCTGCGAATGCCGCCTTGACCGATTCCGCCTTTGTCGCCAGCCGCTTTCGCGTAACCCAAAGCCGGTCGCACGTTGCCGAATGAACGCCTAATGCCTCACGTCTACAGTCTGGATGGCATCACGCCGGTGGTGGACCCCACCGCCTTCGTGCATCCCTCCGCGGTGCTGATCGGCGATGTCATCGTCGGCCCCGGCTGCTACATCGGCCCCTGCGCTTCGCTGCGGGGCGACTTCGGCCGCCTGATCCTCGAGGCCGGCAGCAATCTGCAAGACACCTGTGTCATGCACGGCTTTCCGGGTGAGGACACGATCATCGGCGCCGGCGGACACATCGGCCACGGCGCCGTGCTTCATGGTTGCCGCATCGGCGCCCACGCCATGGTCGGAATGAACGCCGTCGTGATGGATGGCGCTCGCGTCGGCGAACATGCCATCGTTGCCGCCGCGGCTTTTGTCAAAGCCAACTTCGAGGTTCCGGCGCGCCATCTGGCGCAGGGCGTTCCGGCCAGGGTGGTGCGGCCGCTGCACGCCGATGAGATCGCCTGGAAGTCGGAAGGCACCGCCGTCTACCAACAACTCACCCGCCGCAGCCTGGCCAGCTTACAATCGGTCGAACCCTTGCGCGCGGTGGAGGCCAACCGCCGCCGCATGCCGGTGGAGAAATTCGAGCCGCTCTATAAGATGAGGGCCAAACCATGAGCTACGAAAATCTGCTGGTCGCCCGCGAGGGCCGGGTCGGCGTGATTACGCTGAACCGCCCCCAGGCGATGAACGCACTCTCGACCCCGCTGGTAAACGAACTCGGGCTTGCTCTCGAGGCCTTCGAAGCCGAGGCCGAGGTCGGCTGCATCGTCCTCACCGGCGGCGACAAGGTTTTTGCCGCCGGCGCCGACATCAAAGAAATGCAGGATGCGACCTTCGTGGACCTGTTTCTCGCCGACTTTCCCAGCGGCCGCGCCGCCGCCTGGAAGCGGATGGCGACACTCCGCAAGCCCATTGTGGCGGCCGTCGCCGGCTTCGCCCTCGGCGGCGGTTGTGAATTGGCCATGGCCTGCGACCTGATCCTGGCCGCCGATAGCGCCGTGTTCGGCCAGCCCGAAATCACCATCGGAACCATGCCCGGCGCGGGCGGCACCCAGCGCCTGACGCGGGCCGTCGGCAAGTCCAAAGCCATGGAGATGTGTCTCGCCGGCCGCCGCATGGACGCCGCCGAAGCCGATCGCTGTGGCCTGGTGTGCCGCGTCGTGCCCGCGGCCGAGTTAATGGCCGAGGCCATGAAGCTGGCCTCGAAGATCGCTTCCCACTCGCTGCCGGCGGTGATGCTGGTCAAGGAGAGCGTCAACGCCGCCTTCGAAATGCCGCTGGCCGAGGGATTGCGGCTGGAGCGGCGCGGTTTCCAGGCCACATTCGCCACCCAGGACCGGCGCGAAGGCATGGCGGCCTTTACCGAAAAACGCAAGCCGCGATTTGAGCATCGCTAATGCCGGAGTACCGCAACATTCTGTTTTCTCTGGCCGATGGGGTGGCCCGGCTCACGCTCCATCGTCCCGACAAACTAAATAGCTTCAATGTTGAAATGCATGGCGAGGTGCAAGCGGCGCTGGCCGAGGTGGCGGCGGCGGGCGCCCGCGTGCTCCTGCTTACCGGCTCGGGCCGCGGTTTTTGCGCCGGGCAGGATCTGGGCGATCGAGCCGTACGCGACGAAGGCCCGGTGGATTTGGGCGCGTCCATTGAACGCTACTACGCCCCCCTCGTCCGTGCTCTTCGCGGCCTCGCCATGCCCGTGGTCTGTGCCGTGAACGGCGTTGCCGCCGGCGCCGGTTGCAACCTGGCCCTCGCCTGCGACCTGGTCGTTGCCAGGGAGTCGGCCGTTTTCTATGAGCCGTTCTGCAAATTGGGTTTGGTGCCAGACACGGGCGGAACCTACTTCCTTCCGCGCCTGGTGGGCACCGCGCGTGCCCTGGGCCTCGCGCTGCTGGGCGACAAGTTGTCCGCGCCACAGGCAGCGGCTTGGGGATTGATCTGGCGGGCAATTCCCGATGCGGAGTTCGACGCCGCCGTGGAGGCGTTGGTGAGCCAGTTGGCGCAGGCGCCGACCCGGGGTTTGGCGCGAACCAAGCAGGCGATTTACGCCGCCGGCGAAAACACACTCGCGGCGCAACTGGATTTGGAGCGTAATTATCAACGAGAGTTGGGCGGCTCCCACGATTACCGTGAAGGCGTTTCCGCCTTTCTGGCCAAACGCGCCCCGAGGTTCGAGGGCAAATGAAGCATCCGCCATCGAAGGTCGCCGTCGTCGGTGCCGGCGCCATGGGCACCGGCATCACCCAGGTCGCCGTCGCCGCCGGCCACGCCGTGCAGTTATTCGACGCCCGCGCCGGCGCCGCCCAAACCGCAATCGCCAGTGTCGGCAGCATGCTGCAAAAGCTGGCGGCGAAACGGAAAATAACCGCTGCTGACGCCGATGCCGCCTGCGCGCGCATGAGCGCGGCTACCGATCTCGCCTCCCTCGCCGGCGCCGGCGTCGTGATTGAGGCCGTCGTCGAGGACCTCGGCGTCAAGCGCGACCTCTGGATGCAGGTCGAGTCCCTGGTCTCGGTCGACTGCCTGCTCGCCACCAATACCTCGTCCCTCGGAATCCCCTCCATCGCCAGCGCGCTCAAAGTGCCAGGGCGTTTGGTGGGCATGCATTTCTTCAACCCCGCGCCCCTGATGGAACTGGTCGAGATTGTCGGCGGCATTACGACCGACGCCGCGCCGCTCGATCGCGCTGAGGCGCTGGCGCGCTCCTGGGGCAAGACAACGGTGCGGGCGCGTTCAACACCCGGCTTCATCGTCAATCGGGTGGCGCGTCCGTACTACGCCGAAGGCATGCGCCTTCTTGACGAAGGCGTGGCTTCCGCCGCGACGCTCGATGCCATCTACCGCGAGTGCGGCGGATTCCGCATGGGGCCGATGGAGCTCACCGACCTGATCGGCCACGACGTGAATTTCGCCGTTACCTCCACCGTATGGCGAAGCTTTTTTAATGACCCCCGCTTTACCCCCTCGCTGCTGCAACAGGAACTGGTCGAGGCCGGCTGGCTGGGGCGTAAATCCGGGCGCGGCTTCTATGACTACAACGCCGGCGCAGCCACCTTGGCGCCCGCTTCGCTGCCGCCGCACGCCCGCCCCGAGCGACTGGCCCTCGGCGGTATGCCAGATGCGCTACGGCAAAGAGTCGAGGCTGCTGGAATTGCGGTGGCAAACGGCCCCGCCGCGGTCGAGTTCGATTTGGCGTTCGACTACGCCGCCGCCAAACGGATGGCGATCTCCCGCTCCCGGGAATGCGACGATGCCACCTGGCAGGCGGTCGTTGGCGCTCTGCAAGCCTCCGGACTCGCAGTGTCGGAACTCCCGCCGCTGCCGGGCTTGGTGGTGATGCGCACCGTCGCCATGCTGGCCAATGAAGCGGCCGACGCCGTATACCACGGCGTGGCATCGGCCGCCGACGTGGACATGGCCATGTGCAAGGGAGTCAACTATCCAATAGGTCCGCTCGCCTGGGCCGACCGCGTCGGCATCGGCGTAATCTTCGATACCCTGTCGCGGCTGGGCGCCTTCTATGGCGAAGACCGCTATAGAATTTCGCCTCTGCTGCGCCGGCTTCACGAACGCAAGGGAAGGTTTCATGGTTGAGAACCCCGCCGTGGCGATGTTCGAGCGCGACCAGGCTTCGCAACGGTTGGGCATGACGTTGGCGGAGGCGACACCCGGCTACGCGCTGGTTCGCATGGTGGTTCGCGACGACATGATCCAAGGCCACGGCACCTGCCATGGCGGTTTCGTCTTCGCTTTGGCCGACTCGGCCCTGGCGTTTGCTTGCAACGGTTATGGCTATACCGCCGTGGCCGCGAACTGTTCCATTGACTTTCTGGCGCCGGTGCGGCTCGGCGACATGCTCACCGCCACCGCGCGCGAGCAGGTTCGCGCCGGGCGCACCGGCATCTATGACGTCGCGGTGACCAATCAACAGGGAACCGTTGTGGCCCTTTTCCGCGGCCGCAGCCGCCAGGTCGGCGACGCAAAGTAACGATTGTTTGGCGCGGGGCTCGGGCGGCCAAAGGCCGCCCTCAGCCCGATTACAGCGCTCCCCAGCGCGCAGGCCGGCCTTGGTGTGGCCGGCCAGCTTCCCTTGGGCGCCGCGCCTCTTCCTGGTCGGGGTCGGATCGCCTCACTAAGTTCCGCGATTTTCCACGCCTGTTTAGCTGGCAGCAAAAGGCGCGGCCCCCGCGACCGGCTAGAATTGATTCGAGGGGGAACCGTGCTCAATCCGGTCTACATTTGCGACGCCACCCGCACGCCATTCGGCCGTTACGGCGGAGCGCTGGCTTCGATTCGTCCGGATGATCTGGCGGCGCTGCCGCTGCGCGCTCTTCTCGTCCGCAACCCTGGTCTCGATCCCGCCGCGGTGGACGACGTGCTGATGGGCTGCGCCAATCAGGCCGGCGAGGACAATCGCAACGTCGCCCGCATGGCGACGCTGCTTGCCGGCTTTCCGGTGACGGTTCCCGCCTCGACCATCAACCGCCTGTGTGGTTCGAGCCTCGACGCGGTGGCCATCGCCGCGCGCGCCATATCGAGCGGCGAAGCACAGGTCGTGATGGCCGGTGGCGTTGAAAGCATGACCCGCGCCCCCTTCGTCATGGGCAAGGCCGATGCCGCCTTCGCGCGTTCAGCCGAAACCTTCGACACGACTATCGGTTGGCGCTTCATCAACCCCGCCTTGCGCGCGGCGTTCGGCGTGGATTCCATGCCCGAGACCGGCGAGAACGTGGCCGAACAGTTTCACATCAGCCGCGCCGACCAGGATGCCTTCGCCCTGCGTTCGCAGCAGCGCTGGGCGCGCGCCCACGCCGCCGGCGTGTTCGAGGACGAGATCACTTCGGTTCAAATACCGCAGCGAAAGGGTGAGCCGGTTCGCTTCGAGACCGACGAGCATCCCCGCCCGGATACCACCGCGGGCGCGCTGGCCAAGCTGCGCCCCATTGTCAAGCCCGATGGCACCGTCACCGCCGGCAACGCCTCGGGCATCAACGACGGCGCGGCGGCGCTGCTGCTTGCTTCCCATGCGGCGATCGAGAGGTATGGCCTGCGGCCCCTGGCGCGCGTCATTGCCAACGCCGCCGCCGGCATCGAACCTCGCATCATGGGCATGGCGCCGGTGCTGGCGGTGCGCAAGGCGCTCGACCTCGCCGGTCTCGCGCTGAAGGACATGGATATCGTCGAACTCAACGAAGCCTTTGCCGCCCAGGCGTTGGCGGTCGCCCGCGAGTTGGGCCTGCCCGACGATGCTGCGCATGTGAACCCGAACGGTGGAGCGATAGCGATTGGCCATCCGCTGGGCGCCAGTGGAGCGCGGCTGGCAACCACGGCGGTTTACCAGCTTCAACGCATCGAGGCCCGATACGCTCTTTGCACGATGTGCATCGGAGTGGGCCAGGGTGTGGCCACGATTCTCGAGCGGGTGCAGCGTACCTAAGGCAACGTAAGGCATTCATCAACAATATGGCGCGAGCGTTTTCCTTTTTAATAGATGGTTTGTTGGAGGTGGGTAGCCGCCAGGTGACTGTGCGCGCCCCCTTCGACGGCAGCGAGGTCGGCCAATGCGGCGACGCCACGAGCGCGGAAGTCGAACGCGCCATCGCAGCCGCCTATGCGGCGCGCGCCGCGATGGCGGCATTGCCGGCCTGGCGGCGGGCGCAGGCGTTGAGTCGCCTCGAGTTGGCGCTCGCCTCGGCGGCGGAAGAAGTCGCGTGCTTGATGTCAGCCGAGGCCGGCAAACCCATTCGCGATGCGCGTGGCGAGGTAACCCGCGCCCGCCTGACGCTTCGCACAGCGGCCGAAGAAGCGGTGCGCATCGGTGGCGAGGTGTCCGGGCTCGATGTCGCCGCTCCGGGCGAGGGACGCTTTTCGATCGCTCGCCGCTTTCCGATCGGCGTCATCGCCGGTATCACGCCCTTCAATTTCCCGCTGAATCTTGTACTGCACAAACTGGCGCCTGCGATCGCCGCCGGCAACACCATCGTGGTCAAAGCATCGCCGCGCTGTCCGCTGACTGCTCTGAGGCTGGCTGAGTTGGCGCAGGCCCTGGACCTCCCGCGTGGAGCCATCAACATTCTCGCCGGCGGCGCCGAACCGGTGCGCCAGCTCGCGGCCGACGATCGCGTGGCCATGATCTCATTCACGGGCAGCGCCGACGTCGGCTGGAAGCTCAAGGCGGACGCTGGACGTAAACGCGTCACCCTTGAGCTCGGCGGCAATGCCGCCAACATCGTCCATCGCGACGCCGACATCGAGCTTGCCGCCGAGCGGCTCGCCGCCGGCGGCTTCGCCTACGCCGGCCAAAGCTGCATCTCGGTGCAGCGCGTATACATTCATCGCGACATCTACGACAAACTGCGCGATCAATTAATCGAGCGCGCCGGGAAGCTGCGCGTCGGCGATCCCCGCGACGAGGCGACCGACGTCGGACCGATGATCACGCTTGAAGCCGCCGAACGCGCCGAAGCTTGGATCGGCGCGGCGATCAAAGCCGGCGCGCGCCTGGCCTGCGGCGGCACACGGAACGGCAATCAATTGACGCCAGCGATCCTCGAACAAGTTCCGCCCAACGCCCAGATCTATGCCGAAGAGGCGTTCGCGCCGGTGATGGTGCTTGAGCCCTTTGACGACACCGAGCGCGTATTGGCCGCCGCCAACGCCGGCCGCTACGGGTTGCAAGCGGGCGTATTCACGCGCGACCTCGATTTCGCCCTGCGCGCGTTTCAGACGCTCGAGGTCGGCGCGGTGCTGTTGAACGAGGTCTCGAGCTGGCGCATTGATCCCATGCCCTACGGCGGTGTAAAGGACTCGGGCTTCGGTCGCGAGGGTTTGCGCAGCGCCATCGAGGAGATGACAGAACCGCGTTTGCTGCTGGTGCGCCGCTCGGGTAAATAACGTATACTCCCGCAATGCGCACATCCTATCTCGTCGCAGCCGCTGTCGGTTGTCTCTCGCTCGGCTTACTGGCCCAGACACTTTCGGCGCCCGATCTTTCCGCCATCCACCAGCTCAAGGCGCTCGAAATGGCCGACTCCCATGTCATGGAGATCGAAAGCTACCTGACCGACGTCTATGGCCCGCGCCTGACCAACTCGCCCGACATGCGTGAAGCGGCGAAGTGGGCGGAGAAGGAGATGACCTCCTGGGGTATCGCCAAGGTGCACGAGGAGCCCTGGCAGTTCGGCCGCGGCTGGTCCAACGACTACACCGCCGCCGACGAGATGTCGCCTCGCGTTTATCCGTTGGTTGCCTATGCCAAGGCCTGGACTCCGGGCACCGAGGGCGACGTCAAGGCCGGCGCCGAAATTGTGACCGTGAACACGCCCGCCGATTTTGACAAGTATCGCGGCAAGCTGCGGGGCAAATTCGTTCTTGACCGGCCGCTGCCGGTCATTCCGATCGTCGCGGGCACCGGCTCGCAAATCTCCGGCGAGTTCCTGCGCTACACCGATGAGCAGTTGAAAGAAATGCAGAGCGCCCAAGCTCCGAATGGCCGCGGCGGCCGCGGCGGCCGCGGCGCCGCTGCCGGCGTCTCGCCCACGGAAATGATGAAGTTTTTCCTCGATGAGGGCGTCGCCTGCGTGCTCGAGCCGGGCACCGGCAACTCCAATGATGGCACTGTCTTCGTCGCCCAGGGCACTGGCACGGGCGGCGGTGCCGCCGGCGGGCGTGGCACGCCGCTGCAGAGCGCCGATGCCCCGCCGACGCCCTGCCAACTGGCGCTCGCCAACGAGAGCTACGGACGCATTTACCGCACCCTCGAAAAGCAGATTCCCGTCACCCTCGACATTAACGTCAAAAATACCTATCACACCGAGAACGGCCTCGATTCGTTCAACATCAACGGCGAAATTCCCGGCGGCGATCTGGCCGATCAGTTGGTCATGCTGGGCGGACATTTCGACTCCTGGCAGTCAGGAACCGGCGCCGCCGACAACGCCGCCGGCGCCGCCGTCATGATGGAGGCGCTGCGGCTGCTGAAGGTGAGCGGCCTGCACATGCGCCGCACCGTCCGCATCGCGCTCTGGACCGGGGAGGAGCAGGGGTTGCTCGGCTCCCGTGCCTACGCGCTCGCCCATTTTCGCAATGCGCAGGGAACGGTTCTGCCGGAACAGAAGCTGGTGAGCGGATACTTCAACGTCGACAACGGCTCCGGCGCCATTCGCGGCGTCTATCTGCAGGGCAATGACATGGTCGCCCCGTTGTTCGAGCAGTGGATGAAGCCGTTCCACGACCTCGGCATGGATACGCTGACCATTCGCAATACCGGCGGCACCGATCACCTCAGCTTCGTCGCGGACGGCATCCCCGGCTTCCAGTTCATTCAGGATCCGCTGGATTACGAAACCCGTGTGCATCACTCCAGTTCCGACGTCTACGAGCACGTCATACCGTGGGACATGGAGCGCAACGCCATGATCGTGGCCGCCTTCGTGTACGAAACCGCCAATCGGCCTGAGATGTTGCCGCGCCCGCCCCTGCCGCCCGCGCCCGCGCCGCGGCGCTAACCGCGGCCGCAGAACGCGGGAGCGGGCAAGGTGGGTGGGGTCGAGCCGGCCGCCCGCCGGCTCGCATTCAGGTATTCGGTTGTCAAATCCTGTCTGTGGTTGTGAGGCACGACAGGAGGTTGCATCCCGGAGAGATGTGTCCGGTCACCCCTGGGGGTGGCGCGAGCGAACTGGGCTCGCGGGCATATTTGGATTGATGCGGGTCACTCGCAGGCGTCCATCATAGATTCGTGACGTTTATTGGCGCGGGGCGTGGCGCGGTTGCACCGCGCCACCCGCTTATGCTTGCGCGAGCGTGGGGGCGGCATTTATTGGCGCGGGGCGTGGCGCGGTTGCACCGCGCCACCCGCTTATGCTCGCGCGAGCGTGGGAGCCCATCCCATGCTGGCGCTGCGCTTCCGTTACGCGGAGTCGGGCAACTGGAGTGCGCCCCATGGTTGGCACAGATAAAAGTGGGACGGTCGTGTATGCGGCGAAGGCGGTTTGACAAGGGTTGATAAGTGCGGGATGCTCCTGCAGCCGGCGAAGCGGAGGCGGGCT
>Ga0134128_10000174_pt1 | contig 92036 bp, 87 predicted proteins | sample KB31754_FD_96462 | JGI IMG/M metagenome (GOLD analysis project Ga0134128, IMG submission 96462) | Terrestrial soil microbial communities with excess Nitrogen fertilizer from Kellogg Biological Station, Michigan, USA - KB3-175-4 | ecosystem: Environmental > Terrestrial > Soil > Unclassified ... | reverse complement strand
CGACCGCGCTGTTTCCGACATGAGCACTGTCGCCTCGGAACTTGCGAATGCCATTGACCGCGACGCCGAATCCTACAACGCCGTTCTCGCCGCGTTTAAGCTGCCCAAAGATTCTCCCGAAGAAACGCGCCGACGCGAAGAGGCCATCCAGCAAGCCACGCGCGGTGCTGCTGAGATCCCCATGACCGTTGCCCGTAAATGTTTGGAACTTTTTGAACGCCTCGGGCAACTGGAAGCCATCTCCAGCGCTTCTATGCTTTCAGACCTTCGCGTCGCTCGTTTGATGGCGGCTGCCGGAGCGCGCGGCGCGCTCGCAAACGTAGCCATCAATTTGGATTCCATCACCGACGCATCGTTCGTCGCCGCCACGCGCACGCAATCGCAGGACATCGAATCGCGCCTCACGGGAAGCACCGTCCGCGCTTAACAGGGAGGCAGGGCCAAACATGAATCACTTGTCAAAGTTTATCGCCGCATTTGCCGCCATACTCACCGCGCTCATCTTCGCCGCGGCCATGCTGATTCCGTCGCGTGCCGCAGCGGGCACATTGGGAACGGACATCATCGGCCTGTTCCCAAAAGACGTCAGCGAGTTGGCCTATGCGGATCTCAAAGAAGCGCGGCAGCATTCGTGGTTCTCACAGCTTCGAGAGCAAATGCTTCCCGGGAACTATCGCCAGTTCGAGCAGTTTCTCCGCTCGGCCGGCATTGACCCGGACACACAAATTGACGAAGTCGCGTGGGGCGCCGCGTCAGCGAATGCCCAGCATCCCTACGAAATCGCCGGCGTCGCGCTCGGCTCGTTCTCTCCGAATTCCACCGAGGCTCGTTTCGCTTCGGAGAAAATTCCCAACATCGAAGTGCACGGCTACAAACTGTGGGCCTTCGGCAGCGGCGCGGGTCCCAACGATATCTTTTTTTTCTTTCTCGACAGCAACACAGCGGCTTTCGGCCAGCGCGACATTCTCCAGCGGCTCATCAATGTCCGGTTCGGCGGCGCGGAAAGCCTGCTCTCCAATAGCGATCTGTTCCCGTTGATCACCGCGGCCAATGCCAATGGCGGCGTCGTGTGGGCGGTCCTCGACAAAACCAACACGCAACTCGCGCTGCACCAGCTTCTGCCCCAGGCGAGCCAGTTCCCTCAGGCTTCCGCAATTCTGGACCGCATTCACACCATGGAAATTCAGGTGCAGGCCAGCGACGGCGTAGACGCAAAATTCCAGGCGGTCTGTGATTCTTCCAACGATGCCAACCAGCTTGCCGCAATGTTGCAGGGCGGAATTGTGATGCGCCGCTACCAGATTCAGCAGTCCGATCCGGTTTTAGCGGACGCTCTTTCCAACGTCACCGTCAGTCCCTCCGGGAACAGTTTGAACGTGGAAATGCCAGTCACCAGCGAGCAGCTCACTTCGATGATTCACAGCAGGACGTTCGCCTTTCCCATGTAACGCGGTTCTCCGCGAGCGAATTCAGGAGTGTGTGGGATTCTTGTGGAAGTATTTTACGAGGACAACCCGTTCGCGGCCGTTGCTTGTATCCCGGTCGACGCGATCGACCCGCTTCTTCATTTCTGCTTCCCGCTCTTCGATGGGCACCGCGGCCAAGCTCCCAAGTGAACTGTTTATTTTCGCGGACTTCGGAGGTCGCGGACTCTCAACGCTCACCTCCACGCGATCTTCGTAATCGTCAATAATCACGTCGCAAAGCGAGCCCGTTTCATCAAGCTGGACAAATGCCGCGCGGCAAGCCTGTTCGGCGGCCACACCCAGATCTACGCGCTCTTCCACGGCCAGACCGTGCCGGTTCGCCACGTGCTCCACGGCCCCGCGAACGCCCGCGAGCAGCCGCTCATCCTTGCTGAGCTTCAGTTTGGTTCGCGTGTGTTCAGCGTTCACGATTATCCGCAACGTGCACTTCGCAAGCTTCACGGCAATCAGGGCAGTAATACAAGCCGTCCTCGCACAGACGTATGTCCGCCTGCGATTGGCAATACGTGCAATATTTCTCGCAACCGCATCTTTCTTCCGGTTGGTCGCACTGCGCGCACACCACAACGGGTCCAGCCATTAGACGCTCCGCAACGTTCTTGCCTCAATATAGGGCATCGCGGCGTACCCGACAAGCGCGTTTCTGCTTTCTGTAACCCATCAGTTCCTGGAAAAGAATGCCCCGCACCGCTTCTGTGCCTAATCCGTCCCCGGCGCTGGAAGCAGCGGCGGTGAGTCAATTTGAACCGTGCGGGGACAGTAGTTCACGAGACCCCTGGAATCCTTGATAAAATCGCGACATGCGAACCATGTTGAAGGCGGCCCCGGGGGTTGTTGCTTCGCCATTTCAGCCTTGGTTCAGTGCGCCTGTAACCATGGGCAGCGGGAGAGAAATATGGACAAAACGACATCGCCTCTTGGGGCTGAGACGGAGGCGCTGAAGGAAGCATACGCCGCATTCAACCGGAACGATATTCCGGCAACTGTCAAGGCGTTTGACCCCCAAATTAAGTGGACCGAGCCTGCCGAGTTTCCGGGAGGCGGAACATACCACGGGCACGCCGGGGTCCAGGCCTATCTGTCAAAGTCGCGCGGGAATTGGACCGAAGGAGGTTGCGAGCCGGAGCGGTTCATTGTGGCCGGCGATAAGATCATTGTGTTCGTTCATGTGCGAGTGAAACTTAGAGACAGCGCGCAGTGGCACGAGAGATTTCTAGCCGATGTCTACACCTTCCGTAACGGCAAGGCCATTCAGATGCGTGCCTTCGCCGACAGGCGCCAGGCTCTCGAATGGGCTGGAGTCAACGCTTCAGATGCAAACTGATCCGCTGCCGAAGCGGCGCGTTTCTTGACACGACTATGCACGCATGCTAGTTTCACTTCTTTGCTTCATGAGCGAGAAATTTTCCTGTGAGCACACCTGCAACCGCTGAAATGCGCAAAACGGCGCTGAACTCCGTTCATCGCCGGATGGGCGCGAAGATGGTGAACTTCGGCGGCTGGGACATGCCTGTCGAGTACACGGGCATCCTCGCCGAGCACTTGGCCGTCCGCGCTCGCGTCGGGCTTTTCGACGTCAGCCACATGGGCGAAATCGAGATTCGCGGTCCTCATGCGCTTGAACTGGTACAGCACATCTCCTGCAACAACGCCGCGAAGCTGGCCATCGGCCAGGCCCATTATTCGGGCCTGATGACTCCTCGTGGCACGTTTGTCGACGATCTCCTCGTCCACAAAATTTCCGGCACGCATTACTTTCTGTGCGTGAACGCGGGCAATCAAGACCACGACTACGCGCATATCCGCGAACACAATAAATTTGGCGCGGAAGTGGAAAACTCGGGCGCGCGCTACTCGCAGCTGGCGATTCAGGGGCCTCTCGCGCTCGATCTCTTGCAACGCTTCACCAAGGTTCCTCTCGCGCCAATCAAATATTATTGGTTCGCATTCGGCGAAGTGAATGGCGTGCATTGCCTGATCGCGCGCACGGGATACACGGGAGAAGACGGCTTCGAGATTTATTTCGCGCCAGAGTACTCCGAAAAAATGTGGGACGCGCTGATGGATGCCGGCCGGCCGCTCGGCATCGCGGCCTGCGGGCTCGGCGCACGCAACACCCTGCGCCTGGAAGCCGGCATGGCGCTCTACGGCCACGAAATCGACGACACAACCACGCCATGGGAGGCCAACCTCGCCTGGATCTGCAAAGTCGAAAAGGGCGATTTCCTGGGCCGCGATATTCTCGAGAGGCAAAAAGAAAAGGGCGTCGACCGCATCCTGGCTGGGTTCGCCATGAATTCTCGATTGATCGCGCGCGATGGCTACGCTGTGTTGGATGGCGAACGCGAGGTGGGCACGGTCACGAGCGGCGGCCCCGCGCCATTCCTCAAAAAGAATATCGGCTTCGCGTACGTACCGCCAAGACTAAATGTGCCCGGCACGCCGATTGGCATTTCTGTGCGCGGCCAGATCGCTCCGGCGCACATTGTTGCGATGCCGTTCTACAAGCGGCCAAAATGATTCTCAGTGTGCCGCAAAGTTTCTGTTCGTGCGCATTCCGCGAACCGCCTTGCGGTTTTATTCTCCAGAGAAGGAGACGCTAATGTATCCGTCTGATTTTCGTTACACGAAAGATCACGAGTGGCTTCAGGTGAACGGCGCGACCGGGACGATCGGCATCACCGATTACGCCCAGCATGCGCTCGGCGACGTCGTCTTCGTCGAACTGCCGAAAGTCGGCGCGAAACTGAAAGCCGGCGAAGTGCTCGGCACCGTTGAATCAGTGAAAGCCGTCAGCGAAGTCTTCAGCCCCGTCGCCGGCGAAGTCACGGACGTGAATTCCGACCTCGCAAACACGCCGGAGAAAATCAATCAGGACCCGCACCGCTCCGCATGGCTCGTCAAAATCAAAATGGACAATCCTCAGGACGCCGCAAAATTGATGGACGCGAAGGCTTACCAGGATTACGTCGCCGAAAAGGAGAAGGAACAGACCGCCTGATGCGTTATCTCCCCAAAAGCCAATCCGAACGCCGCGAGATGCTCCACGCCATCGGCGCGAAATCGATTGAAACCCTTTTCGAGACGATTCCTGCAAAATACCGGCTCCGCGACGCGCTGAAACTTCCCGGCCCGCTTTCGGAAATGGAAATCATCGATTATTTCAAGGCGCGCGCCGCTGAAAATTCGCGCGGCTACACCTCGTTCCTGGGGGCGGGCGTGTACCAGCACGTGCGCTCGGTTGTGACCGACGCGCTTGTGCAGCGCGGCGAATTTCTCACCTCCTACACGCCCTATCAGGCCGAGATTTCGCAAGGAACGCTGCAAGCTATTTTCGAATTTCAGACGCTGATGTCGCAGCTGACGGGCCAGGAAGTTGCCAACGCCTCCATGTATGACGGCTCGACGGCGCTCACGGAATCCGTGCTCATGGCCGAACGCCTCACGCGGCGTCATCGCGTCCTCGTCGCGCGCACCGTGCATCCCGAATACCGCCAGGTCCTCGTCACATACGCCAAGCACCTCGGAATCGAAGTCGAGGAATTCGGATTCTCGGCCTCCGGCCAAATTGACGCCGCGTCGATTCGCGCTGAAGCGTGGAAAGAGGCCGCTGCGATAGTCGTGCAATCCCCGAATTTCTTCGGCGTCCTCGAGTCGCTCGGGCCCATTGCAGAAACGGCGCATCAGCACGGCGCTCTGCTCATCAATTGCATCACGGAACCGCTGGCTCTCGGCATCGTCAAGCCGCCAGAGGAGGCCGACATCGTCGCCCTCGAAGCGCAAAGCTTTGGCGTGCCCCCAAGCTACGGCGGCCCTTATGTTGGCGTGATCGCCACGCGGGACAAGTTCGTGCGCCAGATGCCGGGACGCCTCGCGGGCGAAACCACCGACGCCGCCGGCCGCCGCGGATTTTGCCTCACTCTCGCCACGCGCGAGCAGCATATCCGCCGTGAGAAGGCGACCTCGAACATTTGCACCAACGAAGCCCTCTACGCCCTTGTCGTCACCATTCATCTCTGCCTGCTCGGCAAAGAAGGCTTGCGCGAACTCGCCGCGCAAAATCTCTCCAAAGCTCATTTCGCGCGCGGCGTCATGAAACAGATTCCCGGCGTCACGCTTCCCTTCCCCGGGAAAACTTTCAACGAGTTCGTCATCGAATTTCCAAAACCCGTAAAAGAGCTCAACGCGAAATTACTCGCGCAGAAAATCATCGGCCCGCTCGCTCTCGACAAATATTATCCCGGTCAGGAAAAGCGCGGACTGATGTGCGTCACGGAAGTCACGCCGCGCGCCGAAATCGAAAGATTCGCCGCGGCTATCAGCAATATCTTGCACTCCGGCGCATAAGGAGCGGAAGTTTTGAACGAAAAGCACTCAACCACTGACCTGGAAGCGACCAGCAACGGAATCAAGAAGGCCCGTGGTCACGTCAATCAGAATGAAGGCCTGATTTTCGAGAAGTCGGTCACCGGGAAGCGCGGCATCGAATTCCCTCCGCTTGATGTGCCGAGTATTGACCCGGCGCAGGTGTTGGGCGCGGAGTTTACGCGCTCCACCGTCGAAGGATTCCCCGAAGTCAGCGAGATCGAAGTCATTCGCCACTTCACGCGCCTCTCCACCTGGAATTACGCGATTGACCTCGGCATGTACCCTCTCGGCTCCTGCACCATGAAATACAATCCGCGCGTCAATGAGTTTGTCGCGCGTCTCGATGGCCTCGCCACCGAGCATCCCTCGCAACCCGATTCAGTTTCTCAGGGCTGCCTCCGCATCATGCACGATTTGGAAAAGTGCCTCCTCGAAATCACGGGAATGGACGCCGCATCTCTCGAACCTGTCGCCGGCGCGCAAGGCGAATTGACAGGCCTGCTCCTGATTCGCGCCTATCTCGAAAGCAAAGGCGACGCGCGCAAAAAAGTTTTGATTCCCGATTCCGCCCACGGCACCAATCCCGCGTCCGTGGTGATTGCCGGCTACGAAGTCGAAAACATCAAATCCAACGAGCGCGGCCAAATCGATATCGCGCACTTCCGCCAATTCGTCACCGAAGACGTCGCCGCGCTCATGATCACCAATCCCTCAACCCTCGGCGTCTACGAGGAGAACATCGCTGAAATTGCCGCCATCCTGCACGAACGCGGCGCTCTGCTTTATATGGACGGCGCAAACATGAACGCGCTCGCCGGCATCACCCGCCCTGGCGATTTCGGCGTCGACGTGATGCATCTGAATCTGCACAAAACTTTTTCCACGCCCCACGGCGGCGGCGGTCCCGGCGCGGGTCCCGTGCTGATCAAGAAAATCCTCGAACCGTTTCTGCCCGTGCCGGTGGTTCGCGAACACAGCGGCAAGTTCGCCCTCGATTTCAATCGCCCGCAATCCATCGGACGCGTTCGCGCCTATTGCGGCAACTTCGGCGTCCTCCTCCGCGCGCTCGCTTACACGCTGGCCTACGGTCCTGGAATCCGCCAGGCCACTGAGGACGCCGTCCTCAACGCCAATTACATTCGCAAGCATCTCGTGGATTTTTACGACCTGCCGTACAACTTGCCTTCCATGCACGAAGTGGTTTTCAGTGACGCGCGGCAGAAAAAGCATGGCGTAAGCACGATGGACATCGCCAAGCGCCTCATCGACTACGGCTTTCATCCTTACACGACCGCGTTCCCTCTCATCGTCCCCGGCGCCCTCATGATTGAGCCCACCGAGTCCGAATCAAAAGAAGAATGCGATCTCTTCATTGACGCCATGCGCGCCATCGCCGCCGAAGCGGAAACGAATCCGGAAATGGTGAAGACGGCCCCGCACGCCACGCGCGTCGGCCGCCTCGACGAAGTCGCGGCCGCCCGCAAACCGATGCTCCGCTGGAAGCCGCGCCAGCATCTCGACGCGACACCGCACAAAATAACAACCACGGTCGTCCCCACGGCGTAGCAAATGCGCGGCCCGGCTCGGTCGGCCTTTTTTTTAATGCACGGTCGCACCGCCATCCAGTTTGAACGGCACTTACGGCGTTAATCTGTCCTCGGCTTACGAAGCATCGCAACAATCCCCGCGAGAGCGACCCCATAGCACATCCCCGTCGCCAGTAGTTGAACAACATCCACGGCGTGGAATGCCTGGAATCGCGGCCGCTGAGTCAGGCTAAAAAATCCGATAGAGCCGACAAGGATAAGCACAAAAACCGATGCCGCCAGAGACCTCCCGCGTCTCAACATGATTCCTCCTCGATGTTCTAAGCCCTTGCAGGTTAGCCCGCAGAAACTATGCTGTCACTCAAGCGATGTCAAGCTCAGCTAATCGGTATATACTTCCGCTCTATCGGCCAGCCATTTTCCGTTGAATGTGACCTATGGACGAAACACCAATGACGCCAGAAGAAGCCTCCACACTTTCCAGCCACCTGCTGGCGAATTTGCAGCGCGAATCGCAGCTCACTCGAAAAGTGTTTGGCGCTTTGCCCGAAAATCAAACCGGCTATCGCATCCATCCCAAGTCGCGCACGGCCCTCGAACTCGCCTGGCACATCGTCATCATGGAAACCTGGTTTCTCGATTCGATTTTTCAGGGGCAGTTCTACGCAGGCGTCAGCAGTAAGGTCCCGCCCGAAATCAAAACCGCCGCGGACGTAATCGCCTGGTATGACGAGCAATTCGAGCCCAATTTCAAGAAGGCCTCGAAATTGAGCGGCGAATACTTTGCGCGCCCTCTCTCATTCTTGCGGAAATTCGATTACCCCGCCGTCATTTATCTTCAGATGATTCTTTCGCACACCATTCATCATCGCGGACAATTCGCCGCATACTTACGCGCCATGGGCGCTCAGGTGCCCGCGATTTACGGCGGCAGCCTCGATGAGCCCGCGGAGAAATCGGCCGAAGCGTAGCGACCCACTTTTATATTTAATATTTCTCCATCTTGGCAACCTATTGAAGGAACCTCTTGCGTGTCATTCCGAGGAGCAATGCGACGAGGAATCTGCTGTTCGCTTGGAATCGCGTAAAGAGCAGATTCCTCGGTCGGAATGACGGCTACAGGCTTTTGTCATTACGTTGACAATTACTGGTTCGGAAATCGCACCGAGTGAATCACCGCGCGAAAGGCGCTGCTGTACGCCTCGTAATCCTTCTGCGGGGCAATGCAGACTACATAGAAAAGGCCATTGGGACGCAGCGTCGTAACCAGCCATTCAGCTCCCGCGCCGCCGGCAGGCGAATCGCCCTGCAAATACGTTGAGAGCGCGGCTTGGCCGCCGAGCGTCGTTGATTCCGGCGCGCGCATCACGCTCACTCTTCGATTCCCCTGCTCCAAACTTGCCACGAGCTGCGCATTTGCCTCCTCCAACGTAGGCGCGTGATCCGAAATATTTTGCGGCGCGAACACGCTGACAATCACTCCATAGGCCACGGCAAGACTTCCTTGCGCATCCTTGGTCACGCCGCCTTCGGATGAGAATGACGCACCGCCATACTGCGCTCGCGGCTTCCAATTGTCCGGGTATGACAAGGTAAATTCGCTATTTGTAAATGATGCGTACGCAGTCGACGGAATTGCCGGCCCGCCGGTATCGACGCCGGCCACGGGTCCGATCGGTTTAGGAGGCGGCGGGGGCAACGATTTCACGTAGCGCTTGATCGCTTCGAATTCGCGCGAATCGTGCGCGGCGTTCGCCGGCGCGCCATTGAGCCGGTCAACTTCCTGATCGATGCGCTCAATGCGATGTTCGGGACTCGGATGATCGCTGAAAAATTCCGCCGGCTGCGGCAGCTTTGCAAGCTTCTCGTAGAAATCCGCCATGGCCTGCGGATCGTACCCGGCGTCGTGAAGAATTTGCGCCCCCAGAATGTCCGCCTGACTTTCGTCCGTGCGCGACATTTTCAGAAATGCAACCGGCACACCCACGCCGCCCAACAATTGCACCATCAGTGACGTCGCCGTGTTCCCGCCGATCAGCGCGCCGACGATGCTTAACCCAGCCTCCGCCGCATACGCCTTCGTGGCCTGACTCGTGCCATGCCGCAGCGCGACGTGCGCAGTCTCGTGCGCCATTACCGCCGCGAGTTGTGCTTCGTCATCCGCATTCTCAATCACACCACGGTTGATGTAAACGAAGCCGCCCGGAAGCGCGAACGCATTAATCGTCTCGCTGTTGATGCACCGATACTGGTACGGATATTTATACCCGGGCGCGTGGGCCGCCAGGCGCATGCCCAGCCGCTGAAGGTACTGGTCAACGCGTTTGTTATTAAGGAGTGCATACTGGCGCGGCACCTGCGCGGATGCTTTTTTCCCCAGCTCAATATCCTGCTGGGGGGAAAAAAGATTGAAGCCCGGATGAATTACCGTGCGGTCGTCGGAGAGCCCGAAGGACGGCAGCGCGAGCAGCACGAAAGCCAGCAAAATAACTCGCGCCAGCGGTGTTTTCGCCTTAAGAATAAAAATAGTCTCCCGACTCTGCGCCAATTTCAGAGACTCCGTGCGGTTTTGCCGTAGTGGCGATAGCTCAATCGGTCGGATGCTACTATCGCGGAGAAGGTTTCGCGGCAGCTAATTGGCAGGTCGCGGACGCCACAACGATTGCGAACAGTCGTTCGTCCACAAACGGGCAACGCGGATCTGTGGAAGTCAGCCTACTCTGTGTCTTTCCTCATTTTTCGCGCGCGCCCTTCCTCGGACGGTGTCGCCTGTTGCGCCGCGGGACGTAACGCCCGTGCCGCGTGACTCACGGCGCCGGCGGTTGCAGGCACCGCCTCGGTAGGAATCTCGCGCCCATGCCCGTCTTCATCTGCCGCAGCAGCAGCAGCGAGTCCCGGGCTTGGCGGTTCGACGGTCACCAGCGCTCCCTCGGCTTCCTTCCAAAAGATCAAGCAATTCCCGGTCGCATCCCAGTCGACGGACAACACATCTCCGAGCCGGATTTGATCGGTAGCAAGCAGGCTGGCGAGCGGGTACACCAGATGGCGCTCGATGGCGCGTTTCAGGTGGCGCGCACCGTATTTCAAGTCGGTCCCTTCCTTCAGCAAAAATTCCCTCGCCGGCTGAGTCACGCGGAACAGGAATTTGCCTTTTGCCGTTTCGAGAACTCGCTGCTGCACCATGCCGAGTTCGATATCGAGAATCAGTTCGAGCTGTTGCTCGCGCAGCGGATGAAAAACCACTACTTTGTCGAGCCGGTTCATAAACTCCGGAGAGAATTTCCGCTTCGCCGCTTCCGCAGCCGTGCGCTCGATTTTCTGTTCGAGGCGCGCCGGGGTGTCCGAGGCGTTTACGGGAGCGAACCCAAGCTTGCCGGTCAGCAGCTCGGTTATCTCGGAGCCGCCCAGGTTGGACGTGAGAAAAATCATCGTTTGCGACAAATCGACGCGCCGGTTGTCTCCCAACGTCAGCGTGGCTTTGTCGAGAATGCCTAGAAGCAGCTGCCACAACGCATCCGACGCTTTCTCGATTTCGTCGAAAAGCAGAAACGACAACTTGATTTTCTCCGTGTGATATTGCGCGAGTGCTTCCTGGGTGATCAACGGATGCGTTTCGCGATGCCCCAAATATCCCGGAGGCGACCCGATTAGTTTGGCGATTTCGTGCGAGTGTTGGAATTCCGCGCAATCCACCTTGATGACCGCGCGCGGGTCGCCAAAAATCACTTCCGCCGTAGCCTCCACGACGCGCGTTTTGCCCGCGCCTGTAGGTCCAAGGAAAAGCAAGTTTCCCACCGGACGGCCCGGCGAGTTCAATCCCGCCCGGAACACCTGATACAGATCCACTACCGACTGTACCGCCTCTTCCTGGCCCACAATCTTGCGCCGTAATGCGGTCTCGAATTCGCGAGACTCCCGGCTGCGTTGCGTCGGATCTAAGTGTTGTGCCCGGGTCATGGTATTTCTCCCCCCTACCGGTATCTCCGGTTCCCTTCTACTACGCGTGGTCTCACGCGTTCAAACTGTTCCAACTTGATATCGACCGTGGAGCGCAACAGCCTGAGCTGTGTCACCAGGTCATGGCCGGAATTACCGTGGTCCGGCAGCAACAGCAGCGGTGGCGAAAGGTCTGCCAAATCGAGATTGAGCAGTCGAAGGGAATTCAGCAACTGTTTCACGTAGGGGGAGCCCGGATCAAACAGCTCCACCCGGCTGTTCACTTCCTCGCGCAGCCGCGACCAATCCAGTTCCAACATGGGATGGTTCCGGGAAACCTCGCGCACTATCTCGTCGGTTATATGTGGCCGCTCGCCAAGCCGGGCCAGATAGAGCTGCTCGACCTTTCCGCGGCGGCGGACGTTATGCACCAGGTAGTACGAGTTCCCTTTGCGCCGGACGAACGCCACAATCGCCCCCCTAAATCCTTGCACTGTGGCGTAGTGTATGCTCCGTCCACTACGCCGTCAATGGTATGATGCCGTCTCTGTTCCAGGGTTGCACCGTATCGGTAATTAGCAAGGAAGCGTCAAAAACGGCATGAGCTGCGCAGAAATTCTCGGCGGAGTTTGGAACCGACGAAGCGAATCCCGCCCATCAGGCGGACTTCGCCTCTACTAATTAGATGCACGTTTTTTTGAAAAGCATTCTGAATATTCATTCAGGACATTGACAGTCCTATTACTTCCGGCGGAAAGGCTCGGCGTGGCATGGCAAAAAATACCGGCGGCTGGAACAAAGTTTACGACCTTGTAAAACGTATCCCGCGCGGTCGTGTGGTTACTTACGGCCAGCTCGCGCAAATGCTTCATTTGCCCGGCGGAGCCCGCACGGCTGGTTACGCAATCGCGGGTTGCCCCTCAGGGCAAGGCATTCCGTGGCACCGTGTCGTAGGAGCAGGCGGCAAGCTCTTGCCCCGCGAACCGTATGGCAGCAAGCAACGCCGCCTTCTTGAAAGCGAAGGCACTCAATTCGCCGGCATGTCTGTTGACATGGCTGCGCATCAATGGCGTCCAACCCAATCAACAATGCGTCGGCCAAGAGTGCGCCCAAAAAAACCACGCGAGCAGAAGCACCCGAAACCAGGTTCGCGCAAACGGCGCCCGGTGTGATAAAAAATAGCTTCAATCAACTCACCACTTGAATTCGCGACGACGAACTAAGCCCATGGCAGAACCAGTCATCCAGGTCGAAGGCCTCTACAAGAACTACGGCGCGGTCGAGGCTTTGCGCGGAGTCACTTTCGAAGTCCAGGAAGGCGAACTCTTCGGCCTCCTCGGCCCAAACGGTGCCGGCAAAACTTCCACGATTGAAATTCTCGAAGGTCTCCGCACGCCCGACCGCGGCACGGTCCGCGTTTGCGGCCTCGATCCGCAAAAAAGCCCTCTCGAAATGAAGCACGTTGTCGGCGCGGCCTTGCAGTCCACTTCCCTGCCCGACAAAATGCGCGTCGAGGAAACCCTCGAAATGTTCGCGCATTTCTATCGCAACCATCGCGACACCAAAGAACTGCTCAAGCGTTTCCAACTTGAAGAAAAGCGCAATGCCTTCTACAGCCAGCTTTCCGGCGGACAAAAACAGCGGCTTGCTCTAGCGCTCGCGCTGGTAAACAACCCGCGCATGATTTTCCTCGATGAGCCGACGGCGGGTCTCGACCCGCAAGTGCGCCGCGAGATTTACGATACGCTGGAAGAATTAAAGAAAGAAAAAAAGACGATTCTTTTGACTACGCACTATATCGAAGAGGCTGAACGCCTCTGCGACCGCGTCGCCATTGTCGACTACGGCCGCGTGATGGCTCTGGGCACGCCGCGCGAACTCAAGCAGCGCTCCGCCGGCACCACGCGCATCGAAGTCCGCCTCAGCCAATCGTCAGCGGATGGCGCGCTAAACCATCTCGATGGCGTCACCGATTGCCGCAAGCTCGAAGAAACATACCTATTGCATTCCAGCAAGCCGACGCAAACTATCGTCGCGCTCGTAAAGCATTTGGAAGCGGAGGGTGTCGAGTTGCAAGGTCTGGAAATGTTTTCGCCGTCGCTCGAAGATGTCTTTCTCGAGTTAACAGGCCGTCGCCTGCGCGAGTAAGGGCTTGTAGCTCGGGTCCCGTTCGCGAGCCTTCTGCGCGAATTGACCTCAGGTTTGTCGTGAGACTCGGCTGACGCAAGGAGAATGGTGGCGTGGTAAATCAAACTTGGACGCTTTCGATGATGCGCATCAAATTGGCGCTGCGCAGCCGCACATTTTTGTTTTTCAGCATGGCCATGCCTCTTGGTTTTCTTTTCGGCTACGTGATTTTCTTCGGCCGCGGCAATGCCATAGCCGTGCCTTATTTGCTCGGTGCAATCCTCGCGTTGTCGGTGATGGGCGCGTTCTGGGGCCTCAGCATGCAATTAGTGATGTTCCGCGAGCAAGGCATTCTTCGCCGATTCCATCTGGCGCCCATCGGGCCAGGCGCCATGCTCGCTTCCAGCATCATTTCGAATTATTTCCTCGTTTTCCCGACCGTGATCCTGGAATTCTTGATTTGTCGCTTTGTCTTTCACATGCCCACGTGGGGAAATTTGTGGGCCGTATTTTTGCTTGTGTCCATCGGCGCCGCAACTTTCTCGGCGATGGGGTTGATCGTCGCCAGCGTCACAAACGACATGCAGGAAACCACCGTCATCAACAACATCATTTGGTCTCTCTTCCTCTTCCTTTCCGGAGTCACGATTCCGGTGGCGTTCATGCCCGGCTGGGTGCAGAAAGTTACCCTCTTTTTGCCCGCGACGTACCTGGCCACGGGCCTTGAAGGAGCCATGCTGCATGCCGCCAGTTTCGGTGAAGTTCTGGAAGTCACCGTCGCGCTGGCAGTCAGCTTGATTCTTGCCTTCGAGGTTTCCCGCCGCTTGTTTCGCTGGGAGCCGGAAGAGAAAATTCGCGGCAAAGCCAAGCTCTGGGCCGTTGCTGCGCTGATCCCGTTCCTACTGTTGGGAGGCTGGGAACTCACCCGCGGCCATTTGCTGCAAGAAATCAATCACCAGTTCCAAATCATCAATCAGCGCGGCGCGCCAGCCCCGCATCCAACCGCTGATCACCACTAGCCTTTTGGCATTTGAAAACCAGGGAAGGAGATCCCGTCATGAAAATCGCAATCATCGGTGCAGGAAACGTCGGCGGCGCGTTGGGCAAGGGCTGGGCAGCCAAAGGACATTCCGTTTACTTCGGCGTTCCCGAGCCGCAGAGCGAAAAGACGCTCGCACTCCTCAAATCGATCGGTGCGAACGCGCGCGCGGGAAACGTGCAGGATGCGGCCGCCAATGCGGAAATAGTTGTCTTCGCGACGCCGTGGAATGCAGCGCAAAATGCTGTTGCCACCGCGGAAAATCTCGCCGGAAAAATCGTGATCGATTGCATGAACCCCCTCGCGCCGGATCTCTCCGGCCTCGTTTTCGGCCACACGACGTCCGCGGCGGAGCAAGTGGCTTCCTGGGCGAAAGGCGCGCGCGTTGTAAAAGCGTTCAACACCACCGGCGCAGCAAACATGGCGGATTCGCGTTACGCCGGCGGGAAGCCTGTCATGTGCATCGCCGGAGATGACGCCGCCGCAAAGAAATCCGTGTCGCAGCTCGCCGCCGACCTCGGATTCGATGCTGTGGATGCCGGCCCGCTGAAGAATGCGCGCTTGCTCGAACCCTTCGCCATGCTCTGGATTTATCTCGCGGTCAAACAAGGTCTGGGCCCGAACATCGCATTCCAACTGCTGCGCCGGTAGAGACGCGGCAAACCGCGCGGCACGGAGGCCATGATGATGGACAGCAGAAACGAAGACACAGTTCGTCACTCGAACGCCAAAAATACTTGCACTCTCTTCCTGCGCGTCGCTTTAGCCGCGTCATTTCTCTCTGCAGTCGCCGACCGCTTCGGACTCTGGGGTCCGCCAGGCAAGCCATCTGTGGCGTGGGGAACGTTCGCTAATTTCGAAGCCTATACCGCGCTCCTGAACCGGTTCCTGCCGCATGAGTGGATACCCCTGCTCGCTTGGGTCGATACGGCGCTCGAAGTGCTCTTCGGCATTTTGCTTTTCCTGGGGCTTGCAACGCGCAGGACCGCTCTCGCCAGCGGCGTTCTTTTGTTGCTCTTCGCGCTCGCGATGACCTTTTCGACGGGAGCTGAATCCGCGCTCAGCTACTCGGTTTTCACCGCTTCCGCCGGAGCGTTTTTGCTCGCGTTCAACGGCCCGTATTGCTGCAGCATCGATAATCTCCTCAAACAGAAGAAGGCCGCTTGAGCAACGCTGACGAAGGGGGTCTGACGAAGAGCCGCATCGAGGCGCTGGCCGATGGCGTCTTCGCCGTCGCGATGACTCTGCTCGTTTTCGAAATCAAGGTGCCCGGTCCCGCGCAAGAGGCCGGAGCAGTCGGCTTGGCACGCCATCTCGCCTCCCTGTGGCCAAATTTCGTGAGCTATGCCATCAGTTTCTTCGTGCTTGGAATTTATTGGGTCGGACATCACAACCAATTCCACTTTATCCGCCGCTCGAATCGGCCATTCCTGTGGCTGAACATAGTTTTTCTGTTTTTTGTCACGCTGATTCCCTTTTCCGCCGCGCTCATTTCCTCTCACTTCGACGAGCCAATTGCCATCGCGTTTTACGGCGGCAACCTGATCGCCGTCGGACTTGTACTCTACGCGATATGGGCTTACGCAACGCGCGGCCGGCGCTTGGTGGACAAAGACTTGCCTCGCGAAGCGGTTTACCGCGCATCGCAGCGCATCCTGATCGCTCCGTGCGTCTTTGTGGTGGCCATTGCTCTCGGTTTTTTCAATACGAAAGCCAGCATCGTCCTCTATGCCGCCACGGCGACTTATTATTTTTTTCCCAGCCACATCGATCTGCACTGGAGAAAGAATCGCGACGCCCATTGACCATCCAAATTGGACCTTACGCGCCTCCGCCAGGGCCCCTTCCCTTCATCAACCCGCCGAAATTCCGTGTGCTATAATGCGCACGTTCGCTGGATGACTTCAAAACGCGCCCGCGGGGAGCAGCAATGAGCCTGAAGAAAACCGAAAAAATCTGGCACAACGGGAAATTCATCAACTGGGACGACGCGCAAATCCACGTGGTGTCCCACGTGGTCAGTTACGGCACAGCCGTTTTCGAAGGTATTCGCTGCTACAAGACCACGCAAGGCCCGGCCGTCTTCCGTCTCCGCGAACACATGGAACGTCTTCGCAATTCCGCGCACATTTACCGCATGGACTTCCCTTTTTCCATCGAAGACACTTGCCAGGCCGCGCTCGACCTCGTACGCACGAATCACATGGACTCCTGCTACATCCGGCCCATCGTGATGCGCGGTTACGGCGAAGCGGGCGTGAATCCATTCTCGAATCCTATCGAAGTTTACATGGCGTGCTGGGATTGGGGCCGCTACCTCGGCGACGAAGCCATCAAGAGCGGCGTCGACGTTTGCGTCAGCTCGTGGAATCGCTCCGCGCCGAATACGCTGCCGCAAATGTCCAAAGCCGCTGCGAATTATATGAACTCCCAATTAATCCGTATGGAAGCCATGGTGAATGGCTATACCGAAGGCATCGCGCTCGACGTGAACGGCTACGTCAGCGAAGGCTCGGGCGAGAATGTTTTCGTCGTGCACAACGGCAAAGTGCTCACGCCGCCGCTCTCGAATTGCGTTCTCCCGGGCATCACGCGCGACACGATGATCACTCTCTGTCACGAAATGGGCATACCTGTGGCCGAGCAAATCCTTCCGCGCGAGATGCTGTACATCGCCGACGAAGTGTTTTTTGCGGGCACAGCCGTCGAAGTCACGCCCGTCCGCTCCATCGACAAAATCAAGGTCGGCAACGGCGCGCGCGGCCCCATCACAAAGAAACTCCAGGACGAATTCTACGCCCTCACCGGAGGCACAAAGGAAGACCGCCACGGCTGGCTCACGCCCGTCCCCGCTCCCGCCACCGTCGCCGTCCGTTGAGCGGGAACGATTTGAGCGCGCCATTCTAAAGACACACGCACGTCAGTTGTCGCCAGGGTTCACCGCCTTAAACGCTACCGCCGCCACGGCTCCGCCCGCGAAATTCGCCACCAAATAAATCCAGATGCTCGACCACGCCGACAAACCCATGATAGAAATACCCACCGCAACTCCGGGATTGAATACGCCGCCCGAAATCCCGCCCACCGCGTAAGCTCCCGCCATCACCGTAAAGCCAATCGCCAGCCCATAAAACGAATTTCCGGCAGTCCCTTTTGCTGTCGCCGTGTTCAGCACCACAAAAACCAGCGCGAAAGTAAACAAGAACTCCGCCAGCAGAGCCGGCAGAATCGCCAGATTCATCGGCACGACCTCGACTCCCACTTTCAGATATTTCACCGCCAGCGCTGCCAGCACCGCTCCAAAGATCTGGAAGATCATGTATGGCGCGACGTCTTTCGTCTCCAGCTTCCCACGCAGCCATACTCCGAGCGTCACCGCAGGATTGTAGTGCGCGCCGGAAATGTGTCCGCCCGCGAAAACCATCACCATCAGCGCTGTCCCAATCGCCAATGGCGCCATCGTCCCGCCTGCGTTGCCCACCACCGTGCACCCGACCGTGAATACCAGAAAAAACGTCCCTATCAACTCGGTGATGTACTTGTTCATCCAGATTCCTCCTGACTGCGAATTTACCGGGCTGAGGTGCCGGTTTCGCTGCGCAAGATATCACGGAACGCGGCAATTCTCGCAGCGGCGTCACAGTTTGGGCATTCCCAATCAACCGCCGAATTCCGGCCTCGCGCCTGCAACTGTTCGTTCAACCTGCTTCGGGATTTCGCGCCGCCCTGTTAGAATCGCGAGCCTGCCCGCCTCGGCGGGCTTGCAACCGTCGGGCTGAGCCTCCGGGAGGGACATGTACCGCATCTGGCAAAAACTGCTCGCCGAATTCATCGGCACATTCTTCTTCGTATTTTTCTCCGTCGGCGCAATTTGCATCGACGCGAGCCTGCGTTCTTCCGGCACTGCCGCCGTGGGACTCATCGGTCTCGCGCTCGTGCGCGGCCTCACGTTTGCAATTTTAATTTTTGCGCTCGTGCACGTTTCGGGAGCGCATTTCAATCCGGCCATCACCATTGGCTGCTGGGTCGCGCGAAAACTCGGCTCGACTAGCGCGCTGTTCTATTGCGTCGCGCAGATTCTCGGCGCCATGGCAGCGGCGCGGGCCGTCGCACAATTGGTTCCCGAGCAGGTCTGGCGTCCCGTATTACTGGGAACTCCCGATCTGGTTGCGGGCTTTTCGCGCACTCAGGGCATTCTGCTCGAAGGACTGCTGACGCTTTTCCTCGTGTTCATTTTTTTCGGCGCGGTCGCCGAAGCGAAGGATTCTCTCGCGCGTTCCGGCGGCTTCGCGGCGGGACTTGCGCTCTTTCTCGGCGTGATTGTCGGCTCACCCTATACGGGCGCGTCGATGAATCCCGCCATGGCGCTCGGGACCGCCATCGTCGCGCGTCACTGGAACAACCACGGTGTCTACTGGGCGGGTCCGCTGCTCGGCGGCGTGATTGGCGCGTGGCTTTACCACATTCTTTTCGCGCGCGAATCCTGATTCCTTTCGCCGCTGTATCCGGTCGAAGCGACGCCTCTTCTCCCGTTTCCCAAAGGCGCTTTCTCCTCGGACCTCAGCCATTACGCATTCAGCGACACCGTTGTTGCAGTCCAGGCAATCGCGACGCGACGGGTGATTGCTCCCTCCCATTTCGCATGCTAGGTTGATCGCATATTCCTGAAAGCGAGAACAAGCAATGGCCGTTGCGATTGATGATCTTTTGCGCCGTGCTGTCGAAAACAAGGCGTCCGACCTGCACTTAAAAGTCGGCAACCATCCCTATCTGCGCGTCGACGGCATTTTGCAACCCGTCGCCGACGTGCCACGCGTCACGCCGGAAGAAATGCTGTCGATGGCCTTCAGCATGATGACCAACCGGCAAAAACAAAAGTTCAAAGAGACGGCCGAGCTCGACATGGCCTATGGAGTCGCTGGACTCGGCCGTTTCCGCGTCAACGTGTTTCAGCAGCGCGGCAACGTCGGCATGGTCCTGCGCGTGATTCCCACGAAAATCCGCACCATCGAGGAATTGAACCTTCCGCCCGTCATCGACAAAATTTGCGAAGAGCAACGCGGCCTCGTCCTCGTAACCGGAACCACCGGTTCCGGCAAGTCGACCAGCCTGGCGGCCATGATCGACCGCATCAATTCGATCCGTCCCGAGCACATCATCACCATCGAAGACCCCATCGAGTATTTGCATCGCGACAAAAAGGGCTTCATCAATCAGCGCGAAGTCGAAGTCGACACTTCCACTTTCTCCACCGCGCTGCGCGCCGCCCTTCGTCAGGATCCCGACGTAATCCTCGTCGGCGAAATGCGCGACCTCGAAACCATTTCCACTGCATTGCTCGCGGCCGAAACGGGCCACTTGGTCTTTTCGACTTTGCACACGTTGGACGCAACCGAGACCATTCAGCGCATCATCGCCGTCTTTCCGCCGCCGGAGCAAAAACAGATTCGTTTGCAGCTCGCATCGACGCTGAAAGCCGTCGTCAGCCAGCGCCTGGTGCGCAAGAGCGACGGCGTCGGCCGCGTCCCTGCCGTCGAAGTTTTAATCTCCACCGGATACATCCGCGATTGCATCATCAATCCGGATAAGACGCGCTTGATTCGCGACGCTCTCGCTGCCGGGACCAGCCAGTACGGCATGCAGACTTTCGATCAATCCATCTTCGATTTGTATTCGAAGAATTTGATCACGCTCGAAGAAGCGTTGATCCGCGCCAGCAATCCGGACGAATTCAAGCTCCGCATCCAGGGTATTCGTTCTTCCGCCGACGCCGCGCGCGAGGAAATGGAACGCACCATGACGGAATTCGAACGCACTGGCCCGCGGCGCTGAAAGCAGCGGTAGAATAGAACCTCGGGGATGAAAATGCGGTCAGCGAGTCCCAAACAAGCCTGGTACACATTTTTCTTTGGAGTGCGCGGCCTGTTGCGCTTGTTCCTGGCCATGCTGGCGTTCTCCTACACGATTTTCGTTTGCAAGTTTGTCGGCTCCAATGCCGGTTCGCCTCTCTCGCGATTGACCAACGCAATCACGATCGCCGCTGGCCGTTGGGAAATCATCCTCCTCTTCACCGGACTCTTTTCGATCGCCCTGTGGTTTGGATTTCACAGTGACGTTGAACCGCGCGGCTGGGGCCTCTTCCGCATGTTCTCCGAAGAATGCGAAGACTACGATTGGTGGGGCCGCCGCATCGAAGGCAAGCGCCGCCAATAGGTCCCGCCTCTATCTCTCTCGTCGTCTGCTCTCCCGCCGCTCGAAATGTCTTTGCGGGTGCCCCATCCTGCCTGCCCTGAGCGCACTTGCGAAGGGAACGTCCTTTGTGAAGGGTGGGGTTTTTCAGCTTGTTTCGCATTTGTATCCTTGTCTCGCTCTCTCTTTGCTTCTCTGCATCATTGCTTCCTCGCCTCAAGCCTTCTATCCTTCCACTGTGCGCTCTTCTCCTCGAAAATGCTCCACCGAACCTGAACTTTACGCCGCCGCGTTGCGCGCCTTGATGCGCCGCCCGTACTCCGTACACGAAATGCGCGAATACCTTGCGCGCCGCGCCGAAAACGAAAACCACGTCGGCGAAGTGATAAAAAAGCTGAAAGAGTTCCAATACCTCGACGACGCGCGATATGCGCGCGACTACGCGCGCATCCATGCGCAACAGCGCCATCAGGGAAAATTCCGCATCGCGCGCGAATTGCGCGGCCGCGGCCTGCAGGACGTGCACATTGAAGCCGCTCTCGAAGCCATCTTCGCGGAAACGGATGAGGCCATGCTGGTCCGCGCGCGTCTCCAACGCCGCCTCCGTCAAATCAAAGGCCCTCTTGACGAAAAAAAACGCGCGTCCCTCTATCGCAATCTTCTCCGCGCCGGTTTTTCCGCCGACACAATCCGCGCCGAACTCCGCTCCGCCACGCAAGCAGCAAAACTCGAAGCGGAAGATCTCCCCGAAATCGCCACCGACCACGAGATTTAGAGCGACGCTCCGGCTTTTATCCGCCGTGAGTGCAGATTGCGGGTGTGCGACGCGTCTGCGATAATGAAACGATTCAGGCGGCACAAGACTGAAACCTGAAATAGGGCGGTACGAATCGAAATCAGGGGAACAAGTGGACGAAGAACAACTGAAGTGGCCGGGAAATAGAATTCGGGAGACATTCCTCAGGTTTTTCGAGGAGCGCGGGCACAAAATCGTCCGCAGCTCGTCGCTCGTCCCCACCAATGACCCCACGCTGCTTTTCACCAACGCCGGAATGAACCAGTTCAAGGACGTTTTCCTCGGCCTCGAAAAGCGCGACTACAATCGCGCCACCACTTGCCAGAAGTGCGTGCGCGCCGGCGGCAAGCACAACGACCTCGAAAACGTCGGCTTCACCAATCGCCACCACACGTTTTTCGAAATGCTCGGCAATTTTTCCTTCGGCGATTATTTCAAGAAGGACGCCGTTGCCTACGCGTGGGAACTCGTCACATCGCCGAATTGGTACGGCATTCCCGTGGACAAATTATACTTCACTGTCTTCGGCGGCCACGAAAATTTACAAGCTGACCATGACGCCGCGAAGCTGTGGATTCAAACCGGCGCGCCGAAAGATCGCGTCATCGAAATTCCCGGCCTGAAAGAAAATTTCTGGGCCATGGGCGACACCGGCCCCTGCGGGCCGTGCAGCGAAATCCATTACGACATGGGGCCTGCCGCTTCCGATCAAGGCCACGGAACTACGCAACCTGAGTGCAAGTTCCCTTGCGACTGCGGCCGCTACGTCGAAATCTGGAATCTGGTCTTCATGCAGTTCAATCGCGTCGGCAAAGGAATGTTAGTGTATCCAGACAAAGAGGGAGTATTCCCGACGTCGTATGAGTTAGAGTCGCTGCCCAAGCCTTCTGTGGACACGGGCATGGGCCTCGAACGCGTCGCCGCCGTCCTCCAAAACAAAATCTCCAACTTCGATACGGATTTATTTGCGCCCCTGATGGACAAAGCGGCGAAACTTTGCAAAGCTGATCTGCATAACAAAGAGATCCATCCGTCGCTGCGCATCATTGCCGATCATTCTCGCGCCGCGACATTTCTCATCGCCGATGGCGTAATGCCCTCAAACGATGGGCGAGGTTATGTTCTTCGCAAAATCACTCGGCGTGCGTTGCGTCACGCCAGAATGCTGAATGCTCCCTTCCCGTTCCTATCGATCATGGCTAATGAGGTTTGCACGCGGATGAGCAAACCGTACGAGGAACTCCGTCAGCACTACCACAGAATCGCCACGATTCTCGATATCGAGGAGAAACAATTTCAAAGGACCGTCGATGCGGGACTCTTAAGGTTGGAAGAAGACATCGCTCCGCTGCTGAATAGCACGGTGCCTCGCAAGGGGCAAAGAGAGCGGTATCGCGGACGCAGAATGACCTACGACTCCGCATCTGAGATGCTCGAAAGAGATATCGCCTCTCTCATAGCTGAGAAGCGCTTGGCCGATAATCCCGAAGCGGCACAAAAGGAACTTGAGAAAGTTTTCGGCGAGGGAGCGGAGTGGGGAAGAATGCGGCCAAGAAGCCAGCCCGTCTACCGGGGCGATAAGGCGTTTCATCTTTATGATACTTATGGCTTGCCCCTCGATTTCATAGTCGACACCTTGCGCGATCAAGGAATTCAGCTAGACCAAGAAGGCTTCGACCGCGCCATGGCCGAGCAGCAAGCTCGCTCCAAGGCATCCTGGAAAGGCGCGCACAAAGAAGCCGCGTCGCCCGTTTACAGAAAACTTGCCGACACGTTCAAGACCGAGCCGGACTTTTATTTTGGCACCACGACGCGCGACTGCCACATCGAAGCCATCGTCACGAAAAATGGCGAAGTGAAGGAACTGAAAGCCGGCGAGGAAGCGGAAATCGTCCTCGACCGCACCACGATTTATTCCGAGTCGGGCGGACAAATAGCCGACACGGGCGGACTCTACGACAACGACATGTCATTGCAAGTGGCCGAAGTGCGCGGCGCGTACTATCCCGTCGCGGGACTCATCGCGCACCGCATCGTCGCGAAGGAAGATCTTGCCGTCGGCGACCGCGTCGCCACTGTCGCCGACGCCGCGCGTCGCGCGCGCATCATGCGCAACCACAGTGGCACGCACCTGATGAACGCGGCGCTGCGAAATATTCTGGGCACGCACGTCAAGCAAGCCGGCTCGCTGAACGCGCCCGACCATTTGCGTTTCGACTTCAGCCATTTCGCGCAACTCGCGCCAGAAGAATTGCAGGAAATCGAGCAGCAGGTGAACGAAGAAATCCTGCGCGATCTGCCGTTGCACACGGACATCATGAATATCGACGACGCGCTCGCTTCCGGCGCGCTCGCCTTTTTCGGCGACAAATATCCGGAGCAAAACGTCCGCGTGGTGACCATCGACGACGACGCATATCCGCGCGGCTTCTACAGCAAGGAGCTTTGCGGCGGCACGCACGTCGCGCGCACCGGCGAAATCGGCGTGTTCAAAATTTCGCTGGAGCAATCCGTCGCCGCGGGTGTTCGACGCATCGAGGCCATGACCGGAGACGCCGCGCTGGCGAAATATCAGCAAGCCCTCGGTACTCTCCGCACGCTGGCGGGCATGTTAAACATCGGCGAAGACCGCGTGCTCGAAGCCGTCGAAAAGCTCGCCCAAACCACCAAGCAGCTCGAAAAGCAACTCGAAGCCGCCCAGCGAAAGTCGGCCGTTTCCATGGCTAATTCCCTCCTCGAAGGCGCCCGAACCGTCAAAGACGTCCGCGTCGTCGCCGCCCGCGTCCCCGGATTCGACCGCGAGGCCCTCCGCCAGCTCGCCGACGGCCTGCGCCAGAAAATGGGCTCCGGAGTGGTCTTTTTGGCTGCAGGGCAGGACGGTAGGGTATCTATCATTACTGCCGTTACTAAGGACTTGACGAATCGCCTCCATGCCGGGAAGATGGTGCAGGAATTGGCGAAATTCGTGGGGGGCTCCGGAGGCGGCCGGCCAGACCTGGCCGAGGCCGGAGGCAAGGATGTTGCTGGTATCGAAACTGCCATCGCGCAAGTCTATCCGCTCATCGAGCGGATGTTATAATTCCTTACAAGCGCTAGAAACGTTGCCGGAAGTCCCATATCCGGCGGCGGGTGTGCCGTTTGTGAGGAAGTGTAAATGTTCTGCCTTTCCCGTAAAAGTACTGAAGTCTGGCTCCACGCCTGGGCGGTTTTCGCCCTTGTGGGAGTGCTTTTCGCGCAGACTTCGCAGGCCCAGATTGCATCCTATGTGGATAGGAGTGGGAAGGTTATCTACGTGAACGCGAACCCGCCAATCAAGGTGAAACGGCGCAAGCCGGCTAATGACCAAGCCTCGCTTGGGGCGCCGGTCAAGCTGGCGTCTGTAATCAACTTGGCGGCGAAGCGAAATCACGTGGACCCGGCTCTGGTGCAGGCGGTAATCCAGAACGAATCCGCATGGAATCCGAATGCCGTCTCGCCCAAAGGCGCATTCGGCTTGATGCAGTTGATCCCGTCCACGGCAGAACGTTTCGGCGTAGGCAACGTGTTCGATCCAGCCCAGAACATCGAGGGCGGGACGCGGTATTTGCGGGAGCTGCTTGACCTCTACCATGGCGACTTGAAGAAATCTCTCGCGGCGTACAATGCCGGCGAGCAGGCCGTGGCGCGCTTCGGCGGCGTCCCCGCGTATCCCGAAACACGCGCGTACGTTAGGAAAGTGACCAACACCTACTTCCAGTCCGGCTCAGGACACTCGCCGACAGGCGAGTTCCAGCATTTTCCGATCCGCGAAGTCACGGGTCGCAGCGGCCGGGTTGTATTCACGAACGAATGACGCAACGCGGGCGAATCCCGGTCAAACTTTTTCCTGTGTGGCTTGCAGCCGCTTGTGCGGCTTCGCTGGCGCTGCTCTTTGTTGCGCTTTGCGCGCCCGACGCACGGGCGCAGTCACTGCACGCGCAGGCAAAAATGCAATACGACAAGGCGCAGCAAATGCGCCAGTCGCTCGAAGCCAAACCCGAAGATAGCCGAACGCTTGTCGAATACAAAAAAGTTGTCGCCGCGTACCGCAGAGTTTATTTGCTGACGGCCTCCGCTCCGGAAACGACGCTGGCGTTGCAGGCCGTCGCCCAACTTTATCGCGACATGGGCGATGATTTCGATCAGGAGTATTACCAGTCGTCGATCGTCACGTATAAATTTTTGGTGTCGCAATATCCCACAAGCAAGCTCCGCTCCGACGCGCTCTTCCAGATTGGCGAAATCCAGAAGGACGGCCTCGGCGATATGGCCGAAGCGAAAGATGCCTTCACGCAATTTCTACAGCGGTTCCCGCATTCGGAGCAGGCCGCGGATGCGCGAAAGCAATTGAAAGAGCTCGCCTCCATGCCCACGAAACCGGCGGAGGATAGCGCTCGCGCCGCGCAATCCACTCGTGCGAGCCAAGAACGCCGGATCGTCGGAGACGGCCCCGCACCGAAGGCAATGGCGACTGCGGAAGAAACAGCGAGCGATGCCGGCGACAACGGCGACGCGAAATCGAACGAGAATGCGGACGCGCCGAAGAAGGGCGAACCATCCAGCGTAACGGCGATTCGCACGTGGAACGCGGACGACTATACGCGGGTTGTTGTGGACTTGAATGGCGCGGTGAAATACCAATCGGCGCGAATCAAAAATCCGGACCGGATTTACTTCGACCTTTACCAGGCGCATCTTGGACATTTGCTGACGGACAAGGAGCTCGCGGTACAAAACGGATTCTTAAAAAGCGTGCGCGTCGCACAAAATAAATCAGGGACCGTCCGGCTAGTGCTGGATGTACGCAGCATCCAAGGATATTCCGCGTTTCTGCTGCCGAATCCGTACCGGCTGGTGATTGATGTGCATGGCGCGGCGACCGATGCGAGCGCAAAAAATTCCGCACCGCAGGTCACGGCTCCCGGAAGACTGGCGGGCGACCGTCCGGCTGCGAGCGCGGCGCCATTGACGGCCGCAACAGAAAAGGTGGAAGTGTCGTCCACGTCGGAAAATTCTGATTCCGGCGGACCGAATCCCACAAGCGCCGTTGCCAGACACTCAGATCACGCCGACCGGAACATGCCGTCTGTCCCTTTACTGGCAGACAAGCCGACGCGCGACGGAGCGCGCTCCCTGACGCGTGCGCTGGGCCTGAAAATCAGCCGCATCGTAATTGATCCGGGACACGGCGGACACGATACGGGAACCATTGGTCCGCACGGCCTGCTGGAAAAGAACGTTTGCCTGGATGTGGCGCTACGCCTCGGCAAACTGATTCACAAGAAATTACCGGCCGCCGAAGTGATTTACACGCGCAAGACGGATGTCTTTGTTCCCCTGGAAGAGCGCACGGCCATTGCGAATCAAGCCGGCGCGGATCTCTTCATTTCTATTCATGCGAATTCGAGCCACGACGAACAGGCACGCGGAATCGAAACCTACTATTTGAATTTCACGTCGTCGCCAGAGGCGCTGGAGACAGCGTCGCGCGAGAATGCGGTATCGAATGCGTCCATCCACGAATTGCAGGACCTGATTAAGAAAATTGCGCGGAACGACAAGATCGAGGAATCGCAGGAACTGGCGACGGATATCCAAAGTTCGTTGACATCGCAGCTTCGCCAAATCAGCACCGCCGAACGAAATCGCGGAGTGAAGAAAGCACCATTCGTCGTGCTGATCGGCGCGGACATGCCATCGGTGCTCGCGGAAATTTCGTTTCTCAGCAATCCGACCGATGAACGAATGCTGCAGAAGCCGGCGCAGCGTCAACGAATCGCACAGGGGCTTTTCCGTGGCGTCGAAAGCTACCTATCGAGTTTGAACAGCCTCAACTTCGACCGCCGGAAACCGACGCTGGTCAGCGATCGCCAGGGCGCACCGGCGACCACCCCGGCGCAAGAGCAGAGATAACCTTTCCGTCGTATAATGAACCTAAGAATTATGGAACCGAGAACAGCGCGCTGCATTTTTCCATTTTGTCTAGCGATGCTGCTGCTTGCGGCGTTCCCTGCCTTCGCGCAAGGAACTTTGCCCGCATCGGTATCCGACTGGAATTCCACCCGATCGAAGACTTTCGCCATTCCAGCGGCCGCAATACTTAAAGAATATGGACTGAAGAGCGCGGAGCGCCGAACTTACCCGCACGGCGGCGACTCGCTGATCGCCACCGCCTATTTGTTCAATGATCCGTCAGGCGCCTACGGCGCGTATTCATTTTTGCGCACTCCCGATATGCCGCAGGCGAATTTCACGAAGCATTCGTCGATGTCCTCCGCTCGAGCGCTGGCGCTGACGGGCAATCTGGTGCTCGAGTTCGACGGCGCGCATCTCGAACGCTTCCACGGTGAAATCGAGATGCTGATCGCGCAGGCGGGCGGCCATGCGGAATTCGGAGCGTACCCTGCCCTGCCGCAACGGCTTCCTGTCGATGATCTGGTACCCCGCTCCGACCACTATATTTTGGGTCCGGTAGCTCTGCAGCATTTTTTGCCGCTGGCCAGCGGCGACTGGCTGGGATTCTCGATGGGCGCGGAGGCAGAGCTGGCGCATTATCGGCTGCAGAACCGCGACGCGACCCTGCTGATTGCCGATTATCCCACGCCGCAAATTGCCTCCTCGGAAATTCAGAAGCTCTCGCACACTCTGAATATCGCGGGCGTCACGACGGGCCCGGGGCATGGTCCAGAACTTTATGCCACGCGTGACGGAACGACCGTCGCTCTGCTGGCGGGCGCCCCGTCCAAGGCTTCAGCGGACGCACTGCTCGGACAGATTCATGCTGGCATGGCTGTCATCTGGGATGCGCCCATCCTTCACAAGGCGCATGAGCCCTCTATGGGTACAATGATCGTTGGGACGATCGTCGGCGCGGGCGAAATATGCGGGTTTGCGCTGCTCGGGGGCCTGCTTTTCGCGGGCCTACGGCTACTGATTAAGCGGCGATGGCCTGGACAAGTGTTTGACCGGCCGGAGGATCTCGAGATCATTCAACTGGGGTTATCCAGTAAACCCATAAAAACACAAGACTTGTATTAAACTGGACTGCGGCGCGCAGCCTTGGGCTTGCCTTCCTTGGGCAATAAGACCTTAGTTCCCCTACGTTTATAAGCCCTTTCGCTTGACTTTATTTGTCGACGTCTCTTAGACTGCCGATTGTAGAAGGGTTTCTTGGCCATCCGCGCATTGGCCTTGGAGCTTTTCTTCCCCGAGGGCCCGTCGTAAGGCGGGCCTTCTACTTTCCGCCGCTTCGAGTCCTCACGTCGTGCGCAAGCTATTCGGCGAGCGCAAAGGCCATCGAAGAGCGCGTAAGGCGATGCGCCTGTTCGCCGGGTAGTTCGTTTGGCCCAGGTATTAGTGGGCCCTGCCTTTGCAGCCCGGATGGCCGCAGCGGCAATCAATGTCGGGCGTTCTTTCCATGGCCTCGCACTGCGCGCTGCAGTATTTTCCGGATGTTGTCCGGCAATTGCAGTTCGGATGCGCGCACTTATTGGCCTTTTCAGTTGGCATCGCAGTTCCCTCCTCCAAATAATGATGACCCTTCCGATTCAGTAGTGACATTCAAACGCGAAAAGCCTTCGCGCCGGTGCGATCCCTTCTGGGCACGCGGCATCATCGGCAGCACGGAACCTTCCGCGCGGTGCTAGAATTTGGCGAAGCATCTTCCCCTCAGGTAAAACGATTTTCCAAGACGCGCGCGGCGAAATTCCTGTTGCGGGGCGTCGAGCGTGCACCTATTCTTGTTTTCCGGGAGAAGGGATCCGGCATCGCTCAACGAATCGAGCATACACAGGCACAATGTCCGGCAACATAACCAGGCGGCAGATCCTAAAGTTCGCAGCGCAGATGGCAATTCTCGCGCCGATTGCCAGAGTTACGGCAGAACCTCTTCCTCTGCTTCGATCGCCCGCAACGCCCGTCGTTCCCCACATCGCGGCGTACCGGCTGACGCCAGCGGACAACCGGCTGCTCGACGACATGGAGCGAATGGCTTGCCTGTATTTTTGGGAACAGGCCAGTCCAAAAACAGGCCTAGTGAAGGACCGCGCCCGTCCTACGTTGCAGGACGAGCACTACATCGCCAGCATCGCTGCGACAGGATTTGGCCTCACGGCCCTGTGCATCGCTCACAAACGCAACTTTATTCCACGCGCTCAAATCGAACAGCGCGTGCTGACCACGCTGCAGTTCCTCCAATCGAAGATGTACAACAATCACGGATTCTTTTTTCATTTTGTGAACATGGAGACCGCCGAGCGCGTGTGGAATTGCGAAGTTTCGTCCATCGACACTGGCATTCTGCTTTGCGGAGTGCTGACCTGCGGGCAATATTTCGACAGCCCGGAAATTCGCAATCTCACGACTCAGATTTACGAACGGACAGACTGGACATGGATGCTGGACCGCGGCAGGACGCTTTCCCATGGTTGGACTCCGGAGCACGGGTTTCTGCCGTATCGCTGGAACACGTATTGCGAATTGATGATGATCTATCTTCTGGGAATTGGATCGCGGACGCATCCAATTCCCGCGTCCACGTGGGACGCGTGGTGGCGGCCCATCTTCGAATATCGAGGACAGCCGTACATCGGTTCGTACGCACCGCTGTTTGTGCACCAGTATTCGCATGCGTGGTTTGATTTTCGCGGCAAACGCGATCGCTACGCGAATTATTTCGAGAATTCAGTCGTGGCCACCAAAGCGCATCGCGAATTCTGCGCCGCCATGCATCACCGCTTTCGCGACTATACCAACCGGGTCTGGGGCGTTACCGCGTCGGATTCCGCCCAAGGTTATGCGTGGTGGGGCGGGCCTCCGCCCGTTGGCACGATTGACGGAACGCTGGTGCCCGCGGCGGCGGCCGGTTCTCTTCCCTTTCTTCCGCGAGAAACTCTCGACGACCTTCACTCGATGCGCGCGCGTTATGGCGGGCGTGAATGGAAACGCTACGCCTTCCAGGATGCTTTCAACCCTCTTACGGGCTGGTATGACTCTGACGTGATTGGCATCGACACGGGAATTGGTTTGCTGATGGCGGAAAATCTGCGCAGCGATTTTGTTTGGGACACGTTCATGAAGAATCTCGAGGTCCGCAACGGGATGCACCTGGCGGGCTTCAGGCCGGAGGGCGCAGCTAGCGAATCACGACAAGAGCGAGCGCCTTCGCAGGAAGCGTCAACGTAATTCTGCCGCCCGCCAGGCTGCGCACTTCAGGCGCAGAAAGGTTCGCGGCGGCTTTGAGCTCTCGATATTGCTTCTGTGTGGGGCTTGCCGGACTACCCATGGCGGCGTATGCGGACAATGCGTCGCCGTGACTTTCGTCGAGATGATAAATCGTGACGCGCTTTTTGCCGTTCATTCCATCGAATTGCAAACTGATCTCTTTCGGCGTTCCCGGCTGTTCGGGCGCGGAATAATTCCACACTGCCAACGCGAGAGAGCCGTCCGCGCGCCGCGTTGCCAAAACGGAATCAGAATCCACGGGAATTCTTTGGGTCCCGAGCATGTGCAGTAGCCGGAACGCGTTGTATGAAGGCTTCGGCACGCCTCCTTCCGCAACCAGCCCGAATCCGCCGTAAAACGGTTTCTTGATCACCCCTTGTTCGTCAAAAACATCGGAGAATGTCCAGTAGCTCAACATTTTTACAAGGCCGTCGCACTGGCGAATCGTATCGGCGAGCCACGGACCCATGAAAATGGAATCGGTCACATCCGGCTCATTCGCATAGCTCGCGTTATATTCGCTGAAAATGACAGGGAGCTGCGGACGCGACGAGGCGAGCACTTCGTCGTGCACTTTCTTTGCCGCGCGGCAAACCATGCGGTCGCGCGGAATATTTTCATTCGTGCCGAATACATTTGCTGCCGTGTCGTTGCCGTAGACATGAGTGGAAATAAAATCCACGGGCACTTTATTTTCGACGTCGTGCTGGATGAAACTATCTACCCACGCAGCCTGCGCAGTTGACGGGCCTCCCACGCGAAGGCGCGGGCTCACTTCCTTGAGCGTTCGCGCCGTATGGTCGTAGAGTTCGAAATACGTTGGCTCCTTGGGATCGCCGGCCCAAAAATCAATGTTGGGCTCGTTCCACACTTCAAAATACCAGTGCGAAACTTCACTGATTCCGTACCGGGCGACCAGATGCTCGGCAAAGTGCCGAATTAAATCGTCCCAACGAGCCCAGTCCTTCGGCGGAGAAACAATCGGATGATACCAAAAGGGCTGATGGACAATGGGCGTCGCCGCTAGCTTGCTTGGCATAAAGCTCAGTTCGACGTAGGGACGCACGCCATTCGCCAGCAGGCCGTCGTAAATCTGATCAACGTAAGAAAAATTGTAAACCGGCTTGCCGTCTTTGTCTTCGCTGTAGACGCCCGCGCTGTCATCGAGAATGTCGTGGAAACGAACGTATTGAAAGCCCGTAATGGCCTTCACCGCGCGCAAATCCTGCCGGTAGCTATCGCGCAACGTCAGCGTCGCACGCCCCGACCCAAACATTTTCTCCCAGAAATGCGGAAAGGGCGTTGCTTGGGCCCGCGTGTCAATTGTGATGATCGCAGCTTCCGGTGATTGCGGAGCCGATTGCGCAGAGCCTGTGATAACAAGGAGCGAGAAGGCGGCGACGGACAGTAAACATCGTCGAAAACAGCGAAAGATCATTGCGGCCTCGGTCCGTCGGGAGCTACGGGGGGAGCACTTGAGATTACATCGTCACAAGTGCCCCCGAATAGCTTGAGCTTAGAAGAAAAGCCGCAACTGGAACTCGATCACGCGCCCGGATAGAGCGCCCGGCGTGCGCCCGAAGGCGAATGCGTTGCTTAGGTCCGTGTTACCTGTCGTGAAGCCAAAGGGAGTCGGATTCAAGAAGTTGAAGGCATTGTACATATTTGCGCGGAATTCCAATCCCGCGTGCTCACCGAGGACCGGCGTTTGGGGAATACTGAACGTCTTAGTGAAACTGAAATCGATATCCTTGTAATGCGGCCCGCGGAACGTATTTCTACCGATCGATGTTCCGCCGCGAGGAAACGGAACCGTGAAACAAGAATTGACGTTGCTGCAATCTGTCAGGAAATTGAAATTGGGGTCTGGCGCATTCGCAGCTCGCGTCGTGGTGGTTGGGCAAACGCCATTCATGAACTGTTGGTTCGACGGATTGTGGATACACGTCCCGTTATAGGACGGTGGATAGTCGGGCCGGAATCCGTCCCCATTCGGGTCGTTATTCTGCGGCCCGAACAGAATCGGCGTCCACGGGAAACCCGTGTGCCAAGAGAATATCCCGCTTATTCCCCAGCCGCCGAGCGTATCGCCGAGTAAATCATGACGTCCCCGGAAGATCGGTAAGTCCCAGACGCCGACGATATTGATATTGTGCGTGATGTCGTAATCCGAGGGACCGCGATCGAGTTGTTGGTCCAGGCCTTCCAATTGTTGCGCACCAAGCTCGAAAGACGCCGTATCAATCGACTTTCCGTATGTGTATGTCCCTGACAGCGTGAAGCCATGGGAGAACTGATGCGCCAAGCTCGTTATCAGCGCGTTGTAGTTTGCGTTTACATCTGGCATGGCTTGAAAAATTCGTGCGAAATTTATATTTCCGGTCGGATGAGGCGCACTGCAAGTAGGGTTCGTCGCGCCGCAAGGCAGCCCGTTGCTCCCGTCGTTCTGGAAGAGATCGAATGTATTGTCGAAAGTATCTCCAGGATATTGCCGGTTCATGTCCATCAGCCGGATAAGCCGGTGTGTGGCGCTGCCCGAATAGCCCACGGAAAACACGTCGTTCTTCGCAAACGCCCACTGAATCCCTGTCGAGTAGAGGTACACGTACGCGGGTGTCAGATTCTTGGGTGCAGCGAAGATATCAACTCGCGCATCCGACGTGCACGCCTGGTTCGCGCACAATCCGCCCGTGTTCGGATCAATTCCAAATGCAAGATTCGGATTCGGTGGATAACTGAAAGCCGAATTGCTGGCACCAAGGCTATACAGAATGCCGAGGGACGACGGCGATGTTGTCGGATTCGAGCAACATAGATTAGCCGCCGCCTCGAACGGGGTGTTCGCCCGGGCCGGATTCAGGATCGCGTCAAACACGCGATTGTATGCGACGCCGAACCCGCTGCGCACCACCAGTTTCCCATTCAATCGGTTCGGCGACCATGCAACTCCAATCCGGGGCCCGAAATCATGATAGGTTGAATGGTAGAAGCCATCGTTGGCCTTCACCACGCGCCCATTTACAATTCCGTTCAGACCCGGTCCCGCGAGTACGTAATTGCTGATGATTCCGTGCATTTCGGAAAGCGGTGTGAAGTACTCCCAGCGGAGCCCCAGATTTACCGACAGGTTGGATCGTACGTGCCAATTGTCCTGCACGAAAAGTGCGTAGTCGCTCGTCCGGAATCCGCGAGAGTCATTGGCCTGCCCTCCGGTTGTCGGATTCACCGTGATCTGCTCCAACTGCGGCTGATCGCTGGCGAAATTCAACAGTGATTCAAACTGGTAGAGCGGCCGTACATTGCCATTTTCGGTATTGTTGTCCTGCTCTTTCCGAACCTGTGCTCCCGTGGCCACGGAATGGTTATTCCAAATTTTGGTGAATGTGTCGCGTAGCTCATACGTATTCTGGGCAAAGATTCCCGGCGTCGTGGCACTCTCCGGTGCACCAAGATTTAAACAGCAGCCCAGTCCCGAGCCAAAATCGAACACATTGTAGAAAGGGACTCCAAAATTGGTGCTCGACGACGAAGCAAACTGATTGTAATACCACCGCGTGAAATTCGCGCGCGCCTGGTTGACCATCGTCGCACCAATCGGCCTCGTCCATCCAAGTGTTGCCACCGTGTTCGTCGGCACTTGCGACAAATCGTCGACGGGGCGGTCGCCTCCTTGAAAATCATTTCGGTGCGTGAGGTAAAAGCTGCCGAAAAACTGATCGATACCATGATGAAAATCGAGACGTCCATTGTACTGATCGGCCCTCGACGTGTTCGGTACCAAAATGTCGACTTTCGAGAAGTCTGGAATTCCATCGGGCCCGCCGCCAGTATCGCCCGTTCCCGGAGTTGAAGTGCAGCAGTAATAAAAACCGGGCGGCTGACTCAGTGAACAGCAATCGACGGTGGATAATGTCTGGACGACGTTGCGCGGCGCAATTCCCGGAAGGGCGAACAATTTTGCGGCGATGCTAGTCGGTCGCGTTGCGATAATGTTCTGCCGAAACTGAGGCGTTTCGACAAGCACATTTAGATCTTCGTGCGAATTATTGAGGCGTGCGCCCTCGTACGAAAAAAAGAAAAAAAGATTGTTGTGAATGATCGGTCCGCCGATGCTCCCGCCGAATTGCCGCAGTTTTTCATTGTTCCTCTGTGGCCCGCCAAAGGGTCCGTTGTACTTATTGAATGCGTTCAAGCCCGGATCATCGAATTTGATCAGCCCGCTTCCGTGAAATTGATTTGTGCCATACTTTGAAACTACTTTCGTGATCGCGCCCGAATTGCGCCCATCTTCCGCGTCATAGTCACTCGAAGTGACCACTACTTCCTGCACCGATTCCTCATTCGGGGTGAGCACCGCCGCGCCGCCCCATTGAAGGCTGTTGATGCTGACTCCATCCAGAAAGTAGCTGTTCGCCGAAACTCTCTGTCCATCGCTCACCACCTGTACCTGATTCTCTATTTGGAAAATTTGATTGGTCGACCCGCCCGGACCTTCCTGTGAGGGCAAATTCGAAGATGCTCCCGTGCCGGTCCGCGCAGAATCGCCGAACACTCCCGGTGTGAGCCGAATTAATTCGAACGGATCGCGTCCTGTCGCGGGCAATGCTTCGATTGTTCCGGCGTCAAGCGTCTTTGACACATTTGCATCCTGTGTTTGCAGCAGCGGCATCGTGGAACCGTTGACGGTGACCGTCTGGGTCACTTGGCCGACCTGGAGCGCGATATTCACGCCTCGAATCTGCTCGGCGAGAACCAAAACGTCGTTGGTCTGATTCTTTTGAAACCCTGTCGCTTCCACAGTGACCGTGTAATTCCCGGGCGGCAGTTGCCCCACCTGATAAAAGCCCGACTCCGACGTGGTGGCCCGCGCGGAAACATTCGTGGCCTGGTTTGTCACCGTGACTTTTGCGTTCGGCACGGCGGCGCCCGAATTATCTGTCACCGTACCTTGAATGCCCGCGTTGTACTGCGCCCATACTGGACACGAGGATCCGAAAATCATCAGCACCACGGCAATAAACAGAAAATGGCGGAATCGTAGACGCATCTTCAATCTCCTCTCAGTAGCACTCAACACTTCTTGGAAGACGAACCCTCGGATGTTCAGAATTCGCGTGCTAAATCGATTTTCTAGGCCACGTTGGGCATATAGCGCCATTTTTTGTCATGTGTCAAGAACATTTTCGCACTACAGGCCTTGAGGACTTGTGAGCCCCCGATCGAATGCCCCAAGACTAAGGGGGCACGCTGAAGGCAACTCAAGTTTTTCGAGCTGCCTCTATCTTCGCTGCTTGCTATGCGCGTTCGCTTGTGGGAAACTCCGCGCATGTTGCGGAAGAAAGTTGCGGGATCGCACATTTCCTCTTCCCTGTCGCCTAATCAGCCGATCAGCCTGAAATCGCTGGCAGAAGGCCTGGGTCTCGCGCCGGCGACTGTATCCCTGGTGATTAATCGCAGGCCGGCCGCTCGTTCCATCCCGAATCGAACCAAGGACCGCATCTTCGCCGAAGCCAAGAGGCTGAATTACCGCGCGAATTTCGTGGCGCGCTCCTTACGGCACCAGCGCACATTCACCGTTGGAGTGGTGGTGCCGGAAATCGGCGAAGGCTATGGCGCATTGGTGTTGAGCGGCGTAGAGGAATATCTGCTCCAGGAAGGATATTTTTATTTTGTGGTGAGCCACCGACATCGCGCGAATTTGAAAGAGGAGTATCCGAAGATACTGCTCGAACGCGCCGTCGAGGGAATTATCGCCGTTGATACGCCGAGCGAACATCCGCTGCCCGTGCCAGTGGTTTCGGTTTCAGGACACCGCGCCGTCGAAGGCGTAACAAACATTATTTTGGATCATTCGCGCGCGGCGCGGCTCGCGTTGAAATATCTGTTCGGCCTGGGCCATCGTAAGATTGCTTTCATCCGCGGCCAAAGTTTCAGTTCGGACACAGAACCCCGCTGGGGCGCCATTCAAGAAGCGTACAACGAGCTTGGCTTGCCGGTGAATTCGAAGCTCACTGTCGAACTGGATGGCGTTTCGTCATCGCCTGTGCTCGGATATGAGGTGACGAAGCAGTTGCTCGCGTCCGGTGACGAATTCACGGCGCTATTTGCTTTCAATGACGTGGCTGCAATCGGCGCAATTCGCGCCATTCGAGAAACTGGCCGCAGAGTCCCCGAAGATATTTCCGTCATCGGATTCGACGACATTCAAAGCGCTGCATTTCAGAATCCCAGTTTGACAACAATTCGCCAGCCATTGCGCAGAATGGGTGAAATCGCGGCAGAGACCTTGCTGAAGAGAATTGCGAGCCAAAAGAATATCCGTCATCCGAAAGCCATTCGCGTGGAGCCGGAACTCATCATCCGCGAATCGACGGCTTCTGTGCGTACCTAATTTGCAGCTCCAAAACACGATGTGTTCCCCCGAACATCACGATGAAGCGTCCGCAGTATTTTTCCGCGGCGATTAGAATGCCTGGCTCCGAATTACCCTCGACTAGCAGGGCTGCGAACACTTCCGCCGGCTACCTCTACGGCGGCTTCGTCGCCACGGGCATGGTCACCACGCTTCTCGGCCCTGTGCTTCCCTTCCTCACGGCGCGCTGGCAGCTTGACGACATGCACGCAGGCCTGCTTTTCACCGCGCAATTCGCCGGCTCGATGGCGGGAGTGTTGCTTTCCAGCGTAATTCTCACGCGACGCGGATTCCGGCCTTCGCTCGTCGCGGGATTTGGGCTGATGGGCATTGGCGTTGCCGCGCTCGGTTTCGTCACGTGGATTGTGGGGCTAATCTCCGTTACATTATTTGGGCTCGGCCTGGGCTTGACGATCCCTACAACGAATTTGCTGATTGCCGAATCGAGCCCGCAACGCCGCGCCGCCGCGCTTAACACTTTGAATCTGGCATGGTGCGTCGGCGCTGTGTGCTTTCCGTTCATCGCGACGTGGTTCGTAAGAATCCATCAGCTACCCGCCATGATCTTGTTGCTAGGCAGCGGCGTTTTCGTATTTTCGCTGATATTTGCCAGCCCGTTGGCCACGATTGTTGAGCGGCGCGATACTCCTCAAACCGACGCGACGCCCAAGGCATCGCGCGTGCAAGCGCGCGTGCTCGCGATCCTCGGCGTGCTATTTTTTTTGTATGTCGGCACCGAAGGCGCCGTCAGCGGCTGGGTCGCCACGTTTGGACGCCGCATTCATGCGGGCGCGGGAATCGGCTGGGTGGTGGTGCCGTCGTTTTTCTGGGGCGGCCTGTTGCTGGGACGCGCGTTGGCGCCTCTTATTTTGCGCCGCATTCGGGAAATCCCGCTGGCTCGCGCGGGACTTGTGCTGGCGACTCTGGGCACGTGCGCCGTGCTGATTTCCAGGAATCTGCCAGCGCTGACCGCGGGCGTGGGGATTGCCGGACTCGGACTGTCCACAGTCTTCCCCATCACTATCGCAGAGCTTTCGCGGCGCTTCGAAGGATCGGCTTCGCGCTTCGTCGGCGCAATGTTCGCACTGGGTGGACTCGGTGGCGCGACGCTGCCGTGGCTGGTCGGCTACGTTTCAAACAAGTTCGGCAACTTGCGCGCAGGCCTGTGGGTTCCCGTCGCAGGTTGCGCGATCCTGCTCGCTCTGTATTTACTGCGCTGGGACACAGCCGCGCGCGAAGCCGCTGCTCGCAATTAGTGCCGCCGCGAAATGACACCTGTTTTATGCGCCGCAATGCGACGAATATTGAATTTGCCAGAGCAGGCACGACGCTCAAAAGGCGAGCCTGGGCCACCCGTCCACAAAGCGAAACAGTAGCCGGGGAAAAATCGAGTATTGACTTTAAGCGGCTGCGGGGGTTAGCTTACCGCCCGTTGACTTACCCGTGAACTCCAAACCTATACCAGAAGGAGAGTCTATGACGCGACTCCTTGCTCTGCTCTACGGGATCGTCTGCTATTTGGTTTTTCTCTGTGTTTTCCTTTGGGCGATATGGTTCGTGTGGACCATGGATGCGCCGCACGCCGCTCCGGCGTCGCTGGCAACCGCGTTCATTATTGACGCCCTTCTGCTTTCCGCCTTCGCCCTGCAACACAGCATCATGGCTCGCCGGTGGTTCAAGCGCGCCTGGACGAAAATTGTGCCCTGGACCGTGGAGCGCAGCACCTACGTGCTGTTTTCCACCGCGGTGCTGGCGCTTCTAGTATGGCAGTGGCGGCCGATCCCCGGGGTTGTCTGGGATGTGCAGAATTCCACTCTGAAACTCATCCTGCAAGCGGGTTTCTTTGTTGGCTGGGGCTTGCTGTTCCTTTCCACCTGGCTGATTGACCACTTCGAGCTTTTCGGCGTGAGCCAGGTCTTCCACTATTTCAAAGGGACAAAAGTGGAACCGCCTGCGTTCAAGACCCCCGCGCTTTACAAGGTCGTCCGGCATCCTCTTTATCTCGGATTTTTGATCGCTTTTTGGAGCGCCCCGCGGATGACCCTGGGTCACCTGTTCTTCTCGATCATGACCACGGGCTACATTCTTGTGGCCATTCAGTTCGAGGAGCACGATCTGGTGCGCTTCTACGGCGAGGCGTACCGCGAGTATCGCCAACGCGTGTCGATGATCCTGCCACTGCCGCCTAAGAAGGGTGCTGTGGACAAGGCCCCAGCTGGCCAAGCTCACTGAATTATCGTTAAGAGAGCGCGCAACTCACACAGGGATTGCACTGGTGCTGGCGTGCCATCCTTCTGGTAGCGGCTTGTGCGTGGAGGCCTAGCTGTGGCAGGGGGAATCCCACCCTGGTCATCGGGGAAGCGCCATTCAAACTCAAAAAAGTGGAGCCGAGGGGCGGACTTGAACCGTCGACCTGCCGATTACGAATCGGCTGCTCTACCAACTGAGCTACCTCGGCTTTGACTGATTACAAAGGCTTTGCAGTGTTACCAGTGCTATGCTTGGCTGCGACTTTCATCAAACTTTCATTGTAACTCGAAACTTTTGCCACTGCGTCGTGTAGTTGGTCTGTCTGGATGATGTTGTACCGCTCGAACACGCTCACCGTCCGATGTCCTGTTATCCGCATGGCCGTGCTCTGGCCCACACCGGAGTTTATCAGGTTTCGGACGGCAGACCGTCTCAAATCGTGCGGGATTAGCCCTCTGTATTCGTACCATGCTGCGCCAGTCTTAACACCCAACCCCGCTGCGACACACGCTTTATTCCATTCCTTCCGAAAGTTTGTTGTGTCGAACACCGGGCCGCCGTGGAATAGCTTCTTAAGCATACCCGTTAGCTCTACAGACAGGGGCAGCGTCAACGGTTCCCTGTTCTTTACGATACCCTCTGGTATGCGAATCTCTGCGCGGTCTAGGTCAACCCATTCCCAAACGATACGGTCAATCGTGCCTACCCTACAGCCTGTCTCATACGCGAACGTGAGGGCTGGATGCAAGTTGGCTGGCATGGCGGCGCGTAGCTTCTCGAATGCTGGCCGCTCCACAAAGCCTGTGCGTGCTGGGGATTCTTTCTGCATCGGAAAGTAGGGCACATGCTGAATTTTGCCTTCACGCTGCGCCAGATAAAACATGCGCCTGAGCACGGCCAAATTGCGATTACAGGTAGGGCCAGTGATACCGTCCGCCATACGCTTCGCTACAAACTCGCGCAGCACGTCCGTGGTGATAGCGAGCACGGGCATTCCCGCAAAAAAGTCATCCAACTGCTTAAAGAAGTTCCGATGGCCGGATACCGTAAAGAAGCCGTCAGATTCCTCAGTTAGCTTCCCACTGGCCCGATAATCCTCAACTAGACAGGCTCTAATATCCTCATACTTCACGCGCCGAATCTCTGCCAAAGGCAGGTTGCCAGTCCTGATAGCTTCCAGCCTGTTAGTCAAAATCTTCTGGGCCTGAGACTTGTAGCGGCTGCCAGACGTTTCACAGTGCTGCTTTCCGGCCAAGTCGTAGTAGGTCAGATACCAGAATGGCGAACCTGCTTTCTTAGTGAGGCCGCCTTGCCCACGCTCACGACGTTTCTTTGCAGACCGTGCAATCGTGTCCGGCATTAGCGTTGCGCCTTTAGATAGGCAATGACCGCACGGCGGAACAACTCCGCGAATGGTGCGCCCGTCTTGTCAGAAAGTGCTCGCAACTGGTTCATTAGGCTAGTTGGCAGCCACACCGTTGTACGTTGTTTCTTGTCCATGCGCCGCACTGTACCGGAGTATGCTAATGTATGTCAACAACATTTTCTCAGTTAGGCTGCTTCTTTGACTTCGGGTGCTCGCCACGCGCCAGAGAATCCAGTGCATCCCTATGCAGCCGGACTGTCTTACCGAATCTAACAGGCTTTAGAGTCCCATCGGCCAGCATCCCGTCAAGCGACCGGAGACTAATGTGTAGGAACTGTGCGGCCTCTGGCCGCGATAATAGCGGACTCTCCATTCTGACTATCTCCATTCCGAAAAAAAAAAAATAGGGACTAGCTTTTTAGGCCAGTCCCTATAAGGGGTTGTTACTGGGCCTGCTTACAACCTACTGCTACGCTCCAAAGCACGCGCTGGGTGGGTTTCACATGCGAATTGGCGATTACAAGAAGAAGTATACAGGAAAACCACGTGCTTGTCAAGATAAAAGTTCTGCAAGGTGCTGTATCTAAGCGCATTACACTGCACAGTGTGCAAACGTGCTGCAACGCGGTTATCGGCATGGACGAACGCAACACCACAAAGCCAAGCAATGTGCAAGAACTGTTACAAGATGTAACATTTCGTTACAAATCCCTATAAACTGCACACTGTGCGGAACTACTCAGCACCTAACATCTCTGCACACTGTGCAATAGACCTGTCTCTCCGCACACTGTAAATTAACTTGTACTACAATGGTAATTGTTGTGTTGACATATACTTGCGGGTGTCGTATCGTGCGCGGGTTGAGTCACACGGAGCGGTGATTCGCGGGCGCTATCGCCGAATGTCGAAAAAAAAGACGCGGCAACGCTAGGAAAACGTTCCGAAACCTTACCGGAAACGAGGGAAACGAGGGAAACGACATGGAAGGGACAACTCTGCAAGCTCGATTAGCAGCCGTAGGACTAGCAATCTGCACAGTGTGCAAACACGTAGACGAACAGGAATGCTTGAATGTCTGCGCGGTCTGCGGCGAAGCGTACTGCGATAGCTGCCCAGCGGTCTGCCAGTGTGACGTGGATACGGCAGTCGAATCGCTTGCGTAGATGGCTCCGGCATCGCAGCAAAGGGGCCGCCAGTCAATTCTAGAGGCCGGAGCCGTGTGTTTCCCTAACCCGCTTGCTCTGTTCGCTCTGCGGGTGGAACCGGCTGGGGTGGAATGACCGGATTGGTCTAGGTTCTCTAGCTTTGGCTTAGTCTCGGCTAGGTCTCTTTTCGGCTAGGCTTAGACTAGGCCGTGTACTTTCTGAAACGCTGTAAGGTCTTATGGGTCATGGACTTAGCGTAATATGTAGACACATGACAGTTGAAGTTTTGGTAAAACTGTGCTATGATGTAAGTTAGATAGAGAAAGAGAGAAAAAAGCCTAGTCCTCTGTAACTACCTTTTTCTCTTTACTTTAGCCGGACGTTGTGATACACTGTTTCTCGTTTCAAGCTAGACTCTGCCGTCGCGTTACCCCTAAGAACGCCTCGCAAGTCACGAAACAAACCTAGAAAGGTCATCTGTGGTCGGAGACCGTTTACCATTGCACACTATGCAATCTATTCAAACTGCACACTTTACCATTGGTACGGGGTTGTATTTTAAATTGTAAAGACATGTACTTCTAGTTCTACTTCTAGGTCTTAAGTCTATATACCGTAACAAACGTAGCTACGGTCGTAGCTGCGGACGTAGCAACGACCGTTAGACACTGTGGAAGCTAGTTTTTGACAACTGAAAGGTAAAGTAAATGATTGAAAGTAAGGTAGATATGTTGCAGTCAGCCCTAGAATATGCAGCGCGTGGATGGCAGGTGTTTCGTGTAATTCCACCGCAGTTCCCCGGCAACGGTCAACTGAAAAGTTTTTCAAAAAAAGATGGAAAAGTTTCACGCGGCAAGTGGAAAACGGAAGCAACTTGCGACCCTAGCAAGGTGACAGAGCTATGGGCAGCACACCCAGACGATAGTATCGGCGTAAGAACAGGCAAGGTCTACGGCGGTTTCGTCCTCGATGTTGACGGCGAGGTTGGCAGCGCATCGCTTGAGAAGTTGGAGAAGCAAAACTCTCCACTGCCTAAAACGCTGACGGCGACTACTGGCCGTGGCCGCCATCTGTACTTCCGATGCCCCGCCGGAATAAAGATTCCCAGTAGCGTAGGAAAGCTCGGCGAAGGTCTGGACATTCGCGGTGAGGGTGCCTACGTCATTGCCCCGCCGTCAATCCACGCATCCGGCAGACACTATGAGTGGGTTGACTCAGACGCAGAGGCCGTTGACGCTCCCGCTTGGCTCTTGGGTCTCTCAACCGCAGAAGATGTCCCAGCGACCGAATGCGGCTCTCAGGACGCCATTCCAGAAGGCACTCGAAACACCGCGCTCTTTAAGAAGTGTCGTGCCCTGCTGCAATCCGGCATGACGTTCGCCGATGCGCGAATGGCTGCGTTGATGTTAAACGCAGAGCGATGCGCTCCACCGTTGGCAGAGAGTGAAGCTCTTGCGATTGTCGCGTCTGCCGCACGCTATCCACGCGCTCTAAAAGACAAAACAACAAAGAGACGCAACCCGCTGTACTGGTTTCGATTTTCTGCACTGGATTTTTTATCTTGTCAGGAGGTGATTCTCATGCCTGATTACGTCCTCGGCTGGCACACCCGTCTGACTGCCACGGCGTGGCTGCGAGCGGGTATTTTGCCAGATGATTTTGAGAAACTATTCAAACTTTCCGGCGCAAGTTCTCGCAAGAAGTTCCGCGAAGAATCACACCTTGCACTGTTCGAGTTCGAGCACGTGACGATTGACGGCCAGCCCGTTCTTCTGAATCGTTCGATGGCGTCACAGTGGGCGGACACGTTGGATTCTTGGATGCAAAAGAAGGAAGCGCCCAGTGGCTCAAAAGCCGAGGAAGTGAGGCCAGCATGACAACTTTAGACCTTTCCACACGTCTGAGAGAAGTCGAGCAACTGCGTAGGCTGTGGCTGCACGTGCTTGGTGTTGACGCGCCCAGCCCGCAACAATTCGCATACTGGACGCGCTACCACAGTCCCGAAGTTGTCCGGCAAGCCATAGAAAAAACTTCTGGCAGAGCTTTGCGCGGCAGGCCGATGGATTTGGATTTTAAGGTTCGGTATGTCAGCAGAATTTGTAACCAACTGACTTTTTCGGAATACGAACGCGCCAAAAAGTCATCGAGTTCGGAATGTGACGCACTGAAACAATCGAGCGCGTAGCTGATGCAATCTGGCTTCAGCAACGCAGCGCGGTGTTTTTGGTCTGAATCGTCGCAGCTTGTCTCCGTCTGCGACAAAAAAATCACTTCCGTCGCGCTGGCTCGTGGCTCACGAGACCACGGCCAGCGCAAAAAATTGTAGAAGTCTTTATCAAAACGAAAGAAGGAAAAATCAAATGGCAACATCATTCAATCCGTTCCCGCAACGTCAGTACCCAAAAAGTCAAACCGAAGCGTTATTTGGGAAAAAGTCGGACGCGAAATTGGCCCAGAAAACACGAATCGAGAACCCTGCTTTATACGAGTCGATTCGGAAGCAGGCTGTGGCAGACGGCTTGGTAAGCGAGCGTCCCGTGCCGTACAGTGCGTGGCGTATGCCATCCGAAAGAAAGTTCAGCGACGCGGAGATTGCTGCGCGAGCGAAGTACAGCAAAGCAGAGTGCCAGGAATTGTTCGGCAAGTCCGGTCAAGCGGGCGGAACTAACAACGCTGGCAATCTTTTCAAGAATGACCCAGCAAAATATCAAGCGATGCGGACTGCGGCTGTGTCTTACAACTTGATTCCAGAAAGTCAACCCGCGCCGAAAATTCACGCAGACAAGCCTGCCACAGAACCGGAAGGCTTTGTCCTATCGGATGCAATCGCGGACAAAATAAACCTGCCTCACGGTACGCGAGTCACAACGGAACAGTTCGCAAAAATTACCACAATTCTAAATCCCGTCAGCAACGCTGACACAAAGGAATAACATCATGGAAAATCTCTTATCAATAGACCAAGCCGCCGAAAAACTCGGATTGTCTGCATTTTTTGTCCGCCGAAGAATCAAAGACGGTAGCTTGGAGTCGGTAAAGTTAGGCCGCAACACGATTCGCATCTCGGAAGAGTCGTTGGCCGCGTTCGTCGCGTCGCGCAACACAACGGTGAGCAAGTAATGTCGCAGAGTAACTACGCTTGGGCAATGTCGCACAGTTTACCCGGCGGTGGCGGGAGCAGCGAGCACTACGTTTTAGGCTTGATGATTCTCATCGGCGCAAGCGAACAAGAAAATAAAAAGGAAACACAAAATGAGACAAGCCGTCATGGATTTGATTATCGAGACAGAGCCAAAGCTGAATAAAGCTGGACAGTTTAAGGCCAGCTTGTCTCCACTTGTCGCGGAAGTTGTCGGGGCCGGGTTAATGAAATCACTCGGCCTCGGCGCACCAGAAGACATTCGGCTGGTAGACAAGGCAGAGGCACGCGAAGCTATTGCAACGGGCGAGTGGGTGCCGAAAGTTTACACGGACGGCAGGCTCAAGGCAGTGGATGAACTTGGACTGGCAGAGTCAAACATTCTAATCAAACGAATCCCCGGCGCTATCAGCTTGTACAATCTGCGAGTAAAGCACGGCATCTGCGGGCGAGAGATTCGCTTGTCTGCCGATGTTCCGCAGGATTCCAGCATCATAGAAAAACTGGTCTACACGGGTGGGCAAAATTACCTGCTAAACAGTTGGGGCAAGCTCATTCTGCAAGGTAGCGGCACGTGCCACTACATCGCGGATGACTTCATTCTTCCACTGGACAGAAGCAAAATACAAGAAGTAGTCGAGTGGGACTCCGCGCCGATGTTGGCAATCCACGCAGCCAGACTCTTTCTGGGTTGCAGCGCCGGACACGCGGGCAACATTTTAGTCGATGCCGATGGCAAGTTGTACTCGATTGACCACGAAAGTTGTGCTCATACGAACGGCGAGGAATTGGAATTGCTGTTCGATAACGTCCAGCGCGACACACGGGCATGGCGTTCGCTTGCGGGTGTGGCGTCTTTGTCTCACGAAGACATCGCTTCATTGTTTTCTGCGATACCGGATGACGCACACTGGCCGTTAGGAGACAAAGCAAAGACCGTTGATTACTTCTGCGGTCGCTTGACTTACTGGCGATGGCGATATGCGGGAAACTAGAAAATGAACCAGAAACAATTCCGCACAGCGGCTGAACACGTTGAGGACGCGCCGGAAGCTCCCGCGCCCGCGCCGCAAGGCAACGCGGACAGGCTCTTAGCAAGAATCAGAACACAGCGGCCTGACCTTGCGACCCGGCCAAACTTTGTGATTTTGCATCAACGTGGCTGCCCGTCTGCCAATGGCTTGCTCTGCACTTGTGACGCGACGTGTGCGGTCGGTGGCAGCGTGCTACGTCTGCGGGACTAGAGGATTCGCACACTGTGCAAAGAGCTAGAAACGGGGAAAAAATGTCTGAGGCACCGGCGCGTGTTAGCAGCCTTGCGTTCGACCATACCATCAGTTGCCCCTGTCGCGTACAACATCTAAGTACAAGCAGCACAGTCACTTGCGCGGTGGTTTCTTGTGTTCGCTTTGTGTTCGTGTAGCTGGATTCGCACGTTAGCTTTGTGCTAACAGTTTATGTTGTGAGGACTAGACTTGCGTGCGGTCTCTGCCAGTCAGTGTCAAACGGTACCAGATAGTCACTACGACTGCGGCGCAGAGCATTTTCAGCTAAAAAGACTTTCATCAAACTTTCATTACAACTGTAAAAATGCCACGCATGGCCTTGCAGCATGGGCCAGAGCCTTGCAGACCGCGTAGCAGAAACAGCCAATGTTTATCTAGGGTTTTGCAGTGGCTTGCAGTATCGGAGAGTAGGACACATTATCTTGCAATGGACTATTACTAGTTTACGAATCGGCTGCTCTACCAACTGAGCTACCTCGGCTGTGTGATTTGAATTTAGCATTGACGGCGGGAAGCGTCAAACGGCAGGCAAATCTAGTGCGAGAATGGGTACATCAGCCAGCCGAATGCCACGGAAATGACGACGAAGAGGACGAAGTAAAGCAGGGCGCGGCTGACGCGTTTGGCCGCCGTAGGCCGCGAAAGCGACGCGAGCGCCACCGAAATCAATCCCGCGCAGACAAGCATTGCTGGGAAATGCCCCATAAATTTCGTTGCGAACAATCCTTCCTGATCGCCCGTTGAAAAAGTGCTCTCGGTTGCCATTTCCGCTGCCCGACTCCAAGGAATCAGCAGATTCCCTGCCTGCGGCAGGCAGGCTCGTCGCGGCTGCCCGCCTACGGCAGGTAAACTCCTCGGAATGACAGCAAACGAGGTCCTTCAACGAGCCGCCAAGTAACCACCCCTTCGGCAGGCTTTAGCTTTTTTCCGCGCGCGCGATTCCCCACGCGTCCAGCACACAGAGAAAATTCAGCAGACCGGCTATCGCCAGGAAGCGCGTGCCGTAAACTCCCGCGACGGACGCCGTATTCGCTCCGTGCGGTTCCAGAAGGCGCGCGAGAAAATAAAAAGCCCCCGAGCCAATTTCGGCGAGATAGCCCATGAATCCGAACATGTCCCCGCCGCGCATCGAGTAGACCTGCCCGCGCATGGCATAACCCGCGACAGCCAGGCCGCCAACGCACAAAAAAATAACGACGGCGCATCCGCGGCGTTTCAGCAAGAGATGGCCGAGCCCGGGAACGAGCCACGCCGCAACGATTGCCGCATAGCCCGCGGGAGACAAGGCGTCGGGATCAGAAGTGATGTTCGTCCGGGACACTTTAGCGATACTGCCGCAAGCAGACTCCAAACTCCCGACGGCCACGGAAACTTATTCGAGGATCGGAATGATTTCCTCTTGCATGGGGCCGGTGACGTTGGCTTCGCCGTCGCCCACATAAACATTCACTTCTGTGCGCACGCCGAACTCAGGCAAATAAATTCCCGGCTCAATCGAGAAGCATGTATGCGGCACGATGCGCCGGTCGTCGCGCGTTTCCAGGCCGTCCATGTTCGCGCCATTGCCGTGAACGTCTTGCCCGATGCTGTGGCCCGTGCGGTGCGTGAAAAATTTGCCGTAACCGGCTTTGCGAATCACTTCGCGCGCGGCCCGATCCACTTCCCATCCGTACGTGGCGCGTCCCGCCGAAACGGATTGCTTCACGAATTCGATGGCCGCGTCGCGCGCCTGCCGCACAATACGAAAAATCTTCGAGAATTTCGCGGGCACGGATTCGCCAAGATATCCCATCCACGTGATGTCGTAAAAAACGCTGCAGGGACGGTCGAGCTTGCCCCACACGTCGAGCAGCATCAAATCGCCTTTGCGAATCGGAAAACTCCCCACCGCCCTGGGTTCGTAATGCGGATCCCCCGCGTGCGCGCCAACGGAAACGTTGGGAGCCGCGTCGGCCACCACCGAATTCGCGCGGAACTGCGCGGCCATCCACTGCGACAACTCGAATTCCGTCAGCGACCTATTTTCACGCGCAAACGATCCAGCGCGCGCGAAAGCCTCTTGCGTCACGCGATCCACGATTCGTCCGGCCAGTTTGTGTGATTCGAATTGCTCGGGCGTCCACGCCGCCTCGAACTTCTGCACCAAGTCGGCGGAGCTGACGACTTTCGCGCCCAGTTTCCTCACCAGTTCGATTGTCCCCGCGTCGACCAACCCGATATAGGGAATATTATTCTGCGGCGAATACTGCATCGCGATGGCTTTCGAGCCATTCAGAATCTTGCCCAGCCCTTTGTGCAGCTCCTCCCATCCCGAATATTCGATCTTGCGTCCGGGAAGGCTGTCGAGCTGTTTCGCTTCGATGCGATGAACGAGTTTTCCCGGCGTGCCGCGCGACGGAACAAAATAAAACCAGCGGCGCGTGGCCATTCCGTTCGATCCGAGTCCCAGGACGCGAGCGGCAATAGGATCGCGATGATGATGGTCGTAGAACAGCCACCCATCAAGCTTTTGCGCGCGAAGTTCAGATTGGATTGCTTTGAGATCGGGCATGGGTTCTCTCTTCCGTGAGCGACGCGGCGCTCTATGCGAGCGCCTGAATTTGCGCCGGTGTGACGCCGCGCACTGCCACTCGCTTCATTCGGCTCTTCTCGCCTGAAAGAATCTTAACAGCGGAGACGGTCACATTCAAACGCTCCGCCAGAATGCGCCTCAGCGCATCGTTGGCGCGGCCATCAACGGGCGGCGCGGTGACGTGAGCCTTCAACACGCCTTGCAATTCACCGTCCATCGAATCGCGGCTCGCCCTGGGCACAATGCGCACGCAGAAAACGACCGCCCTTTCCTGTGAAGTGACGTCGATCATTGTCAGGCGATCATTATCAGGCGAGCATTGTCACGCAAGCATTGTTTCGCAACTATTCCTTCGCCCGTTCGCCGAAAATTGCCGTCCCGAGGCGCACCTGCGTTGCGCCTTCTTCGATGGCGACCTCGAAATCATGGCTCATGCCCATCGATAATTCGGGAAGCGAGCGGTCAAATTGCTTTTCGAGATCGTCCCGCATCCGCCGCAGCCGCCGAAAATAATGACGCGAATCGCGGGGATCCTCGCAGAACGGCGGGATCGTCATCAGGCCGCGAAGCTCGAGATGCGGCATCTGCCCAATGGCGTCGGCGAGTGCCGGAAGGTCCGCTTGCGCGACGCCCGATTTTTTTTCAGCGGGATCGAGCTGAACTTCGATTAGCACCGCGAGCCATTCGTTCGTTTCACCCGCGGCATCGTCAAGCTTCAGCGCCAGCGCTGCGTCATCGACAGAATCAATCCAGTCAAAGAGGCGCGCCGCCCGACGGGCTTTATTGCTCTGCAGATGCCCAATCAAATGCCAGCTTGCCTTCAGATCCGTCAGCTGCGGCTGCTTTTCCTCCCACTCCTGCACGCGATTTTCGCCGAACGCGCGCACGCCCGCATCGTAGGCGGCGCGTATCGCTTCGGCGGAAACCGTTTTCGCGGCGGCGACCAGCACAACTTCTTCCGGCCGGCGATCCGCGCGAGCCGCTGCCCGCGCGATGCGTTCGCGGATTCGTTCGACGTTCGACGCGATTGTCGCTGCGCGAGGCATGACGCATTCTAACACGCCCCATCCGCATACTTTTTCGCATTAGCGCGCGTCCTAGAACAAGTTGTCGAATGTGTTAGACTGTCCGCCACTCTGATGCCTGCCCGCGGGAAATTCATCGCGCTCGAAGGAATCGACGGCTCCGGCAAGCGCACGCAGCTCGAAATGCTTTCGCGCGCACTTCGACAACGCGGCGTAGCGCACGCAACGGTCAGTTTTCCGCGTTACGAGGGATTTTTCGGGCGCATGGTCGCGCGGTATTTGAACGGCGAATTCGGGAGCTTGTCGGAAGTGGACGCGCATTTTTCCGCCCTGCTCTATGCGGGCGACCGGTTGGAAAACCAAAGGCAGCTCGAGGAAAATCTAACGCAAGGCAAAATAATTCTTGCGGACCGTTACACCGGCTCGAACCTGGCGCATCAGGGCGCGCGCGTGCCCCGGCGGCACTTGCCGGACTTTTTGCGCTGGCTCGAAGAGTTGGAATACGACGTATACGGATTGCCGCGCGAGGATATCGTGATTTATTTGCGCCTGCCCGCCGCGAAAGCGCAGACCATGGTCGGCCAAAAGAGTGTGCGAGGCTACACGCGCCGCCGGCACGATTTGCAGGAGGCAAATCTCGCGCATTTGAAAGCCGCTGCGAATATCTATGATCGACTGGCCAAACGCCCGAACTGGAGCGCGGTGAACTGCATGAACCGAAACGAACGCGAGATGCTTGCGCCAGAAGTGATACATCGTGGAATCATGGAGGTTGTCGATAGCCGCGTTTTGCGAAATCCGCGGCGCTCCGGCAAATCTTGATGGGCTTCAGCGAATTTCTCGGCAACGAACGAATTGTCTCCTCCCTTCGAGCCATGCTCAGCCGCGAACACGTGCCCAGCGCTTTGCTTTTCGTGGGTCCGCCGGGTGTGGGGAAATACACGCTGGCGCGAATGTTCGCGCAGGCGGCGAATTGCGAAAAGCTTCGCGACGATTTTTGCGGCGAGTGCGCCACGTGCGTGAAAATCGCGCGACTGGCCGATCCGGTCGCGCTGATCGAGCAAGGCCTTGGGGAGCGTGGAGAAAATCCGGATACCGCGACCGTCGAGCGCATGCCGCTGATCCTGGAAACTCATCCCGACGTGTGGGCCCTCGTTCCGGATCCTGTCCGCCGAAAAAATCCCGTGGCGCGGCCGATGATTCGCATGGGCCAGTTGCGCGCCGTGCAGCGCGCCGCGTATTTCCGACCGCAAGGCCGTCGGCGCATTTTCATACTTGATGACGCCGACACGATGCGCTGGACGGACGCCGATGTCTTCCTCAAGATTCTCGAAGAGCCTCCCGAGAGCGCGACGCTGATTCTGCTGGCCCCGCGCGTCGATTCCCTGCTCCCGACGATCCGTTCGCGCTGCCTGACTTTCCGGTTCGCGCCCGTGCCAGCTGGAAAAATCGAGGAACTGCTCCAGGAGCGCACCAAATGGAAGCCTTCAGAGCGCAAACTCGCTGCGCAGCTCGCGGACGGCTGCCCCGGCGTCGCGTTTGGATTGGATTTGGAGGAATCGGCGAGGCTTCGCCGCGAGGTTCTGCGTTTGATTGCGGACGCGGCAGCCGGGAAATCCTACCGCGCGATTTTTGCGGCGACGGCGCGCCTCGCCAAGAATGAATCAGAATCGTTTGAAAATCTCCTTCCGCTGTTCTATAGTCTGTTGGCAGACCTGCTTGAGTTGTCCCATAGCCCAAAGAATTTCGTGCCCCGCAACCCGGATTTGCGAGATGAGCTTGAGCGCTTGGCAGGCAGCGTTACAGACAAATGGGTCGCGCGGGCTGCGAATGGCTTGGATCGTTTGCAGAGCCGGCTGCGCCGCAATGTGGGCCGCCAACTTGGGCTGGACGCTTTAGCTGTAACCCTGGGAAACCACTAATCAAGTCATCGGACCCGTAAAAAATTATTTCAATTTATTAGGAAACCCAAGCGGGGTCTGGGCAGTCAAATAAGAAGCGCAGTAAAACGCAAGGAGCCATAATTGTGAACCGCAAGCTATTTCGTCCTACGCTCACAGAAGTGAAGGAACAATATCCTCCACGCGGAGCGCACGAGCCTCAGGGCCCTGGCCCGCGCAAAAAACCGGCTCCGCCGGACCAAACGCACGCTGAAAGCTTTTACTATGTCAAGCAGATGCAGGCGCACACGCCTGTTGCCGTTGTTTTGACTGATGGTGAAGTGCTTCGCGGCATCGTCGAATGGTATGACCAGGATTGCATCAAGCTCACTCGCTTCGGCAATCCCAACCTGCTCGTTTACAAGCACTCCATTAAGTACCTCTATAAGGATGGCGACGAAGCGGCGCAGGGCGGGAATGGAAACGGCAACGGGAATGGCCACCACGACAGTTAATTTTCGGCTGTCTGGCCGGTTGTATTTTCTGGGGTTTGCACTCTGGCGTCGAGCCTGTTAGATTCGCATCTCGACGCCATGCCCGAGAAAAAGGAATCCGCCCGCGCCACCGTCATACTGGCGCTAGTCGCATTGGCGGTAGGCTGTTATGTGCTGCTTTTCGGCCTGCAAACCTTGATCTACTTTGAAGCGCGGCATTGGGCCGCGTCAGCGCCTTTCCTTAGAGACATTCCTCAGCCCCTTCCCTCCAGCGTCGCATCGCCGATCCAGGAGAAAGGCCTCTCCTTCTACGGATTCCAGTTCGCAGCGCCGTGGAAAGGTATCGACAAGCAGAACTCGCAGAACGACCGCTCGGAAATTGATTTCAAGTCTGGCGCCGTGCTGCTGTTCTTCAATCCCGAAGGTGAGAAAAACATCGTGGACAGCATACGCACGGGAAATCCACAGACCTACCAGCAATACCGAACTATCTTCGGCGCGGACTTTTTTTCGAATAACTACGCTCTGTACGACGCGGTCTATGGCGCTTCGCCCGCGGGCCTTTCGCCGTTTATGTCCAGGGACAAGGCCGTCCGCATCAGCACGCTGCTGCAGTGGAAGCTTGGTTACGGCGCTTACGGGACCAAGTCAATTTACACGCTCCAGGCCGGAAGTAATCGCGGATTGCAGTTCGGTGATCCCGCGAGTGACCACGTCGTTGTCGTGCGGCTCTTCGATCCACACGAACAGCAAATGCGGCTGCTTTTTACTTCGAAGTCCGCCCAGCCCGGGGTGATTTCCCAAGCCGACATCAATTGCGTCATCGATTCGCTGCAACCCGCGTCGTCGTTTCAATAGGAATAGAAGTACGGACGCGCCCGGGTCGAGCGTTCACAATTCGAGGCAGACAATTTTACGTTAACAGTTACGCAAACTACGCGCGGGCCACGGTCGAGGATGCGTCCAGCACGCGCTGGTAATAGGCTTCGTAGAGTGGAATCACGTCGTTCGAGCAGAATTTCTTCCGCGCGTTGATGCGCGCCCGTTTCCCCATTTCACGGCCGCGATCGGCGCGCGACAGAATCTCAATGGCGTACTTGGCCGCGCTGGCTACGTCACGGGGCGCAACCAGGAAGCCATCGACGCCGTGCGTTACCACCTCCGGCACGCCCCCTACGTTCGTCGCCACGACGGGGACTTCGCAAGCCATCGCTTCCAGCGCGGCCAAGCCAAACGATTCCAAATCCGAAGGAAGCAGGAAAACATCCGCCAAGCCCAGGAATTCCTGAATGCGTGATTGCTTGCCGAGGAAGAAAACGTCGCGTCGCAATTTTTTCTCCCTCACCAGATGCTCGGCGGCGCCGTGGTCCGGGCCGTCGCCAATCATCAATAGTTTCGCGGGCATCTTTTCGCGCACCAGCGCGAAAATCTCGATTACGTCGGTAATGCGCTTCACGGGACGGAAGTTGGAAAGATGCATCAAAATCGGCTCGCCATTCGGAGCCCACTCGTTGCGGCGGCTCTGATCCTCCGCGCGGCAATAAAGGTCGCAATTCACAAAATTGCGAATCACCTCGATCGGCCGGCGAATATCGAACTCCTGCACCGTGCGTTCGCGCAGGTATTCTGAAATCGCCGTCACGCCGTCGCTCTTCTCAATCGAAAAACGCGTAATGGGCAGGTAGCTGCGGTCATTGCCAACGAGCGTAATGTCCGTGCCGTGCAGCGTGGTGATGAAGGGCAAACGGCGCGGCGCGGACATCTCGCGCGCCAATAACGCGCTGACCGAATGCGGAATCGCGTAATGTACGTGGAGCAAATCGAGCGGCGCGGACTCCGCGACTTCCGCCATTTTCACCGCCAGCGCCAGCGTGTACGGCGGATGATCGAACAGCGGATAAGTTGTGGTCTCCACTTCGTGGAAATAAATGCGCTCGTTCGCCGGGTTCAGGCGCGTCGGCATCGCGTAGCTGATGAAATGAATTTCGTGCCCGCGCGCGGCCAGTTCCATGCCGAGCTCGGTGGCGACCACTCCCGAGCCGCCGTACGTTGGATAGCATGTGATGCCGATTTTCACCAGAGTCCTCGAAATGTGCGACGCGCTGCTTGCGAATCCCCGATGCGCAATGCTAGATTCGCAAACTCTCGTCTTTCTTTAGACGTAGCGGGGCAGCGCTTCGATGCAGCGAGTTTCCGGAAAAGTGGCCATCATTACCGGCGGCGGCACCGGCATCGGCCGCGTCTGCGCGCTCACGTTGGCACGCGAAGGCGCAAAAGTGGCGCTCGCGGCGCGGCGGCGCGACAAACTCGAAGCGGCGGCGCGCGAAATTGTTGCCGCTGGCGGCGAAGCGATGGCCATCGAATGCGACGTCACGGACAAAGCCTCCGTCGAGCGCGCTGTGCGCGCGGCGGAAGAGCGCTTCGGCAAATTGCATATCATCATCAACAATGCGGGCACGGTTCACGTCGGCTCGGTCGAGGAAACATCCGACGAGGACTGGAATCGCGTGATTTCAGTGAATCTTACCGGAACGTTTCTGATGTCGCGCGCGGGCGTGCCGGCTCTCCGGCGAGCAGGCGGCGGCTCGATAATCAACATCGGCTCCTACCTCGGCATCGTGGCAATCAAACAGCGCGCCGCGTACTGCGCTTCAAAAGGCGGCGTCACTCTCCTCACTAAAGCCATGGCGCTGGACCACGCGCACGAAAACATCCGCGTGAACTGCATTTGCCCAGCGATGGTGGAAACGGAGATGGCGCTTGGCGCGATTTCTCGCGCAACGGATCCCGCCGCGTACCGCCGTTTACGCGAATCGCAAATCCCCATTGGCCGCTTGGGACAACCCGAGGACGTGGCGAATCTCGCGCTCTATCTCGCCTCCGAAGAATCGAGTTGGATGACTGGCGCTGCGCTTCCGCTCGACGGCGGAGTGACGGCGGCCTGACATGCGCCGCGTGAAAAAGACCGCGACGAAAGAAATCGTCAAGCCTCTGACCATCACCGCGCTCGGTCGCCGCTTCCATTTCAGCAACACGGCTCGCCAATTCGGATTCCGGTTCGATGGCGCGGGGCCGGGACGCGCCGTTTTGAAAATGAAGGTTCTGCCGAAGCATAAGCAGATTCACGGCGTCGTGCACGGCGGCGTGCTCGCGTCCATTGCGGACACGGCGGGCGGTCTCGCCACGTATTTGTCCCTGCCTCCCGGCTCGCGCACGGCTACCGTGGAGATGAAAATCAATTTTCTGGAGCCGGTCTCGCGCGGAACAATTTACGCCGAAGCGCGAGTGATCCGGCTCGGAAAATATCTCGCCGTCGTCGAATGCGACGTCGTTGACGACCATGGCAAGTTGGTCGCCAAGGCGCTGATGACATTTTCCGTCGGCGTGGACAAACTCCACAAATTAAAATGACCGCTCATCCTGCCGTCATTGCGTCAGAAACTCGTTGCGGGCTTTACTTCCCAGCGAGGATTGGCTAACTTGAACGCAAGCCCCATGGAACCCCTCGGCACCCAAAAAGAACTCCTCTTTACGCTGGTTTTGCAGGTTGGCTTCTCGGCATCGCTGGCCGCGTTGCTTGTACGCTTTGTGAAGTTCCGCCGCGTGCTCTTCAACGAAATCCGCGATTCGGATCAAAAAGTTCTTTTGCTGCTTTTTCTCACGCCGCCTCTCGCGATTGGAGTCGTCCTCCGCCTCGTTGGCTACCATTTTTTCGACCTCACGCTTCCGGGCGCATTCTTGCTGGGATTGCTGGGCGGAAGGATGGTCGGACTGCTCGGCGGGTCAATGCTCAGTCTGCCCGCATTCGGCAATCACGAATGGATTGTCACGCCGCTCGCGGCGCTCGTCGGTTTGCTCGCAGGAGTCATCCGTCAGGGCATGCCCAACAAAGAGGACGTGTGGCATTTCGGTCCGTTTCTTTTTCTCAACATTCCCAAGTCTCTTTGGCGGCTGGCGCGTTACGGCCAATTGAACTGGGCCATGGTTCCGCTCGGCGCGTGCGCGGTGCTCGAGCTGGGCCGCTACGTTCTCGCGCACGCTGTCCACGGCAAGTGGCTCTACACGCTCGCGTATCCGGACTGGCGCTGGGTTCCGCTGATCATTTTGGCCACGGTGATGTGCGTCGCGATGCCCATCAAAATCTGGAACAACACGCGCATCGAGATGAACCTCGAGCAGAATCAGCAACTGCTGCTGAAGGCGCGCATGGACGCGCTGTCGAGCCAAATCAATCCGCACTTTCTTTTCAATACGCTGAATACCGTGTCGTCGCTCGTCCGTTACGATCCCGATATGGCGCGCATCGTCGTCATCAAGCTGTCGAATATTCTGCGCCGCCTGTTGCGCAAGCACGAGACGTTCGTGCCGCTTCGCGACGAACTCGATTTCATCGACGATTATCTCGATATCGAAGTCGCGCGCTTCGGCCGCGACAAATTGCAATTCTTCAAGGAGGTCGACGAGGACACGCTCGATACTTTTGTCCCGAGCATGTTATTGCAGCCGATTATCGAGAATGCCATTCGCCACGGACTCGCGCCCAAACTCGAAGGCGGCGAAATCCGCCTGCGCACGCGCTTGGTTGACGGCCACCTCACGATAGACATTGACGACAATGGCATGGGAATCTCACTCGACCGCCTCTCGCGCATTTATAACAACGGAATCGGCATCAGCAACGTGCGCGAGCGCTTGCGCCTGCTTTATGGCGATCAGTTCCGCATGGACATTCACAGCCGCGAAGGCGACGGCACGCAAATCCGCATCGAAATCCCTGAGCTAGTCTCCGCCGTCACCTCCGCCCTGATTTAATACTCGCACTTCGAAAACCCGGCGGCCTTTGCCACTACTGCTATAATGATTTGTTTTCGGAGACGCGCAAAGACTCATCCATGGCTCGCAAGAAAAAATCGGGTAAGCCGCGCATTGTCGCGCGCGCGGAGTTGCCCACACGCTACGGAAAATTCACGATTCTCGGAATCGAGGGCGCGAACGCCGCCGAAAGCGCCGTCGCGCTCGTGCACGGCAAAATTCGCCGGGGAGACGCCCCGCTCGTGCGCATCCATTCGCAATGTCTCACGGGCGACGTGTTTCACTCGGAGCGATGCGACTGCCGCGCGCAGCTCGAAATGGCTTTTGAGCGCACATCTCGCGCGCAGTGCGGAATCGTTCTCTATTTGCCGCAGGAGGGCCGCGGAATCGGCCTGATGAATAAATTGAAGGCTTACGAACTGCAAGATCGCGGCATGGACACGGTCGAAGCGAATCGCAAACTAGGATTCGAGGCTGACCATCGCGATTACCGTTTCTGCGCGCAGGCGCTCAAGCTGCTCGGCGTCCGCGCGGTGCGTTTACTCTCGAACAATCCCGATAAAGTCGCGCAACTTGAAGCCGAAGGAATTCGCGTCGCCGAGAGAGTTCCTTGCCAGCCGCCCACGACGCGACGCGCCCGCAGTTACCTGCTCACCAAGAAGCAAAAGCTGGGTCACCTGCTCGAGGGATTTTGACGACACTAAAAATTAAAGGGTTGTCATTCCGAGGAGTTTAGCCGCCGTAGGCGGGCAGCCGCGACGAGCCTGCCTGCCGCAGGCAGGTTCGGCATGTCAAAATAAGACTCCGGCGCGACGGGTTTAACCTCCGCCGACGAAGTGAACGATTTCGTACGAATCGCCGGGCTGAACCAGAGTTTGTGGCCAGGCTGCGCGCGGCAAAATATCGCGGTTGCGCTCAATCGCCATGCGCTCCGCGGTAATTCCCACGTGCGCAAGGAGCGCAAGGACATTCAGGCCATCGGGAACGTCGCGCGGCTCGCCATTGATCACAACTTGAATCGTCACTTGCATGGGAGATGTTCAGGACGCTGTTCAGGATTTCGCTTCCGGCCTTGGCCTGGCCTTTGAGCGCAATGCGTAGCGCACTTCGTCGTTCCCCGATTCCGACTGGGCGCGAATCACCAACTCGGAGCCGTTGGCTCCCAGCGGCGGCATCGCGAAACGCAACTCCGCCACGCCATCATCTCCCGTCGTAGCGGAAAAACGCGCTTCATCTTTCACTCCCGTAAAGCTCGCCTCCACATTCGCGCTTGCCACCGGCTCGCTGCCGTCGCGCCGCAAGACTTGCACGTCGAGCGTAGCCTTGCCCGCCGCCAGCCACGAATTCGCATTGCGCAGTCGCAGTTGAATTCCGTCGCCAGACGCGCGAACGCCGCCCTCCGCAGCCGTCGGAACCCCAATGACGCCGTCGCGGACCGCATCCATGACAACGCGATGCTGAGCTTTCACGCGTTCAAGCAGCGCCTCTTCCGAGATTCCCACTGTCACTAGATCCGAGTAATTTGACGTTCGCCGGTGAAAAACCCGCCCTCGGTGGTATACCAGCGTCTCGATCAGGCACTCCGGCTGACCGTGGTCCTCCGTCTGAACGTGGCAAACCTCGGCGCCCACGTTCACGTCTGAGTTAAACCCCGAACTCATGCCGATAATCTCCCTCAGCGGCCCGCGCCGCCGCCAAAACAAAATCAAAAAATCTTTCTGTACATATTTGACCAGGACGTGCTGCCCCGTTATTATACCAGTGCACGTAAAATGAACGGAAGCTACCTCGACAGTTACGCGCCATTGTTGCTCATGTTCCTGCTCGCCGCGGGACTCGCCGCCGTTCTTATTATTGCTTCTTCCCTGGTTGGCCGCCACCTGAAGATCCGCGCGAAGGACCAGCCTTACGAGTGCGGCATCCGTCCCACGGGCGATGCGCGCGAGCCTTATTCCGTGCATTTTTACATGGTAGCGATGATTTTCATACTTTTCGATATCGAGGCCATTTTCCTCTATCCTTGGGCCATCGTTTTCAAGCAGCTGAATATGTTCGGTTTTGTCGAGATGCTGCTGTACATTGCTATCCTCGTTGTGGGCTATATTTATTTGTGGAAAAAGGGCGCGCTGGAATGGAAGTAGCCTGCCTGCGCAGGCAGGCTTAAGCCGCCGGAAATCGGACTTATAAGAGTGGAAGCAGCGCAACAAAACGAATCGCTGGCAGTCCGCAAACTGAAGGAACGTGACCCGCAAGGGATCACCGAGGTAATTTCTTTTCGCGGCGAGACGACCGTCGTTTTGCCGCGCAACCGCCTGATCAGCGCGTGCGAATTCCTCAAAACCGACCCTGATTTGGATTTCGCTTTCCTCTCGGACATCAGCGCCGTCGACCGCTTCCCGATTGAGCCGCGCTTCGAGGTCAATTATCACCTCACCAGCCTGAGCCATCGCCAACGGCTGCGCATCAAGGTGAAAGTGACTTCGAAAGATCCCGTGATTCCCACCGTGATTCCCGTGTGGCCCACGGCCAACTGGCACGAGCGCGAAATTTGGGACTTGATGGGCGTGCGTTTCGAAGGCCACCCAAATCTGACGCGCATCCTTATGCCCGACGACTGGGAAGGCCACCCGCATCGCAAAGACTATCCAGTGGAGGGCTATCGCTGATGTCCACCGCCGTCGGCACGCCCTTTACCGGGACTAAAACTGAAAACAAGACCATGGTCCTTAACATGGGCCCGCAGCACCCGTCCACGCACGGCGTCTTGCGCGTCATACTCGAGCTCGATGGCGAAGTTGTCCTCAAAGCCGAGCCCGTCATCGGTTATTTGCACACAGGCATCGAGAAAAACTGCGAGAACCTCACGTATTCGCAGTGCATACCGCTGACCGATCGCATCGATTATCTGGCGAATCTGTCCAACAACCTGGGCTACTGCCTCGCCGTGGAAAAGCTCGCGGATATTGAAGTGCCCAAGCGCGCGCAATACATTCGCGTGCTGCTGACTGAGCTGACGCGGATTTCTTCACACTTGGTCTGGCTCGGCACGCATGCCATTGACCTGGGCGCGATGAGCGTTTTCCTTTACTGCTTCCGCGAGCGCGAGGAAATTCTCAAGATTCTCGAAGCCATTTCCGGCCAGCGCATGATGACCAGCTATTTCCGCATTGGCGGTCTCGCGCTTGAGCCGCCTCCCGGCTACCTTGAATGGATTTCGAAATTCCTCGACACTTTGCCCGGACACGTCGCCGAGTACGAGGATTTGCTGACGGAGAATCCGATTTGGAAGCTGCGCACGCAGGGCGTCGGTGTGCTGAAACTCGACGACGCCATCGCCATGGCTGTTTCAGGGCCATCGCTGCGCGGCAGCGGCAGCGATTACGACGTCCGCAAGTATTTCCCGTACTCCAGCTACGACGAATTTGATTTCAAGGTCCAGACGCAAACCGCCGGAGACGTGTACGCCCGGTACCAGGTGCGCGTCGCGGAAATCAAGGAGAGCGCGAAAATCTGCAAGCAGGCGATTAAGAAAATCCCGCCGCAGGGCCCTTTCCGCGCGGAAGTTCGCGGCCTGGTGCCGCCGTCGCGCGAGGAGATGAAGACCTCCATCGAAGGACTGATTTATCACTTCAAGATTTGGACGGAAGGCATTACGCCGCCGCCGGGCGAAGTCTATCAAGCGATCGAGTCACCGCGCGGCGAGGTGGGCTTTTTTGTGGTCAGCGACGGCTCGAACCGGCCCTATCGCGTGAAAATGCGCGCGCCGTCGTTCGTCAATCTGCAAGCGCTGCCGCATCTGGTGGTCGGCAAGCTGATCGCTGACGTGGTCGCCAGCATCGGCACAATCGATATTGTTTTGGGAGAAGTGGACCGCTGATGCAAGTTCCCGCGCAGCTTGACGCCAAATTCAACCAGCTTGTCGGGCGCTACCCCGTCAAACGCTCTGCGCTGATCCCCATGATGATGTACGCGCAGGATGAATTTGGCCACTTGAGCGACGAGATCCTCGACGAAATCGCGCGCCGCCTTGGCCTGAACATGACCGAAGTCACCGAGACACTTTCGTATTACTCGATGCTCCATCGCAAGCCCATGGGGAAAAATCACGTTCAGGTGTGCACCAACACTTCGTGCCAACTCCGCGGCGGATTTGAGATCCTGGCGCACGTTGAAAAACGCCTCGGCATTGGCAACCGCCAAACCACGCCAAACGGTATTTTTTCGCTCGAAGAAGTGGAATGCATGGGTGCGTGTTCGGGCGCGCCCGCAATGCAGGTGAATTACGACTTCTACGAGAATCTGACGCCTGAAAAAGTGGACGCAGTCCTCGATCAATTCGCCGCCGGCAAAAGACCCGCTCCCGTGCCGGTCATTTCTGGCTCGCTGCACGAACCGGCGCCCGGCGAAAATCGCGTGATCAGCCAGCGATTTGGCGTCCGCGATTCGCGCACGCTGAAGGTCTATCGCGATCTCCAGGGCTATCAGGCGCTCGAAAAAGCCCTTAAGGAAATGACCGCGGACCAGATCATCGACGAAGTGAAAAAATCGAGTCTGAGGGGACGCGGCGGCGCGGGCTTCCCCACCGGAATGAAGTGGTCGTTCGTTCCCAAGAATTCTCCGAAACCGAAATATGTCGTTGCGAACGCCGACGAAAGCGAGCCCGGTACAAGCAAAGATCGTCCGCTGATGGAAATGGACCCGCACGCGTTGATCGAAGGCGCGGTTATCGCCGGGAAAGCGATCGGCTCGCATCAGGGATACATCTACGTCCGCGGCGAGTATCGCTACATTTTGGACATTCTCGATGTTGCGATTGAAGAAGCCTACAAAGCCGGCTATCTCGGCAAGAATATTCTCGGCACAGGATTCGATTTCGAGCTTTGCACGCACACGGGCGCGGGCGCGTACGAATGCGGCGAAGAAACAGCGCTTCTCGATTCGCTCGAAGGCAAGCGCGGCTATCCGCGCATCAAGCCTCCCTTCCCCGCCGTCGCGGGACTGTATCAATGCCCCACCGTCGTCAATAACGTTGAAACACTCAGCACCGTGCCGCTCATCATCCGCAAGGGCGGCGACTGGTATGCGAGCCTTGGCGTGCCCAAGAATGGCGGCACGCGGCTCTATTCGATTTCCGGCCACGTCAATCGTCCTGGGATTTACGAGCTGCCCCTCGGCTTCAATCTAAACCGCATCATCAACGAAGTCGCGGGTGGCGTCGCGAACGGCAAGAAATTGAAAGCCGTGCTCCCTGGAGGCACTTCCTGTCCGCTGCTCAGCGCCGACGAATGCGACGTGGCAATGGACTATGATTCCGTCGCGAAAATTGGCTCGATGCTCGGCTCTGGCGGCCTGGTGGTGATGGACGAAGACACCTGCATGGTCGACGTCGCGCGCCGCATCGCGCATTTCTACGCGCACGAATCCTGCGGCTGGTGCATTCCCTGCCGCGAAGGCACCGCGTGGCTGCGCAAACTGCTCGACCGCTTCCATGAAGGCGGCGGGCGGCAGGAAGATATTCCGCTGATCGACGAAGTGTCGCAGGACATACTCGGTAATACTCTGTGCGCCCTGGGCGACGCGGCGGCGCTGCCAACGATGAGTATTGTGCGCAAATGGCGCAACGAATTCGAAGATCATTTGCGCGGAAAATGTCTGCACAAGCCGGCCGATGTGCTGGCAACAGTGCGCTAGGTTTTTTCGGCTTTGCTGTGACAGTAGCTTTTGTCGTCACTCGACGAGCTTGCCCGCCGCCGGCGGGGAGTCTGCTTTTCGGGTTGGCATAGAAGGAGAGCTTGGTAACAAGCTCTCGGAGGAACATCGCAAAGGGAAACATGGCGGAAACGGAAACAAAACTGATCAGTTTCACGCTCAACGGCCAGAAGCTGGAGGTACCCGCGGGCACGCTCGTCATTGAAGCGGCCAAACGGGCAGGCATCGAGATCCCTTCTTTCTGCTATTACCCGGGGCTCGCGCTTCAGGCCGCATGCCGCATGTGCCTGGTCGAAGTCGAGAAGCAGCGCAAATTGGCAACCGCCTGCACGCTCGTCGCGGAACAGGACATGGTCGTTCACGCCGACACGCCCGCAGTCCACAAGGCCCGCAAGGACATGCTCGAATTCGTCCTGACCAATCATCCCCTTGACTGTCCCGTTTGCGACAAGGGCGGCGAGTGCGAATTGCAGGACATGACGTTCACTTACGGCATCGACCACAGCCGCTACATCGAAGAGAAGCTGCACTATCCCGAGGAAAAGTGGTCGCCAATCGTTTTTTACGACGCTCCGCGCTGCATCCTCTGTTTCCGCTGCGTCCGCGTTTGCGACGAAGGCATGGACGTGAAGGCCCTCGGCGTCGGCGCGCGCGCCGTTCAGTCTGTGATCATCCCCAACGATTCCGGCCAGCTCGCTTGTGAAGAATGCGGCATGTGCATTGACATTTGTCCCGTCGGCGCGCTCACCAGCGGAACGTATCGCTATCAGACGCGTCCGTGGGAGATGAAATACTTCGGCACGGGGTGCGCGCACTGTTCGAACGGCTGCAAGACGACGCTCTCGATTCGCAACAACGAAATCCTGCGCGCCAATAATCGCGACCATTCCGGAATCAACGACGAATTCTTGTGCGCCAAGGGTCGTTTCGGTTACGACTTCACCACCAACGCCGAGCGCATTCGCCAGCCGCTTGTGCGCAAGAACGGCAAGCTCGAGCCAGCAAGCTGGGAAGACGCCGTCGAGGAAATCGTCCGGCGGCTGAAGCAGGGGCATGACGCGCACGGTGCCGCAGCCATCGGCGTGATTGGCTCAAACCACACGACCAACGAAGAAAATTATCTTCTGAACCGTTTTGCACGCGCGTCGCTCGGCACAAACAACATTGACCATCATCGCACCGCGGATTACGCGGGCCTGGCAACCGCCCTCGGCTCCAAAGCGAAAGATTCCATGGCGACGATGGCGCAAATCGATGGCGCAAGCGCCATCGTCCTGATTGCTAATGACGCGACGCAGCAGAATCCGCTCGTCGCCTGGCAGATTCGCTCCGCCGTTCGGCATCATGCCGCGCATTTGTACATCATTCACGCCGGCCCGCTAAAGCTTCATCGCCAGGCCGCGCAATGTATCGATGTCCCGAAAGGAGCCGAAGCGCGCGCGATAAATTTGCTCGCCACAGGCAGCGGTGATCTCGACGGCAAAATCACCGGCGAACTCGGCCGGATGAAAGACGCGCTCGCCAAGGAAAAGGACGTCGTCATTTTGTTTGGCGCAAATGTCCGCGGCGCCGCCGTCCGCAATCTGGTGAAATTCGGGAGCAGCCTTTCCGGCCAGACACGGTACATGGCGCTTGGCGATTACTCGAATTCCCGAGGCGCTGCCGACATGGGCCTATTTCCGGATCGCCTGCCCGGCTACGCGCCGCTCTCGGACGCAAACGAGCGCGGCCGCTGGAGCAGGCTGTGGGGCAAGGAAATTCCGTCCAAGCCGGGAATGAACGCGCGCCAAATGATGCAGGCGGCGCTTGAAGGAAAGCTCAAAGCGCTGTACGTCGTGGGCGCCAATCCGCTGAAAACCTTTGGCGTGAAAGCCCCGGACAAAATCGCTGGACTCGACCTGCTCGTCGTCCAGGATATGTTCATGACGGAAACGGCGCAGCGCGCTGACGTGATCTTGCCCGCCGCGTCCACTTACGAAAAAGACGGCACGCTCACGAACACGGCTGGCGAAGTCCAAATGGTGCGCCGCGCGGTGGACGCGCAAGGCCCGCGCAGCGATTTCGATCTGCTTCGCATTTTGATTCACCAGTTGGCGCAACTCGGCTTGGGCGCGGCGATGAAACACCGCACGCCCGAAGCCGTCCTCGAAGAAATTCGTCAGAATGTGCGCGGCTACGATGTTTCGGTCGCCGCCTTGTTGACGGGAGGCACGGAGCAAGTCACCTCCGCGCCGGCCGCGGCGGACGGCTCTTACGATGTGGCGGCGGATTTGGTCTTCTCTTCGCAGGACGATTTATTTACAAGTGGAACCCTGGGGCGTTACTGTTCAAAGCTCAATTCAACCAAAGAGTCCAAGGAAAGACCGTGGAGTTCGTTACCCACCACCCAGTCCTGGTGGTCTCGTTAATTAAAATCGCCATCGCGCTTTTTGTCGTGATGACGGCGCTCGCTTACCTCACATGGTTCGAGCGCAAGGTCGTCGCTCGCATTCAGTCGCGCTGGGGCCCCTACTGGGTCGGTCCGCACGGCCTTTTGCAGCCGCTCGCCGACGGCATCAAGTTCCTTTTCAAGGAAGACATCGTCCCACCCGCCGCGGACAAGCTTTCCTACGTCCTCGCGCCGTTTCTCGCGCTGGCCCTCGCGCTGACCACTCTAGCGCTGATTCCCATCGGCCCGGCCACGATCTCCATTCTTGGCCAGCCGACTCAGCTCGTCATTTCGCACAGCAACGTCGCGCTGATTTTGCTTTTCGCCATCAGTTCCATCGGTATTTACGCCGTCGTGCTCGCCGGGTGGTCGTCGAACAGCAAATATCCGCTGATGGGCGGCCTGCGCAGCTCCGCGCAAATGATCAGTTACGAAGTCTCGCTCACGCTCTCCGTCGTCGGCGTCCTGCTCATCGCCGGCTCGTTCGATTTCTACGACATCGTCGGCGGCCAGTCTGGACACTGGTATCACTCGATTCCGAAGTGGCACATTTTTCCGCAGATCCTCGGATTTATTTGCTATCTCACCGCGGCCATCGCGGAGACCAACCGTGTCCCATTCGATTTGCCCGAAGCGGAGACGGAACTCGTCGCCGGCTTCCACACCGAGTATTCGAGCTTCAAATTTGCCATGTTTTTCATGGCCGAATACGCCAACATGATCACCGTGTCCTGCTTGGCGACGCTGCTCTTCCTCGGCGGCTGGCTCTCTCCCTTCCCGGAGACGGGCGCGTGGCGCTGGCAACTTTACCTTCCCGCAGCGGGGCTGATCATTGCCGGAATCGGCCTCATTGTCGGCGGACTGCGCGGCGTACAACTGAGCGCGAAGCTCGTCTTCCCTGTCCTGGGAATCGTCTGCCTCGGCGTGGGCTATCTCTGCACGCTGCCCGGAGTGATGCCCGTGATTCAGGGCCCGTTCTGGTTCACAGCTAAAGTTTTCTTCCTCTTATTCTTTTACGTTTGGGCGCGCGGCACGTTGCCCCGCTTCCGTTATGACCAGCTCATGTCCTTCGGCTGGAAGTTTCTTCTGCCGTTGTCGCTGATTAATCTGGTGGTCACCAGCCTCGTTGTCGTGCTGAGGTTGCGCTGATGAGTATTGCCATGCTCGTCTTTATCGCCTGCGGAGTCATGGCCGTTGTCGGCGCCATTGCGCTGATTCTGGCGCGTGAGCCGGTGCACAGCGCTTTGGCCCTCGTTTTGGTGATGATTTCGCTCGCGATTCTTTATTTGTTGCTCGGCGCCGCCTTCATCGCCGCAATTCAGATTCTCGTTTACGCCGGCGCCATCATGGTGCTCTTCGTCTTCGTCATCATGCTGCTCAACGCCGGGGAAGAAGTGCGCACCAACGTCAGCCGCCTGGCGAAGTGGGTTGGCCTGCCCCTCGGCGTATTTTTCCTCGCTGAGATGACCTATTCGCTTTTCCGCGAATATGGCAACCGAGTGGCGGCAACAACCGGCGCTGCCGCGCCCGTGCCCGCCTCCACGCAAGATCTGTCCATAAAATTATTCACTGAGTTCGTGCTGCCCTTTGAGCTGACTTCGATCCTGATTCTGATCGCCGTTCTGGGCGCGCTCGTGCTCGCGAAGAGGGAGTCTTAGCGATGGTTCCCATTTCCTATTATCTGATATTGAGCGCCGTGCTTTTCGGCCTGGGCGTCGTCGGATTTGTCTTCAAGCGCAACATCATCACGATTTTTATGGCCATCGAGCTGATGCTCAACGCAGTCAATCTCGCGTTCGTGGCCTTCAGCCGTGAATTCAATCAGCTTGACGGCTTGATTTTCGTTTTCTTTGTGATTGTAGTCGCCGCCGCCGAAGCGGCCGTCGGCTTGGCCATTGTCATGGTGATTGCGCGCAACCGGAAATCGCTGAACGTCGAAGACGTGAATTTGATGAAGTTTTAAACGAACGCTCCAAGCGAAAGCTTAAACAAAGCGAATGTTCATACTCAATCATCTCTGGATCATCCTGGCCCTGCCGCTCGCAGGCTCGATGCTGACGCTCCTCGCCGGGCGTCACTGGCCGCAGAAATACGTCAACATTTCGAGCGTCGGCTTCGTCGTACTCGCCTTCCTTTCCTATTGCGAACTGGCACGCGAATTTTTCACGCTCAGCGCCGCGCAGGTTCCGTGGATCGGCAATTACTTCACCTGGATGGTCGCCGGAAATTTCCGGGTTGATTTCGCGCTCCAGGTCGACCAACTCACCATCGTCATGATCGGCGTCGTCACCCTCGTCGGCATGCTCATCCACATTTATTCCGTCGGCTACATGGCGCACGAAGAAGGCTATTACCGCTTCTTCGCCGAAATGAACCTCTTCATGTTCTTCATGCTCACGCTGGTGATGGCCGCGAACCTCGTCCTTCTGTTCGTCGGCTGGGAAGGCGTGGGCCTGTGCAGCTACCTGCTCATCAGTTTCTTCTTCCAGAAAAAATCGGCCGCCGACGCGGGCAAGAAAGCATTCATCACCACGCGTATCGGCGACTTCGGCTTTACCATCGGAATTTTGATGGCCTTCTGGGCGTTCGGCTCGATTGATTACAAGACGATGTTCGCGGCCGCCGCCAACATGCCCGTCGAAGGCATGCACCAATGGGGCGTGCTCACTTCGATTTGCTTGCTTCTTCTCGCGGGAGCCGTCGGAAAGTCCGCACAGCTTCCGCTCTACGTCTGGCTCCCGGACGCCATGGAGGGCCCCACGCCCGTCAGCGCGTTGATCCACGCGGCAACCATGGTCACCGCCGGCGTTTACATGGTTGCGCGCATGAATGTCTTTTTCAGCCATGCGCCGGCCGCCATGCTCGCCGTCGCCATCGTTGGCGGGGTCACCGCGCTTTATGCCGCCACCATAGGCCTGACGCAAAACGACATCAAAAAAGTTCTCGCGTACTCGACCATCTCGCAGCTCGGCTATATGTTCCTGGCCTGCGGAGTCGGCGCCTACGCCGCCGGAATTTTCCACCTGATGACCCACGCCTTCTTCAAGGGTTTGCTTTTCCTCGCGGCAGGCAGCGTGATTCATGCCCTGGGCGGCCAACAGGACATGCAGCACATGGGCGGCCTGCGCAAAAAAATCCCCTGGACTTTCGCGACGATGCTCGCCGCCACGCTCGCCATCTCCGGAGCGCCGCTTTTCGCCGGTTTTTTTAGCAAGGACGAGATTCTCTTCAACGCGTACGCTGGCCCGAATGCGAACTTCGTTCTTTACCTCGTTGGCATCTCCGCTGCGCTGCTGACCGCTTGTTACATGTTCCGTCTGATTTTTCTCACGTTTTACGGCAAGCCGCGTTACGACGGGCATCACGTCCATGTGCATGAATCGCCGCGAGTAATGCTCGTGCCCCTCGTGATTCTCGGGATTCTCTCCGTCATTGGCGGCTGGTTCGCTTTGCCGACGTATTGGGGCGGCAAGGATTATTTCAAAGGCTTCCTCGACCCTGTTTTCAGCGGGTCGACCGAGCTCGCGGCCAAGATACATCCGTCCTGGACTGAGCCACCGCATTCGCTCGAACTCACCATGACTGCGATTGCCGTTGGCGTCGCTTTCGTCGGCTTCCTGATCGCCTGGTATTTATATATCAGCAAGCCCGCGCTCCCCGGCAAGCTTGCGAAAACTTTCCATCCCGTTTACAAGCTGCTCCTGAACAAATACTACGTGGATGAACTCTACGGCGCGATCATCATCGGCCCGCTCATCTGGATTTCGCGCAATGTTCTTTGGAAGATAATCGACGTCGGTTTGATCGATGGCACGGTGAACGGCCTCGCTTTTCTCTCGCGAGAAAGCGGCAGCGGCTTGCGTCGCATACAAAGCGGCAATACGCGCAGCTATGCGGCCTGGGTGGTTCTCGGAGCCGTCGCGGTCACTGTATTTTTCGTCTGGATGGTGCGCTAAGTGGGCGAGCACAATTATCTGTTGACGGTTCTCACGTTCTTCCCGCTCATGGGGGCATTCACCCTGCTTCTGCTGAGCGGCGACGATCATGTTTGGATACGCCGCTTCACTCTCTTCGCCTCCGTCATCGAATTCATCATGTCGCTGTTCCTGTTGCGCGGCTTCAATCTTGCCGACAGCGGCTACCAGTTTGAGGAATTTTACGCCTGGATTCCCAGCCTCCACATTCACTACCACATGGGTATCGACGGCATCAGCCTGTTCTTGATTATCCTCACGACATTCCTTACGCCGCTCGCGGCCCTATGCTCGTGGAACAGCATTCATGAGCACGTCAAAGAGTTTTTCGCCATGCTGCTGGTGCTCGAAATGGGCATGGTCGGCGTCTTCTGCGCGCTCGATCTGTTCCTCTTTTTCGTCTTCTGGGAAGTGATGCTCATTCCGATGTACTTCCTCATCGGCATCTGGGGTCATGGCCGCAAAGTTTACGCGGCGCTGAAATTCATTTTGTACACCATGCTCGGCTCCATTCTGATGCTCGTCGGCATTCTGTGGCTTTATCATCTCAGCGGGGCCGCCGGGAATCCGACTTTCGATTTGCCCGCCATCGTCGGCATGCTCCGCAGCGGACAGATTTCTCTGCCCTGGCATTCCGAGCTACTTCTCTTCCTCGCGTTCATTCTGGCGTTTGCCATCAAAGTGCCCGTCTTCCCGCTGCACACGTGGCTGCCGGACGCGCACACGGAAGCGCCCACCGCCGGTTCCGTCATCCTCGCCGGCGTGCTGCTGAAAATGGGCACTTACGGCATGTTGCGCTTCTGCCTCCCGCTCTTCCCGGAGGCGTCGCATCGCGCCGCGCCCGTCATTGCCGTTCTTGCTATCATTGGAATCATCTACGCCGCGCTCGTCGCGATGATTCAGCACGATTTGAAACGCCTTGTCGCATATACATCCGTCAGCCACTTGGGCTTCGTTGTTCTGGGTATTTTCGTCTTCAATCCCACCGCCATGGAAGGCGCCATCTACCAAATGTTGAATCACGGCGTCTCCACCGGCATGTTGTTCCTCGTCTGCGGAATGATTTACGACCGCCGCCACACTTACGAATTCAGCGAGTTGGGCGGCCTCGCGAAACCGATGCCGGTACTCTGCGGATTTTTCTTGTTTGCGTGTCTCTCATCGCTCGCGCTTCCGATGCTCAATGGCTTCATCGGCGAATTCATGGTTCTTATCGGCACTTTTGAACATCATCCGGCTTGGGCCGCCTGGGCCGCGACGGGCGCGGTTCTCTCGGCTGTTTATTTGCTCTGGGCCTATCAGAAAGTCGCCATGGAAAAAGTTACGGTCACGAAAAATGAAAATTTGCCCGATGCCTCCCCGCGCGAGCGCCTGATCTTGATCACGGCCTCCGTCGTCATCGTCTTCATGGGTGTCGCGTCGCCGCTCTTCACCCATCGCATGGACGCCACCACCAACGCCCTGCTCCAGCAGGTCGGTGACCGCACGGGCTACGCCGCGCGGCGCGTGGCGCCACAAACTGCGCGGCCAATGCAGCACGAACTCGCGCTGCGCAGCGTCACTCTCGAAAGGCGGGCTCAGCCGTAATGTTTCCTCCGCTCCAGGATCTCTACCGGATCGCGCCTGAACTCGTTCTCTGCGCCTTCGGCATGCTCGTCATGCTCATCGACCCGTTCGTGCCCGCCGGGCGCAAACGCTCGATGGGCTGGCTCGCCTTCGTGGGCACGCTCGTCGCGCTCGCCTCGCTGCGCTGGGCCGCCCTGAATCAAGGTGCCGCCTATTCCGGCCTGTTCCGCGTGGACATGTTCAGCCTTTTCGTCCACGCCATCGTTATTGGAGTCGCCGCCCTTGCCATCCTCGGCTCGTTCGACTATCTCGACCGTGAAGACATCCAGCGCGGCGAATATTACGCGTTGATTCTCTTCGCCACCGCGGGCATGGGGATTCTCGCCGGAGCCACCGAGCTGCTCACCGCGTTTGTGGGCCTCGAGATGAGTTCGATCTCCACCTACATTCTCGTTGGTTTTCGCCGCACGGTGCTCAAATCGAACGAATCGTCGCTCAAATATTTTCTTCTCGGGTCCTTCGCCACCGCATTCTTCCTGTACGGCATCGCGCTCACCTATGGCGCCACGCGCAGCACGCGATTCGACGTAATCAACCAGGCCATCGCCGCGCACGGTGCGGGGCCGCTGCTGATTCTCGGACTCGGTCTGATTTTCGTCGGCCTCGGCTTCAAAGTGGTCGCCGCGCCGTTCCAGATTTACACGCCGGACGTCTACGAAGGCGCGCCCACACCCGTCACCGCGATTCTCGCCTGCGGCCCAAAAGCTGCCGCGTTCGCCGTAATGCTTCGCATTTTCTATTCGGCGTTTGGCAACGCCTCGCACGTCTGGTTCTGGGCCATTTGGGTCTCCGCGGTCCTCACGATGTGCATCGGCAATTTCGCGGCGCTCGTGCAGACCAACGTGAAACGCCTCCTCGCCTATTCTTCCATCGCGCACGCGGGCTATATTCTGGTCGCCTTCGTGTCCGCCAGCGAAATCGGCGTCGCCGCCGTGCTTTTCTATCTCGCCGCCTACGCGGCCATGACTCTGGGCGCATTCCTCATCGTCGCGCATGTTGGCGGCACGAACGAGGAGCGCCTTAATATTGAAGACTACGCAGGTCTTGGCGCCAAACATCCTTGGATCGCGGCCTGTTTCGCGCTTTTCCTCTTCTCTCTGCTGGGTCTGCCTGCCACGGGAGGCTTCCTCGGCAAGCTTTACGCGTTCCAGGCAGCGCTCGATCAGCGCATCGTCTGGCTTGTCGTCATCGCCGCTGTCAACAGCGTCATCGGTGCTTACTACTACTTGCGAGTCGTCGTGGCCATGTACTTCCACGAGCCGAATAAAGAATGGGCGCCCACGCCCATGCACGCCCCGATGTTCATCGTCCTGCTCGTCACCGCCGCCGCCACCATTTACTTCGGCGTCCTGCCCAACCGCATCATGGAACTCGCCCTCGCCTCCGCCCGCTCACTGCGCTAAACGCGCCGCCGCATCGCAATCGGTTGCTCCCCAATTAACAGACTCAGCAAATTAATAAACGCGCAAAAGCTCCACAAAAAAGCAAAAGGCCCGAAGGCTCGCATCTCGCAAGCCTCCGGGCCGAAAACAATTTCCGATGTTATTGCTGACTTACTTCAGGAACACCACAACCAGCGCATACAGCGTGAGTGACTCAATCAGCGCAACGCCGATAATGAACGCCGTTCGAATCGGTCCACTGGCTCCCGGATTCCGCGCTGTTCCTTCGCAAGCCGCCGCCGTTGCCTTGCCCTGGCCAATACCGCATCCTGCCGCGGCGATTCCCAGTCCAATAGCTGCGGCTACGTCAATCCAATCGTAGCTTCCCGTCGGTGCAGCGCCGGTAGTCTGCGCTAACGTCGCGGGCGCCACTGCCAACGCGGCAACAAAGATCGTCGCCAGCGCCAGTAAAAACCACAGTGCTTTCTTTGTCATTTGTTCTCCTCTTTATGAATTAGCCGTCAGGAGGTGGTTTCCGGACACCGAGCAGCCGGACTCACACTGCCAGCGCATAATTCCGAATAAACTATTCTCTGTGATTTCTTACGCTTCCCTATAAATGTTTAGTGCTCTTCAGCAAGCGCCAAGCCCAAATAAACCGTTGCCAAAATTGTGAAGATAAACGCCTGCAAAACCGCTTCGAATACGTGGAAAATAATCAACGCGAATGGAATTCCAATGGGAACGATTCCGGAAGCATATCCCGCTGGACTCAGATGAATCAAGGCCTCGAACAGCCCAACTGTGAGCCCCAAAAACGCGACGTAGATCAATTCGCCCACCATCATATTGGCCCACAGCCGGACGGTAAGTGAAAGCAGCCTCGCAAAATGGCTTATGGTTTCGACGATAACCATCAGCGGTGAGATGAGCTTCACCGGACCCATGAGCATTTTGCCGTAAGTGATCGGGCCGTGATGCGCGATCCCGAAGTAATTGTAGTAAAGGAAAACAACCACGGCGCAACCCAGCGGCACGGTCACTTCAGCCGTCGGCGACATAAAACCCGGCACCAACGCGGCCAGGTTGCAAATCAGAATGAACATGCCTATGGAACCCAGCAAAGCCACGTGCCGCTCGGCTCCGTGACCCACGATATCGTCAATCAAATCTTTCACACCCAAAGCCATCGGATTCGACAGAAAAAATTCCATGCACTGCTGCGTCGCCCCCGGACGCTCCACCGACATCCGCGAACGCAGCCACAAAAAGAAAATAATGCTGAACAGAAAAACGACCAGCTCCATCGCAAAAAAATTCGGAATAGGATACTGCGGATTCGCCGGCTGCAAGTGCAACAGGCCAAAAAGCGCCAGCACCGGCTTGGCAAACAGCCAGTTGACTGCTTTTGTCACACCCAGCACTTTCTCTTCGCCCATGAATCTCCTGAATCACTAACTACGGGGTTTGTACTGCATCGCTCGGAATTTACAGCGCCTTCCAGCGGTGTTCGCCGCGCATCAGTTCGTAAAACAATTCCAGAACGACGGCCGGAACCACCGCCACGACACCGCACAGAAACGCAATTGCGGGCAACCGCAACCAAGCGAGAATAACATACGCGACTATCAGCAGCAACACGAGCCGCCCGAGGAATTTCGCGTGTGTGCTGCGCGGCACGTGCACCGTTTCCGCACCCGCCTGCGCCATTCCCAAACGAATCAATCCGTCAGCGCCCTGCCGCAGCCATCGAAAGTTGAGCCAGCACAGCGCCGTCCCAATCGCGACAGCTTCCGCTGCTCGAATTCCCCAGCCAATTCCTGCGCCCGCCGCTATCGCGATGCCCAGGCCCAAAATAAAGCCTTCGATCCGGCGCTCGATGGCTTTCGATTCCGCGTCAGTCGCCATTTTTCTTGTCCGACGCGCTCGCCATTTTCAAGACCTCGCGTAGCCCGATGCCAAAGCCGAGAAATCCAAGGACGAGAGTAAAAACGAATTTCGTGTGCAGCCCATGATCCAGCAAATAGCCAATCCCCCCGCCCACAAATACCGGCACCACCAGCGAAAACGGTATTTGCATGGCGATGGCAACCTGCTTCGCCATGTTCCCCGCACTCCTGCGGTTCGGGTCAGGCTCCATCGATAAGCCTCTGGCAATCAATCATGCCGCGCGCCGTGCAGCACGGAAACCGCGTGCGGCAGCAATTCCGCAATCGCGTCAAGCGACTCGACGGCCCCGCGCGGGCTCCCCGGCAAATTCACAATCAACGTTGTCCCGCAAATCGCCACATTCGAGCGCGAAAGCGCCGCATTCGGATTTTTCGCCGCGCCAATTTGCCGCATCCGCTCCGCAATCCCCGGCACCAATCGGTTTGCCACCGACGCCGTCGCCTCCGGCGTCACGTCTCGCGGTCCCAGCCCCGTGCCGCCCGTCGTCAAAATCACGTCGCTCTTCCCCGCGTGCGCCAGCGCCAAAAGCTGCGTGCGAATGAGCGACTCTTCATCGGACACGATGGACGAGGAAATGATCTCCCACCCAAGTTCGCCGCACCGCCGCGCAAGGGCTTTGCCAGAGCCATCCTCGCGATGTCCCGCCGAAACCGAATCGCTGATTGTGATTGTGGAAACGCGCATCGCTCGAATTGGTCAGATTAAATGTAGACGTACGCGCTCGGAGTTGGCGTCCCGCTAATTTCCTGCCGTATCCGGCTGGCCTTCGGGAACCGCTTGCTGGCTTTCGTCGATCAGCCGCAGCGCCTCCATCAGGAGTCCCGTGGTAGAGCGCTCAATCGTTGTACGCGCGGGCGCCGAATTGAAATCAATCTCGAATTCGCCCGCGGCCCAGCGCACCGCCTCGTAAACGGCCGATTCGCCCTCGACCTTCCCCAGCTTCGCGTCCTGGCATTGCCCGCTTGCAAAATAAATCAAGCAAGTATTTCCGCCGTTGCGCACAGTCAGCTTGCACGTTTTCTGCCCCATCTCGATCGACTGCATCAGGTCCAGCATGCTCATTTCTTCCAGGCGTCCCTGAATCACACCCGGCCGCACGGAAGTCTTCTGCAATTTCTCGAGCTGCAAGCGGTCAATCACCTTTTTCGCGCGCCGCACTAATTCGTGTACAAAAAACGGCTTGGTGATGAACTCTTCCACGCCCTCGACCATCGGACGCAGTTTTTCTTCTATGTCGCTGCGATTCGCCAAAAAAATAAACGGGATGGGACGGGACGCGAATCGCTCCCGCAATTTTTCAAAAAGCTGTCGTCCATCCAGGCCCGGCATGCGGTAATCGCACAGCACCAGGTCCGTCGGCTCGTCCACGATTTTCAGGAGCGCATCCGCGCCATCGCGAGCGGTGCGCACTTCGCAGTGCGGCTCAAGACCCTTGACGATCAGGCCCAGCACCAGTTTGTTGTCGTCAACCACCAAAACTTTTACGTCTTTCATCGCCGCGCGCGTCCCGAGCGCTTCCGCATGTAATGCCCGCTCCGTCCTCCCGCCTTTTCGACCAGATAAATTCCTGAAATTTCCATGCCTCGATCCAGCGCCTTGCACATATCGTAAAGCGTCAACGCCGCCACCGCCGTCGCCGTCAGCGCCTCCATTTCCACGCCCGTCGGCCCCGTCGTCGTCACGCGCGACACAATCTCAACTCCATTCTGACATAGCTCGGTCGCAACATCTATGTGCGTCAAAAGCAGCGGATGACAAAGAGGAATCAGCTCCGCCGTGCGTTTCGCCGCTGCGATTCCCGCAATGCGCGCAATCTCAAATGGATTCCCTTTCGGAGTTTTCATCCGCCGCACTTTCGCCAGCGCCGCCTTGCCGATTTTCACAAATCCGCGCGCCACGGCCGTCCGCTCGGTCGCGGACTTTGCCGTCACGTCCACCATGCGAACGCGCCCCTCGGAATCGTAGTGTGAAAGCGCCTGTTTCATCGCATCTCTACAATAGCCCTCGCCGAGGCAGCACGTCCACCCATTCGCCCGCCGCGAGTTTCAATTTCGATTGATGCACCACGAGAAAGCAATTCCCGCGCGCCAAAGTTGCGATATCTCCCGAGCCTTGCCACGGCAACTCGCTTACGGTCGCTTCTCCATTCGTCCAATCCAGCGCCGCCGGCAGAAAATGCGTTAGCGCAGCTTTCTGGTCGACGCTTTTCGATAATCGTGCCTTCAGCAAAGGCAAGGGACGTGCCTCGCCCCCGCCGAGAATATCGACCGCCGGCACCACGAGCAGCTCAAACGTCATCATCGTCGACACCGGATTCCCCGGCAATCCAAACACCGGCTTGTCGCGACAAATTCCAAACACCGCCGGCCGTCCCGGACGTATCGCTAGAGCATCGAAAAAGAATTCCGCGCCAAGCCCGCGCAAAACTTCCTCAACCAAATCGTACTTTCCCATCGAGACGCCGCCGCTCAGCACCAGCGCATCTTCCTGCAGCCCACGCTCGATCATGTTTCGAAGTTCGGCGCTGCGATCCGGCGCATTTCCAAGGGGCACCGCTTCAGCGCCCGCAAGCTCTGCCTGCGCCGCCAGCGACGCTCCATTGCTGTTGCGAATCTCAAACGGCCCGGGATGTGCATTCACCGCCACCACTTCATCGCCGGTGGAGAGAATCGCGACGCGCGGTTTGCGATAGACCTCCAATTCCGTCCTGCCCACTTGCGCCGCAACCGCAATTTCCGCGTAACCAATTCGCGTTGTCGCGCTCAGCAACACATCTCCCGCGCGAGATTCCGACCCGAGTGGCACAATATTCATTCCTGTTTCCGCTACGCGCTCAATCATCACCTCATTTTCTCGTGCGCCCGTCCGCGTCTGCTCGATCATTACTACGGCATCCGCGCCCCGCGGCACCGCCGCGCCGGTCATAATCTGTACGCATTCGCCCGCGCTCACGGTCTTCGCGAAATCGCCTCCCGCGCGAATCTCGCCAATCACTCGCAACTTCGCGCCTGTTTCGTGGCAATCCGCCGCGCGCACGGCGAATCCATCGCGTGTTGCCCGGTCAAATGGCGGATAATCCCGGTCGGCGACGATTTCTTCCGCAAGAATCCGCCCCAGCGAATTTTCAAGGTTTACTTTCTCGCGCGCAGGAATTCGACGCAGGCCCGCTGTAACTTCGATAACCTTCAGCCTGGCGTCCTCATAGGACAACATTCGGGGCTCACAACCACGAAGCGAGCTTGGTTCCGGGAGGAATAATCGTCGAGTCGCGCTCGGGGCCGGTTGAAATCAAACCAATTTCGGCGCCAAGCGAATCGGAAATAAATTTCATATAGTCGCGCGCCGCTTCAGGCAAATCGCGCGATTCGCGGACATGCTCCGTGGGCTTCTGCCAGCCCGGCAACGTCTTGTATTCTGGCGTTACTTCCGCAAGCACTTCCACTTCCGCGGGCATCTCGTCAAGCTTCGACCCTTTGTACCGATAGCCAACGCACACCTGAATTTCCGCCTGCGTATCAAACACGTCGAGCTTCGTCACCACCAGCGAATCGATTCCGTTGACTTGCACCGCGTAGCGCAGCATCACCAAGTCGAGCCAGCCACACCGTCGCGGCCGCCCCGTCACGGCGCCATATTCGTTTCCGCGATCGCGTACGGCTTTCGCATCCAGATCGGGCATCTCCGTCGGGAACGGACCGCCGCCCACGCGCGTCGTGTACGCTTTCGTCACGCCAATCACGCCGGTGACTCGCGTTGGCGCCACGCCCAATCCCGTGCACGCGCCGCCCGAAATTGCGCTCGACGACGTCACGTAAGGATACGTTCCGTGGTCGATGTCGAGCATCGTTCCCTGCGCGCCCTCGAATAAAAGTGACTTGCCGTCGTCGAGCGCGTGATTCACCAGCGACGAAGTATCCGCCACGAATGCGCGTATTTTTTCCGCGAGCTCGCCATACATCTCGAAAATTCCGGCCGTATCCAATGGCTGCCCATACGCGGCGCGGCTAAACGCGTCCTTCACTTCGATGTCTCGCTCGAGCTTCCTCTGAAATCTTTCGCCATCCATCAAATCGCAGACACGCAGCCCGCGCCGCGCCATTTTATCTTCGTACGCTGGCCCGATTCCGCGTGACGTTGTTCCAATCTTGTGCGGCCCCAGCGATGCTTCCGCCGATTTTTCGAGTTCGCGATGGAAAGGGAAAATCAGGTGTGCTCGATTGCTCAAAAACAGACGCCCTTGAACGTTCACGCCGCCCTTGCTCAGGCTGTCAAGTTCCGCCACCAGCGCCGCTGGATCCACCACCACTCCCGATCCAATAATCGCCTTCTTCCCCGGCCGCAAAATCCCGCACGGAATCAGCTGCAGCACATGGCGATTGTCGCCAATGATGACTGTGTGCCCGGCGTTGTGCCCGCCTCCATACCGCGCGCTGTAGTCGAACGATCCGGCCAGGAAATCAACCACCTTCCCTTTGCCTTCATCGCCCCACTGCGCGCCCACTACTGCAATCGCTTTCATCCGTTCGTCTCTCGCCTTTCAAATTGCCGGGCCGCACTCTGCCCTCTCCATTCCGTTTCGGAAATCATTCTGAGAGGAATTTGCAGCCGATGCAGAATCCCTAATCCTACGCTCGCCCTGCCGCGAAAACAAGCCATGCATTCATCGGTATCTCGGGATGACTTTGTAAGCGCGCTGTACTCTAAAATTATCCTATCAGCTTCGTTGCCGTGTCCTCATCCTCTCGCCTGACCACTAGTCTGACGCCCGTATGGGCTCCCACATCTGGCCGCATGCCCCCAAAATCATCGGCCATGATCATCGCGTCGACTCCATTCGCCTCCAGCATGGCCCTTCCGACTTCGGCTTCATGACGGTAGGAGTACGTGCGCACGACAACCAATTTATCCCGCACATCCCCATGCGTCATCGGTTTCTCCTGCCACGGCGCGACAAACTCGTGAAGAATTTCTATCTACCCGATTTTGTGGCACCGAAAGCATGTCGCGCTGTGATCGTTCACCATCCCCACCGCCTGCATCATCGCATAGCAAATCGTCGTGCCCACAAACTTGAATCCGCGCTTCTGCAGATCCTTGCTCAACGCATCCGATTCTCGCGTCCGCGTCGGAACTCCCCGTCCGCGTCGCGCATTCTTGAGCGGACGCCCATCAACGAATCGCCACAAATACGCGTCGAAGCTCCCGAATTCCTGCCGCACGGCCAGAAACGCTTTCGCATTCTGAATCGTCGCCGCGATTTTCAACCGGTTGCGTATAATTCCCGGATCGCCGAGCAGTTTCCGCACGCGCTTCTTGTCATAAAGCGCAATCCTCGCCGCATCGAAATTGTCGAACACTTCGCGATACCGCGCCCGTTTGCGCAGCACCGTCTCCCAACTCAGCCCCGCCTGCGCTCCCTCGAGAATCAGCATCTCGAAAAGTTTGCGATCATCGTGAACGGGCACACCCCACTCTTCATCGTGATACAGGATGGAAATTTCGCTCTTCGCCCACGCGCACCGGCGACGCAATGGCTCACCGCTCGGTGTGGCGCGAATCGCTTGTGCAGGATTCACTGTGGATTACAAATGGCGCTGAATGGCGCGCCAACAGCCCTGGCCTTACGAAATGTGCCGCGCCAGCACCTTGTCAATTTGTTCCTTGGGCATCGCGCCGACAATCTGATCGGCCACTTGCCCGCCCTTGAAAATCAGCAGCGACGGAATTCCCCGTATGTTGAATTTCCCCGGCGTGTTCATATTTTCGTCCACGTTCATCTTCACGACTTTCAGCTTCCCCGCCCGCTCCGTGGCAATTGCATCCACCGTCGGCGAAAGCGCCCTGCACGGCCCGCACCACTCCGCCCAGAAGTCCACCATCACTGGCTGAGTCTTGCTGGCGTCGATCACTTCCGCCTGAAAGTTCGCGTCGCTTACCGCTGCAACATTATTTCCAGACATTTATCCCCCGATTTTTTGCGCGGGCATTTGTTCGTATGCCTGCCCGCTTCGAATTACCCGTCACGACTCGTCGCTAAGCATTAGATGACGCGGCTACTCGTTGGACTCTACCCTGTCTCGCCTTCTCGTACAGCTTCACATACTCCCCAGCCGAAGCCTTCCACGAAAAATCCTTGGCCATGCCGTTCGTCTGAATCAGCCGCCACTGTCGCAAGTCACGGTAGCCCGCCAGAGCCTCCCGCACGCGTTTCAGCAAAGCCGCGCCCTGGTATTCGCTGAACTTGAATCCCGTTCCCTTCCCCGTTTTCGCGTCGAACGCTTCCACCGTGTCGTCCAGCCCGCCCGTCGCGCGAACCACCGGAACCGTGCCATATCGCAGGCTGTAAATCTGATTCAACCCGCATGGCTCATAGCGTGAAGGCATCAAAAACATGTCCGCGCCCGCCTCAATCTTATGCGCCACCACGTTATCGTAGGCCACTTTCACGCCCACGCGCTTCGGATACTTTTTCGCAAGTTCCTGGAACAGCTTCTCGTACTTCGCCTCTCCGTTTCCGAGTACTGCTAGCGCCAAATCCTCTTTCATCAACTCCGCCGCCGTTTCCGCGATCAAATCAAATCCTTTTTGGTCCACGAAGCGCGAAACAATCCCAATCAGCGGCCGCTCCATATTATCCGAAGGCAATTGAAACACAGCCAGCAAATCTTTCTTGCACAAACGTTTGCCGTCCATCAACTTCGACGAATACGTCGCCGCGATATTGGTGTCCGTCTCCGGACTCCACGCCGTGTAATCCACGCCGTTCAAAATCCCCACCAGCCGGTCGCCGCGCGAACGAATCACGCCTTCGAGTCCGCATCCGTATTCCGGCGTCTGAATTTCCTGCGCGTATTTCCGGCTCACCGTCGTGATGTAGTCCGCGAAAATCAGCCCGCCCTTCAGGAAGTTCACTTTGCCGTAATATTCCAGCATCTCGACGTGAAATAAATCCTCCGGCAATCCCGTCAGCGCCAGCGCAGCGCGCGGAAAAATCCCCGGATAGCCAAGATTGTGTACCGTGAACACCACCGGCACTTGGTTCATCACCGCGTCCTGCGCGTAGAGCGTCCGCAAATAAACAGGCACCAGCGCGCTCTGCCAGTCGTGGCAGTGAATCACGTCGGGCATCCACACTTGTTTCGCAAATTCAATCGCCGCGCGGCTCAGTTCGCCAAAGCGCTGCGGATTGTCCGAGTAATCGCCGATTTGGTCGCCGTAAAGTTTTTCGCGGTCGAAATACTGCGGATCATCAACGAAGCAGTAGCGCACGCCTTCAAATGTTCCCGCCTCAACAATCGCCGGAAAGCGCACCTTCTGCCCCAGCGGCACGCTCAGGCTCGAAATAATCGTCCGCGCCGCCTGGTTCCCTCGATACCGCGGCAGCAGCACCACCACCTGATGCCCCATCGCCACCAGCGAACGCGGCAGCGCCTCCACCACGTCCGCCAATCCGCCAGTCTTCGAGAACGGCAGCCCTTCCGGTGATACAAACAGAATCTTCATTTCCCCCCACACGCCTCCGCAGGCTTATTCCCGGGCCTGACTGCAATTGCCCCTGGCCCACAGGCCCCAGCAAGCCACGTCATGGAACTCAAAGGGCCAACGGCTGGTATCTCGCCTTGTGGACCAATTACAATCCCCCAAAGCACAATTCCGCGTCCGAATTGCGCCGCATACACAAAGAAGCCTCCGGGCAGTTTAGCGCCCCATTTGTACATGAAACGATCTCCATATTGGCGAACGTTGCCACGCGCTCCCACGGTCGCTTTCGGCAAAACCGAATCAAAGAACTCTGTCAACGCCTCAGTTCCCGCCCGTTGCGGCTGGTACGCCACACCGAAGAATCGGTGTTGGGTAGTCAAAATCCGATCCACTTCGCGAAGATACAACGCGTGGGTAAGTTTTCTGCTCATAACTTCCATCGCATCCCTTGCAGAAGGCGTCACTGGGATTGAAACTGCGACTGGCTTCGGTGTTACAAGTGAGCCGAATCGGTTCACCGGCAATGCCCGAGCTTCGTCTGGCAAGGCTTCTGGATAATTATTTGCAATACCGTGCCGCAGTTTTGACATTTTCTCCAAGTCTTCTGGACTTCGCATTTTCGATCCGTCAAAATCAAGCAGCATCGAGTAGAGACCAAAAATCTGGTCCTGTTTCTTGGTACCCTGATTGCACGCCTCGCACGCCGGAAATTCAAATCCTTCCGGCGCATAGCCGTCTGGAAAACAAGCTCGTGGAGGTACATGGTCAATTGTGTTGGCAGTGTTTCCACAGAAATAGCAATGCAACGTTATACTCGCATTTCCGACCGGTGGCCGCCATCGAGCTTCTATCTCGGTCCCTGAGCGCAAACTCTCTCCCCTGTTGGAAATCATAATCTCGTTCAATCTCTTGCAGAAACCATTTTACACCGATCAAACTTACCCAGACTTAAAACTGCTAAACTCCACGTCTTATGCCCCGTCAAAAGCTCGGCCAGCATTTTCTGTCGCAAACCTCATGGCGCACGCGCATCGCCGAAACGCTTCCCGCCGAACGCGACGGCGTCTGGCTCGAAATCGGCGCGGGCCACGGCGAAATGACGGAGCTTCTCGCGACGCGCGCCCGCCGCGTCATTGCCATTGAGACCGACGCCGCCCTCGCTTCCGCTCTTCGCAAACGCGCCGCGCACTCGCCCGCCAACGCAACTGGATCCGCCGCAATGCCGGACTCGCCCGAGAAAGCGGCTAACTCTGCCGCGACAGCGGGTCACAACATCGAAATCATCCACGCCGACATTCTCTCCCTCGACCTCGCCGCCCTCGTCCGCAGCCCCACCGCAAATGATCCGCCGCACCCAATCTCTTCGCAGCCTGCGGGTGAAGTCCGAACTTTAGGGGGTCGCAGCTTTAGCTGCGACATAAACCGCACGCCCCCTTCAGGGGTTTCAACCCCTGAGGCCTCCCGGCGTCAGGGCATAGCTTCGGCTCGCACCGAAAAACGAAGCGCCGCGCCGACGCACGAGGCGATCGAAGGTTCGCGTCAGGGCACGGCTTTAGCCGTGCCGAAAACCGCTCTAGAAAGAGGGGCTTTAGCCCCTGAGGCCGACGCCGCTTCAGCACATTCAGTGCGTTCTACAAGCCGTTTCCGCGTCTACGGCAACTTGCCTTACTACATCACGTCGCCGATTCTCACCCATCTGTTCCGCTTCGCCGACCACATCGATTCGATCCACATCGTCACGCAACTCGAAGTCGCCCAACGCATCGCCGCGCATCCGCGCACCCGCGACTACGGCTATTTGTCAACGCTCTGCCAATTCTACGCGCGCCCTGAACTTGTCTTCCGCATTCCCCCCGGCGCATTCCAACCTCCGCCGAAAGTCACTTCCGCACTGGTCGAAATGCATCTCCCCGGCGAATGCGCCACACTAGGCATTCGCGACGAATCTTCATTCCTGAAATTCCTTCAGCTTTGCTTCGCGCACAAACGCAAAACCCTCCGCAATAATCTGCGCGGCACGTACGCGCATGGCGCAGTCGCAAAAGCTCTCGACGTCTCCGCGCTCACGGACAACTCCCGCGCCGAAGAATTAACGTTGCATCAATTCGCCCGGATTTTCACGTCGCTGGCCACTTAACAGCGGACGTTTGTAGCTCACGCTTGCCAGCCGCGGGCAGGTCCCGGCGCATTTGGCCGCGGCTGACGTGAGCTTTATGCCTGTCGTTGGCGGGGAAGGAAATCTTACTTCTGCGCCGGGATTTGCTCGATCACCGCGCACAATCGGTCCGGATAATTGGTCATGATCCCATTTACGCCCGTGGCAATCAGCGCTCGCATTTGCTCCGGCTCGTTCACCGTCCACGTGGCGACTTGCATATCCGCGCGATGCGCTTTCTCGACCAGCGCGCGCGTCACCAAATCGGCTCTCGGCAAAATCTGGCGCGCTCCAATACTTTGCGCTTTCTCGATGGCATCCGGCATTTGCGTCTCGAACAGAAGCCCTATCATCAGCGTCGCGTCCAATCGCCGCAGATTTTCCAGCGTTCGCGCGTCAAACGAAATCACCACGCAATGCGCCGATTCCTTCGCCGCGCGCAAAGCCTCCGCCATCGCGTGGTGAATTCCCCATGTGCCTTCGTGTTTGATTTCCAGATAGAAAACCGTGTCCGATTCGCGCGCGAACGCGAAAATCTCTTCGATGGTGGGAATGCGCTCGCCCGCGAATTCCGGCGCGAACCATGAACCCGCGTCCACTTCGCGCAATTGCTCCAACGCGAAATCTCGCACCAATCCGCGGCCATTTGTGGTGCGATCCAGCGTGGAATCGTGAATCGCCACGAATCGCGCGTCGCGTGACAGCCTCAAATCCGTCTCGATGAACGTCGCCCCAAGCTCAACGGCCCGCCGAAACGACGCCAGCGTATTTTCAGGCGCGTGCCCCGACGCTCCGCGATGCCCAATCACCCATGGCCGCTTCATATCAGCGGTATCGTAGCAGAATCGGCCGCGATGCTTGGCTTCTGCGCACGGGTTTGTGCGCAACCGCCGCCAAAGCGTCATCAACGTCATCGAGATAAGGACAAACTGTATGCCCAAATGTGAAAACTTTCGAACATACGTGGCGTTGTTTTCAACAGCCCCAAAAGCTAACCAACACTAAAATAAGAACATAGGATTTCTACTGGTACTTCGCCCCCGTGGCCGTTGAATTGCCCAGTGTTTTGCGGATTCTACCTAGGCGGAATTGATGGCCCTCTTCGTGGTCTTGATTGTCGCGCTGGTTATCGGACAGACGTTTTGGGATTGGCGCGACGTCAAACGCGGCCCGGCTCCGCCATTCTGGATCGGTGGGCTCGCCCTTGCAGGTCTTCTGGCCGCGACACTTTCCGGAACACATTCCATGGGCTCAGTACTTTACGGGCACACCGTAGGCGAATTGCAAACTGGCTCCGGCGCGGGAATGTTCTGGGCCGAGGTGCTTTTCCTGCTTTGCGGCCTCGGTGTCATCGTCGCCGCCGTGCGCAAGAAGAGCGTTCGCACTCTCCTTCTCGTCGCCGCTGTCCTCTCGTTCGCCCTGTGGCTCGGCATTTCTCTGTACGCGTGAAACCTCGGCGATCCCTCGTTTTCGTGAACAAACCACTAGCATTGCGAGCATACCCAATGTTCGCTTTAGTTTCGCCATATCTTCGGGTCTCTGTTATGCTTCTTGGCGTAATGGCAAATGCAGCGGGGACGCCTCCATTGTCTTTACGACTCTCCCGAGCCGTCCTCGCCACTCACGTAATTCACCGTTAATTTCGACCTGAACCTTCGCACAAGCTGACCGAAGCGACACTTCTCCGTTCCGGGCTATTGCCCTCCGCCAAACGCGTTGCCATACTCAATACAATGAAACGAGCTAGCCTGATTCTCGCGATTGCCTTGCTTTTCGCGGTCGCCGTGCGCGCCGATGAATTTCACTTGAAAGATGGCAGCACGATCATCGGGGTGATTGTCGGCTACCAGGGAAATTCATTTCGCGTGAAGACCAGCTATGGTTTCGCGTTGGTCGATCGCGACTCCATCGCGTCCATCACCGTTTCGAAACCAAATCCAGCCGAGAAGAAAGCCGCAAAATCGCCCGCGCCCGAGAAGGCAAAACCCGCGGAATCCGCATCGTCGCAGACAGGCACGCCACAAAATGAAAACGGTGTCGCGGCGAAGCGCGAAGAATCCGCGAAACAAACCCGGGACGCCAAACCCGAAGGAGTCAATACAAATGCGCCGCAGCAACCTTCGGATGCTGTGACCAAGCCCGAATCGCAAGCGGCAAGTCAGCAGTCCGCTGCACTTGCGACAAAACCTGCGGCCGCGCCGCCGGTTCCGGAGACGCCTGCGCCGATTCCCGTGCGCGAGGAAGTGCAGGGCAATCTCTACATCAACGATACGTACGGCTTTCGCATTTACAAACCGCCTGACTGGGACGTGATCGCAGGTGCGCGCGCCGCGCTGCCCGGAGCGGTGGTGGCCATGGGCACTTCGGACCAGACGACGTATCTCATTATCGGCCTCGAGCCATCGAGCGGCACCTTGCAAACGCATGTCGCGTCAACCAATGAGCGCCTGTCGAATATGTTCGACGATTATCGTCCGCTGGCCCCGCGGCAAACAATCGTGGCCGGAATGCACGCGATCGAATATCAGTTTCAGGGAATGGCGAACGAGCAGCAGTGGAGCGGAACCGTAATGCTGCTCAGTCGCGGAGACAATTTCTTCACGATTTTCGGCGTAGCGTCCGCCAAGACCGACCTGGTCCAAATCCAGCAGAACGTCATCTCGCGCACAATCGCCAGCCTGCAATTCATCAAGCCATAACGGTTCCTCAAATAGCTCACGTTGCGACCGGCTCTTACGTTAGAATCACAGTCGCTCAAAATGCGCTCTCTAAACGTTAGGTGCACCAAACGCTCGTTGTTAACTGTGCAGCGAAGCTCTCAGTGGAAAAAGAGGATGGTTTACATCCTCATCGCCGACAAAGCCTACAAGTATGACAGCGGTCGGCGCTCACACATCATCTATATCGGCACAACAGGAAAGGGAATCCACAGGCCAGCCACGTCGGCAGTTGATAAGGCAAGCGAGGCTTTCAGCGAACTGCGCGGCGTCAAAGAGATAAGAGTTCACATTGCGACGTGCCGTGCGCGCAGGGCAATGAGAACCTGGGAGCACTTGGAATCGGCGTTACTTGCAACCTTCAAGGAACTTCACTTTGAGCTACCAAAGTATAACAAGCGCGAAGGGTCAGTAAAATACACAGATGATATCCGTCACTTTCGGCTGAAAGCGCTTCGGAAGCTCATATCTCAGTTTGCCAACTAGTCAGACTAAAATTTTGTGACTTCGCTGAAGTGGAAATCGCGAACCTTCATCGCGGGCACAACCATATCGAATGATTCTTCGCCGGACGCGCGCACGGCGGGCCCAAGCATCTCGACGTTCGAGAGCATTTCGATGATGCTTTGGTTGAAACGGAAATTTCGGACGGCGCCGGTGACGCGGCCGTTTTCGACGAGGAATGTGCCGTCGCGCGTCATTCCGGTGAGAATTTTCTGATACGGATCGACTTCGCGGATGTACCACAACCGCGTGATGAGCAGGCCGCGCTCCGTCGAGCGAATCATTTCATCTGTGGAGGCGTTCCCTCCGGCGAAAACCAAATTGAACGGCGCTTCGCCGTCTTCGCTCGGCAATGAAAATCCGTGGCCCGTGGGATTCGCGTTTGCTTTTTTCGCGCTGGCGCGGGAATAGACCAAATTCGCTGGCACGCCGCGTTCGACGAGCGCGATTTTCCTGCGCGGCACGCCTTCGCCATCGAATGGCGGCCCAAGCTGCAGCGGATGATAAACGTCGTCCCGGATGGAAATATTTTCGCCGAATAGTCTCTTGCCCATGCGGCCCGTGAAGCACGAGCGTTGATCTGCAACGCAGGTGGCCGCAAAGTCGTAGAATAAAAAGCCAACCAGATCGAGAACGGCTGCGGGTTCAAGAATCGTCGTGTAACGTCCCGCTGGAATTTCACGGGGCGCGCGCGAACCGGCAGCCCTTTCGCTCGCCCGCCGGGCTAGCCCTTCGGGGTCGATGTCGCCCACGCGTGACGACGTCGCTTTAGCCCAGCCAGAAGAATCCTTTTCGAGAATTGTGACGGAGAATTCCGCGCGTGTGTCGTCGTAATATTCGAACAGCCCGCGCGAATTCGCCAGCGTGATTTCGGCAAGCCCCGTGGAGAAAATGCCCGCTGTAGTCTGTTTATTCTTGTCGGCCATTTGGCAAACGGATGTGACGGCGCGGGCGCGATCGTCGGGCGTTGCCGCGGCCGTTTGCTCAACGAAGCGCTCGACTTTCGTGAGTTTCTGTTGTCCGAGCATGGGCAGCAATTCAGGATTGGGCGGCTGCACGCGCGCGAGTTCAAGTGCAGCGGTCGTGACGCGGCGCAGCGATTCGTCGTCAGTCTTATTCGTGGAGGCGCGCGCCGTGCGGCCGTCGACCACCGCACGCACGGAAATCGTCAGGCCTTGCTCGGCAACGTTCTGGTGAATCGTGTTGTTCGCGAAACGCGTGAGTGCGCTGGTCACGGCGCTGACGTCAACTTCCGTTTCGTCGGCTTCGCTAAACTTGAAGATTTTCTCCGCGATGCGGCGCAATTCGGCGGGGCCGAGACGATGGTCAATTGCAACCGCGCGCCCACGCCGCGGAGGTTTGACCGCCGCGCGCTTCCTTGTCCGCGTTTTTGATTGCTTGGCCATTATTTCGAGAGCGCGATTCCCACTTTCACGTTGCGGAAACGCGCAGGTGACGCGCCATGGCCCGTGCCCATGGTCTGCATAGGCTGGCCTTTGCCGCAATTCGGCGTGCCCCAGAGCGTCCAGTATTCGCGCGAGCAAATCGCGTCGCAACTATTCCAGAATTCGGTGGTGATGCCGCTGTAGCTCGGGGTCTTGATCATGCGGCCACGTTTGCCATTTTTTATTTCCCAGCCAATTTCCGTCGAGAACTGGAAATGATAGCGCCTGTCGTCGATGGACCATGAGCGATTGGTTTCCATGTAGATTCCGTCGTCGGTGCTCGCGATCAGGTCGTCGAATTCGTGCTCGCCGGGCAAAATGCTGATATTCGTCATGCGAATAATCGGCAAGCGATTCCAGCCTTCCGTGCGCATGGTGCCGTTCGAGCGCGATTGCCCAATCGCGGCGGCGGTTTCGCGATTCGTCAAGTAGCCGGTGAAAAGTCCGTCGGAGATAATCGGCGTGCACTGCGCGGGAACGCCTTCATCGTCGTAGCCAAATGTGCCCAAGCCGGGGCCGTGCGCGAGGCGCGCGTCGGCGACGACGTTGACGATGTCCGAACCATAACGCAGCGAGTTCAATTTATCGAGCGTGAGGAAACTCATGCCCGCGAAATTCGCTTCCATGCCGAGCACGCGGTCGAGTTCGATGGGATGGCCGATGGACTCGTGAATTTGCAACCCGAGTTGCGAGCTGTCGAGAATAATTGTGCGCTGCCCTTCGGGACACGGAGCGGCGCTGTGCAACGCGACGCATTCCTCGGCGACGCGCGGCGCATGTCCGACCAGATCGAGCTCTTCGATTAATTCGTAGCCGCGCAGCATGTGCTGCCCGCCGAAGCTATTCGGATACGAGCGTTTCTGAATTTCCTCTCCCGCAAAACTCGTCGCAACGATTCCGGCGCCCGATTGCATTTTCACCTGATGAATCACGGAGCCGATGCTCGAAACAAAAAGCTGCTCGATTTTCCGGAATGACATCGAGCCTTCGGCCAGCGTGACGCCTTTGACTTTCCGCATTTCAGCGTCCGCGCGCAGCAGCACGGCGATTTGCGTTTCGATGGGAATGCGAAACGGATCTTTGATGAAGGGATTTTGCCACGTGTCGACGTAAGGCTGCTCGGGCGCCAGAACCACGTCGTGGCGTTTCGCCATCGCGGAGGCTTTCGCGATCGCAACCGCTTCGGCGGCACAGGTTTCGATGCCCTCGCGGCTCAGACGATCCGTCGAGGCGAATCCCCACGCACCGTGCGCAATCACGCGCAGGCCAATGCCGAGCGATTCGGCTTCGGCGGCGCGGCCCACCTGGCCGTTTTTTGTGGACACATCGCGATGGCGAATGTCCATCGCGCGCGCATCGGCGTAGGTGGCGCCGCGCGCCAGCGCTTTCTCAATCGCCGAGTTGGCCAAATCTCGCATTTACTTATTTCACCAATTTATTCCGCAGACTTTCACGACTCATTTAGCGAGCTTCGCTTGCGCCGCGGCTCTGGATTTTCTCCAAATTTGCGCGCCGTGCAAAGTGCTGATTTGTACCGATTAGAATTGCACGCTTTCTTTTATTTTCAACAACTTACGACGAGTTCTAATAATTTTGTTGTACCGATTAGAAATGACCGCCAAGGTCCCGAATTGCCAGCGATTTCTCGATTCAATTTCCAATGACAATAGTAAAGAGGTGGCTTACCAGAAGCAAGAGATAGTGACCGTAAGAATTCGGGGGGCGGGGGCAGCTCGAGACAATCCCTTGACAGAAACTGGGTGCCCCCGGAAAGACGGGATCATGCGGGCGGCATAGGTGTCGCCCGCACTCCAAAACAAACAGCGTTAGGACTTCGCGAAACGGCGGCGAATGAACGGGCCGAGGCCGAGCAGGCCAGTGCCGAGCAGAAGCAAGGAAGATGGCTCGGGAGTCGCGGACGTTGAGGTCACTAATTTCCACACTCCAGGGTTATCAAAGTTGTTATAAGAAACAACTGTACTGCTGCCCTCGAGAAGCGGTGGAAATTGTACGAAGTCTCGTACAAAGAAGTCAGCTGGGTCATTGGTGGAAGCTATAAGAATCCCCTCATCAGCAGTTGTGGCGTCCCAGTCCCACTCGGTGATGTTCCCGGTTGCATCAGTCGAAAGCTGAAGAAAAACGAGAAACGAATTATTTGGATTCAGCACATCGCCGAAGCTGCCATCGCTTATCGAAAAAGATAGCGGAGTCACTACCACATCGCTGAGATTATCCCCCAGCGGCGCTGTCAATGTAATCGTTGCGTCTATAGCACAGCCGCAGGAATTGAGCGGATTGCCTGTATAGACATATGTGGCATTCGCGGATGCCGGAAGCGAGGAAAACAGGAACATGAAGAGCAGTGCCGGCAGGCCGAACAGCGTTCTCGTAATCACTCTGCCTTTCATAGGCCCCCCCATGATTTGATCGTTCGTGTTTTTGAAATGGGAAATGCGGAAACAGCGCCCCGGGACCCGAGGGCGAGAACCGCCGAACATCGGTCCACCTCCGGTAGTATTGTTTCCTAAAATTACGCCGGAGTACAAAATCTGGCGTTGCTCACGACACGCGAGCAGCTTGTATAGAGCCGCACGCAGGTGACCAAAGTGCTCTGCTGGACTGGGCATTGCTTCGAAAGGACTTAAGCGATAAGCATTCCGCCGCGCAATGGCGATGTGTGACAATTTGCAACGGATTTTAGGACAAATGCGCAAGAAGTTGCAGACTGAGTACGGAAGCCTGCCGGGGCGCAGCAAGAAGCGTCATGCGTATTCCAAAAAAGCGGAAAGCAGGTTCCTCACCGCCATTCCGCGACACCAGCGGGCTGGGTTCCCTTCGTTCCTCAGGGCAGGCGGGATGACAAGCAAAAACTAGGTGCCTTCGTTCCAGGAGGCGAGGTATTGCTCCTGCTCGGGGGTGAGTTTGTCGACTTGCGTGCCGAGGGATTCGAGCTTGAGGCGCGCGATTTGCGTGTCGATTTCCTCAGGGACGGCGTAGACCTGCTTCTTGAGTTTGCTGGCGTGTTTAATCAAATGCTCCACGGAGAGCGCCTGATTCGCGAAGCTCATGTCCATGACGACGGCGGGATGGCCCTCGGCGGCGGCGAGATTGATCAGGCGGCCTTCACCGAGAAGGTGCAGCTTGCGGCCGTCGCGCATCACGTATTCCTCGACGAACGGACGCACTTCGCGGTGCGAACTCGCCGATCTTTCGAGCGCGGGAATGTCGATTTCGACGTTGAAGTGGCCCGAGTTGCACATCACGGCGCCGTCGCGCATTTTCTCGAAGTGGTCGGCGGCGAGGACGGATTTGTTGCCCGTGACTGTGACGAAAATCTCGCCGATCTTCGCGGCTTCGTGCATGGGCATCACGCGGAAGCCATCCATGATGGCTTCGATGGCCTTCGTAGGATTGATTTCGGTGATGATGACGTTTGCGCCCATGCCCTTGGCGCGCATGGCGACGCCGCGCCCGCACCAGCCGTAACCCGCGACAACAACGTTCATGCCCGCAAGAAGCAAGTTGGTGGCGCGAATGATTCCGTCGAGCGT
>Ga0134128_10000173_pt1 | contig 92330 bp, 80 predicted proteins | sample KB31754_FD_96462 | JGI IMG/M metagenome (GOLD analysis project Ga0134128, IMG submission 96462) | Terrestrial soil microbial communities with excess Nitrogen fertilizer from Kellogg Biological Station, Michigan, USA - KB3-175-4 | ecosystem: Environmental > Terrestrial > Soil > Unclassified ... | reverse complement strand
GAAGCGTCCGGGGCCGCTTTCGGGGGCCATGATGCAATCTTTGCCCGACGCGAATCAATGGTAGCGGGCGAAGGTCGGGGGCTTAAAAAAGCCACCGGCATCAGCGACCAATTTCGGTTCCCTCTCTGGCATTCGGCAATAATACAGTTGCCAAAACTCTCACCTTGACACCAGAATAGGTTGTGGCCGCAGCGATTTGCCCGGAACGGCTTCGACTTCAAGATGACTTTCTATCTGCTACCGTAGAATTTACTCGCTCTCTCAACGACCAGATGCTTGCGGCAATCGCGTCGGATTCCAGTAGATTTGCGGAACTTGATTCCCGGATCATGGGCGCGGCGAATCGACGGCACGAAGCGAAGCAATCGCTCCTAAAACACATCCAAGAGCACGGCTGTGCGCCTACCTTAAGCGTGAGTCTGAGCAGTATGAAGTCAATAATGGAATGTCAAATATGTGCGCGTCTCCAGAACAAGCATTCGGAAGCCACGAATCAACTACTGAACTGGGAAGCCAAGCGGCAACTCGCAGCCGTGGTGCCGTCGGCCGAGACAGAGGAAACGATCAATCGCAGATTGCGAGAGGTGTCCGCAACGTGCGTTTCCCTGCGGGAAGAACTGCTTGCCCACATGAAAGCAGCCCACAACGCCGAGCGGGATCTAGCCGCCGGTGAAGAGGCCCTGGCAAGGTCACGGAAGCGGCCGTGATCCGTGTGGCGTCTTTTTTGCGTGAGCGCTACGAAACCTTCCGAATACGATCATCGTCGGACTATCCTCTATGTCTTTGAAGCGAATCCTCGTTATTGGTGACAAACCCCAAATTCTGAAGTTGATTGCGCGTATTTTGGAGCGTGGCGGGTACGAAGTAAGAACCGCGACTTGCGGCGGCGTTGCCTTGCAGGCCGTCGCAACGAGCCGTCCTGACCTGCTCATTTTGGACTTAAGTATGCCAGAACCGGATGGTTTCGAGGTGCTGAAGGCATTGCGCCAGCGTGAGCCCACATGCCGGTACTTGTCATTTCAGGGTTTCTGAGTGGATCGATGCTTCGAGCGGCTGAGTTATTCGGCGCTGTAGCTACTCTGGGGAAAACCGATATACCGGAATTGCTGCTTGAAACGGTGTGGCGCGTCGTTGCGTTGCTGAGCTTCTAGCGGATCAGGATACGCGTTCGGGCCGCACTCCGCTGGCAGAACGCCTTCGTGTCAGTGAAGTGTTTGTGTTTCTATGCAAGTCAAGCAACCGCGGCGGGTTGTTATGAACACCGCCGCGCGTAACCCTCAATGAGTAACGAAAGCATTGTAACCTTGCCGACAGACGCGGAACAAGTCCTAGCCGTTCCAGTGGCTGACTCCCGTGCTGTCATCGAAGAACTGGAGGCGGGGCACTCTTGAAAAATCGCCTGCTTCTGCGGCCTAGGTCCTCCTAAGCGTGCTCGCCCTCTGTTTGCCTCTGCCTGTATGCCTGAGCGTCGGCGAGCCGCCGCTGGATGCTTTCCTGGTTGTGCTGGCCATCCACTAGCGCCGCCACACGCTCGTTGAGCACGATAGGAGTAAAGGGCTTCTCCAGGTAATCGAAAACGCATGTAGCGACGAGATCCTCGAAGCACTTGAAGGTGCCATCGGTGAGTCCTTCAGGAGGTGTACCAGACACCAGCAGGAGCCGGAGCCCCGGGCGGACCGCATTGACGCAGTGTAGAGTCTCGATTCTGGACAGGGCCCCGGGAAGGAGGTGGTCGGCGACGAAAAGGTCTATTGAGTCCTGCTCACAGAGTTGGAGCGCTTGATTCGGGATTCGCCCACCAGGATGCTCCACTGCCGACCGAGAACACGCTGATAGAGCGCGCGCGATTATTTCATCGTCCTCAAGTAACAGCACAGTCTTCATAGTGGCTCTGGCGCCGGCGAAGGGGCGGAGAAGAGTTCGCGCACCCGGTCCCGAAGCACGGGCGGGCCAAACGGCTTGCGGAGGAAGGAGACACCCGAGAGCAGGGGGTCCTCGATCTGCCCTGACATAATCAGTACTTTGATATTCGGGCGGCTAACAAGAATTCGTTGAGTCAATTGCAATCCGTCCAGCCGCGGCATATTTACGTCAGTGAGTAGAGCGTCTATCCTGCCGGGAAACTGATCCGAAATGGTAAGCGCCTCCTGGCCGTCGCTAGCGGTGAGGACGAAAAAACCGTCTCTTTCGAGTACGATCCGGGCAATGTTCTGAATCGTAACGTCATCCTCAGCCACAATGACGACACGCTGCTGGGAGCGCAAGGGCAGCAAGTTTTGCGGATTGTTCAAACCGGTCATTCTACATGACAGATGCAATTCGACGATGTAGCTTCGCGGACACTCCTGCAAGAAGGTCCCGTCCGCCCGGCGAAAATCTGCCGTCCGCATTCGCACTTGACGAACTTCACCGTCTCGTCGTTAGCGGCGGGTTGATCGTCCGGCTTTGACAAAGTACGCTCAGCTGCCCTTTACGCTCAGACATGCGTTTATTGCAGCGCGGGCGAGGCAGAGAGCGGATCAGGTCGCGACGTATAATGTTCGGGCATTCAGGACCCCGTACGCGGCAAAAGCTTCTTACTTCTTTTACGGAACGATGCTACAAAAGCAGCAGTTAAGAACCCTCATGATTCCACTGAAGCCACACGTGCGCATCGAGATAGTCCCAAGCCCGCTGTAGATGATTTTGTAGTAACGGAGAGCCACAGACACCCCCACAGGCCATCGGATTCCCTCAGTTTTCCCTTACGCAGTGGAAAAGCGCCTCTGAAATCAAACACTTTATTTTGAATTGGTAGGCCCGGCGCGACTCGAACGCGCGACCCTCAGCTTAGAAGGCTGATGCTCTATCCGGCTGAGCTACGGGCCCGTATTTTCGAGTTTACCGCACGCGGTTGGGGAGAGTTTGCGGTCCCACGGAGGGCGGAGCGCTGAGCAATTGAACCTGAACTTGAACGAGTGCAGGACCGCAAAACAATTGTACCGGAGCGTACCCCAATCCCCAAATCTTCGAGTACTGGGGTGTTATGGTACGCCATTAACCAAGTGCTTTAAAACCAGCGGCTCATGATCACCTTTTGCTCGGTGTAGAAACCGATCGCGTCTTTGCCGTGCGCATGCAGGTCGCCGAAGAACGACGCCTTCCAGCCCGCGAACGGAAAGAACGCCATCGGCGCCGCCACCCCGACGTTCACGCCGACCATCCCTACTTCAATTCGCGACGAGTATTCGCGCGCGGACTTTCCGTTGTTCGTGAAGATCGCGGTCGCGTTGCCGAACGGGCAACTGTTGACCAGGTCGATGGCCTCGTCCAGCGTCTTCACGCGCATGACGCTGAGCACCGGTCCGAAGATCTCCTCGCGCGCGATCGTCATTTCCGGTGTCACGTTGTCGAAGATCGTCGGTCCCAGGAAGTAACCGTCGCCGCCCTTGTGCTCGCGGCCGTTGACCAGCGCCGTGGCGCCTTCGGCGAGACCCTTATCGATGTAGCTTCCGACCTTCTCGCAATGATCGCCCGTCACCAGCGGACCCATCTCGACTCCGTTCTTCGATCCATCGCCGACCGTGAGACCTTTCGTGCGCTTCACCAGCAGATCCAGCAGCGGACCTGCGGCATCGCCGACCGGAACCAGCACACTGCCGGCGAGGCAGCGCTCGCCCGCCGCTCCAAATGCGGAGCCGATGATGGCCTCGACGGTCTTCTGCATATTGGCGTCGGGCATGACGACGAGGTGGTTCTTCGCGCCGCCGAGCGCCTGCACGCGCTTGCCTTCCGCGGCGGCGGTTGCGTAGACATATTTCGCGATCGGCGTCGAGCCGACGAACGATACCGCCTTCACCTGCGGATGGTGCAGCAGCGCATTGACCGCTTCCTTGCCGCCGTGGACCAGGTTGAGCACTCCGGGCGGCAGTCCCGCGTCGTGCAGCAACTCGATGGCGCGCGTCGGCGTGAGCGGCACCTTTTCGGAAGGCTTCAGCACAAAGGTGTTGCCGCAGGCGATCGCGAACGGCCACATCCACATCGGCACCATCGCGGGGAAGTTGAACGGCGTGATGCCCGCGCAGACCCCTATGGGCTGGCGGATGGTTTTGCAGTCGATGCCCGCGGCTACGTCGTTGAGCGAATCGCCCATCATGAGCGTCGGCATGCCGCACGCGACTTCCACCATCTGGACCATGCGGCGCACTTCCGCCGAGGCGTCATCCTTCGTCTTGCCGTTCTCGCGCGTCAGTATGGCGGCGAGCTCGTCAGTGTGCTTCTCGAGCTGCGTCTTGTAACGATAGAGCACCTGCACGCGATCCACTACCGGGACGTTGCGCCATTTGAGGAACGCATCGTGCGCGGTGCGTACCGCGCGATCGATATCGGCCTCCGTGGCGAACGGCACCTCGGCGATGGTGCTCCCGGTGGCCGGATTCATTACAGGTTGCGTGGTGCGGCCTTGCGGCTTTTCCCACGCGCCATTGATATAAAACGAAACAGTTCCAACTGCGGATTCGGCAGCAATCATGATTCCCTCTCCAGTTCCAAAGCAGGCGCCTGCGCGCGCTGCATGAGTGTGACATACACGGCCGCGGAAACTCCGAAGCCGACAAACCAAGCGTAATCGTACAGCAGGCGCAGAGCGGGCACGAACAGGCCCAGCAGCGCCACGGCGATTCCCACAGCGAGCGCTACTACGGCTCGCAGGTTCACGCCATTATCGTATTCATAAACTCCGCCGCGGCGGTAGAGGTCGTCGATTTTCAGGTGGGCGCGGCGAACCAGAAAGTAATCGGCGATCATCACGCCGGCGATGGGACCGAGCAGACCCGAGTAACCGACCAGCCAGCCGAAAATGTACGAGCTGAAGTCCGTGAGCAGCTTCCACGGCATCATCAGCACGCCGACCACTCCGGTGATCAGTCCGCCGGTGCGGAAACTGATGAGCCGCGGGTTCAGGTTCGAAAAGTCGTTCGATGGCGACACGACGTTGGCGGCGACGTTCGTGTTCAGCGTGGCCACCAGCAGTGCGATGAGGGCAATGAAGGCGACCACCGGCTGGTTGAACTTGCCGAGCAGGGCGACGGGGTCCCAGATCGCCTGGCCGAAGAGAACGGCGGATGCGGACGTGACGGCGACGCCGATGAACGAGTACAGCGTCATGGCCGTGGGCAGCCCGAGAGCTTGCCCAACCACTTGCGCCTTCTGCGATTTGGCGTAGCGGGTGAAATCGGGAATGTTGAGCGCGACCGTAGCCCAGAAGCCCACCATGCCGGTGAGCGAGGGGATGAAGAAGCGCATGAACTCGGCCGTCGTGTGGAATTTGCTGGGAGCGCTGAGCACGGGGCCCATGCCGCCGGCCTTGCCCGTGATCCACCAGAGCAACAGCAGTCCGATCCCCAGCATGAACGGCGCGCCGATGCCTTCGAGGAACTTGATCGTGTCAATGCCGCGCCAGATCACCGCGATGTTCAGCGCCCAGAACGCGAAGAAGCAGATCCAAGCGCCGCCCGGAACGGCCGCCGCGGCGGGCCACACGATTTTCAGCATGGAGTAGATGGCCTGGCCGCCGATCCACGTCTGTATGCCGAACCATCCGCACGCCACCAGCGCGCGCAACACGGCGGGCAGATTCGCGCCGCGCACTCCGAAAGAAGCCCGCACCAGCACCGGGAACGGGATTCCGTACTTCGCGCCCGCGTGCGCGTTGAGCAGCATCGGAATCAGCACGATCAGGTTGCCCAGCAGGATGGTCATGATGGCCTGCCACCAGCTCATGCCGCCCGCGATCAGGCCGCTGGCCAGCATGTAAGTCGGGATGCAGACGCTCATCGCCACCCACAGGGACGCGTAATTGTAAGTGCCCCAGGTGCGGTGCGATTTCGGAATCGGCGCCAGGTCCTCGTTGTATAGGCCCGGATCGCGCACTACTTCCACGCGCCACCTCTCGCTGTGCGCCGCAGGTATTGCCCCCGGCCGGCCTTCCCGAGGAACTCGCCGCGGTCCACAATCACTTCGCCGTGCGACAGCACGGTGCGCGCATTCCCCTTCACTTGAAAGCCTTCGAACATGGAATAATCGACGCGCATGTGATGTGTTTTGGCGCTGATGGTGTGCAGGGCATTCGGGTCCCAAATGACGATATCGGCATCGCTGCCGGGCGCGATCTCGCCCTTGCGCGGATACATGCCGAAGATGCGCGCGGGCGCGGTGGACGTGATTTCCACGAAGCGGTTGAGGCTTACCTTGCCGGTGTTGACGCCGTGATGCCAGATCAGTTGCAGCCGGTTTTCGATGCCCGGGCCGCCGTTGGGAATCTTGGTGAAGTCGTCTTTGCCGAGCACCTTTTGGTCTTCAAAACAGAACGGGCAATGGTCCGTCGAGACTACTTGCAGATGATCGTGCTTGAGGCCGTCCCAGAGCTTCGGCAGATTTTCTTTCGTGCGCAGCGGCGGCGTGAAGACGTACTTGGCGCCCTCGAAATTGGGGCGCTCCAATTCTTCAATGGAGAGCAGCAGATACTGCGGGCACGTTTCGGCGAAGGCGGGAACGCCGCGGTCGCGCGCTTCCCGAACTTCGTTGAGCGCGTCTTCGCTCGAAAGGTGCACGATGTAGACCGGCGCGCCGGCGATCTCCGCCATGGCGATCGCGCGGTGCACGGCTTCCGCCTCGGCGCGGGTGGGCCGCGTCAGCGCGTGATAGATGGGTGCGGTTTTCCCTTCGGCCAGAGCCTTGGCCACAATCACGTCGATGACGCTGCCGTTTTCGGCGTGCATGCAGATGAGCGCGCCATTCTTCGCGGTGCGGCTCAGCGCTTTGAAAATGGTGGCATCGTCCACCATCAGCACGTTGGGGTACGCCATGAACAGCTTGAAACTGGCGACGCCTTCGTCCACCATTTCGTCCATGTCTTCCAGGCCGGAAGAGCCCAGATCCGTGACGATCATGTGCAGGCCGTAGTCGACGCACGCTTTGTTCTCGGCCTTTTTCCACCACGTGTCGAGAGCGTCGCGCATGCGCGTGCCGCGCGCCTGAATCGCAAAATCCACAATGCTGGTGGTGCCTCCGAAGGCGGCGGCGCGCGTTCCGGTCTCGAAATCGTCGGCGCTGGTGGTGCCGCCGAACGGCATATCCAGGTGCGTATGCGCGTCGATGCCGCCGGGAATGACGTACATCCCTTTGGCATCGATGACGTTGTGGCCGTCAGCGGGTATACCGGCGCGAACTTCCTTGATGACGCCGTTTTCGATCAGAACGTCGGCCGCGGTTGTCGAGGCGGCGGTCACCACGGTTCCGTGCTGAATGAGAGTGCTCATGCGGCGCCTCCTTGGGCGGCGCGGGCCGTGCGTTGTTCCCAGGTTTCGGCCGGACGGCCGGTCTCGATCTTCTCCATGGTGATGCAGTGCTCCACGGGGCAGACCAGCCAGCACAAATTGCAGCCGACGCATTCCTCTTCGTCAACGCGCGGGATGCGCGCGGGCGGAGTCTCGCCGCTGCTTGCCTGCACGGCGTCCAGTTTGGCGATGGGCGTGGTGGCCAGGCGCGCGCGCGAAGCGGCTTCCACGGCTTCCGGCTTGGGGTGGCCTTCGATGTGGATGCACTGATGCGCGCCATCCCAGCAGGCGACGTAGCAGAGATCGCAGCCAATGCAAAGGTCGCGATTGATGCGGGCCACAATCTTATAGTTCAGGTCGAGATGCTTCCACTCGGTGACTTTCGGCACGGAGAGTCCGCGGAAATCGTCGAGCGTGCGGAAGCCCTTCTCGTCCATCCAATTCGAAAGTCCGTCGATCATGTCTTCCACAATGCGAAAGCCGTAGTGCATGGCCGCGGTGCAGACTTGCACGGTGCCGCAACCGAGGAGGATGAACTCCGCGGCCTCGCGCCATCCGCCGACGCCGCCGATGCCGGAAATCGGAATGCCGACCTGCGGATCGGATGCGATCTGCTGCACCAGGTGCAGCGCAATCGGCTTGACAGCCGGTCCGCAATAGCCGCCGTGCGAAGAGAGGCCGCCGACGTTGGGCCGCGGCGTGAACGTATTCAGATCGATTCCGGTGATCGAGTTGATGGTGTTGATCGCGCTGACGGCGTCCGCGCCCCCACGTTTCGCCGCGCGCGCCGCCGGGCGAATGTCGGTAATGTTCGGCGTGAGCTTCACAATGACGGGAGTGCGCGCCGCTTCCTTCACCCATTCGGTGATCATGCACGCGTAGTCGGGAACCTGGCCGACGGCGCTGCCCATGCCCCGCTCGCTCATGCCGTGCGGGCAGCCGAAGTTCAGCTCCAGGCCGTCCGCGCCCGCGTCTTCGGCGCGCTTCACAATGGAATGCCACGCCTCGCGCGTGGAATCCACCATGAGCGACGCGATCACCGCGTGCTTCGGATAGCGCTTCTTCACTTCGGCGATTTCGCGCAGGTTGGTTTCAACCGGCCGATCGCTGATGAGCTCGATATTGTTGAAGCCCATCATGCGCTGTCCGTTCCAATCGACAGACGAATAGCGCGAGGAGACGTTGACGATGGGCTCGCCGATGGTCTTCCAGACTGCGCCGCCCCAGCCGGCGTCGAATGCGCGCATCACCTGGTCGCCGCAGTTCGCCGGCGGTCCGGAGGCCAGCCAGAAGGGATTCGGGCAGCGTATGCCCGCGAAGTTCGTGGTGAGGTCAGCCATGGGCCACCTCCGCGCCTTGAGTTGCCTGCGCGACCATGGCGAGCGCCGCGCGCTTGCCATCGGCCACGGCGTCCACCACTTCGCGTCCGCCGTTGACGCAATCGCCGCCCGCGAAATAGCGCGGATTGCCGGTGCGTCCGGTGGGCCGGTCCACCGCGATACAGCCGCCGTTGAGTGCGATGCCGCGCGATTCGTGCAGCATTTCGGTAAGACGGGTTTGTCCGAGCGCGGGAATCACCATATCGCACGGAAACTCGTATGCGGAGCCTGGAATCGGCTGCGGACGGCGGCGGCCGCTCTCGTCCGGCGGACCCAGTTCCGTGAGCGCGAACTTTACGCCGGCGGCACGGCCGTCGCGAACCACAATCTCCTGCGGCTGCGCAAGCCAGTGAAAGCGGACGCCCTCGACTTTGGAGTGCTCGAATTCAAAGGGGAAGGCCGGCATTTCGCGCTCGCCGCGGCGATAGAAGAGATGCACTTCCTCAGCGCCCATGCGCTGCGCGGCATTGGCGGCATCAATCGCGGTATTGCCTCCGCCGATCACGACCACGCAGCGGCCCACCGTGAACTCGGGTTCCGTTTTGTAGCGCTCGATAAAGCGCAGCGCATCGATGACACCGGGCGCATCTTCACCTGCGATACCGAGCTTTTCCATCGCCCCCAAGCCGACGCCGATGAAGATGAAATCGAACTTCCGCTCCAGTTCGTCGAGTGAGATGCCCGCGCCCACCTCAGCCTGCTTGAACTCCACGCCGAGCGCGCGCACGAGCTCCACTTCGCGGAGACTGTCGCTGGGACGCAGCTTGTACTCGGCAACTCCGTAGGTGTTCAGCCCGCCGGGCAGCGGACGGTTGTCCAGGATGGTGACGCTCGCGCCGTGACGGCGGAGCTCGGCGGCGCAGGAGAGCGATGCGGGTCCACCGCCGATGCAGGCGACGCGCGGAGCCTTGCCTGCGCCGGTCCACTCTCCGGCAGTGAGGCGGCGGCCGCCATCGTAAAACCAGTCCATCGCATGACGCTGCAGGCGGCCGATCTCGATGGGCTTTTTGTTGTAGCGATGCATCACGCACGCGCCTTCGCACAACACGTCCACCGGGCACACGCGGGAACAACTCAGCCCCAGAATATTGGAGTCCAGGATGGTGAGCGCGGAGCCGCGCAGGTTATCGGCGGCGATCTTCTTGATGAAGCGCGGCACGTCGATGTGCGTCGGGCACGCCGCCGTGCAGGGCGCGTCGAAACAGAACAGGCAGCGATGGGCTTCGGCGAGCGCCGATTGGTTATCGAACGCCGGATGCAGTTCCGGAAAGCGCTCCAGGTTGCGCTGAAGCGGCAAGGCGTGCGCGCTCATTTGACGCCTCCCGCCGCCTTCGCTGTGCACGAGGTGAGGCACTTGTCCATGAGGGACAGGAACTGATCCACATCGCTGCGCGCGATGTTCATGGGCGGCGAGATGCGAATGACGTTGCCGTACATTCCGCCCTTGCCGATCAGCAGGCGATTCTCTCGCGCCGCTTCCAGCAGTTGCGCTGTTTCGGGGGCCGCGGGCGCTTTGGTTTTGCGATCCTGCACCAGCTCAATCGCCTGCATCAGACCCATACCGCGAACGTCGCCAATGATGGTGTGCTTTTTCTGCAGGTCTTCGAGACCCGCGCGCAGGTAAGCGCCGGTGGTGGTGCAATTGGCGAGCAGGTTCTCTTCTTCGATGAGGTCGATCACGGCTTTCGCCGCTGTCGCAGTGACGGGGTTGCCGCCGAAGGTGGATATGGTGAGTCCGCCGAGAGAATCGGCGACCGCGGGCTTCGCGACAGTGAGACCGATCGGGCTGCCGTTGCCGAGGCCTTTGGCGCTGGTGATGATGTCCGGCGTGACGCCAAAGTGCTCGATGCCGAACCATTTCCCGCCGGTGCGTCCCCACGCGGTCTGCACTTCATCGGAAATGAAGATGCCGCCGTGATTGCGGACGATTTTTTCGATGATCGGAAAATATTCCTTGGGTGGAGTGATGAAGCCGCCGACGCCTTGTACCGGCTCGCCGATGAAACCGGCCACCTTGCCGCTGGTGGTGGAGCGGATCAGGTCTTCGACATCCTCGGCGCACTTCACGCCGCAATCGGGGTACTTGAGGTCGAACGGGCATCGATAGCAGTAGGCGTTGTGGGCATGAACAATGCCTGCCTGCGGAGGGCCGAGCTTCCACGCGCCTTGGCCGGTGAGTCCCATGGCGCTCGCGGAACGGCCGTGATAGGAATGGCGAAGCGCGACAATTTCCGTGTTTCCCGTGTAGCAGCGCGCTGTGAGAATGGCCGTTTCATTGGCTTCCGTGCCGCTGTTGGTGAAGAAGCTCTTGGTTAGCTCGCCGTTCGGGGTGAGAGTGGCGATCTTCTGAGCGAGCGCGGCCTGCGGCTCATTGGCAAACAGGGTGGAGACGTGCTGCAAGGTATCGAGTTGCTTGTGAAGCTTGGCGTTCACTTTGTCGTTGCAGTGGCCGACGCTCACCGTAACGATGCCGCCGAAAAAATCGAGGTACTGGTTTCCATCGGCATCCCAGACATACTGGTTTTTCGCATGAGAAACCACGAGCGGCTGCTTATAGTAATGAAAAACTGCGGGAAAGAGGAACTGCTTATTGGCTAGGATAATTTCGTCTTTAGTCATGGATGGTCTCCGTAAGGCGAGGCATCGCATTTCACCGCAGAGACGCAGAGAACGCAGAGGTTCGCCGAGGCATTGGGGTGAACGCCATGCTTAAGCCTTTACCAGCCCTTCGTATAAATCTGGACGGCGATCGCGGAAGAACTGCCAGGTGTTTCGGACTTCAGTGATCATTGAGAGATCCAGGTCTGCGGTCAGGACTTCGTCTTTGTCTCGGGAGGCTTGCGCGATGATTCGCCCTCTGGGGTCGCAGAAGTAGCTCTGCCCGTAAAACTCTCCGATGTTCCAGGGCGCTTCGGTGCCCACCCGATTGATTGCGCCCACGAAATATCCGTTGGCGACGGCGTGCGCCGGCTGTTCCAGCTTCCACAAATACTCGCTGAGGCCGGCGACGGTCGCCGAGGGATTGAAGACGATCTCTGCGCCGTTCAAGCCCAGCGCGCGCGCTCCTTCGGGGAAGTGGCGGTCATAGCAGATGTAGACGCCGATCTTGGCGAAACCCAAGTCGAAAACCGGGTAACCCAGGTTGCCCGGCCGGAAATAATACTTCTCCCAAAAGCCGGGCGCGACGTGCGGGATATGCGTTTTGCGGTACTTGCCGAGATACGTGCCATCGTTGTGAATCACGGCGGCGGTGTTGTAGTAGACGCCCTGCTGCTCCACCTCATACACGGGAATGATCATCGCCATGCGATGGCGGGCCGCCAATTCCTGCATGAGCTTGATGGTGGGACCGTCAGGCACCGGCTCGGTGAAGTCATACCACTTGGTGGTCTGCTCCGCGCAGAAATACGGACCGTAAAAGATTTCCTGCAGGCAAACGATCTGCGCGCCCGCCGCCGCAGCCTTGCCGATGAGATCGACGTGCTTATCGATCATCGCCCGCTTGGTAGCGGCTAGAGAAGCGTCCGGCGGAGCCGCGTTGGACGCCTGAATCAGAGAACACCGCACGATACGAGACATCAAAACCCTCCCATTGCGACAGGAGCCCATTATGAATCTTCCGCTACAGGCGTGCAAGTTTCGGCCGCCGAGCGATAGAACTCTTCCATCGCCCGCGCCAGCCCCGCCGCATCGCAGACCGGAGCGTTCCGCAGCCGCTCGCGCATGCTCCGCCGCAGCGAGGCCAGCCGCTGCGGGGTTTCGGGGTCGCGCGCGAAACGCACGGCCTCGCGAACGAAGCCCTCGCGATCGGCGGCCACGAATTCGCCCAAACCGCCTTCGCGCAGAATGGAAGCACTCGTCCGCGATGCCCAGCGATCGCCCGCGAAGGTCAGGACAGGCACTCCCTGCCAGATGGCCTCGGTAGTTGTGGTGCCGCCGTTATACGGGAAAGTGTCGAGTGCGATATCGATCTCGCCGTACGTCTGGAGAAATTCGAAGTGCGGCAGCGGACCCGACAGGCGCAGCCGGTCCGCTGCGATGCCGTGACGCTGAAACTGTTCGCGCACGAAGGCGCAGTTACTCGCTTTGCCGAGCGTTCGATTGCGCACGATCAGGCTGCTGCCGGGCACTTCGCGAAGGATCGCGCTCCATGCCTCGATGACCTGCGGCGTGATCTTGTACTGCGCGGCCAGCGAACCGAACGTGATCGCGCCCTGCGTCAGGCAGGGAGGCTCCGCGACGGCGGGCACCGCGTAATCGACTGTGAACGCCAGGTAGGGCCCCGGCAAACGCACGACGCGTTCGCAATAGAACTGCTCCTCGCCGGGCGGTATCACGTGCCGGTCGCCGGCGATGTAATCGTAAGCCGCGATTCCCGAGGTGGCGTACAGATTGAACCAGGCAGCGACCACCGGCGCGGGGTGCATCGCGATGAGCGGCAGCCTTCGGGGCGCACTGTAGGAATTCAGATCGATCAGGAGGTCGATGCCCGCGCGCTCTATGGAATCGGCCGCCTCTTCATTGCTCATTGCGCCGATGTAGTGGAAGCTGTCTTCGGGATGCGGCCGGCGTGCCGCGCCGATGTCGCTCTCGGGGGAATCGGAGAGCAGGTGCACGTGGAGGCGAGTGCGGTCGTGGGCGTTCAGCAGGGCCCACACGGGCTTCATGTAGGAATCGTTGTGGAAGAACGAGGAAAGAAAGCCGACGCGTAATTTACCGCGATGGGTGGTTCGATGCGTGTGGCGGCGCGGCGGAAGAAAGGCATCGGCCCACTCGCGCCGCGCGTCGAGCACGTCCCGGTTTGAGGCGTCCGGGCACCCGGGAATGGTCAAAGCGAGGGACGCGCGAGGCAGTTCGAGCGGCGTGAGCCGTGCCGCCGTCCGGAAACGTTCCGCGGCTTCGCCGGCGGCGCCGAGCTCAAAGAGACTCTGCCCGAGGTTATGCCACGCCTCAGCCCATTCCGGGGCAGCCGCGACTGCGCGCCGCAGGCACTCTACCGCCGCTCCGTACTCCCATCCCGCATTCGCCACGCACGACATCGAATACCAGGCACGGGCCAGTTTTGGATCGATGGCGAGCGCGCGCCGGTAGCTTGTGGCCGCATCGTCCCAACGGCCGGCCTCCTGCAAAACATCTCCGAGTTCGCAGTGAAGTTCCGCGTCGGCAGGCACGAGCTGAAGGGCGCTTTGCAAAAGCGGGATGTCGCGCAGCATCGAGCCCAAGGCAGCCAGCGCGTTCGCATGTTGAGGATCAGCCTCGATGGCCCTGCGAAAACTGGCGGCGGCTTCCTGGGTTCCGGCTGCCGACCGGTAAGCGTTCCCGAGGTTGTACCACGCGTCGGCAAATTGCGGATTCCGCTCGACTGCACCGCGATAGGCGGCGATGGCCTGCGCGATACGGCCCTGCTTGCGCAGCAGAATTCCCAGATTGTTGAACGCCTGCGGATCGTTATCGCGCGCGATGGCCCGGCGGTAACAGTCCTCCGCAGCGGCATCGTCGCCGACGGCGGCCAAGGCCAAGCCGCGAATGTTGTCGAACTGCGATGTGGCCGGTCCGCGGCCGGCAATCTCGGCGGCCACCGCGAAGTTGCCCGTTTGATGCGCCGCCACGGAGAGCAGATAGAGCGCATCGGCGTTGGCGGGTTCCGCCGCGAGCACCTCGCGGTAGCACTCGACGGCACGCCGGAAATCCCCAGATCGATGTGCCTCCATTCCGGCCTGCAGGAGTTCGCTCACATCCCATGGTAGCCGCCGGTGGCACTTCCGCGAATTCTCGAAAACCGAAAGTTCTTTCGGTTTTCATTTCTAAGTCATTGGATTTACTCAGAGGCCGGAGGGAAAACCGAAAGATGTTTCGGTTTTTCGCTTTCCGGCCCAGCGAAGGCGCCGGGAGAGCTTTATCCGGGCGTCTCCGGTTTTGGCGTCTCCGGTTTTATTGTGGCACGGGCGCGTGCGGGATTTGGCCGGACAGCGTTCCAAGTGCTTGGCATAAAACGGCAAAGCTTTTGGCAATAATATACCTGAATCATCACGCTGGTCGAAAGGTGAGGTGACGTGCCCCACATGCAGCTCTTAGAACGCAAGACTCGCCATCCCTAGGCGCAGTTCTCGGCACGGACGAGGAAAAACCCGAGGAAGGCCCTTTCTAGTGCGCGTCTTCCACACGGCCCGAAGCCGCGGGCTTAACCTGCCTTGCCCTGCCGTTTCGGCGCGCGCTTGCGCGGCCTATTTCCGGTACTCGGCATCGCGGCGCTTCATCTCTTGGTGCGATACGGAGAGAACGCGATCCACAAGCCTAGTGAAGGCCACGTACTCAGCGGACTTTATTCTGGTCCAGTCGTATCATTCTCTGGATCGAGCACGAACATCTCGATTTGAGGGGCAACAGGTGGCCGTTCGGGTGGCTTCGAGAGCTCACAATCTACTTCTCGATTCTTCTCGAAATTCTTGAAAACATTCGCCAGATACGATTCTGGAAATAACTTTTCAACGACCGCCGAAACGTCCGCCAAGACCTTTTCGGCGGCAAGTCTCGCCTGTAGCAGTAGTTCGTCCTCGCTTCGCTGCGGATTCTTGTATTGCTTGATAACTGGATCCAGGAACACTCGATGAAGGATAAAGCGGCTGCCGTGCACGGCCACCATGTCGCCACGCGGAACAGACGTCTTGTCTCCCGCACGCAATGCCCTGTCAACCTCGCGCATAATGAGAACCGCTCGCCACATGGAACGAGACGACAAGTCCGCATTGAAGAGCGTCGTGTACGGTGTGCTGTAGATATCCTGCCATAATTGGCCGATTTCCCTTTTGGCCCGTACGGCTAGTGAGATATCCGGATTAGCGCACGCCAGGGCCACGGTGGCTTCTTCGATATTGCAGCCATCCCGTCCTTCTGGATCCAGATCCCCGGACTTGTAAGCGTAAACTCGCCCGTCCATGCTCATCTCCCGAGCAAGGCGCTGTTGCTGTGGATCGAGTGCCGCATAGTCCCTGTGCTGGATCCTGTTCTGGGTATTCGTGGCACGAGTGAGGTCCGTTTCGAAATCCTCGGGGCTGTTCTCAAGAGATACTAGCCGAACGTGCACTTTTGCCTGCTGATCGCTCACGCTGAGGTGCCCGCGTTTTGCGAGCTCCCATATCACCCCGCAGGTCTGCGCGCCATTGACAACGCTTGCGCCCGTGCAGTTGAAAACGCCAAAATCGTGCGAGTCTAAACCCCCAAGGGTCTTTTCGACAGACTTGCAGAGTATCGTAATGCCGTTGTTCAGGTACCAGAATAGCTCTGGACGCTCTGCAAGCGTCTTCTCGATCCCTTGGTTTACGTCCGTAGCCCCTCGAAAGTAGCGGATGTTCTTCGCAAACAATGGCTTGCCCCACGTGGACAGCGCAGCTATCTGTGAAACGAGAGCTTGGCCGTAAAATGCCTTGGGCTTTGGAAGCGAGCCCCACTCGCGGAGTTCCAACTGGAGGTTGATCTTTGCGTCAAATGAGCCCGTTAGCCGCCCGTAAATCTTCTTTAAGTCGAACCGATTCAGCACGAAGACTTCGTCGTCCGCGTTGTTCTGCTTCGCTATGAACTCGTCCATCCGGTCTTGGGCGGGCTTTGGGAGCGGGTGGGGGCTTGTCACGGCCAGAACCAAGGCTACACGAACATCCGAGCGGAGCAACAGGGCGCGAATCTCAGACTCACGCTTTCGGATCTTTTCATTGAATACGGAGAAGTCTGCTGCCGGGTACTGGATTAGGCGACGAACTCCGGAGAGGAACCTGCTGACCTCGTCCGGATCAATCGTCTTGGACCCACTGCTCGACCATTTCGCCTGCACCAAGTAGAGCGTCTTGTCCGGGGCGTCAAAGTAAATTGCATCCAGCCCCTCGTCATTAAATCCATCCGTGATGGCTGCCGCTGCCGCGGCCGGTTCGCAATCGGTTAATGAACACAAGCAGAACGCAGCGAGGGATCGCGTCAAAAACTGCCGGTCGCGCTCCGGTTCTGAATCCTTAAGCCGATCTGACAAGTCGATATGTTTTTGAAACGTGAGATCAAGAAAATTGCGGATCCTCTGGATCGTTAGCGTGTCCATCATGGGAGGCGCAATAAGTTTAACGCCAATTGAATGCGGGCGGAAAAGGGCTTAACTCTAGCCTGATGAGTCAAGTATTCTTGCCAAACGGTATTGCGATGCGATGGTGCAATCGAAAACGCGCGGCGGCGTGCTACACCCTAACAAACGCCCCCGGGCAGCGTCCAAGGCGTCAGTATGCACGTCCTGAACGACTTCCTAAAAGACGTACGCTATGGGATTCGCGGGCTGCTCCGGACTCCCGGCTTTTCCCTGGTCGTCATCCTGACCTTCGCGCTCGGCGTCGGCATCAATACCGCCGTTTTCAGCGTGGTGCGAAGCGTGCTTCTCAAGCCGCTGCCCTACCCGGCGGCGGAGCGCCTCGTGCGCCTCGGGGAATCCGCCGGACGCGCGGAGGGCATCAGCGTTTCGTGGGGCAACTTCCTGCAATGGCAGGCGCAGAACCACTCGTTCGAATCGCTCGCCGGCTTCATGTTCACGCAGCGCACCCTCACGGGCTCCCTCACGGGCCGCGGCGAGCCTGTGGTGACGAACGGCATGCTCGTGACCGCGCCATACTTCGGACTCACCGGCATGCATCCGCTGATGGGCCGCCTGTTCGGCGATTCCGACGACAAACCGGGCGCCGCTCCCCTGGTTGTCCTCGACTACGGATTCTGGCAGCGGCAGTTCGGCGGAGATCCGCAGGTGGCCGGCACCGCCGTGGCTCTGAACGGCAGCGCATTCGAAGTCGCCGGTGTCGCGGCGCCGACCGCCGGACCCTGGAAAACGGACTATTATCTGGCACTCGGGCGAGCCATGAACCCCTCGGCGAACCGTGCGCAGCATGGGTCCATCCGCGCGCTCGGGCGTCTGAGACCCGGCGTCACATTGAGCGCTGCGACGGCCGACCTGGACGGAATTCTGCAACGCCTTGCCGCCGCCGATCCCGGTCCTGAGAACGGCCATCGCAGTTGGGGCGAGTTCCTGGCGCAGTACGCGACGGGCGATATCCGCGGCACGCTGCTGGTCCTTTTCGGCGCGGCGACCCTGATTCTGCTGATCGCCTGCGCGAACATCGCGAGCCTGCTGCTGGCTCGCAGCTCGGCGCGGACGGGCGAACTGGCGGTCCGGCAGGCAATCGGCGCGGGACGCCGGCGGCTCGTCAGGCAGTTGCTCGCCGAGACCTTTACCATCGCGGCGGCGGGAGGGCTCGCCGGAATCGCGCTGGCGGTGTGGACTGTGCGGCTGCTCATCGCAATGGCCCCGGCCGGGCTGCCGCGGCTGGCGGAAATTGGGATCGATCCCCAGGTGCTGTTGTTCGCTTGCTGCCTGACGGCGGGCGCCGGACTCATCGCCGGCATGGCGCCTGTAGTTCTCGCCGGCCGTATCGATTTGCTCGCCGCTTTGAAGGAAGGGGCGCGCGTTGCGGGACTTGGCAAACGGCGGCAGGCGGCGCGGAATACGCTCGTGGTCGCCGAGGTGGCTCTGACGTTTATGCTCGCTTTCGGATCGGGCTTGCTGCTGCGAAGCCTGATCGCCGCGCAGAACTCCAATCCCGGTTTCGACGCCCGGCGGCTGCTCAGCTTCTCTCTGCAACTTCCCGGGCGCGTGTACAACAGCCCGCAACAGATCGCGGCGTTCTATAGCCGGCTGCTCACCGGGATGCGCGCCATCCCCGGCGTTCGCGCTGCCACTGCCGTCTCCTGTCCGCCGGGAGCCGGCGATTGCGGCGACTGGTTTTACTCGCTGCCGGACCACGCCGCGCCGCCGCCGAACGAAGTGCCGGTCGCTCTTTTCAATACGGCCGACGCAGGCTATTTCGGCACGCTGCACGCGACTCTGCGCGAGGGTCGCGAGTTCAATGACACGGACGTGGCATCGGGTCCGAAGGTCGCGGTGGTCAACGAGAGCTTCGCGCGCCGGTGGTGGCCGCATGAGCCGGCGGTGGGGCGGCGGATCAAGGTGGGGGGACCTTATCGCGAGGGAGACATGCTCGAGATTGTGGGCGTGGTGGCCGACATACGGCAGTTCGGGTTGGACGCCGAGCCCATGGCGGAAGTCTATCAGCCCTTTTCGCAGGAGCGCAGCGGCGGCATGACGATTCTGCTTCGCACGGCGGGCGAGCCATCGAGGGTTGTTCCGGCAGTGAGGCAGCGCGTGCTCGCGCTGGATCGCAATTTGCCGTTGCAACACTTGCAGACCATCGAGGAAGCTTTCGGCGAAGGCCTGGCGCGCCGCCGCTTCAGCACTCTCCTGCTCAGTGTCTTCGCGTTTCTGGCCATGGTACTGGCGGGCATCGGCATATACGGTTTGCTCAGTTACTGGGTGAGCAGCCGGGAGCCGGAGATCGCCGTGCGGCTGGCGCTCGGCGCGCGGCCCGCTACCATTTTGCGATGGACGGGGATGAAGGCGTTGCGGCTTGCCGCGATCGGACTTCTTATCGGGGGCGCCGGGTGTGTGGCGGGCGCACGGAGCTTACGGGCAATGGTCTTCGGCACGGGAACCGGCAACCCGGCGGTGTTGGCCGCGGCAGCCGCCGTAGTGCTGGCGATCGCGCTGCTCGCTGCTTTGGCGCCGGCCTGGCGAGCCGCGCGCGTCAACGTGGCACAGCGTTTGCACCGGGCCTGAGAAAAAAATCAGTAGTTGCCCTAATGCAAACGGGTAACTCTGCCGATGGATGAATCGGGAAGCTTATGATCTCGATTCAAAACTCCATGACGGAGCTCGAAAGATGCACTCGGGAACGCAACGAGGCTCTGGAGAGCTATCTCTTCGCCCTTCAGAACTGCGCGCATTACGCGGTTGAGCTCGAAGACCGCATTACGGGGCCTCATCGCCAGTACCTCTCCGCGCTCGCGGCCGATGTAAAGTCACAGCGGCCGGGCGCTTTGGCCGATACGCGTGCCACGCTCCGCGGGCTGTTGCGAGACTATCGCGACAAGGCCGCGCAGTACCTCGGCGAATTGCGCGACGAACTGGCCAAGACGGCAGCTTCTCTCCAGGAAATCATGGAGAGCATTTCGCAAACGGACAGCGATCACGACCAGCAAATGCGAAGCGCGCTGCGGACCATTCGGAGTGTCGCGGCCTCGCCCGACGCGGCCCCTGTGGCGAGCGCGCTTTCCTCCGCGGCGTCGTGCATGGAGAGCAGCCTGGAGCAAATGCGCAAGCAGCACCAGTTCACAGTGGCGCAATTCCTCACAGAAATTCGCGTGCTGCACAAACGGATCGACTCGCTGGAAGCGGCCGCATCTATCGACGACGCCACTAAGCTCGCCAATCGCATGCAGATGGAAGATCGAATACGGGGTCTGGCCGGCGGGCCGTTTTCCCTGCTGCTGATCCGCGCCTCGGGTCTGCGTCAAGCGGAAACCACGTTTAACGGCGAGGTCGCGGCGGAACTCTGTGGCGCCCTTAGCAAGCGGCTGAGAAACGCGCTGCCGCCGAACGCGTTTGTGGCGCGGTGGTGTCACGAAGGGTTCGCCGCGCTGCTCCGTTCGTCAAAAGTCGACGCAATGACCGGGGCCAAAGCCGTCGGCGAACAGATCGGCGGCCCCTATGCGTGTTTGTTGAATGGAAAAACGGTGCGTCCCAACCTGCAAATCCGGATCGCGGTGCTGGAGCACGACACCGCGCATCCGGATTGGGTGATCAAACAGGTTTCGGATTTTCTCGGCCCGTAGAAGGTTACCGCCAGTAGCCGCGATGGAACCGCCACTGCCGGCCTTCGTGACGCCACTCCGGCCGAACCCAGGTCGCGTGACCGCGCGGCGGGCGCGCCCACCGGCCGTCTACCCACGCCCAATTTCGCCCCGAGTAATTCCAATATCCGTCGGTCCACACATATCCGGGACCCGGAGCATAACCGATCGCTCCGTAGCGCGGCGGTGGAGGGCCATAGCCAACCGCATATCCACCCGCGCAGCCGGTGAGCAGCGTCCCCGCTGCGAGAACGGCCGCTGCCCAAAAATTGCGTTTCATTGATGCCTCCTAAATATGCAAACGCACGCCAGTAGCCAACCGTTGCGCCGCCTGAAGGAGGGTTAATGTTAGGAGTGATTAATCCGGCGAACCGCCGGACGGTCGAGTTCCTTGCGGATCATCTTGGAAAGGCTGGCGGGATTGAAGGGCTTCGGAAGAAAAGCGTTGGCGCGATCCTTCAACTCATCGCTGGGGTACCCGGACATGTAGACGATGCGCAACTCCGGATTGCGGTTGAGCAGTTCCTCGGCGAGTTGCGGACCGTTCATACCGGGCATGATGACGTCGGTGAGCAGCAGGTCGATAGCGCCGTCGCACTGATCGTAAATGCCGAGCGCCTCGACACCGCCGCGCGCTTCCAGGACGCGGTAGCCCCAGCTTTCCAGAAGAATCCGCGTGATCTGAGCGGTGGCCGGCTGATCTTCCACTACGAGAATGGTTTGGCTGCTGCGGGATTTCGGCGCCAGTTTGGCGACGATGGATCTCAGTTCGTCAAATATCGGACATTCCGGGTCGGCCCGATAGGCGTTGGGGCCGTCCTCGTCCTGTTTTTCACGGATCATGCCGCCTTCGCGCAGCATGACGATGTGCTGGCGCAAGCTGGCGGGCTGTACTCCGGCGCGTCCGGCGAGCTCCGGCACGGTCCACCATCTATCGGGCTCGCTGAAAATTGCGCTCAGAACCACCCGGCGCGGTCCGGGGAAAAGAGCTTCGAGTGCGTTCGAGTCCGTCACCTGACCTGAGGATACCGGAAAGGCGGGTTGTAACAAAAGTGCAAAAACGCCCGTTGCGCAGTATTCCTGTGTATGCAGGTGCGCCATGAAAGCCGCTGCGAAGCCGCACAACAGCCGCAGGGTCTATGAGCTACTATTTAGCGCATGCAATCCATCGGCTTCCTGTTCCTCCTGGTCATCTACGGCGCCATGCTCGCGGGCGCAGTGGTATTCCTCGTGGCGGTTGTGCGGATGAGCCGCTCGCTGGCAGAGATGAGCCGTAGTTTTGCGGAGATCGCCGCGAGCATGCGGAACGGGACGCTCCGGCCAGACGCCGTTGCGAGACAATAAATGAATGGCTCGCATTACCCATCTCGATGTCAACGGGAAGCGGCGTCCTATTGACGCGGACCCGGAGCGGACGCTGCTGAGCGTGCTGCGTGACGACCTCGATCTGACCGGCACGAAGTACGGCTGCGGCGAAGGCCAGTGCGCCGCCTGCACCGTACTGGTCGAAGGACAGCCTACGAAGAGCTGCCTCACGAAAGTCGGCGCGGTCGCGGAGAAGAAGATCGTTACCATCGAAGGGCTGGCGCCCGAAGGCAAGCTGCACCCCGTGCAGGAGGCGTTCCTGGAGGCCGATGCGCTGCAGTGCGGCTGGTGCACGCCGGGCATGATTTTGGGCGCGGTCGGGCTGCTCAAGCGCTCGCCCCATCCTACCGACGCGGAAATTGTGAGCGGCATGAATGGCCACATCTGCCGCTGCGGCACATACCCCCGGATCGTCAAGGCGATTCACACGGCGGCCGGGAAAGGAGCCAAAGCATGATCACGCGGCGCGATTTCTTCGCTGTCATCGGCGGCGGCATAGTGATTTGGATTGCGAGCGATGCCGACGCTCAGGAGTCGGGGGGCGGCGGCCGGCGCGGCATGACGCAGCGCATGCCCCAGCAGGTGAGCGCGTGGCTTCACGTGGATGAAGACGGCCTGGTGACGGTGTACACCGGCAAAGTGGAAGTGGGACAGAATTCGCGAACGTCGCTTACGCAGGCAGCGGCCGAAGAGTTGCATCTGGCGCCCGCGAACATCCGGATGGTGATGGGCGACACCGCGGTCACACCCTTCGACATGGGCACTTTCGGCAGCATGACGACGCCGCAGATGTGGCCGCAGATCCGCCGTGCGGCTGCCGCGGCGCGGGAAATGCTGATCGACCTTGCATCGCAAAAGTGGAGCGTGGAGCGCGGCGGAATTCACATCGTCGACGGGAAGGTGGTCGCCGGCAGCCGGAGTGCGACCTTTGCGGAACTGACGAAAGGGCAGCAACTGAGCGGGACAATTCCGTCTTCGCCGTCGCTCACGCCGGCGACGGAGTGGAAGGTGGCCGGGACGAGCGTGGCGAAGGTGGATGGAGCTGCTATGGTCACCGGCGCGCACAAGTACGCGTATGACGTGAAGCGGCCCGGAATGCTGTACGGCAAGGTGCTGTATCCGCCGGAGTATGGAGCGAAGCTGGTGTCGCTGGATTCATCCGCGGCCGAAGCCATGCCGGGCGTGAAAGTGGTGCGCGACACGTTTAAGGCGAATCGTGGACTGGCAGGCCAGGAACTCGTGGGCGTGGTGGCGCGGGATCCGCTCACGGCCGAGAAAGCGCTCGCCGCGCTGAAGGCGCAGTGGAGTCCGGTGACGGGAACGCCGGATAGCAAGACCGTGTATCAGCATTATAAGGAGACGGCGCGGGGCGGAGCGGCAACGAATCCGAACCTTGTGCCATATCAAGTCGCCTACATCGCGCACGTGCCGCTGGAACCGCGCGCGGCCGTTGCCGAGTTCGACGCGAGCGGCAAGCTGACCGTGTGGACCGGAACGCAGCGGCCGTTCGGCGTTCGCAGCGAGCTGGCGGAGGATCTCGGACTGAGCGAGGAGCAGGTGCACGTGCTCATGCCCGATACCGGATCGGGATACGGCGGCAAGCACAATGGTGACGCCGCTCTCGAAGCCGCCCGGTTGGCGCGCGCCGCCGGTAAGCCGGTGAAGCGCAACTGGAGCCGTGAAGATGAGATGACGTGGGCGTATTTCCGTCCCGGCGGGCTCATCGAAGTGCATGGCGCGGTGAATCCGGACGGCACTCTCGCAAGCTGGGAGTTTCACAACTATAATTCGGGACCTTCGGGTCTGCAGACGCCGTATGAGGCGGCGCAGAAGACGGAGCAGGTACACAATGCCGATAGCCCGCTGCGGCAGGGCTCGTATCGCGGCTTAGCTGGAACGGCGAATCACTTCGTGCGCGAGTGCTATATGGATGAGCTGGCGCACTCGGCGAAACTGGACCCGTTGGAGTTCCGTCTGAAGAATTTAAAAAACGATCGTTTGCGGCAGGTGCTGCAGGCGGCCGTCGATAAGTTCGGCTGGCAAGCCAAAAAGAAGACGGCCGGACACGGGTTCGGGCTAGCGTGCGGGCTCGAGAAGGGCGGCTATGTCGCCGCATGCGCGGAGGTCGCCGTAACGAACGGGGCGGTCAAGGTGGTTCGGGTAGCGCAAGCGTTCGAATGCGGAGCGATCGTCAACCCCGAGCACCTCAGCAATCAGGTGGAGGGCGCGATCGCGATGGGCATTGGCGGCGCACTTTTCGAGGCAATCCAGTTCGCCGATGCAAAGCTGCAGACGAACCGGTTGTCGAAGTATCGGGTGCCGCGGTTTGCGGATATACCGGTGATTCAGACGGTGCTGGTGGACCGGAAAGACATCCCGTCCGCGGGCGCGGGCGAGACGCCGATTATGGCGATTGCGCCGGCTATCGGCAACGCGATTTTCGATGCCACGGGCCGGCGGATCCGGTCGCTGCCGATGGCGGCGAACGGGGTGTCGGTTTAGGTTTGACGGAATCCTTGGCGCGGGTGCACGCAGTCGCGCGTTGCGCGACCCGCGACAGGAAGGATTCCTGTCGGCACGTGGGCCGAGCTCGATTCGGTTTAGGATTCGAGGGGACGGAATCTTTGGCGGAGGTGCGGCAGTCGCGCTTCGCGCGACCCGACAGGAAAGATTCCTGTCGGCACGTCGGCTGAGCTCGATTCGGTCTAGGATTCACGAGCGGACAGAAGCTTTGGCGCGGGTGCACGCAGTCGCGCGTTGCGCGACCCGACAGGAAAGATTCCTGTCGGCACCTATTGGAGTTCTACTATCAGAGCGTCGAGCGCGATGGTCTTCTGAATGTTGCGGCGGACCAGATACGCGATTTCGTCCACTTTTGTGACGGCCTTGCGCAGCCACGCGAAGGGAACACGGCCGGCCACGGCTTCCAGATCGCGGCGGATATCCGGATTGCGAATTTCCGTTTTTCCTTCGTGGAGCAGCAACAGGTCGCGTAAGAGCTCATAGAGCACCTTCAGGTACAGATCGAGCTTTTCGCTCTTGCTGCGGGCGATGGTCTCCGAGACGGGCACCCATTTGGCGAAAGGATCTATTCCCGCGGCCACGCGCAGCAGAATCAGCATGGCGTTGCGGCGCTTGTCATAAGCCTCCAGATCCAGCGAGACCGCGGTTCCGGGGCTTCCTGCCGCCAGCGCGATGCGGCGTTCGGGATGGTCGAGTCCGCGCGCTTTGACGAAGCGCTCCATTTCTTCGCGAGAGAGCGGCGCGAAGTAGAACGGCACGGCGCGCGAGCGGATGGTCGGCAGCAGATCGTATCCGTTGGTCGCCGTCATGATGAGCACCAGATGCGGCGGCGGTTCTTCGAGCGTTTTGAGCAGCGAGTTGGCGGCCTGATCGTTGGCGCGATCCACACGGTCGATCAGGAAAACGCGCCGGCTGCCTTTGTGCGGCATGAACTGGGCGCGATCCTTCAACAGCCGCGCCTGCTGAATGGAGATCTGGCGCAGCGGACCATCGGGCGGGAATGTCACGAAGTCCGGATGGGTCGCGAACTGGAGCGGGTCGTCATTGCGCTTTTCGGATGCGAGTTTCTCGCGGTCGGCGAGCGTCTCCAGGTTGTCGGGCAGAGACAAATCGTCACGCTCGATCAGCTCGGGGTGGCCGAGAATGCGCGCACCCAAACGCCGCGCCAGCGTGGCCTTGCCGACGCCCTCGGGTCCGGAGAAGAGCAGCGTTTGCGAAAGGCGATCCTGCGCGAGCATCTGGTCGAGCGCGGCGGTGACGGCGGAATTGCCCCAGAAGTTTTCAAACATGGGCGCTCACAATCTTCCAAATGTCGCGCTCGATCGTGTCGATGCCGGCGCTGCCGTCGACGACTTTGACGCGCTCCGGCTCCCTCTCTGCGAGCGCGTGGTAGGCATGGTAGACGCGCTTGTGGAACTCGAGCGATTGATCGTCCATGCGGGTTTCGGGGTGGGGTTGGGCGATGTTGCGGGCACGGGCGCGGGCGAGCGAAGCTTCGGCATCCACGTCAACCAGAATCGTGAGATCCGGTTTGAGGCCGCGGCACGCGATGCGGTCCAAGGCCTGGATGGTTTGGACGCCGAGATTGCGGCCGCAGCCCTGATAGACGAGTGACGAATCGGTGAACCGGTCGGCGAGCACGATCTCGCCGCGGTGGAGCGCGGGCAAGATCCACTCATCCACGTTTTGCGCGCGCGAGGCGAAGTAGAGCAGCACCTCCGTCGTAGGGCTGAGCTCCTGATGGGCTGCGTCCAGCAGAATGCGCCGGATCTGCATGGCGATGGGCGGACCGCCCGGTTCGTAGGTTTCAAGAACGCTGCGGCCGAGCGCGCGCAGCCGGGCGGCGAGACGGTGCATCTGCGTAGTCTTGCCGGAGCCGTCCATGCCTTCGAAGGTGATAAAGAGACCGGGCATTTCGTGGAACGTTTATTGTAGCGGGCAGCGGTGTACAATTCGGAAGATCTGGAGGGCTTTGTGAAGCTAGCGAGTTTGTTGGCGATTTTCGCGGCTGTGGCGATGGCGCAGGCCGGCGATGTGAAGACGGCGGGGCAGACCTATAAGAATGTTACGGAGCTGAAGGACATTCCTGCCGACCAGTTACTGCCTTCGATGCAATTCATCTCGGCCGCGCTGGGTGTAGATTGCAACGGCTGCCATGTTCAGAACGACATGTCGTCGGACGAGAAGGGCGCAAAGAAAACCGCGCGGCAGATGATCGCGATGACGTTCGCGATCAACAAGAGCCATTTCAATGGCCGCATGCAAGTGACGTGCATGACGTGTCATCGCGGGTCAGAGCGGCCCGTATCGGTTCCCACGGTGATGGAGACTGACGCGCCGCCGCGCTCGGCGATGGCGGCTCCGCCGGCGGGCGGCCGCGGAGGTCAGGGCGGCGCTCCGCAGGTGACGGCGGACCAGATTCTGGAGAAGTACATCGCGGCGGTCGGCGGCGCCGATGCCATGCGCAAGATCACGAGCCGGGACATGAAGGGGAAGATCACGGCCGCCGGCATGGATAGCGCGATCGAGGTCATCACCAAGGCTCCCAACAAGCGGCTTTCCATCAGTAATGGCCAAAGCTACACCGCTTTCGACGGCACGAGCGGATGGCTCGGCAACACCGGAAGGCCGGCACGCGAGATGACCGCATCGGAATCGGCCGCGGCCGCGATCGACGCCGAGTTCAATCTGCCGCTGCAGATTAAAGAGATGTATCCGCAGTTGCGTCGCGGGCGGCCGGCTACGATCAACGGCGTAGAGTGCGACGTGCTGACCGCACAGGGCCAGGGAAAGCCGGCGCTGCAACTCTACTTCGATAAGAACAGCGGACTGCTGGTGCGGAGTGTGCGCCTCGCCGATACGCCGATGGGTCGCATGCCGACGCAGATCGATTATGCCGACTACAAGGAGCTCTCCGGGGTCAAGATCCCGCTGCGCTGGACCCTGGCGCGGCCGAACGGGCGGTTCACCATCCAAATCAACGACGTAAAGATCAATCCGCCGGTGGACGATTCGCGGTTTGCGAAGCCGGCAGGCGATGTGAAGTAGCGCGGCGCTGGGGCATTTCACCCAGCCGGCGCCGTCAAATAGCACCAAAAAGGTCCGATTAGCTGGTTACGTTGGCGCGCCGGACCTTTAGTTTCAATGCGAAGCGGCTTGGTGATCGGAGTGCATGGTCCGTTACTCCGGATTGGAGAACCGATTATGAACTTCGACCAAGCCCCGATGCTGGTGATCTGGGAAGCGACTCAGGCCTGCGACTTGGCGTGTGTGCATTGCCGCGCGTCGGCGCAGAGCGAGCGGCATCCGCGCGAATTGACGACGGAGCAGGGCTACCGCCTGCTTGACGAGATCCGTTCTTTCGGCGAGCCTTTGATGGTATTTACGGGCGGCGATCCGCTCAAACGGCCGGATCTGTTCGACCTGATCCGCTATTCCGTGAAGATCGGCCTGCGGACGAATGTGACGCCGAGCGCGACTCCGCTGCTGACGCCCCAAGCCATCGACGCTTTCAAGGAAGCCGGCGTGGCGCGCATGGCGATCAGCCTCGACGGCCCGGACGCGGCATCGCACGACGATTTCCGCGGCATCCCGGGCACCTTCGACACGGCGATGGCGGCGCTGTTGCATGCTCGCGACATCGGACTCGACACGCAGCTTCAGACCACAGTGACCAAGCGTAATATGGCCCGGCTGGCGGAGATGGCTGAAATCGCGAAGGAGGTCCGCACCAGGATGTGGAGCCTCTTCTTTCTCATCGTCACCGGGCGGGCGCTGGAGAATGACGATCTGGAAGCGGCCGAATACGAGCAGGTATTCGGGTTCATGTACGAACTTTCCAAGACGGCTCCGTTCGGCATTAAGACCACGGAGGCGATGCACTATCGCCGGTATGTGGCCCAGCGGATTAAGGCCGAGCATGGCCTCACCCAGAATGAAAGCGCGAAAGGCGTGGCCTGGCACACGGCAGGCGTGAGCGACGGCAAGGGCTTCGTGTTCGTTTCGCACCGCGGCGAGATTTACCCGAGCGGCTTCCTGCCGGTTTCCGGCGGCAACGTGCTGCAGGACAGCCTGACGGACGTCTATCGAAATTCCAGCCTGTTCAAGACGCTGCGCGACACCACGCAGAGGGAAGGAAAGTGCGGCATCTGCGAATTTCAGAAGGTCTGCGGCGGGTCGCGCTCGCGAGCGTTCGCGTTCACGGGCGATTACCTGGCGAGCGACCCTCGCTGCGTGTATCAGCCCCACTCGGCGGATGCCATGGCCGGGTAAAGCGGCGGGCGCAACTTGCGGGCGCACGGCGGGTTCAGCAGCGTATTAAGATAACGAGTTACCCGTGCGCCTTCTTTTCGGTTATTCCCTTTTTTCGGCTGGGCTGCTTGCCCTGGTAACTCCGGCCACCCTGCAGGCAGGCTGTACCAATATCGGCAGCGGCGCCAGCGCTGTCACGGTGTGCATCAGTTTGAGCGCTGCCAACCCTACGCTCACGGCCAATCAATCGACGAATCTTACCGCGTTGGTGACGGTGGTCAGCACGCAAACCAACGCTCCCATCAGCAACGCGAACCTGGCGGTGATCTGGAGCGCGAGTCCGGCGACTGCCGGCACGCTCCCTCCCACAGGCGCGATTTCCGGCGGCACGAACACCAACACATTCACGGCGCCCGCAACCATTGCATCGCAGCAAACCGTCACGATCACGGCGACTTCTCAGTATCCCGGCGGCGGGAGCGCAACCACCACGATCACGATGAGTCCGGGCACCAGCCTGGATGTCGGCAGCGGCGCGCCGGCCGCTCTGGTGCCGCAGTTCTTCGCCGCGTTTTATCGAAACAACTTCAGCAATCTCGTCTCGCTGCCGCCCATCGGACAGGTGAAGACGCTGGGAACGTCCGGCTATGTGCAGGAGTTTCAGGACGATGCCAAAACGTCCGGCGTAAAGTACGCGCTGGCCACCGCGAGCAGCAGCTCGAGCACGCAGCCCGACTTCGTTCCCGTGGTGCAAATCTATCCCGGCATCTACGCGTTTTACACATCGATCGGAGCGACCACCGCCGGATACCCGATGAGCGATACGCAGCAGTGTCCGGCGCTGGCGAGCGGCAACACGTGCACGTACCAGTTCTTCGATAAGAGCTATGCGCTGTTCGTATACGCGACAGCGTTGCCGGGCGGCGCAAATTACTCCGTTTCCGGAGTCATGTATACCGAGTGGGTGGCGCAAGGCGCGCTGACCGGCGCGGGAATTCCGACATCGGCACCTGCGACGATTACCGCATCTACCGCGACCACGGCGAGCGCGCAGACGTTCACGTACGGCGCGATCTACTCGGTGACGTCCGGCGTGAATAAAGGCAAGATCTTTTCGGTGCTGGAACCCATTTACGATTTGTACGCCTCCCAGGGAGGACCAGCGAGTTCCCTGGGCCTTCCGGTGAGCGAGACGCTGGTGTACCAATCGGGGCTGCATGTGCAGCTCTTCGAGCATGGAGCCGTTCAGTACACCTCCGGGTCCGCGCCCACGATTCAGGCGCCTGTCGCGACGGTGACGGTCGCGGGCGGGAGTTCGACCACCGCGACAAAGTTGAATGTGGGCGATAGTGTGACCCTCACGGCGTCGGCCGTCGATTCGAACGGCGCCGCGCTGCAAACGCCGCTATCGTGGACCAGCAGCAATGGCTTCGTGGTTTCGGTTCAGCCGGGCGCGCAGGGTCAGACGGCATTGGTGACGGCGGTGGGGGCAGGGTCGGCGAATGTGACGGCATCGAGCGGCGGCGTCACGAGCGCGAAGATCGGATTCACTGTGTTTTCGCCCTGTTGCCAGGTCGGCGACGGCGCACCGGCGGCTGTGCAGCAGGCGTTCCAGACCGCGCTTTCCAGGAACCACATCTCCGTGCAATTGCCACTGCCGCAACCTGCCGTGCAGGTGGGCAGCGGCTTCATGCAGGCGATTCCGGCGAGCACATCGGCTCCGGCTCTGCTGCTTGCGACGGCCGGTCAGGGCGGCGCGGCCTACGTGGTCGCGGGCGCGCTGCTGGCGGCGTATCAATCCATGGGCGGACCTGCGGGAGCGCTGGGATTCCCGGCCGCCGATGCCACCACCGGAGGCACGCAGCGATTCACGGGAGGCGCGCTCGGCGGCAGCCCGGTACGCCTGGTGACCGGTCCGATTCTGACCAAATGGGCAGCCTTGGGATATGACGCAGGCTCCGCCGGGCCGCCCACAGGCGATGCGCAACCGCTGGCCACGTTCGGCGGCAACTCGGGTTCGTGGCAGGCCTTCGGCGGCGGATCGATCTTCAGCGCTACGGTAGGTCCGCGCGCGGGTCAGACGTATTTCGTCGGCGGACTCATTCTGGCCGTGTACAATGCCGGGGGCGGAGCATCGGGCGACTTCGGAATGCCTACGGGCGACCAGGTGGACACTGCGTCGCTGCATCAGCAGAATTTTGAGGGAGGCACGATTTCCTACGCGACCGGCGCAGCGTCGGCTACCGCTCAACTAGCGGCGAGGAAGCCCGCTGTGGTGGTAGCGCCTGCGACCGTCACCGCGGGCGGGCAGGCGCGCATCGCCGTCAGCGGATTTGCGAACAACACGGCGATCACTGTGTCGATCACCGGGCAGCCGAACTTTATCGTGAGCCCATCGAATGGCGCGTATAGCTGGGATATGGCGGTGCCACTCAGCGCGCAGAGCGCGACTCTGAATATACAGGCAAGCGCGGCGGGCGGCGCGGCGGCCGCGGGCACACTGACGATCAAGGGATTCGGCAACAATCGCGCGCAACTGTCGAAGATGAACGGCGATCTGCAAACCGGCGCTCCGGGAGCATTGCTGCCGGTGCCGCTTTCCGTCGCGCTGCGCGATACCTCGGGCAATCCGGTATCGGGCGCGCCGGTTGTCTTCCAGGGTCTGCCCGGCGTGCAGCTTTCGGTGGGGAACGCTGTTACCGACGCCAATGGGACGGCTTCGACACAGGTGCGCATGCCGCTCGCCGCGGGCACGGCGCTGGTGACCGCGAGTTCGCCCGGGTTCGCTGCTGCGCCGGTGACATTCTCGATGGTCGCTCAGGCTGCGGGATTATCGAATTTCCCCGCGTTGCAACAGAGCGGCGGGGCGATTTTGGGGAATGGATACGCAACGGTGGCGCAGAAAGGCGCGCTGCTCACGGCCGCGGCGTCGATTCTACTGTACCGGCAAAATCGCGGCGAGGTGGGCGCGCCCAACGGAGCCGTGACTCCCGATGCGCTCAATCAATTCCTCACCGGGTTCTGCGCGACCGATAGCACGGGCAACTCGACATGCGACGGATTTCTGGCGAACGGAGCTTCCGGCGAGCAGGTGGTCAATCTGTGGCGCGCGGCTCAATTCACCGGCGGACTGGATCCGGTGGGAGTCGCTGCCACGGCTTCGAACATTGCGGATCTCGTGGCGCAAGCCGAACCGGTGCTGGTAGCGGTGGCGCTCTCTCGCAACGGAGCGCCCGCCGGTGGGAATTTCGTGGTCGCGACGGGGATCGCAGCCGACGGCTCGTTGATCATTCAAGATCCGAATCCGTACTTCGCGCGCAAAAATCTGAACGATTATCTGAGCGGCTTCACAGCCGGCGGCGCAACGTGGCAAGGCAGCCTGGCGGGGGCGATTCGGTTTGCGCTGCGGTCTCCGGCCGCCACGCGATTCCTGGCCGGAGCGGTATCGCAAAGTGCCGGGTCGGTGAGTGTCGCGGTGCGCTCGACGGCAGAAGTGTGCGGCGTTCCCGTGCAATTGCCGGACAGCATCGACGCTGCCGGGAACGCGCCGGCCGCCGGTCCGCTGGTCTCGCAATTGGAGGTTTGCGATGGTGCGCTGGCGGCGTACGAGATCGATCTCGGCGGACAGCAGCGATATAGCGCTTTTGTGACGGATTTAGGGCCGGGCGGCGGCTCGACCGATTTATCGGGCAGCGCGCCGGCCGCGTATTCGGCGACACGTCCCGTATCTTCGCTCGTGGTTTCACGCGCCACTGCGACAGTGGCAGCCGGGGGCATCGTCAACGCGGCTTCGTTCACCACAGCCATCGCTCCGGGCGGGATTATTTCCATTTTCGGGCAAGGTTTGGCGGGAGGCGAAATCCCGACGGCGGTGGATGTCGATGGAGCGGCCGGCCAAGTGTTCGTGGCGTCGAGCTTCCAGGTAAATGCGCTGGTGCCTCAGAGCGTCGAACCCGGCACACATACGGTGCGCGTGCAATCCGGCCTGGGAACGGCGCAGCAAACAATTGTGGTGACGCCGGTAGCTCCGGCAATCTTCCTGGTGGGGAGCTCCGGGGCGGTGGTGAATCAGGACGGCAATCTGAACGCGGCTGCGAATCCGGTATCGCGCGGTCAATACTTAACGATCTACGCCACCGGCTTGGGCGCGGTAACTGCGCGGGGCGGTCTGTCGGTGGCGGCGACGCCGGTGACTGTGACGATCGGCTCATTGGATGTGGCGGCGGCGTTTGCCGGGTCAGCGCCGGGGTATCCGGGGCTGTATCAGGTGAACGTGCAGATTCCCACGGGCATAGCTCCGGGCGTAGGTATCCCCCTTACCCTCAAACAGGGGGTGAGTACAAGCAATGCGGTTCCGATTTCGATTCAGTAACAGAAAAATGAGAGGAATCGGTGTGAAACTCTTGACTCTGAGGGGGTGCGCGTGATTAAATCGGGCCAGTATTGCAAAATCAGGAGTGTAGACGGCGCGCGACAGTGTTTCGCGTTGCAACGAAAGAATTTCGCTTGACAGAGGCCGGTCAATCAGTTATCAATGTCTTTACCGCGTCTCGCGAGCAGCAATCTTGTGTTTGTACCCTGTTTGCGCAGAAGAGAATACAAAACAATAACATGCGCAAGCGGTTGCAGTAAGCTTCAGTCAAAAAGGCCGGTAGCCGGCTTGGTGGTTGCCGGATCGACTCTCCGCCCGACACGGAGAAGTTCCCAAGGTAGAACTGAACGGTTGTAGAAAGTTAGCTTGAGGCTCAGGTAGGAAGAGAACTTCGACCGATTCAATTTTTTTGGAAAATTACAAGGAGAAGGAAATGGCAGATTTTCGCAGAATAGTTCTTGCGTTAGCTATCGTCGCCCTGTTCGTGGGCGCCGCCAGCGCGCAAAACCCACCGCTGGTTTGCACAGCAAACGCAGCGGTACCGCCGACCATCCGTTCTGAAGGGTTTACGGAAGGCGTCGGCGACATCGTTATCACTTGCACGGGCGGCCCGACCACGCAATTCGCCGGTGGCACGCAAGCCCTTGGTATCCCGACGGCAAACTTCACAGTGTTCTTCGGAACCAACGTGACGAGCCGTCTGCTCCCCGTTACTGGCGCATCGAACGCTTCGGAAGCCCTGCTCATGATCGACGAACCGGGCGCACCGAACCTCGGTACTTTCGGTTCTCAGCAGGCGCAGAACCTGTGCCCGAATCCGGCCAGCGGTTGCATTGCGGAAGGTTCTCAGGTTGTAAACAACGGGAACGTCCTGGCAAACAACGCTCACAACGTATATCAGGGTTTGGTTACCGGAAACCAGGTGACCTTCCTCGGCGTGCCGGTTTTGGCGCCGGGAACCTCGGGCGCGCGCGTTTTCCGCATCACCAACATCCGTGTGAACGCGGCTGGTCTGAATGCTTCGGGTAATGCTCCGGCGCCGGTCCAGGCCTTCGTCTCCGTCAGCGGTTCGACGAGCTTGCCTCTGACCAACTCGCAGGTGATCGTTGGCTACGCGACCTCGGGTCTCACGACTGCCCTCCGCAATGCGGGCAACACGGGGAACCTGGGTGGTAGCGGCACGAGCTTCCAGCAGTGCGTCAGCACGACCTCGCTGGGTGGCGGTGGATCCTTCACCAGCCTTCTGCAGTACACCGCAAACTTCGCGACTGCGTTCAAACAGCGCACCGCGACGTCCGGCACCCCGGGCACGCTGTTGAACGGTCCGTTCACCGGTGTTGCCGCGCAGAATACCCCGGGCGCGATCTTCAGCAACTCCGAGTCGATGTTCATCTACCCGACCCTGACGGGCAGCAATGGCGCCGTCGCCGGTCTGGCTGACTTCGGCACCCGCTTCAAGGCTGTCTTCACGAACGTTCCGGCCGGCGTGACCCTCCTGGTCAGCACGACGAACGTTCCGTCGAACGGCACCGCGGGCGGTACCCAGCCGAACACGGCGACCAGCTTTGCTGTCCTGGTGGCCAGCGAAACTTCGCCCGAAAACGGCAATGCTTTCCCGGTCATCAACAGCAGCACCTCGAGTGGAACGGTTAGCCTGGCGACCGTGACTCCGGTGAATGGCACTGCGACCGCGGTTTGGGAAGTTGTCAACAGCAACACCAACACCCTGCAGCAGTTCAACTTCGTCGTGCAGATGGTCTTCAGCGCTGCTACGGCGACCAACAACCCGGCGACCGGCCCGATTAGCGTCAACATGAGCTTCGCGCCGACACCGTCGCAGGGCGCCTTCACGGCATCCTCGGCTGGTTCGGCTTCGTCCAGCCTGCCGATCCCGCGTTTCGCAGATACGTCGACGCCGCGCACCATCGCGACGATCAACCTCTGCCAGACGCTGCTGCTCTTCCCGTACATCACGACCGTCACTGGTTTTGAAACGGGATTGGCGATCTCCAATACCACGGTCGACGTAAGCGGCACCGCGGCCCAGAGCGGCTCCTGCACTTTGAGCTGGTTTGGTAACCCGAGCGGTACGCCGAACCCGGCTTCTTCGAACACTGGTACGATTGCAGCTGGTACGACGTTTACCGGTCAGTCTTCCGCCACCAATATGGCTGGCGCCGGCTTCACCGGTTACATGTTCGCTCTCTGCAACTTCCAGTTTGCTCACGGTTATGCTGCTATTACGGACGTCGGTGTCCGCAACATCCTGTCCAGCTACCTGGCGCTTGTTGTGAACGGCGGACGTGGTCCCGCGGCTGAATCGCTGGCTCACTAAATCAAAACAAAAGTAGTTCAACTGGAGGGGAGCTTCGGCTCCCCTCTTTTTTTTGCCTCGCTTTCCGGATGAGAAGTGCTACACTACAATTCTCGCCGCGTCCTATTGCTACCCATCAGTGTGTTCTCTCGAAGTAAGGAGGTAATCTTTTGAATAACCTAAAACTCATTACGATCTTATCGGCTGTGGCGTGCTTAGCCGGAGTGCGGGCCGCGGAGGCGCAGACGCCCGCTAATCTGACCATCGTTTCCGGCAACGGACAGGCGATCTGTTTTTGCCAGCATGTTTTCACTCCGCCCTTTTCCGCGCTCCAGGTATTAGTCACGGACGCGGCTGGTAATCCGCTGCCCAATGTGACGGTCAACTGGACTCTCAACACTGCGTTTTCAAGTGCAGGGCTGTCGAGCAGCACGTCTACAACGGACGCGACCGGCATCGCCTTTACGAACCTATTGGCGGGCAGTTCGTTATTTAATACCGGCTTTGGCCAGGCTCCCGTGCAGTATCAGGTAACTGCCACTGCAAGCGGCGGCAGCAATCCGAGCGCGACATTCACCGAAACACAAGCCTTCCTCGATTCGAGTGTAGGCAGCATTGTGACGCAGAACATCAACCTTCCGCTCCCAGGCGAGACCATTATCGGCAAAAGCGGAGCGTCCGGCTATACGTTGAACGGCCAGCAGGGCTCGAACTTCCAGATCAAAGTGTTTTCCGCCACCGCTGTGTTGCCGGGAGTTTCCGTTCGCCTCGTCAGCAATCAGACGTCTCCCAGTGTTTCGTGCGCAACCGGTACCGGAGCCGACCCGGGTTCCGTTCTGACCGATAGCACCGGGGTGGCAACCTGCACTCCCATCTTCAGCGGCTCAGGCAGCGGAAGCTTCTATTTTGTGATCGGCGGCGTCGCTCCCACCGATCCTACGGTGCCCACCGGCCTGTTCCAATATCCCGCTCCGCCGCTGGCCATCAAGCTGACGGTACAACCCGGAGTTCCGACCACGTTGACTCTTACTTCCGGCAACAACCAGAGCGCCAACGCCGGTCAGATCATCGGACAGCCTCTCGTCGTGACCGTGAGCGGTTCGAGCGGTCCCCTCGCCGGCCAAACGGTCAACTGGACGGTATCGCCATCCGGTTCCGCGGCGCTGAGCAATGCGACCAGCACCACCGACGTCAACGGCCAGGCGCGGACCACCGTCACTCTGGCGAGTGGCGCGGCCGGTGTGGTGACTGTTACCGCGCGCATCGCCAACAGCAGTATCGCAGCTCAGAATTTCACCCTCACCGCCGTGCCGCTGGTGTCGGTTACGGGCGTAAGCATCGTGAGCGGCAACAACCAGAGCGTGCTTGCGAATTCGAACTTCACGAGCCCGATCGTGGTTCAGGTCAACGGCAGCAATGGACCGTTGGCGAATGTTCCGGTGAGCTTCACGGTTACCAGCGGAACGGCTACGCTCTCCCAGAGCTCGGTGACCACCGGTTCCAACGGGCAGGCTTCCGTGAATGTGACGGCCGGCAATACGGTCGGTAACATCACCGTGGTTGCCACTGCCAACGGATTTTCCCAGACCTTCAACCTGACCATCAGCCCTCCGGGACCGAACCTCACTTCAGGCACGTTCGTGAATGCCGCCGATCAGCAGCGGAATTCGCTTTCGCCCTGCAGCCTGGCGACGATTATCGCTTCGGGAATCGCTCCTTCGATTCAGGGCGTCAGTCCAGCGCCGATCGTCGGACCCCTTCCGGCCCTGCTCGGTACCGATACGCTAACGATCAGCGGAACGGCGGCTCCGATTCTGAGCGTCGCGAACCAGAACGGGCAGCAGCAGCTTACGTTCCAGGTTCCCTGCTCCATTCAGCCTGCTTCCAACCCCATCACGGTAGCGGTCGGCGCAGGCTCGGCCACCTCGACGGTGAACATTCTGCCGGCGAGCCCCGGCATCTTCCAGACCGTGATGTCGGACGGCGTGACCCGCGCGGTGCTTGTCCGGCCGGACGGTACGTTTGTCAGCCTGTCCAACCCGGCGCGCCGCGGTGAGCACATCATCGCATATGTCACGGGCCTCGGGCCGACCACGCCTTCGGTGAACACGAACTCGCTGCCAATCCCGGGCCAGACGTCCAACGTGAACTACAACGTGATCGTGGGCGTGAACAATGCCGGCGTTCCGCTCGACTATGCTCGCCTGAGCGAAGACCTCGTGGGCGTCTACGTGGTATCCTTCCAGATTCCGACGGATGCTCCGGTCAGCAATAACGTAGTGTTTTCAGTGGGTGTCGCGCCGCAGGGTTCGGGCACGGTGTACTACAGCGCCGGGAGCTCGATTCCGATCGCGTAGTACCTCACATTCTGCTCAGAAGTACTTCTCCTCGGGGGACCGACCATCGAGTCAGTCCCCTTTTTCTTCGCCTTTTCTTTCCTGAAAAATCTATACGTAGTGTGTTCCTCAATTAGAGTAGATCTGATTGTAGGCGTGTAACTCCACGCAAATCAGCGATTTCCTGCAAAAATCTCTTGCAAACATTCAGGTGCTCATGCCACTATTGGTTGTGGCCGAATTTGGGCCTTAATGTGGGCAAAAGGTGGGAGACGAAGCGCAATTTCCGATGGTTGAGCCTCCCCGGGGCATGTACCCCGGCCGCCTGGACGATAAAGGCAGGCTGAAGCTCCCCGCTACGTTCGCGCAGTTTTTCGCCGCACATCGGGAAAAGACCCTCTTCGTCACCAGTTTGGACCGGCGCATAGCGCAAATATACACCTTGTATAAGTGGCGCGAAGCCGAAAAGTTTTTTGAGACGTATCGGGAAGATCCGCAGCTGGCGCGGCGGGTAGCATTCAATGCAGCCGATCTCGGCGCCGAATGCGAGATGGACAATCAGGGCCGCGTGCTGTTTTCGCCGGAATTGCGGCGGGAGCTGGGCATCGAAGGCCAGCCGGTAAAGATCTTCTCCTATCGCGGACGCCTGGAAGTGCTCAGCGAAAAGATTTATCAGGAAATGCGCCAGAACGCGGTGCAGGTCACAACAGACGATCTCGACAAGTTGGAGCGCGCGGGGCTGCCCTGATGACCTATGCACTACTCCGTAATGGCGAAGGAGTCGCTCGAATTACTGGCGATTCGTCCCGATGGGATTTATGTGGACGCCACAGCGGGCTTGGGTGGCCACACGTCGCTGATTGCGCAACGGCTGACCACGGGGGTGGTGATCGCCTGCGACCGCGACGAGCAAAGTTTGGAAATGGCGCGCCGCAACACAACCGAGTGGGCCGCGCGCATACGCTACCGGCATAGCAGCTTCAGCGAACTGGGGCAGTCGGCGGCGCGCGAAGGATTCGAGAAGGTGGACGGGCTGCTGGCGGATCTCGGAGTCAGCCGGTATCAGCTCACCACGCCCGACAGAGGATTTTCGTTGTTGGCCGATGGGCCGTTGGACATGCGCATGGATCGATCCAAAGGCATGACGGCGGCCGAGCTGGTCAATCATACCGCCGAAAAGGCAATCGCCGACCTGATCTTTCAGCTAGGCGAAGAAAGGAGGGCGCGGAAGGTAGCCAGAGCAATCGTCCGAGCACGGCCCATACGGAGCACACTACATCTGGCCGATGTAGTGCAGCGGGCCGTGCCCAGGACGGGTCGTTTGCATCCGGCCACGCGCACATTTCAAGCGCTCCGGATGGCGGTGAATGAAGAGCAGCAGGAATTGGACGCGCTGCTCAAGATAGGGCCCGGGTTGTTGAAGAGCGGCGGGCGCATGGTGACGATCAGTTTTATGTCGCTGGACGACCGCAAGGTGAAAGAGCGGTTCCGGGAGTTGGGCAGGGAAGGGCGGGCGATGATTCTGACGAAGCATCCGCTGCAGCCGACGGACGAAGAAGTCGCGGAGAATGCGGCTTCGCGAAGCGCGAAGCTGCGAGCCATTGAGATCAGTTGACCGCATGGGTGCGGGTGAGAGGAAGAGAAGGACCATGGCGACGCTGCCAGCATTTTTTAAACGGACAGAAGCGCCGGTTAGGACTGGCGGGAGCACGGAGGCTCATGCCCGGCCGGTGGCCGTGCGCATGGAGCGCGACCACAGCCTGCTGCGGCCATTGCCGCAGGAAGACGTGTATTTCTACTGCAAGAAGATCGATAATTCGCGTCTGGTACGAGAGGCCGATCCGAAAGCGCGCGGAGCGTGCTGGAGTGCGATCGGCGCGGCTTGTGCCGCCGTCGCTCTCATCACCACCATCGCTGCGCCCCGCGTCACCAACACCCTCTACGGTTACAGATTGCAGGCTTTGAAAGTGGAACAGCACCAACTGCTGGATGAGCGGCGCATGCTGGAGCTTCAGGAGGCGGAACTGCTGGGTCCGGCCCGCCTGGAGCAGTTGGCCAACAAGCATCACCTGGCCACGCCCCTGCCGGACCAGGTTGTGCATCTGGATTCGAACAAGCCTGATGGAGCGGTGGCGGAACTGAAGTAGACGCTGCGCACCTGACGGCACTTGCTCCCGCTTGCTTACGCGCGCGGCTCCGTTGCGGTGCGGCCCGAGAGCGGCGGGGAAGAACGCCAGGTGGCGCACGGCACTCGGCCGCCTCGAAACTGTTATGGTGGAGCGTCGTCTGACATTCATCGTGCTGGCCTTGATGGTCTGGTGCGGTGGCATCCTCTACAAACTCATTTCGCTGCAGGTTCTGCACCACTCCGCGTATGCGCGGATTGCGCGGAAAAACCAGGAACTGGTGCATGAGATCCCGGCCCAGCGCGGTTCCATCTTCGATCGCAACGGCGAGCCGCTGGCCATGAGTGTGCCGACGGAAACCGTGATCGTCGATCCGCTCAAGATTCCGGACCTCGCCTTTGCCGCCGACCTGCTCGCCAGCTTTCTCCATATGGACCGCGTGGCCCTGTACGGCCAACTCAAGCACGATTACGACGAGCACCGCGGCTACATGGTGGTCAAGAAGAAGATCACCTTCGATGAAGGGCAGAGTCTGCGCACCCTGCCGGTCGATTGGATCGAAATCCAAACGGAGAACCAGCGCCACTACCCCAAGGGAATGCTGGCCGCTCACATTCTGGGCGGCGTCGATTTTTCCGGGAAAGGCAACGCCGGCGTCGAGAAGGCTCTGGATGCGGATTTGCGCGGCGTGCCCGGTCAAATGCGGCTGCTCACAGACGTGAAACGAAGGGGCATCGATTCGCAGGGCTCCACGGATGCCAAACCAGGGGCCGCGATCACGTTGACGATCGATGAACGGCTGCAGTATGTCGCCGAAAAGGAAATTGCCGCGGCCGTGCAATCGCATAGCGCGGCCAGCGGCAGCGTCGTGGTGATGAACCCCAATACGGGGGACATTCTGGCGCTGGCGAGTTACCCGACCTTCGACCCGAACGTGCCGCCGCGCGACATGAAAGACGTCATCGCGAGGCAGAACCACGCTACCAGCGTGCCGTTCGAGCCCGGCAGCGTCTTCAAGGTAATTACGCTGAGCGCCGCGCTCGAAACCACGCGGCTGAGGCCGGAGACGATCATCGATTGCGGCAGCGGGTCCATCACGCTGTTCAAACGAACCATTCATGAAGCGCACGGAGGTTATGGCGCGATTCCGATGGCTACCGTGCTGGCGAAATCGAGCAACGTCGGCGCCATTAAGGTCGGAATGACCGTGGGCCAGGACAACATGTACGAGTACGTACGCCGTTTCGGCTTCGGCCAGCGCACGGGCGTGCCGCTGCCGGGCGAATCGCGCGGGCGGCTGCGAACGCTGCCGCAGTGGGGCAAGACGTCGCTGGCATCCATTTCGATGGGTCAGGAAGTCAGCGTCACTACGCTGCAACTGGCGCAGGCGGCGAGCGTGGTGGCTAACGGCGGAATGCTCGTGCGGCCGCGGCTCGTGCTGAAGAACGGCGGCCAGCTACAACCACAGGCCACGCCGGTGCGCGTGCTGAGACCGGACAACGCCATCACCATGCGGCGCATGATGGAAGGCGTGGTGATGCCGGGCGGCACCGGCTACCCCGAAGCGAAACTCGTCGGCTACTCGGTGGGAGGCAAGACCGGGTCGGCGCAGATCTTCGATTTCGCAACCAAGCACTATACGCATAATTACAACGGATCGTTTATGGGTTTTGCGCCCCTTACGAATCCGGCTATCGTGGTGGTTGTGACGTTGAACGGCACGCATGGCAGCGCGGGATACGGCGGGCGCGCGGCGGCGCCGGTGTTCCGCGCGGTGGCCAGCGAAGCGTTGCGAGTGCTCGACGTGCCGCAGGATCTTCCTCCGGATCCTCCGAAGACTCAGGTCGCGGCCAAGAAGGATGTGGACGGCGACGATCTTGCGATTGCCGATCTCGGCAGCGATCTCCCAAACATCCTGCAGGACGGCGACGATGACGACGCGCAAACTGCCGCGGCGACGGCGAAGGCTCCGGCGAACGGCCCGACAGTTCCGAATTTCGCCGGCATGACGATGCGGGATGCGCTCGCTGTGGCGGCATCCAAGGGCATCGCAATCGTTCCTTTGGGAAGCGGGCTCGCGCGCATGCAATATCCGGCCCCTGGCTCCGCACTGCGAGAGGGGGAGCGCATTCGCGTACAGTTCGTGCGATGACATTACGCGAGCTACTCTCGGGCGCTGGGCTGAAGGGAACGCTTGCGCCCGATCTCGCCGGGCGCGAGATCGCGGGGCTGGATTACGATTCGCGGCGAGTGAATGCCGGGTTTGTGTTCTTCGCGTTTCCCGGCAGCAAAGTCGACGGCCGCAAATTCGCCGAGGGTGCAGTCGCGCGCGGCGCCGTGGCGGTGGTCAGTGAATCGCCCGCGCCCGAGGGCTTTCTATCGCCATGGCTGCAGGTTGAGCACGGGCGTCGAGCGCTGGCGCTCGCCGCGCGGCGGTTCTATGGCGCGCCCGATGAGCGGCTGAAGCTGACGGGGATCACCGGCACCAACGGTAAGACGACCACGGGATTCCTCATCGATGCGGTGATGCGCGCGGCCGGGCACACCACCGGGCTGATCGGCACCATCGAATATCACCTTGCGGGCCGCGTGCTGCCGGCTGTGAATACCACGCCGGAATCGCTGGATCTGCTGCGGCTGTTCGCCGAACTCGTGCAGGAAGGCGGAACGGCGGCCACCATGGAAGTCTCCTCGCACGCTCTCGCGCTCGGCCGCGTGTACGGTCTACACTTTCATACCGCCGTCTTTACCAATCTCACGCGCGACCATTTGGATTTTCACGGCACGATGGAGGAGTATTTCGCGGCCAAGGAGCTGCTCTTTACCGGCGCGGGCGCTCCGGCTCCGCCCTGCGCCGTGTTGAACCGCGACGACGAATACGCGCGCCGCCTGAAAGTGCATCCCAAAACGGAAGTCTTCTGGTACGGCCTGGGCGCCGACGCGAATCTGAAAGCGAAGCACATTTCGTCGGGCGTTCAGGGGCTGAAGTTCGAAGTGCAATACGGCAAGCAGCGATTCGAAGTGACTTCGCCGCTCATTGGCAAGATCAACGTCTTTAATATTCTGGCTGCGTGCGGAGCGGGGCTTTCGTACGGGCTCGACGGCGAAACCATCGGCCGGGGGATTGCCAGCCTGCACGCTGTGCCGGGCCGTTTCGAACGGGTCGACGAAGGTCAGCCCTTTACGGTGGTGGTTGACTACGCCCACACCGACGACGCGCTGCGCAACGTGATCGCGGTGGCGCGCGGGCTCAATCCGAAGCGCGTGATTACGCTGTTCGGATGCGGCGGAGATCGCGACCGCGCCAAGAGGCCGTTGATGGGCAAGGCGGCGGCGGAGGCGAGCGATCTGGTGGTGCTGACCAGCGATAATCCGCGCAGTGAAGAGCCGCTGGCCATCATGAACGATGCGCTGGTGGGAATACGCCGCGTGGATGTGCAGCACATCGTGGAGCCGGACCGCGCCATCGCCATAGGGCGCGCTCTCAAGGAAGCCCGCGAAGGCGACATCGTCATTCTGGCGGGCAAGGGCCATGAAACGTACCAGGTTCTGAAGGACCGCACCATCGCTTTCGACGATCGCGCTGTGGCGAGAGAAGTGCTTAGGGGCTATGGGTATCGCAAATCCTGAAACACCATGACCCTGAATCTTCAAGAAGTTGCGAGGGCGATGGGAGCGCGCGGGCAAGCGGCTCCGGTAAACGTGTCCGGCTGGAGCGTGGACACACGGACACAATCGGCGGGCGATGTGTACTTCGCGCTGCGCGGCGAAAACTTCGACGGTCACGCCTTCGTCGATGGCGCATTCGCCGGGGGCGCATCCGCGGCAGTAGTGGAGCGCTCCTCGGGTGACGCGCGCGAACTGGTGGTTGAGGACACTCTGAAGGCGCTACAGGATGCAGGCCGGTGGGCGCGGCGGCAGTGGGGCGGAACGGTAGTCGGAGTGACGGGCAGCGCGGGGAAGACCACCACGAAAGATGCGATCGCACATTTGTTGAGCGTGGGTGTGGCCACCGGCAAGACGGCCGGCAACTTCAACAATCACGTGGGCGTGCCGCTTTCGATTCTACGGCTGCCGGACGCCTGCCGCGCCGCCGTTCTGGAGATGGGCATGAACCACGCGGGCGAAATTCGCGACCTCGCCGCCATTGCCTCTCCGCAGCTCGGCGTGGTCACCATGGTGGGTTACGCGCACGTGGAGTTTTTCGATTCCATCGAGGGCGTTGCCGCGGCGAAGCGCGAATTGATCGAGAGCCTGCCGCGCGATGGCGTCGCCATCCTCAATGCGGACGATGTTCGCGTGCGCGAGTTTGCGCGTGCGCATCCCGGGCGCAGTGTGACGTTCGGTTTTTCGGAAACAGCGGACGTGCGCGCCGAAGCATTGGAGGAGAGCGCGCAGGGCACGAGTTTCCTCGCCCTCGGCGTGCAGTTCGAGACGCGCATGGCGGGCCGCCACTCGGTGATGAATCTGCTGGCCGCCATCGCGGTGGCGCGCGAGTTCGGCATCGCGCCGGAAGGTTTGCGCGACGCGGTGGCAACTTTCGGCGCGGGCAAGATGCGCGGAGAACGCATCGAGCACAACGGCGTGGTGATCTGGAACGATTGCTACAACTCCAATCCGGAAGCGGCGAAGAGCATGATCGACGTGCTGCGCGAGACAGGCGCGCAGAGGCGCATTGCCGTGCTCGGGGAGATGCTGGAACTGGGGCAGACCGCGGACGAATTGCACCGGCAGGTGGGCGTTTATGCCGCTGAGCGCGGAGTGAACCTGCTGGTGGGCGTGCGGGGACATGCGCGCGAAATGGTGGATGCGGCGCGCCGCGCCGGCGTACGCGCGGAGTACTTCGAAGATCCCGCCGATGCGGGCGCGTTTCTGCGGAGCGAGGCGCATTCGGGCGACGCGGTTCTCTTTAAAGGCTCGCGCGGCGTGCGGGTAGAGAAGGCGCTGGAGAAATTCATGGAGGCCGGGCGGTAAGCCGATGCTCTACTTTCTCCTCTACGAAAAGCTGCAAAAGCATATCAGCGGCTTTCGCGTCTTCCAATACATAACGTTTCGCACCGCGTTTGCCAGCTTGACGGCGCTGTTTCTGTGCATCGCGCTGGGTCCGTGGCTGATCAACAAATTGCGCCAGTTTCAAATCGGCCAGTACATCCGCGAAGAGGGACCGCAGAGCCATCAGAAGAAGGCCGGGACGCCGACTATGGGCGGCGTGCTGATCATCATCTCGATCGTGATCCCGACGCTGTTATGGGCGGACCTGCGTTATCCCTACGTCTGGATCGCTACCGGCGCGCTGCTGGGCTTCGGCTATATCGGCTTCCTGGATGACTACGCCAAGGTGACGAAGCGGCGCAACCTGGGCCTCAGCGGACGCCGCAAGCTGTTTTATCAATTCGCGATGGGCTTCGCGTTTGCAACCATTCTGCTGATCATGAGGGCGCATGCCGAGTTCTCGACGGCCATGAACATTCCCTTTATCAAGCAGTTCAAACCATCGCTGCTGATCCCTGCGCTCCTCACGAATCCGTGGACTTATGTGCTCGGCGTGCTGCCGTTCTGCATTTTCGTTGCGCTCGTGGTGGTGTTCGCATCGAACGCCGTGAATCTGACGGATGGTCTCGACGGCCTCGCGATCGGATTGATGGTGATCGCGGCGGGCGCTCTCACCATGCTCACGTATGCGGGCGGCCACGCGCAGCTCGCTCAGTACCTGCAGCTCGCGCGCAATCCGCACACGGCCGAGCTGACGGTGTTTTGCGGGTCGATGACCGGCGCGAGCTTAGGCTTCCTCTGGTACAACGCGCATCCGGCGGAAATCTTCATGGGCGACGTGGGCTCGCTCGGCCTCGGCGGCGCCATGGCGGTAGTGGCGGTGCTGATCAAGCAGGAGATCCTGCTGCTGTTCATCGGGGGCGTGTTCATTCTGGAAGCGGTATCGGTGATTCTGCAGGTGGGAAGTTATAAACTCCGCAACGGCAAACGCATCTTCAAAATGGCGCCGCTGCATCATCATTTCGAGGCGCTGGGCTGGACGGAAAGCAAGATCATCGCGCGGTTTTGGATCGCCGGGCTGGTGCTGGCGCTCTTCGCGCTCACGACACTGAAGCTGAGATGAAGGCTCTGGTTGTAGGAATGAAAAAATCGGGCATCGCGACTGCCGGGTTCCTGGCGCGGCGCGGGGATGAAGTGCGTGCCACCGACCTCAAACCGCTCGATCAGCTCGGCGATGCGGCCGCGACGCTGTCGCGATTGGGAATTGCGTTCGAGCGACAGAACGATTCGGTCTTCGAAGGCGCGGACCTCATCGTCACGTCCCCCGATGTTCCCAACGATCTGGCGCCGCTCGCGGCGGCGCGTGCGCGCGGTGTGCGCGTCATCGGAGAAGTGGAGCTCGCGGCGCCGTACCTGAAGGGCCGCACCATCGGGATCACGGGATCGAACGGCAAGACCACGACCACCAGCCTCATCGGACACGTTCTGCGCGAAGCGGGCGTGCCGGTGCAGGTGGGAGGGAACATCGGCACGCCCGTTACCGCGATGGTCGGGACGTCGCGCGACGACGGCTGGAACGTGCTCGAGCTTTCCAGCTTTCAACTGGAGACCATTTCGGATTTCCGGGCGCACATCGCGCTCGGCCTGAATGTCACGCAGAATCACCTGGACCGGCACCACACCTTCGAGAACTACGCGGCGGCCAAGCGGCGGCTGTTCGAAACACAGCAGCCCGGCGATTTCGCCGTTCTGAATGCGGACGATCCTGTCACCGCAGACTTTGCCGGGCATACGAAAGCATCGGTGCAATGGTTCAGCAGCCGGAAGAACGTGACGCCGGGTGCGACGCTCCGCGGAGAGGATCTGATCCTCGACGGTCACGCGCTGATGGCCGCGAGTGAGCTTCCGATCCGCGGGCGGCATAATGTCGAGAACGTACTGGCGGCGGCCATCGCAGCCGCGCGCGCCGGCGTCTCCCCCGAACGGATCGCGGCTGCCGTGCGCACGTTCCATGCGGTGGAGCATCGCCTGGAGTTCGTGCGGCGGGTGGACGGCATCGATTTCTACAACGATTCGAAGGCCACCAGCGTGGATGCCACACTCAAGGCGCTCGACGCTTTCGAAGGCGGCCTGTGGGTGATTCTCGGAGGCAAGGACAAGGGCCTCGATTACGGCGCCCTGCGCGATCCGCTGCATGCCAAAGCGCACGCGGCATTGTTGATCGGCGCGGCGGCCTCGAAAATCGGAGCGCAGCTCGCAGGCGCAGTCCCGCTGGTGGACACGAAGACCCTCGATGGGGCGATCGCGTATTCGACAGAGCATGGGCACGCGGGCGATACGGTGCTGCTGGCGCCGGCTTGCGCGAGCTTCGATCAGTTCCGCAGCTTCGAACATCGCGGAGAAGTTTTCAAACAGATTGTGAACGGACTTGGTGGGAAGGGATGATATGGCGCAACGGCTAAAGACGGACTGGATTCTCTTTGCGACCGTGCTGGTGATGATGTCATTCGGCGTGCTCATGCTGTACAGCGCGTCGAGTGTGATGGCGAAGATGGACCCGCGGTTCGGATCGAGCTGGCACTTCGTGACGCGGCAGCTCGGTTGGGCCGTGGTTGCCGTGGCGGGCATGATGATCCTGAAGAGAACCGACTATCAGAAGTTCCGCAGCCCCGCCGTGGCTTTCGGCGCGATCGGAGTGGCCCTGATGCTGCTGGTCGCGGTGTATATCATCGACGCGCAGCACCATCGCTGGCTGCGCATCGGCCCCGGGGGCTTGCAACCTTCCGAACTCGCCAAGCCCGCGCTGGTGATCTTCGTCGCGTTCTTCGTAACCTGGCGCGCGCGCGCCATTAACAACGCGCGATACACGCTGATCCCCGCGGCGCTCGCCGTCGGGTTGGTCATCTTCGCAGTGGTTGTGCCGGATTTGGGCACCGCCGCCGTCCTGGCGCTCACCGCGATGGTGGTCTTCTTCGTCGCCGGCCTTCAGTTCCGCTATTGCTTCATCGTGGCAGGCGTGGCGCTGCTGGGGCTCATCGTATCCATCTTCGCCGAGCCGTACCGGCTTGGCCGCGTGATCAAGTTCTTCGATCCCGACTTCAAGATCATTTCCAAGTTCGATCCGCAGGGAAAAATCAAGGCGCGCACCGAGCAGACGCTGCGCACGCGCGATACGAACTATCAGCTCGAACAATCGAAAATCGCCGTGGGCGCCGGCGGACCCGCGGGGGTCGGCCTGATGAATGGACACCAGAAGCTGCTGTACCTTCCGGAAGCTCATACGGACTTCATCTACGCAGTGGTCGGCGAGGAGCTGGGATTGATTGGCACGGTCGGGCTGCTGGCCGGCTTCACGATCATCTTCTGGCGCGGGCTGCGCGCCACCTGGCGAATGAATGACGATTTCGGCCGCTATCTGGCGCTGGGAGCAACCATCGTGGTGGTGGTGCAAGGCTTCGTCAACATGAGCGTGGTGCTCGGGATGGTGCCGACGAAAGGCATTCCCCTGCCGATGGTCAGCTACGGCGGCAGTTCGCTGTTGAGCACGCTCGCGCTGCTCGGAATCCTGATGAATGTGAGCGAGCATGCGGGGTAGTGTGTGCGGTTTCTGATGGCGGGCGGAGGCACAGGCGGCCATGTGATCCCGGGCCTGGCAGTGGCGCGTGAGCTGCGCGCGGCCGGGCACGACGTGTTTTTTGTGGGCACGTCGCGCGGCATGGAAGCGAAACTCGTGCCCGCCGAAGGTTTCCAGTTGCAGCTCATCGAGATCGGCGGACTGAATCGCGTGGGTCTGTTGCAGAAGCTCAGCACGCTGATGCGTCTTCCGCTGACCACGGCCGGCTGTCTCGGAATGGCGGCGGGAGCCGCGGCCGTCTTCAGCATGGGCGGGTACGCCGCCGGTCCACCGGTGATGGCGGGCCTCGTTCGCCGGCGGCCGGTGGTCATTATGGAGCCGAACGCGGCGCCCGGGTTCACGAATCGTGTCATCGGCCGGTGGGTGTCGCGCGCCCTCATCTCCTTTCCGGAGACCGCAAAGTACTTTCCCGCCGGACGCACGGAAATCACCGGGCTGCCGGTCCGCGACGAATTCTTCAAGCTTCCCGAGAAGCGCCGCGGCGACATGCTGAACGTACTGATCACGGGCGGCAGCCAGGGTTCCCGGACGTTGAATCAGGCGGCGCGCGGAAGCTGGCCGCTGCTGCGAGCGTCGGGCCTGCCCGTCCGAATCGTGCATCAGGCCGGCCGCACGGGATTCGAAGAACTGCGGGACGCCTTCGCCCAGTCGGGGCTGGACGGCGAAGTCGTTCCTTTTATTACGGACATGCCGGCCGCCTTCGCCGCTGCCGACCTGGTCATCTGTCGCGCGGGCGCTGGCGCAGTCTCGGAGCTGGCGGCGGCCGGAAAGCCTTCGGTGCTGGTGCCCTTCCCGTTCGCGGCCGACGATCATCAAACGCGCAACGCCGAAGCCATGCAGCGCGGCGGCGCGGCCCGCATGGTGCGCGACGCCGAATTCACCGGCGAGCGGATGGCCGCCATCGTCAGGGAATTGTCCGATACGCCGGGAGCTTTGGAGCAGATGGGCTCAGCGGCCCGGCAGTTCGCCCGCCCGGGAGCGGCGCGCCGGGCAGCGGAGATCTTACAGGAGGTGGCGCGCGGCTGACTTTTTTAATTGACACCGGGGCCGCGAGCCGAAACAATAGCAAAAAGAAATGTTTTTTCGCCAGCAACATCTGCATTTTACGGGGATTGGAGGAATCGGCATGAGCGGCATCGCCGAAGTGCTGCTCAACCTCGGATACCAGATCAGTGGATCCGACCTGAAGCTCTCTCCGATTACCGAACGGCTGGCCGGCATGGGCGCCAAAATTTACGAGGGCCATAACGCGGCGAACGTCAATGGCGCGCGCGCTTTGGTCGTGAGCTCCGCGGTCGACGAGAGCAACCCCGAAGTACAGGAAGCGCGGCGGCTGCAGATCCCGGTGATCCCGCGCGGCGAGCTGCTCGCCGAGTTGATGCGCCTGAAGTTCGGGATCGCGGTGGCCGGAAGCCACGGCAAAACCACCACCACGAGCATGACCGCGACCATCCTCAGCCACGCGGGCCTCGACCCCACCGTCGTGGTGGGCGGCCGGGTCAATACCATGGGTGGAACGAACGCGCGCATCGGCCATACCGACCTGTTTCTTGTCGAGTCCGACGAGAGCGACGGCTCCTTCCTCAAGCTGGCGCCGATTCTCGCCGTGGTCACCAATATCGACCGCGAGCATGTGGACCATTACCCGACGCTCGACGCGACCCGCGCGGCATTCCTCGAATTCTTGAACAAAGTGCCGTTTTACGGGGCCGCCATCGTCTGCCTTGACGATCCGAACGTACAGGGGCTGCTGCCGCAGATCACGCGGCGCACCATCACCTATGGCACCACCGCGCAAGCGGACATCGAAGCCACGGAGATCGCCTGCGGCCATTTTGCCAGCGAGTTCCGGCTGCGCTATCGCACCACGGACCTGGGCCGCTTTCATCTGCGCATCCCCGGGCGGCACAACGTGCTGAACACCATGGCCGCCGTCGCCGTCGCCATGGAGCTCGGCGTTCAGGCCGATACCATCCGCGACGCTCTCGCGACTTTCAGTGGTGTGGACCGGCGTTTCCAGGTGAAAGGCATCGAGCGCGGCATCACCGTCGTGGACGATTACGGCCACCATCCCACGGAAATCCAGGCGACGCTCGAAAGCGCGCACAACTGCGGGTTCCGGCGCATCCACGTGCTCTTCCAGCCGCATCGCTACACCCGAACGTTCCACCTGATGGACGAATTCGCGCGCGCGTTCAATCAGGCCGATACGCTGTTTCTCATGGACATCTACGCGGCCTCGGAAAAGCCAATCGAGGGCGTCACCGCCGAAGCGCTTGCCGCGCGAATGCGCCAGTTCGGGCATCGCGGAGTGCAGTACGTGGGCACGATGGACCGCGGAATCGATGAGCTAGTGGGCGCGGCCGAAAGTGGCGACCTGCTATTGACTCTGGGAGCCGGCAGCATCACGCAAGCCGGCGACAAAATCCTGGAAAGGCTGCGAGCAAGCTGATGGCGCGCGACTCCAAGAAATCGGCATCGCGGTCTCCCATACGGTGGCGTTTGTGGCTGGGCCTTTTCGGCCTCGGCTTGGTGTGCGTCTCCACCGGCATGGCAGCACTGAAGGTGCGTCACTACGTGCAGACCAACCCGCAGTTCACGCTCTCGCGATACCGCAACGGAGCGTTGACCATCGGCGGCCTGAACTACGCTTCGCGTTCCCGTGTGCTGCACGTTTTTTCCGGCGATTACGGCCACAGCATCTTCTCCGTTCCTCTGGACGAGCGGCGCCGCAGGTTGCTGGCCATCGATTGGATTCAGGACGCGTCCGTCTCGCGCATCTGGCCGGACCGCCTGGTTGTGTCGGTGCGAGAGCGCAAGCCTGTCGCGCTGGTGGATTTCGGCATGCCGTACCTGCTGGTGGATTCCGAAGGCGTGCTGCTCGATCCGCCGGCGCAGGCGCAGTTCAACTTCCCGGTGCTCCACGGCGTTCGCGAGGAAGATCCGCAATCGGTGCGCGAGGAGCACGTCCGCGCGATGCTCCACCTGCTCGACGACATGGGTTACCAGTCGCGCGATATCTCAGAGGTCATGACGGCCGATCTCGACAACTTGCGCGTCATTGCGAAGGTGGACAATCGCGCCATCGAGCTCATTCTCGGCGATACCAATTTCGGCCGCCGCTACCAGCATTTCCTGGCGCACTATCAGGAGATCAAGAAACAGTCGCCCGACGTGAAGGTCTTCGATCTTCGCCTGGACGATCGCATCACGGCAAAGGATTAAGGGGCCCATGGCAGTAAAACCGATCTACGCAGCAGGACTCGACGCGGGCAGCCGCAAGACGCGCATGATGGTGTGCGTGGTAGAGCAGGGGCGCGTGCGCCTGATCGGGTGCTCGGCGGTGGAATCGCAAGGGTGGCAAAAAGGCCGCATTGGCGATCAGCAAGTGGTCGCGGATTGCATGCTCGCCGCATTGCGCGAAGCGGAAGCGACTTCCGGCGTCAGCATCGAATCGGTAACCGCCGGCATCGGCGGGCAGACGGTGCGCGGCGCAAACGCCCGCGGCGTTGTCGAACTTGGCCACGTTCGCGAGATCGACCAGCGCGACGTGAATCGCGTCGGCGATCGCGCGGCTCGCGTGCAGTTGCAGGAAGATCGCATGGTGCTTCAGGTCTTCCCGCAGGATTTTGTGGTGGACGATCACCCCGGCCATCGCGATCCGCGCAAGATGCTGGCATCGCGGCTGGAGATCAACGTTCACCTGGTCACCGGCTCCGTGCAGGAGCACAATTCCCTGATCGGCGCAGTGAACCAGGCGCATCTTGCCGTGGAAGAAACCGTGTTCGAAGGCCTGGCGTCGTGCTACGCGGCCGTGCAGCCGGAAGCTCGGCGCGAAGGCATCGCCGTCATCGATATCGGCGCGCATTCCACCGAGCTGGTCGTATACTACGGCGACGCGATGGTGCTCGCGTCCACGGTCAAAGTTTCGGGCGACCACTTCACGCGCGATCTCGCCCAGGGCCTTTGCATCAGCTACGAAGACGCGGAAATCGTGAAGCTGGAATACGGGTCCGCGCTGTCCAGTGTGTGCCCGGAGAACGTGCTCGTGGAGTTGCCGACGCCGGAAGATCGCAACCAGAAACATGCGCAGCGCCGCTTCGTCAATCAGATCCTGGAAGCTCGCAGCGATGAGCTGTTTCAGTTTGTGCGCGCCGAACTGCAGCGCGTCGGCATGGATCGCGCCTTGATGGGCGGCGTATTCCTGACCGGCGCCGCGGCCAGCCTGCCGGATCTTTGCGACGTCGCCGAGCGTGTCCTGCAATGCCGCGCGCGCTTCGGCCTCTGCGACAACATCCACCAGTTGCCCGAGTACATGAGGGATCCGGAGTGGACCACGGCGGCGGGCCTGGCCATGTATTCGGCCAACCTCAAGCTGCACGTGCAGGAACAACGTGAGAGCGCCGGCTGGCTGGGAAAAATTCTGAAGTAAGGGTACGGGAGCGAGGAGGAAAGCGATGGCGCTGATCGATTCTGACATGGACGATCTGAAGTACGAAATTGAAGACGAAGCGCACCTGGGCACGCGCATCAAAGTAATCGGCGTAGGCGGCGGCGGTTGCAATGCGGTGGCGCGCATGGTGCAGGAGGGTTTGGAAGGCGTGCAGTTTTACGCCATGAATACGGACATGCAGGCGCTGGCCGCTTGCAACGTTCCGAACAAGCTGCAATTGGGCGAGAAGATCACGCGGGGACTCGGCGCCGGGTCCAACGCGGAAATCGGGCGCCAAGCCGCGCTTGAGAACACGGACCGCATCGTCGAGATGCTGCAGGATGCCGATATGGTCTTCGTCACCGCGGGCCTCGGCGGCGGAACGGGAACCGGGGCGGCGCCCGTGGTCGCGAATCTCTCCAAAGAGCTCGGCGCGCTGACCGTCGCGGTGGTCACCAAGCCGTTCGGCTTTGAAGGTCCCAAGCGCATGCGCATGGCCGAGGAAGGCCTCACGCGCCTCGCCAACACCGTCGATACCGTCATCACCATTCCGAATGACCGGCTGCTCGCGCTCGTGCCGCGCGGCACCAGTTTCTTCGAAGCCTTCAAGGTCGCCGACGATCTGCTGCGTCAGGCCGTCCAAGGCATCAGCGACATCATCGTAACTCCCGGCCTCATCAATCGCGATTTCTCCGACGTCAAGGCCACCATGGTCGGCATGGGCTACGCGATGCTCGGCACCGCCACCGGTCACGGCGAGAAGGCTGCCGTCGAAGCGGCCCGCCAGGCCATCAGTTGCCCGCTGCTCGAAGACTCGCGTATCGCCGGATCGCGCGGCATTCTCATCAACATCACCGGATCCAGCCGGCTTTCCCTGCACGAAGTCAACGAGGCCTGCTCCATCATTCGCGAAGCCGCCGAGTGCGACGACGTGCAGATCAATTTCGGAGTCACCCTCAACGAATCGCTCGCCGACGCCGTGAAGATCACGGTAATCGCGACCGGCTTCACGCCCGACCACGTGGTCATCCCCGAGCGGCGCACTTCAGCGACGGTGGTTCCGGTGGTGCGCGTGCAGCCGCAACTTCCCGAGCCCGAACCCGAGCCCGAACCTTTTATCGAGCCCGAGCCGGAGCCGGAACCGATGCTCGCGGAGTCCGACCCCGTCCTCGATCTGGATGACCTCGATACGCCGGCGTACTTGCGTCAGGGCCGTTTATTGAATTAACGGCAGGCAAATTGGAGAGCGGCGGCGGGCGCGGAAATGCCCGTGCCGCTCACCGTCAGCGGCACGATCTCTCCGTCCACGCCGCCCACCTGCGCGGCCGTATGAGCAAACGCCGCGGGGTCGCCCGTCACCAGGTGAATCACGCGGCCAAGCGCGAAGCAGCGCGGCGGCGGTTCGAATGCGGCGCTCACGGTTTCGGAAATCGCCTCCGCGCTATCCACCAACCGGACGCCATCCCCGGCGATGCGCTGAATCACGTTACGCAGCAGCGGATAATGCGTGCACCCCAGAATGAGGGCGTCGATCTCCGGACGCCCGCTCAGATAATGGCGCACCAGCAATTCAGCCTCTTCGGATTCGGCCAGCCCTTCCTCCACGCAGTGCACCAACATAGGGCACGCCTGCGCCCAGACGTTCATGCCGCGCATTTCGAGCCGCCGCTGATACGCGCCGCTCGCGATTGTGCCTGCGGTTCCGATCACGCCGACTCGGCCCGTCCGGGTCGCGCGTGTCGCCGCTTCCACACCGGGGTCGATGACTCCCCACACCGGCACCTCGCAGCGCTCCTGCAGATTCGGCAGCGCCACCGCCGAAGCCGTGTTGCACGCGACCACCACGCCATCGACGCCCATGCCACAGAGCAGTTCGGCGATGCCCTCCGCGAATGCCCGCACCATTTCCGGCGGCTTACGGCCGTACGGAACTCGCGCCGTGTCACCGAGATAGACGAAATCCCGGTGCGGCATGCGGCGGCGCAGCGCTTTCAACACGGTAAGGCCGCCGACGCCGGAATCGAAAACTCCCAGGGCGCGATGCAGAGGTTTGGTCTTCATCCTCACCTTCCGAGAGCACGTACCGGGCCATTCGCCGCGTGCGATAATCGGGGTTCCGAATGAAAGCACGCGTCTTCGTCACCTTCAAATCCACCGTCCTGGATCCGCAGGGGCAAACGGTCTGCTCGGCGCTGCACAGCCTCGGGCACGCCTCGATCGCTGCCGTGCGTCAGGGCAAATTCTTCGACATCACGCTCGCCGACGGCATCTCGCGAGAGCAGGCGCAAAAGGAAATCGAAACCATCGCGCATGACGTGCTGGCGAACCCGGTGATCGAAGAATACCGGGTCGAGATCGAGTAGCGCCTACCGGCACACCGAAGCATCGATATTATCCGCGAGTCCGCGCGTCACCGCCGTCGTCTTGCGCGTGGCAAGATCGAACACCACCAACTGAGCCACCCACTCCTCGTGCTTCGGCGACCACGGCAACCGCGCGGTATCCCTGGGCGTCGAGTAGAAGATCGCATCCCGGCCCGGCACCCAGCCCGCGCTGTTTCCGCTGCCCGCCGCGATCGCCTCCTTCCCGCCGGCATCCACAACGAAGTAATCCGACCGTGGCGACGTGCTGTTCGTCTCCCACCCGGTCTTCTGCACGAGCAGCCATCTGCCGTCCGGCGACCATTCGAGCGCCGGCATTCCCGTATCGTGCTCCCCCACCTTCACGGTCGTGATCCTGCGGCCGCCCTCGGTAAGTGTCACCGAATTTCCCGACCCGCACGCACGCAGCGTCCCAACCGCCGCGCAGTCCATCGCGCGCGCCGTCTCACCCGGTGCTCGCGCGGACACCACACGTTCCACCCCGTGGTCGAACTCCCACGTTTTGGCCGTGTCCTGCCACGCTTCCGGCGACACGAACCGGATCCGCCCGCCTGTTTTGCACGAGGGCTCGAAATGGTCGCGCGCCGAGTGCGTCAACTGCCGCAGAGAACCGTTCGCCGGGGTCCATGACCAGATCTCGAAATAACTCCGCCCGCGCTCCTGGTACACGCGACGGGAAAACACCACGTCCGCCGCACAGGCGTACGTTACTGTCAGTACGCACGCACAAGCGACGCGCCAGGGTAAGTTCATTCGGCTGCCCATATAATGGAATGCATGTGTGGAATCGTGGGTTATATAGGCACGCGTAAGGCCGTTCCGATCATTCTGGAAGGGCTCAAGCGCCTCGAGTACAGGGGTTACGATTCAGCCGGCCTCGCAGTCTATTGCGAAGACGAACAGCTAGCCGTTCGCCGCGCCAAGGGGAAGCTGCACAACCTGGAAGACGCCATCGGGACGAACCCGGTGGATGGGACTTTTGGAATCGGCCACACCCGATGGGCCACCCATGGCCGGCCGACCGAGGAAAACGCGCACCCTCATCGTGATTGCCAGGGCAATATCGTGGTGGTGCACAACGGCATCGTCGAAAACTATCTCACGCTGAAACACAAGCTCGAGGGCGAAGGGCATCTGTTCAAGACGGAAACCGATACCGAGATCATCGCCCATCTGGTGGAGAAGTATTTCGAAGGCAACCTGGAGCAGGCGGTGCGCAAGTCGGTGAAAGATCTCAACGGCGTCTTCGCGCTCGCCGTAATTTCAAAGTCCGACCCCAACAAGATCGTCGCGGCACGCAACGGTCCGCCGGTTGTGATCGGTATTGGCGATAACGAGTACTTCGTCGCATCGGACGTTCCCGCGATCCTCAGCCACACGCGCGATATGTTCTTCCTTGCCGACGGAGATATGGCCGTCCTCACTCCCGAAGGCGTCCGCCTGAGCGACTTCGATGGCCGCGTGGTCAATCGCCAGCTCACGCGCGTTCTCTGGGACCCCATCATGGCCGAAAAAGGCGGCTACAAGCATTTCATGCTCAAGGAGATCTTTGAGCAGCCGCGCGCCGTTCGCGATACCACGCTCGGCCGCGTGGGGCAGGAAACGGGCCGCATTTTTCTAGAAGAGATGGATATCGCCGAAGCCGAGTTTGCCCGCTTCAAGCAGGTGAAAATCATCGCTTGCGGCACCAGTTGGCACAGCGCGCTCGCCGGCAAGTTCCTGATCGAGAAGCTGGCCCGAATCCCCGTGGAAGTGGATTACGGTAGCGAGTTCCGTTACCGCGACCCCATCGTCAGTGACGAAACCCTGACGGTAGTCATTTCGCAATCGGGCGAAACCGCCGATACACTGGCGGCGCAGCGCGAGGCCAAGCAGAAGGGGGCCAAAACGCTCGCCATTTGCAATGTGGTCGGCTCCATGATCACGCGCGAAGCTGCCGGCACCATCATCACTCATGCCGGACCGGAGATCGGCGTCGCCTCCACCAAGGCTTTCACGTGTCAGCTTACGGCGCTGTTCATCCTGGCCATGTACCTGGGCCAGCGGAACGGCTATCTGGACGAGAGCACCTCGCGATGCCTCGTTCAGGAATTGCTGCGCGTCCCCGGCAAGCTGGAAACCGTCCTCTCGCACGACGCCGTGTACGAATCGCTCGCGCGGGATCTGCACCGCGCCACCGACTTCCTTTTTCTGGGACGCGGCATTCACTTCCCCATCGCCCTCGAAGGCGCGCTCAAACTGAAGGAGATTTCCTACATTCACGCCGAAGGCTACCCCGCCGGCGAAATGAAACATGGGCCTAACGCGCTCATTGACGAAAAGCTTCCGGTGGTCGTGCTGGCGACCCACGATCCCTCGAACCAGGAGAGCCGGTTGCTTTACGAAAAAACACTCTCCAATATTCAGGAAGTAAAAGCGCGCGAGGGCATCGTGGTGGCGCTCGCCACGGAAGGCGATGAGCACGTGCGCAAGCTGGCCGATTACGTCATCGATATTCCCGCGGCCAGCGACCTGGTCACGCCGGTTCTGGAGATTGTGCCGCTGCAATTGCTCGCTTACCACATTGCCGTCCGCCGCGGCTGCGATGTGGATCAGCCTCGCAACCTGGCAAAGAGCGTCACCGTGGAATGACGCGGCGCAACGCGGCCGATCGCGCTCTCGCCATCGCGGCGACGCTCGTCATCGCAGCTTACTTCTGGCGTCTGGTCCGGCCGACCCTGCGTCTCTATTTCACTCCGGACGATTCCATGAACCTGTTCCGCGCATGGGACGCCCCCGCCGGCGAGCTCGTGCGCGCGAACCTGCTGTTCTTCGCCTCCAGCCGTTTTATTCGTCCGCTCGCCGAAGCCTGGTATCGCGTCATTTACTCCTTTGCCGGCTTCAATCCCCGCCCATTCCACGCAGCCTTGCTGGCCATCCTGTTCATCAACATCTGGCTGACGTATGCCGTCGCGCGCCGGCTCGCCGGGTCGCGCGAAGTGGGCGCGCTCGCGGCGTTGATCGGCTGCTACAACGTTCGGCTCGCCGATATCTATTTCGATACCGGCTATATCTACGACGTCCTCTGTTACTGCTTCTTCTTCGCCGCGTTTCTGCTGTACATGCGCGTTCGCCAGAGCGGCCGCGCTCTCAAAGCAACCAAGCTCGCGACCGTGTGGCTGCTTTTCGTCTGCGCACTTAACTCGAAAGAGATTGCGGTCACGCTTCCCGCGTTCCTCCTCATTTATGAGGTGTTGTATCACGGCCGCAAGTGGCAGGCTGCCGGCGTCGCCGTCACCGCAATCACCGCTGCTGTCTTTATCGCCGGCCGGTCACTCGGCAGTGATTCCCTGCTGCACAACACCGCCTACCAACCGTCATTCACCATTCATCAATTCCTGGTGACGAGTTGCTCGTTCATGGCCGACATGCTGAATCGCCTCGACCAGGGTTTTCCCGTTTGGGGTACGCTTGCCATCTGGCTCGCCATGCTCGGAATCGCGCTGCTCCTGCGCAGCCGCCCATTGCAATTCGCCTGGTTGTTTCTGATGATCACTCCGCTGCCGATCGCGTTTATTCTTCCGCGCGGCGCCGCTCAGTATTATCTCCCGTGGTTCGGTTGGACTCTCTTCATGGCAGCGCTCATTGCGGAGATCGGAAGGCGCATCGCGCCCGCATTCCGGTATCGCGGCGCAGTCATATTCGCCGCCGTGCTGCTCATCCTGTACCCGTACAACAAGCGGCAGGAATGGCAGAAAGTGGCCTACGCGGCAACGGAAGAGGGCGCCGGGTATCACTCTCTCGTGGACCAGCTTCACGCATTGAATCCCTCGCTGCCGCCGCGCTCGCGCCTCTACTTCGTGAACGATCCCATTGCGCCGGACATCTTCGACCTCCTCTTTCTCGTGCGCCTCAGCTACCACGACGATACGATTGTGGTCGATCGCGCGCGGCAAATGAAGCAGCCTCCCTCCCCGCAGCAGATCGCGGCCTATGACCACGTCTTCGATTACCGCGCCGGCAGATTCGTCGAGATCAAGCCATGACCTTCACAACTGATCGCCTGTCGGTATCCACTCGCGGCAAAGGCCTTTACGAAATCACCCGACAAATCGAATCGTGGCTGCAGCCGCTCAACCCCGCCCGTGGCCTGCTCACCGTCTTCGTCCAGCACACGTCGGCTTCGCTGACCATTCAGGAGAATGCCGACCCTGACGTCATCCACGATCTCAATACCTTCTTCTCGCGGCTCGTGCCCGAAGACAACCGCCTGTATCGACACACGGCGGAAGGGTCCGACGATATGCCGGCGCACATCCGCGCTGCTCTGACCCTGACCCAACTCTCCATTCCGATCGAGCGCGGCCGCATGGTCCTCGGTACCTGGCAAGGGATTTACCTGTTCGAACACCGCGCGGCGCAGCACCGCCGCAGCGTGGTTCTGCAACTGCTGGCAGAGTGAGCGAAGGCACCCCCCGGCCAATTCCGTCCCGATTTCGTGCATAATGGACACCTGGAGGTATTCATGAGTGCTACCGCGAATGTGCGCCAGGCTGGGAACGTGACCATTATCGATCTGAGTGGCCGTATCACGCTTGGAGAAGGTTGTGGACTGGTCCGCAACACGATCAAAGATTCCGTTGCCGCGGGCAACAAGAACATTCTGTTGAACCTGAAGGGCGTCACGTATATCGATAGCGCCGGTCTCGGCGAACTGGTCGGCTCCTACGCCACGGTTTCTAATCAGGGCGGCACCATTAAGCTGGTCCACACCGAAGGCAAGGTGAAAGACCTGCTGCAGGTCACCAAGCTGTATACCGTTTTCGTGTCCTACTCCGACGAAAACGAAGCCGTCCGCAGTTTCTCGGGCGCGGCCAACGCATAAATAATTTCCTTCCCCAGGGGCCGGCTCCCGGCCCCTAGTAAGCTCTATATTCCGTTGCCATACCGTTTGTCGCTGCTGTTTGTGCTTTGGTTCGGGTGCGCCGAAGTGTGCGTTGCCGGCGACGCTCCGTTCCATCGGCCATTCTTCAAGCGCCTGTTCACCGTGCAGGCCGTCACTTCTACTCTGCCCGGCGCCATCCTCCAACAGGTTCACAACTGGCCTGAGGAGTGGGGCGGCAAGCGGCTCGGGTTTGAAAAGCGCGTGGGATCGTTATACGGTCAGTTCGTGGTGGGCTGCGTCATCGAAGACGTCGTGCAGACGGTCCACAAAGAAGATACGCGATACCGGCGCCTGGGCCGCGGGAATTTCTTCGAGCGCACCGCGCACGTGGTGGCCGATACGTTCACGGCGCGGACACCCGACGGGCAGCGCACGGTCGCGTATTCCGTCCCGGCAAACGCCTACGGCAGTTGGGCGGTCGCGACGCTCTGGAGTCCGCGCGAATATCGCACGGCCGGGTCAATCGCCAAGTGGGGCACGGCGGGCCTGGGAACGTTCGCTCTGACCAACTTCCTGCGTGAGTTCTGGCCGGACGTCAGAAGCGTCGTTCTCAAGCGCCGGCCGAGTGCGCGTCCTCTCCCTCATACGGAAAGCGATTGATTGCGCGGATGCACTCGGCGAGCGCATCCAGCATCGTCTTCCCCCAGCCCACGGGCTTGAACGGCGCGGTCTTCTGGTTGATTTCCTTGTCCGCCTGCGCGAAGAAGTGCATGGTCGGCTCCTTCGGCGTGACGTATTCCTTCACCGTGATCCGGAATTCCACTTCGCCGCCCGCCTGCTGCTTCTTCACCGAGAAATAGTGCAGCAAGGCCAGCTCCTGCGACGGATGTGTCTGGGCAAACCCCCACTCTTTCATGGCCGCTCCTCCGACAGTAGTCTCTTATGTTACGCCATCCAACGCGTGACGGGACGTCACGCCTGCCGAAGGTGGCCGCCCACAACTCTCGAGATCGCATTCACCAGTTTCCTGTACGGCGGCGACCCGTAGTCCTCAAACGCCAGCCACTCCCCATCCCGCCAGCTCGAATAAAACCACCGCGACAGAATCGCCAGATACTCCTGCCGCTCGCGGCGTGAAAGCTTGCGCGGCGCCGCGTTGGCCAGCGTTTCCCGCAGTTTGGAATCCAGCGACACCGGTTTGCCCTCCTGAATCTCAAAGCTCAACTGCCCCGGCCGCAGCCAGTTTCCCTCCCGCACGAACCACAACTCCACCGCATTGGCCGCCGCCGACCGCGTGACCGCGATGCCGTTCAAGCGATCCACATCGGCTGCCAACTCGTCGCGCAAGCGCAATGCCTCCTGGATCTTCTCGCACCGCTTGTGCTGCCGTGCGGCCTCCTCGAAGCGCATCTCTTCGCTCAGACGGTCGCGCGAATGCTCGCTCGCGGTCAAAAGCGAATGGCCGCCGGTCTCGAAAAATTCCACCACTCGCGCGACCTCGCCCGCATACTCAGCCGGACCCACCACTTGCTGGCACGGCCGCAGGCACATGCCCATCTCGCCGTACATGCAGCCGGGATGCTCCGGCGACGGTATCAGATCCTCCTGGCAGCGGCGCATTTGGAACAGATCCAGGCACGCCGCGTCAAATCGCTCGGCTGCTACGCGCGACCGGAATGGTCCGAAGTACTTGCCCGTCCCGCCGGAGAGTTGCGCCGTCACCTGCGTTCGTGGAAATTCATTGCTGAGCACGATCTTCACGTACGGAGGCATGCGCAGCTTCAACAACCGCAGATACGTCTCGGGAAAATGTTCGCGCGCCAGTTCGTAGAGCACGATGCCCGACTCCAGCGCCGAGCCGGTGAGCCGGTACTCGATCCGCCGTACCGTGTGGCGCAGGTTCAGCAGCCGCGACGGCCGCTCTCGCTCGCGCAACAACCGCAGGAGGCGCCGGCGCAACAGTCCCGTTTTGGAGAGATACGGCTGCCCTTCCGCCGGCCAAAGCAGAAACACCGCGGGACTGTTCGGCAGCGTTTCCAGCGCCGCGTCCATCGCTCCCAGATCTTCGCCGGTGTCGATAGCGATCATTGCCGGCCAGCCTGCGCGAACGCTACTCGGTAACCGCTTTGCTATCGATCAGCGCGCGCGTCTCGGCGATGAACGCTTCCACGCTCTTCGCGCCCTGGTCGCCATGCTTGCGGTTGCGAACCGCTACCTGCCCGTTCTGCTGCTCGCGGTCGCCCAGCACCAGCATGAACGGAATCTTCTGCAACTGCGCCTCGCGAATTTTGAGGTTCACCTTTTCGCTACGCTCGTCGACCGTGGTGCGGATGCCGGCGGCTTCGAGCTGCTTCTGCACCTGGCGCGCATACTCGGTTTGGCGGTCCGTGATCGGAAGAACGGTCGCCTGAACCGGCGCCAGCCACAGCGGGAACGCCCCGGCGTAGAGCTCGATCAGGTAAGAGATCATGCGCTCCATCGTGCTGAGGATGGCGCGATGGATCATCACCGGCCGGTGCTCCTTGCCGTCGGCGGCGACATACTTCAGCCCGAACTGGCTGGGCAGATGGAAGTCCACCTGAATCGTCGAGTAGGTCTCTTCGTGGCCCATCACGTCGGCAAGCTGGATATCCAGCTTCGGCCCGTAAAACGCCGCTTCACCCGGCGCTTCGGTAAACGGCAGCCCGAGCGATTGCATGGCTTCGCGAAGCACGCGTTCGCCCAGCTCCCACATGGCGGGATTGTTGACGTACTTGTCCTTCTTCACCTCGTCGTGCAGCGAAAGGCGGTAGGTGTACTTCGTAATGCCGAGATCTTTGTACGCCTCTTCCACCAGCTGCATCACCTTGGTGAACTCTTCTTTGATCTGCTCCGGCGTACAGAAGATGTGCGCGTCGTTCAGCGTCATGCAGCGCACGCGGCTCAGCCCGCTCAAGGCGCCCGAACGCTCATAGCGATACATGGTGCCGAGTTCGGCGATCTTCACCGGCAGGTCGCGGTAGCTGCGTTGTTTCGATTCGTAGACCAGGATGTGGTGCGGGCAGTTCATCGGCCGCAGCACCATCTGCTCGGTCTCCAGGTCCATGGGCGGGAACATATCCTCGTGATAGTGTTCCCAATGGCCGGACCGCTTGTAGAGATCCACCTTCGCCAGGTCCGGCGTGTAAACGTGCTGGTACCCGGCCGCGCGCTCTTTCTGCAGAATGTAGTCTTCCAGAATCCGGCGAATCGTCGCGCCTTTGGGCAGCCAAAGCGGCAGCCCCGCGCCCACGGTCTCGTTGACCGTGAACAGTTCGAGCTCCTTGCCGAGCCGGCGATGGTCGCGGCGCTTGGCCTCTTCCAGGCGGTTGAGGTATTCCTGCAGGTCCTTGTCGCTGAAGAATGCCGTTCCGTAAATGCGCTGCAACTGTTTGTTGTGCTCGTCGCCCTTCCAGTACGCGCCGGCGATCGAAAGCAGTTTAAATGCCTTCAGCTTAGACGTGTTCGGCACGTGCGGACCGCGGCAGAAGTCGATGAATTGCGGGCCGAGCGTGTACTCCGAGAAGATTTCCCCGGCGCGTTCGGTAATCAGTTCGCACTTCATCCACGCGTCGGAATACTTCTGGAGGCCTTCATCCTTGCGGGTCATCACGCGCTCGTAGGGAAGATTGCGAGCCTGAATCTCGCGCATCTTCTTCTCGATTTTTTCGAGATCTTCCGGCGTGAACGGCGTGGCGCGATCGAAATCGTAGTAAAACCCGTTTTCGATGGGCGGACCGATGCCGAGCTTCGTTTCGGGATACAACTCCAGCACCGCCGCCGCGAGCAGGTGCGCCGTAGAGTGCCGGTAGACGTAGAGCGCCTCGGCATCCTTAGACGTCAGGATCTGCACCGTCGCATTTTCCTCGAGCGGGCGGGTCAAATCGTACAGCTCGCCGTTGACCTTGGCGACGATCGCCGCGTCCGCCAGACGCGGACTGATGTTTTTGGCGACATCCAGAGGCGTGGTCCCCGCTGGAACCGGCTGTTTACTGCCGTCCGGCAGGCTGATTTCAATGGTGCTCATAGGGAAATTTCAGCGTAACACGCACCTTGCCGCCGCGAAGCGTTTACGGGCTGCCGGGCGCGCGTGCGCTATCATGTGGATACGAGCCTCATGGCAGTACCCACTACTCAAGCCGGAATTGATGAAGCGACTCTGGTTGCGCAATCTCGCGAAGGCGATACGCAGGCCTTCGGAGAACTCGTGCGCCGCTACGAAGGGCGGATTTTCCGCCTCGCGCAGCATGTTACCAATAACCGAGAGGATGCCGAGGACGTTTTGCAAGAGACGTTCATGAAGGCGTACGAACACCTCGATCAGTTCCAGGGCAACTCCAAGTTCTATACCTGGATCGTGCGCATCGCGGTGAATCAGGCGCTGATGAAATTGCGCCGCCGCAAGACCGATAAGTCCGTCTCCATGGACGAAAACATCGATACCGGAGAGGACACCATTGTTCGCGAGATCGCAGCTTGGGGCGAGGATCCGGAGCAGCGGTTTTCGCGCGAGGAGCTGGGCCGGATTCTCGGCGATGCGGTTGAGAGCCTGGAGCCGCCGTATCGTTCTGTCTTTGTGCTGCGCGATATCGATGAGCTCTCCACGGAAGAAACGGCGGAAGCGTTGAATCTTTCCATTCCGGCCGTTAAGAGCAGGCTCTTGCGGGCGAGGCTGCAACTGCGCGAAAAGCTCGGCCGGTACTTTAAACGCAAGGGGGACGACGCCTTTGCTTACCTGTAAAGAATTTCTCAACGAGTTGAGCGACTTCCTCGACGAATCGCTCGATGCGGAAATTCGGGCAAAGCTCGAACGCCACATCACCGAGTGTCCGAATTGCTGGGTGATCGCCGATACCACCCGCAAAACCATCCAGATCTATAAAGGGATGGAGCCGTATCCGATCCCCGAAGACGTGCAGTCCCGCCTCATGCGGGCCCTGGAACGAAAAATCGCCGCCAAGCAGTGACGCGCGAAACTATTTGACGGCCAGGGTCACCCCCGTCTGGCTTCGGCGGGAGCTTGCCGCGTCCCCAATCGATACTGTAATCGGAATCGCAGCGCCCGTCGGCACGGTCGGCGGAACAATCGCATTGATCTGAACCAGCCCGGCCACCGCCCCCGGGGCCGCTCCCGCATAGCTCACCACGGCCGGTTGACCGTTGATGTCCACGCGGACCGTCTGATCCGCCAGCAGGCCGGCTGCGCTTGCCACCGTTCCGTCCGCAACGGGCGTAAACAGCTCGCCCATGCCGGTCGCGTAGATCACAATCGTGGAGCCGCGCGGAGCCGCATTCTTCGACCCGTTGATGGTATACGCGGCGGTGCTTGAATCATAGTTCAGAATCGCTCCCTGTCCCTGACCTAAACCGCCGAACGCGAACGCGCCGGGATTGGCCGGCACTACGGTCAGCGGATAGGCCGCGGTGCGCGTGGCGCCATTGATCACGGTCGCCGTCACCGATGGGTTCGCCGTTCCCCATACCGAGGCGACGTCAAACGGCACAACCGCATTGATCTGGTTCGTCGACACCATAATGATCGGGGCAATCACGGGAACGCCCGCGCCGATCTGAAAAGATACCTGAATCGAGCCCAGCTTTGTGGGGTAGGTGGCCGGCGAACCGGTCGGCGTCGCAGTGAGCGCGTTTGACGGCCCCAGGTTCTGCCCGAAAATCGAAATAATCTCTCGCGGCGCTACCGACGTCATTCCGGAGACCACCGGGTCGGGACTCGTTCCCGTCTGCGTCGCCGTCGCCAGATAACTCGCGGCGTTCACGATGGACGTGATCGCCGGTGCATTGGCCGGCAGCACAGTGAAGGTGGTGCTTGCCGGCAACTGCCCGGGATTGTTCGGCGGCGCCGGGTTCGTCACGGCGAGCGTCCAGACGCCCGGCGAAGATAGAAACGCAGCGTTGACGGTCGCCTGAAGCACCTTCGCGCTCAGCAGCGTGGATGTAAGGGTGATCGGCGGATTTGCGCCCTGCTGCAGGGTCACCACGGACGTGCTGAAGAAGTTCTTGCCGTAGATCGTGATTACCGGATTCACGGCCGGCCCGGCGATCACGCTTGCCGGGAAGATTGGCAGTGTCGCGTCCAATTGCGGCGCGCCGGCGGAAACCACCAGATTCACCAACACCGTAAACGACCCGTTGACCGCGTTTGTGGCCGCAAACGTCACAACTCCGCCGTAGCTTCCGGGGTTCAGGTTGGCGACCGTCAGGAGATCCAGGCCGATGTAAATGGGTGTGAACGAGCCCGACAGCGCCACGCCGCTCGTCTGGGTATTAGGCAGTTGGCCGGATTGAGAAACCCGCAGCCACACCGGGGTATTGCCGCCCCCGCCCGTACTCCCACTCGAGGCGTTGGCCGCACTCACGCTGAACGGAATGATATTCCCGCTGGATGCCACGTCCATCACACTATTCACCGGCGACACCGCGCCTGCTCCCGTGGTGTACGTGAATGTCAGCACCGGGGAACCCGACCCCGCGGCAGCCGCCGAATAATTGCTCGTCACAGGATCTGCCGACACCACAAGCTGCGAAGGCGGATTCGATATCAGGAGTGACACGGGAACGGTAATGGTGTTCGTCCCCGTCGAAATCGCAATCGAACCGGCATAGTTGTTCGGTGTCAATCCCGTGGGGTTCGCCACCACAGTCAACGACAATGGCGCGTGTCCGGTATCCGGCGTCACGGCGAGCCACCCCGCGGGCGTCGAGGTTGCGGTGACTGTCAAGGTGGTGCTCGCGCTCGCCGTCGCCGGCAAAGAGACCGTTACTTTCGCGGCCGCCGGATAGGTGGTGCTCCCCACCTGATAGGAGAAGCTCAGGGAGGCCGGCAGCGCCGCCGGCGTCTGCGCAAATACCGGAGCCGCCGCGAACAGCGCCGCAGCCAGGAAGAGGTGCTTCATACTTCAGAGATCGGCAGATGTACGGGAAACCTTTAGTGTGCGCGCCGAAAAAATGCGGCAGTACACTGAAGCATGACCTGCTCCCGTCGCGATCTCACCTTGCTATTGCCCCTTCTGGCAGCCCGCGCCTCGGCCCAGCCGGCCGCCAAACTGCCGACCCGGGTTTACAGGTTCGAAGACCTCCCGGTCAAGACCAACGGCCAGAACCAGTCTCGTGCCATCCTCAACGGACAGACTCACGAAGGCATGGCTCTGGAGGTGCACATGACCGACCTTGCCGCCGGAGCGTCGCCGCACCCGCCGCACAAGCACGTTCATGAGGAAATGGTGATGCTCATCGAAGGCCAGCTCGATGCGACCATCGGCGGCGAGACCACCCGCCTCAGTCCCGGGTCCGTCATCTTCTTTGCGTCGGGGGACGAGCACGGCACCCGCAATCCCGGACCAGGCCGTGCTCGCTATTTCGTGGTCGCGCTCGGCCGCGACGCTTAACGGATTTTTGAAACGCCGTTAGCTGTTGTATTCGGCGGACAACCTTCCGAGTGCGAGCGCACCGAGCATCAGCCCGAAGTCGCGCAGAGCGATGTCGTAGTAGTTTGCGGCCAGCAGAAGATTACAGATGATTCCCAGCAGCCAGAGAGCAACGACGTAGGCGCCGATTTTCGGCCTGATGGCCACCAGCAATCCCGCAATGATCTCGACTACACCCACCGCGAGCATGAATTGGTGCGCTGTTACCGGCAGCATTTTGACGACGGCGGGTGCAAGATACATGTCCCAATTCACGAGTAGCTGGAAGAATTTGTCGAGGCCCGCCAGTAGCGGAGCCAAAGTGAAAGCGACATGTAGGATTTGGTAGGCCTGATACGACGGCGCGGCCGAAGTTACATCTGTTGTCGCCGCGTGCCGTCCGAACATGCCGTGCCGGCCCGTTAAAGTGTGTTCCATAACCAGACTCTCCTTGTAGAGGCACACGCTGTATACTGCAAGTGGTCAACCGTTCTTCTGTTTCATACTCTAGGACCTAGCAGCGTGCTATCCTGATTCCGGATGTTCGGCCGCCAGCGTAAAGCCCGTGTTTTGTTCGGAGTATCGGACTTGCTCCTGGCTACCCTGGCATTCGAGACGGCTTACCGAACTCGCGTCATCCTTAACCTCGAGCACGATTTTTACCTCAGCGTCGAACGCAAAGCCCTCGTTCTGGGTTTCTCACTCGTCGCCTGGGTCGCCATCGGGCTATGGCTCGAAGTCTACGAAAAGCTCGATTCTCCGCACCCCGGCATCATTCTCCGCGACGCTGCCCGCCAGTGCTTTTACGGCGCGCTCGCCCTGGTGGTCTTCGAATATGCCCTCCGCCTGGACCTGAGCCGCTTCTTCGTCGGACTATTTGCCGCGCTCGCGTGGGTGCTGCTGGTGCTGTTCCGGCTCACCGCCGGGCGCGTGGTGGGCGCCATCCGGCGCGAATTCGCGGCGCCGCACTATGTCATGGTCGTCGGCACGGGAGAGCGCGCGCGGCGTATGGCCCGGGCGCTGGAGCAGTCCTCCGATTACGGCATCCGGCTCCTCGGCTTTCTCGCGGAACGCTCCGCCGCCGCGGTGCCTGCCGAGATCCATATTGCGGGGATTTACCCAGTCCACCCGATCTCCGAGCTGCCCGCCATCCTGAGCCGCCAAGCCATCGACGAAATTGTCTTCGCCGTCGGCAGCGACAGCCTGGCTCAACTGGAAGAGGTATTCCTGCTCTGCGATGAAGAGGGCGTGCGCACCCGCGTGGCCGTCGATTTTTTCCCGCACGTCAACAGCACGGTGTCGCTGGACCGTCTCGGCGCCACTCCGCTACTCACCTTTTCCGCCGCGCCTTACGACGAAATCCGGCTCCTGCTCAAGCGCGGAATCGATATCCTCCTCGCCGTTGCAGGTCTGCTGGTGCTATCCCCGTTCATGCTGGCGATCGTCATTCTGATCCGGATCACGTCCCCCGGTCCGGCTATTTTCCGCCAGGTCCGCTGCGGACTCAACGGGCGCCGCTTCCTCTTCTACAAATTTCGTTCCATGTGTCAGAATGCCGAAGAGCTCAAGCCGTCGCTGGCGCATCTCAACACCAGAGACGGCGTGGTCTTCAAGATTCCACGCGACCCCAGGCTCACGCGCATCGGCCGCTATTTGCGGAAATTCTCGATCGACGAATGGCCCCAGTTGTGGAACGTGCTGCGGGGCGATATGTCGCTGGTCGGCCCCCGTCCGGCCGTGCCCAGCGAAGTCGATGGCTACCAGCGGTGGCAGCGCCGCCGGCTGCGTATGCGCCCCGGCCTGACATGCCTTTGGGCCGTTTCCGGCCGCGACAACCTGGATTTCGACACCTGGATGAAGATGGACATGCATTACATTGATAACTGGTCGCTGGCGCTCGATTGGAAGATCATCCTGCGAACCATTCCACGCGTCCTCACGGGCCACGGAGCCAACTGAGAGGAAAACCGAACTCATGCACCTTGTACCAACTCAAGACGAAGTCGTTGCCGTGTTGCGCGACACCGGGGCGTTGCGAACGGGCCATTTCGAATACCCCAGCGGACTGCATTCCAATGAGTATCTGCAGGTCCCGCTGGCGTTGCGCTATTCGCAGCACCTGCGTATGCTCTCCGTTGGGCTGAGCCGCAAGCTGCGCGCGCATCCGGAAATCCGCGCCATCGCTCATGAACTTTCGATCGTAGTTCCAATGACCGGCGGACTGCCGGTGGCTTTCGGCGTTGCCGACGCCCTCCGCGCGAAACAGGTCTACTGGACAGAGCGGGAGCACGACGCGGAAGCGCTGCACTTCCGCCAGTTTCTGGTGCCGCAGAAGGGCGAACCGGTGGTCCTGGTAGACGATATTCTTCGCACCGGGTCAAAACTCGCGGAATGCAAGCAATTGCTGGAGTCTTACGGGGCGCAGGTAATGGGGTTGGCGGTTATCGTTTACCAGCCAAATCCGAAAACTCAGAGCTTTGGCAATCTGCCGCTCTACTATCTTGCCAAGCTGGATGCGCATTACGCGGTTAACAGCCAGGAATGCGGTTGGTGCCAGGAAGGCGAACCGCTGCAAAAAGTCTGGCTGTAGCTGTAATAATCGCGTGACGAATGCTGGCAAGTAGCCACCTGTCAGTTACTTGTGCGTTGTCATGCAGTTTTGCTGAAAAAATGTGCAGTACGTGACAACTCCATGACTGAATTGGTGAGTAAGCACGCGTCCGGAGTGTTTTCCACAGGTTTTTCCACAGCCTCGTGGAAAACCGTAGATATCGTCCGGCTACTACCCTTGGTGGAGACGCACCTGGAAGTGGCGAGGTGGTACAGTGAAACAGAATTCGAGCACCATGCGACGTTTCAAGCAGCTCCTGTTAATGGCTGCCTTCGCGGCCGTTCCGCTGTTGGCGCAGGAAGGTGAATCCAAGCTCGCGCCGTACTACCCGACGCCGCAAACGATTGTCGAGAAGATGCTGCAGCTCGGAGGTCTCAAGGCGGGGGAGAAAGTTTTCGACCTGGGCTCCGGCGACGGACGCATCGTCATCATGGCGGCCCAGAAATTTCATGCCGAAGCCGTCGGCGTGGAACTCGATAAGGACCTCTGCCGCCAAAGCATCGAAAAAATCAAGAAACTCGGGCTCGAACGCACTGCGCACATCATAAACGGCGACTTACTGGCGCAGAATTACAGCTCGGCTGATCTGGTCACGGTTTATCTACTCCCGGACTCCATCAATAACAAGGTACAGCCGATGCTCGATAAGCAACTGAAGAAGGGTGCGCGGGTTGTCGCTCACGACTTTGAGTTCCGGTCCTGGACTCCCGAGAAAGTGGAGCAAATCGCCGATGACGGCGAAGGCCGCAGTCATACGCTATACCTCTACCGGAAATAAGGTGGTGTCTCCGCCGAAATTCAGCCCGGCTGCGTATCTGGCCTGGGCAAGGGTTCCGTTGGCCGTCGCCGCCCTGGTAGTCACCAAAATGTATATGGCCGACGCGGGCGTCGCCTTTTACATTCTACTGGCGGTATATCTCGTTTATTCGGCCGCGGTGGCCTTCCGCCCGCGCGTGCAGACTGGTCTGGTCGGCATGCTAGGGCTGTTCGGCGACACCGTTTATTGGCTGATTATCTCGGGCTACGGCACGGACCAGATGCTCTGGGTGTCGTCGTTGTATTTCCTCTTCCTCCTGACGGCGGCATTGGTTCTGCACGGAGCGGTGGAGACGGTCCTCATCACGGTGATCGCCGTAGTCTTCTGCGCGGTTCTTCCGAACCCCGTGCTGGAGCGGCTGGAGCGCACGGTCCTGGTAGCCGGCGCACTCGCGTCGGGGTTCGCCGTGGCCACTCGCCGGTCGCGATCCAGAGAAGCTTCCGTCGAACAGGAATTGCAAGAGGCGCGGGGCGCCGCCGAAATGGCAAGCGAACAGGAGCGGCAGCGCATCGCCGCGGACTTCCACGATGGGCCGCTGCAGAGCTTCATCAGTATGCAGATGCGCCTGGCGATTCTGCGCAAGATCTTCGAACGCGACCACGACGCGGGTATGCGCGATTTGCAGGAATTGCAAGCCCTCGCGCAATCGCAGATCAGCGATCTTCGCACGTTCCTGCATGCCATGCGACCGGTGGACGTCGATGGCGCCAACCTCATCTCTACAGCGCGCCGTACGGCCGAGACATTCCAGAAGGAAAGCGGCATTCCGGTGACGTTCATCGGCACCACGCTGCCGGTCGGTCTGCCGCAGGAAACCACGCTCGAAGTTTTGCAGATGATTCGCGAGGCACTGCACAACGTGCAGAAGCATGCGCACGCGACGCGCGTGGCCGTGGCCGTCGAGAAGCACGACCGCGCGCTCGAAATCGCCATTGACGATAACGGCAACGGCTTCAGTTTCGCCGGAACCTATAACCTCGAAGAGCTCGAATTGTTGCGCCTGGGTCCGGCGAGCCTCAAGCGGCGCGCGCGCTCCATCAATGCCGATCTGCAACTCGAATCGCGACCCGGTCGCGGCGCCGGCCTCAAGGTCCGGGTACCGCTGCAATGAAGTGGCTGTCCCTGGCCTGCGTTTTCCTCGCGGGCTGCGGGCGATATGCCGATTTCACCCTTCCGCAACTCCCGGGCGGACCTAGACCTGTCTACATCTTCGCCGAGGACCCCTCTCCGGTGATTGCGAACGGCAATTTCACGGACGTCCTGAACCCATCGGTGGTCCGCGCCGCGGGCGGGCTGGTAAATCTCTACTCCGTGTTCGACGGACGCACCTGGCACACGGCGCTCGCCACGTCTTCCGATGGTTCACGCTGGCAGCCGCAGGGCATCGTGCTCTCTCCTCAGCCATCCACTTGGGAGGGCTCCTACATTGCCGCAAATGGATCGGCGCTGTTTGAAGAGTCGCGGTATTGGTATTGGTATCAGGCGGGACCGAGACAGGAGCCGCGCCTCGGACTGGCGGTTTCGAGCGATGGACGAACGTGGCGAAAACAGCCGGCGCCCGTTGTCGAGGGCGGTCCTTACATGTCCTGGGACGAACGAGGCGTCGCCGATCCCTATGTCATTCGATTCGGGGGCAATCTATACATGTATTATACAGGTCTAGATCGGGCCAGGCCTCCGCACCAACGAATTGGAATTGCGCGGTCCACGGATGGAATTTATTGGAAGAAATTGCGATCCGGCCCGGTGCTCGATTTCGGGAACGAAGCCAATTTGGGAGAACCGGCCGTGTGGAGTTCCAGCGGCCATTATTGGATGCTCGTGACGGTGCGCAATCGCGATGAAACCCGGTATTTGGAGTTGGCAGATTCCACGGATGGCGTGCATTGGACCCCTCTGCGTCAGGCGTTTCGCCCGCGCTCAGCGTGGGACAGCGAAGTGCTCTGCGACCCCTCCGTGCTCGAAGAAAACGGCCGTGTAGAAGTCTGGTTCGGCGGCGGCGACCGCCCGTCGCCGGATGAGAACCTCCACGGACAAATCGGGCACGGCAGGCTAATTCAAAAATCGTATTAAGAAATAGTACTAAAAGAAATTCATACCTCAAACTATTAATTCTTGCTGAAAGCTGCTATGATTCCCCTCGGTGATACTCCCCAGGGGATATCACTGAAGACATAGCTCACACAGACATCGCGGAACTGGATATTTGTCTTCTCCACGCCCGCCGAATCCACCTTCCGTAGGGGAATCGCTCATGAACGTCACGCCTTGTACGGCGCAGCATTCCGGAGTCTCGCCGGAGCCGCCTTTTGACCCGTCCTGGTCGCACATTGTCAATCGAATCAAGAGTGGGGACCCCTCGGGGATGGAAGACTTGTATAGTGTTTTCCGCAAGGGCGTGCGCTATTACATGTGCCGGCGCCTCGGTCCGCAAGATCTGGATGACCGCCTTCACGAAGCATTCATCTGCACTACGCAGGCGATCCGCAAAGGCGGTTTGCGGGAGCCTGAAAGACTCATGGGCTTCGTGCGCACGGTGGTGCGGCGGCAAGTGGCCTCGCACATCGAAGAGGCCGTGGAAGCGCGCCGCCACTGCGCGGACGCCGAATTCACGCTACGGATCTCCGACCGCAAGCCGGACCCTGAGCATGGCGCCATCGAGCGGGAGAAGAACGAAGTCGCCATGCGCGTGCTGAACAGCATCACGCAGCGGGACCGGGAAGTGCTCATCCGTTTTTACCTGAAAGAACAGACGGCGGGCCAGATCTGCCGCGAGTTGAAATTAACCGAGACGCAGTTCCGGCTCATCAAATCGCGGGCGAAAGCGCGGTTTGGGGAACTGGGCAGGCGGCGCTTCTCGGCGCGGCACTCCGCTCGGACGCAGTAAGCGGATCGCCCGCTACGCCGCGATTTTTCGCCGCGCGATATCCACCACACGTTCGAGCCGGCTGGGACGATTCACCGGGACGCTCAACGGCCACGGTTCTTCGACGCCGAGCAGCGCGAGAGCACTACCCAAAAGCGCCATGTTCTTGCTGAAGTGAATCATGTCCTGCATTTTCTGGTTGGGATCGTCCTCCGCCCAGAAGTTGTGCATGACGGGCGAGACGGAAGCGAGAAAGGCAATGACTGCGGCGGCGCCCAGTTGCGGTTTCACGCCGAGAGCGATGAGCGAGCCTCCGAGCGTGATGAGTGCGCCCGATGCAATCACCGCCGCTTCGGGCTGCGGCACATTCTTCGCGCCGGCATATTGGGACATGTTCCTCCACTCCAGGAAGTGATGGATGCCGCTATAAATGAAGAATCCGCCGAATACGATCCGGCCGGCCAGAAATAGACCTTTCATGCGGGATTGGATTCGCCGATCGCCCGGTGCGTTGCGGCGCCTGAGTACGCCCGCCGACACTCGCGCGGCAGTTCCGTGACCGGAATGACGTCTGGCTTACGTCTTTGGCGGCGTTTGCAACTGCGAAGCCGTGTGTATCCCTCCGGCGAGTTCCGGCAGAATGCCAAGCTCGCGATAGATGGGGCGAACATCGTGGCGGATGGCCGGCAGTTCGCGCGCGAACCAGAGCCCGGCGACGATGCAGGTGGCGCCTCCGAAAGCGAGTGTATGCGGCGCTCCGATGCGGGCGGCGAAGGCTCCGGCAATCAGACTGCCGAAAGGCGCTACCCCTTGAAACGACATCGCATAGAAGGACATCACGCGCCCGCGCTTCTCCTCTGCCACGATCGTCTGCAGAATCGTATTGCTGGCGGCCATTTGCTGCAGGAAGCCGAAGCCGGTGAACAGGAGCAGCACCAGCGAAAGCCACAGCACGCGTGAAAACGAGAACGCGATCAGGGTTGCGCCGAAGAGCGCGGCGGAGATGGCGATCATCCGTCCCAGCCCGAGCACGGTTTTGCGCGCCGCCAGCGACAGGGCGCTCGCCAGGGCGCCGACCCCGACCGCGGACATGAGGAATCCCAAGGTATGCGCCCCGCCGCCGAGGACTTTCGAAGCAAAGACCGGCATCAGCACGGTGTACGGCATACCGACGATGCTGATGACGGAGAGCAGCAACAGAATCGAGCGGATGGGAACGCTGCGGGTGACGTACGTCCAGCCCTCGCGAAAATCCACCAGCACCCGCCTGTGCGCCTGGCCGGCGGCGCGCGGCTGCACATGCATCGAAAACAGAGAAACGATGACTGCGATGTAGCTGATGCCGTCCAGCAGGAAACAATATCCTTCGCCGACTGCCGCGATCAACACCCCGGCGATTGCCGGACCTACGAGCCGCGCTGCGTTGACCATCGATGAATTCAGCGCGATGGCATTGCTGAGGTCATTGCGGTCGTCGACCATCTGGACGACGAATGCCTGGCGTGCGGGCATGTCGAAGGAGTTGATGAGTCCCTGAAATAACATCAGCAGAATTACTTCCCAGATGGTAATGACGTGCAGGAGCGCCAGCACGGCAAGGCCGAACGACTGGAGCATGGAGAGGATCTGTGTGACGATCAGGGTCCGGTGGCGGTCCCAGCGATCCACCCAAACTCCGGCGAACGGACCCAGGAAGAAGGTGGGCGCCTGGCCCGCGAAACTCGTCAACCCGAGTAGAAACGGAGACTTGGTCAGGCGGTACACGAGCCACGAGGTGGCTATCCGAGTCATCCACGTGCCGACCAGCGAGATGCTTTGCCCGCCGAAAAACAGACGGTAATTGCGCGACCGGAGCGCCCGAATTGCAAACCGCCAGTTACTCTGCGCCATGACGCGTTTCGAGTCTCCCACAGACACGCGTGAGGGCGCTGGCGATTTTTTAACACAGTTAGCCGGATACTGCGGCCGGCTATACGCTTGCGGTCGGCGCGAAAATTCCGTCCAATGAGGAGGTGATATACTCTTGGCGCGGTATTGTCTTCTTTTCGTAATCCTAAGGGAGCTACTTCATGCTCGATCTGGTTATTGTTCGCGCTATCTTCCTCCTGATTCTCGCTGTGGCCGGGTACGCCCTGCATCCCATGGAAGGTTCGCCCTTCCTTTCGGCGGGCGCGGGTCTGGTAATTGCAACGTGCATCATTTTATTTGAAATCCGGCTGGAACGGGTCAGCCTGACGCGCCTGATCGGCGCAGCGATCGGTTCGGTGTTAGGAATTGTGGGCGCGTTTCTCATGTCGCTGGTTTTGAGCAGGGCGTCGGCGCCGGCGTATGTGCAAGTGGGGCTGTTGCTGTGGATGACTTACATCGGCTTGATTGTCGGCGCGAAAAAGGGCGACATGCTGAACCTGGCGGCGCTCGGCGGCATCTTCGGCGGCGAGAAGTCATCGAAAAAGTCGTTTAAGATTCTGGACACGAGCGTCATCATTGACGGGCGCATCGCAGATATCGCCGAGACCGGATTTCTCGACGGCGTGCTGGTGATTCCGCAATTCGTGTTGCGCGAACTGCAGCTTGTCGCCGATTCGGCCGACTCCATGAAGCGCAATCGCGGACGGCGCGGGCTGGACATTCTGCAGCGCGTGCAGAAGATGGCGCACCTGAACGTGCAGATCGTGGAAGAGGATTTTCCGGCGGTCCGCGAAGTGGACATGAAGCTCATCGAGCTTGCGAAGATTTACGATTGCAAGGTGGTCACGAACGATTTCAACCTCAACAAAGTGGCGCAACTGCACGGCGTGGAGGTGCTGAACATCAACGAGCTCGCCAATTCGCTGAAGCCCATTGTGCTGCCCGGCGAAACCATGCGCGTGTTCATTCTCAAAGAGGGCAAGGAGTACAACCAGGGCGTCGCATACCTCGATGACGGCACCATGGTGGTGGTGGACAACGCCAAGAAGATGATTTCGAAAACCATCGACGTATCGGTGACCAGCGTGCTGCAGACCACCGCGGGGAAGATGATTTTCGGCAAGTACGACGAGCGGATGCATGCGGCGGCGGGCGCGGAAAAGCACGAGCGGCCGGTGCGTAAGAGCGATCCGCAGCCCATTCTCAACGCGGCCGGCGAGAAAACCACGATAGAATCGTAGAGCACATGAAAGTCGCCGTCATTTTGCCCGCCGCCGGGCTGGGCACCCGCATGGGCCGCGCGCCCGCGGAGAAGACGGGCACCAGCCGCAAGCAGTTCATGCTGCTGGAAGGCTCGCCGATTCTGCTGCACACGGTGCGGAAGTTCGCCGCGAGCGACCGCGTGAGCGAAATTCTGGTCGCGGTGCGCGCGGAGGATATTCCGTGGGTGGAGGAAATGCTCGGCGCGGAGTTCGCGCGCGGGCGCGTGCGCGTCGTCGAAGGCGGGAACAGCCGGCAGGAATCCGTGCAGAACGCCCTAGCCGCGCTCGGCGGCGGAGTGGATCTGGTTGCGGTGCATGATGCCGTGCGGCCGTTCATCGACATCGAAACCATCCACAAGGTGTTTGACGAAGCTGCGGAATCGGGCGCGGCGATTTTGGCGGTTCCGGTGGTGGATACGGTCAAGCAGGTGAGCCGCGGTACGGGCAAGGTAAAGATCCGCGCCACACTGCCGCGCGAAAAGCTGGTGCTCGCGCAGACCCCGCAGGTGTTCCGGCACGATCTGCTGGCACGCGCATTTCAGACAGCGCGCGACGACGGCTTCATCGGGACCGACGAAGCCAGCCTGGTCGAGCGGCTGGAGGCGGAAGTCAGCGTGGTGCTCGGCAGCGACCGCAATATCAAGATCACGAAACCCGGCGATATGGACCTGGCGCACGTATTCCTGAAGGAAGATCTGGCGAAGGAAGCGCGCTAGTGCCGGAGATCCGAACGGGGCTGGGTTGGGATGTGCATCGCATCGTGGCGGGCCGGCCTTTGATGCTGGGCGGGGTGACAGTTCCCTGCGAGTTCGGGCTGGAGGGACATTCCGACGCCGATGTGCTCGCGCATGCCATCACCGACGCCATTTTGGGCGCGGCGGCGCTGGGTGACATTGGGATGCACTTTCCCGATTCGGACCCGCGCTGGAAGGGCTGTGACAGCCTGGTATTCCTCATTCATGCCAAGGAACTGGCCGAAGCGAAGGGCTACCGGATCGTAAACGTGGATTCCACGGTGATTCTGGAGCGTCCAAAGCTCAAGGATTTTCGGATGGCGCTGCGCGAGCGGTTGGCGGGCGCGCTGGCGCTGGACGTGGACCGGGTTTCCGTCAAATTCAAGACAGCCGAGAAGGTGGGACCGGTGGGGGAAGGCCGGTCCGCCGAAGCTCAGGCAATCGTCACGCTGGAACGTTAGCTGGCTTTTAAGAGGCACATGCGGCGCGCGGCGCGGCGGGCCTTCAGGCGCTCATTAGCTTTCTTCTGCTTTTCCGCGGAGACAACGGACTGACAGGCATCGCAGCGCTTGCGAATGCGCGACCGGGTGATGAATTCAGCGCCGCACCGCCGGCATTGCTTCGTCATCGTTTCCTCGAGCGGGAGGATTCCCGGTTTCTTGGGAAGCAAATGGGAATAATGGAAATCGCAGTGGTTCATGTCAGTACCTCGTGTCCTTGGGCCACACAGACCCACAACCCAGCGGACTGGGATGGGTGATATCGCGCAGCAGGTTGTTCCCTAACGCCGTCATACCGCACACCGGGGTCACCGTTGAACACCCCGAAGTGCTTTGAAACTAAACGACAATTCATTCCGAACGCGAAAGCTCGCTTCTTGAAGGACGGGTGTAGCGGAGGAGCCCACAACCGGCTTGCGTCCTGAAACTGTCATGGTTCGAACGTTACTACTGCACGCGACGAGCCGAACTTACGCGGCGCTGGAGGCAGCCGGCCGGTAGACACCGTCCGCGCCCAACAACTCCCAGCGTAAGTGATTGATGTAAAAAACGAGAATCGCATCCGGAAAGACGTTCTTAAATTTCTCGTAGACGCGCTCTTCCCAACCTTCGGTAAAGAACGGCTTGGGGTCTATATCCTTGGCGAAGAACCCGTTTTCATGGGGAACGCCGAGAAAATCCAGCACAGCGCCGATCATGTCCATGTGGGAGACCAGGATGGACTGAGCGATATCTTTCGCGAAATCTTCGTCGCCTTCGGAGATGCGGCTCCAAAACTTCGGAACGGACTTACGGAGGGCCTCTGTGTTCACCTTGGAGAGGTGGGTGCGGATCTTGAACCCTTCGTAAATCTGGAAGGTTTTCAGTTTGCCGATGGAAATCCCGCGGATCAGCCGTTCAAACGTTTCCTGGCCCAATCCCAGGTAAACATCGGTCATGCGCATAAATAGTCAGGTTAACATGGGACGGGCCTCTTCTGCGGAGGTGGGGGTCCGGATATCGGTTGGGGGCGGAGGCGGTAAGGCGCGGCATCCTGTGCACGTAGCGACCGGTCTCCAGACCGGTTGCAGGCCAGCGGAGCTGGCCGGAGGCGCGCTCGCGCGCCGCAACAGGAAAGATTCCTGTTGCCACGTCTGCTGCATCCAACTGGCCGGAGGCGCGCTTGCGCGCCGCAACAGGGTTGCCACGTCTACTGCATCCAGCCGGCCGTAGGCCGTAGGCGCGCTCGCGCGCCTGGTACCGGTCTGGAGACCGGTACCTACTTGGTTTATATCAGAGCTAACTGCTCTTCGGTGGGCTCCGCTCAACAGTACCAGGGCTCTGTCAAATAGGGGATTGTGGCTCGCGCCTGCATCGGCCGATCCACCCAGTCGCCTGTTTCCGCCAGGTCCCACACTTTTCGGAAGATCGATTCTCGTCCGACGTGGTGGCGCTCTTCGCGCTTGATCGTCTCTTGTACCCGATGCGCGAGCGTATCCAGCCATGGATCTTCGTGGCGCCAGGGGTAAGTCAGCGCGCGCATGTCAAAGGGCTGGATGATCGCCCGGATTTCTTTTAGTTCCAGCATGCGCGAGCCTTCGGGAATCAGCAGCCGGATCGCCAGTTGGATTGGGGCGATTTGATCGACGAGATCCAGCCCGGCGAGTGCCCGCAGAAACTCGCGATAACTATCGCGAGTGGTCCACGGCGTGAACGGGATGAAGGTCGGGGACATCGGCAGTTCGGCCGCGCGCATCAGGCGCAGCGCTTCTTCAAAATCCGCGCGCGTGTGGCCCTTGGCGAGTTTTTCGAGTACGGCGTCATCGAGCGATTCCACGGCGCTGATCACGAAGGCACAGCCGGTTTCGCGCAAGACCGGGATGAGGTCGCGGTGCTTGAGGAGATGCTCCACCTTGATGGTGACGTCGTAACTGAGGCGCGGCCACTCGCGATGGAGCGCTTCGACGATCGCGACAGCGTGTCCGGGGCCATTGAAGAAATCGGGATCGCCGAAGGTGATGTGCCCGGCGCCGGCGGCGACCTGCTGGCGGATGTCCGCTATCACCACGTCGCGCTGTACCACGCGGAACGTGCCGTTATAGACGGGCACCACCGGACAATGCCGGCATAGGTGCTTGCAGCCGCGGCTCGCTTCGGTGTAGCCGACGGTGCGCGTGCCGCCGTTGGCCACCAGCTTGGCGTACGCGCCGAGCGGCGGCAGGCCGGTGCGATCGGGCGTGATGAAGTGCAGGCGTTCGAGACTCACGCCGGCGCGGGCGCGGCCTCCCCGAGCCCATTCGACCAGACCGTTTTCGAATTCGCCGCCGATGATGGTTTCGACTCCCGCGTGCCGGAGCACCCGCTCGTTCAACGGCGCGTATAGACCATACGCACACAGCTTCGCGTGCGTGTTGATGTCCCGGACACGTTCGACGGCGGCCAGAAACAAGCGCGTCGCGGTGTGCATAGGGAGGAAGAAGGCGATGCCCTCGGCCGCGGCAATCGCGTCGGTGGGAAGTCGTGTGCACGACAAGTCCACTACCGTGACTTCGTGATTCTGCGCGCGCAGCCAGGCGGCCGGGGACGCCAGTCCGAACGGCTGCCGTCCCAACTCGTATGTGGAAATGAGCACTACCCGCACGCTTTCTATTATGAACGCCGGGCGCGCATCTACCGTATGCGGGACACGTCCGGCCCTCTGATAAACTGGAAGTAAGTAATCTCCCCCATGCCAGTAGCAATCAGCTTGGCCGAGGAAATTCTCGACCTCAAACAACAGCGCAAGGCGATTCTGCTAGCGCACCATTACCAGGAGCCGGAAATTCAGGAGCTTGCCGATGTGGTCGGCGACAGCCTGGAGCTTGCCCGCAAGGCGCGCGACTTCGACGGCGACGTCATCGCGTTCTGCGGCGTCTGGTTTATGGCGGAGACGGCAAAGGTGCTCAACCCGGGCCGGATCGTAGTGGTGCCGGATCGCGATGCGACGTGCAGCCTGGTGGAGGGTTGTCCCGTCGAGCCGATTCGCAAGTTCCGCGAGGAGCATCCGGACTACGTCATCATCAGCTACATCAACACGTCGATTGAAGTGAAGGCCGAGAGCGACATTCTGTGCACTTCGCGGAATGCCGTCAACGTGGTGAATTCGATTCCCGCCGAGAAGCCGATTCTGTTTCTGCCTGACGTGAACCTTGGCAATTACGTGCAGCGGCAGACCGGCCGCAAGAACATGAAAATCTGGCAGGGCGCCTGCATCGTGCATGCCACCTTCCCGGCGCGGCGCGTGATGGAGGCGAAGCTGGAGCATCCCAGCGCGAAAGTGGTGGCGCACCCCGAGTGCCCGGAATCCGTGCTGGCAATGGCGGATTTTGTGGGGTCGACTTCCGCGCTCATCGAGTGGTGCGCGCGCAGCGACGCTCATGAGTTCATCGTGATGACGGAAAGCGGCATACAGTATTCGCTGAACAAGCTGCCGGGCAAGCAATTTTATTTCGTGGCGAATGAAAACTGCAACTGCAGCGAGTGCCCGTACATGAAGATGAACACTCTCGAAAAGCTGCGCGATTGCCTGGCCAACCTGCAGCCGCGCGTGGAACTTTCGGCGGACCTCATGCAGCGCGCGCTGCTGCCGCTCGAGCGCATGCTCGCAGTCAAATGAACGGCGCTCCACTCATCGACGGGTACGGCCGCATACACGACAACCTGCGCATCAGCGTCACCGACCGCTGCAATATCCGCTGCTTTTACTGCATGCCGGAAGACCAGGATGTGCACTTCGTGCCGCGGCGCGAAATTCTGGATTTCGAGGAAATCGAACGCTTCGCGCGAATCGCGGTGTCCCTGGGGATCAATAAGCTGCGGATCACGGGCGGCGAGCCGCTGCTGCGGCGCGATTTGCCGGTGCTGATTTCCCGGCTTTCGGCAATTCCGGGAGTTCGCGACCTGGCGCTGACCACGAATGGCGTTTTGCTTTCGCAATTCGCGCAACCGCTCTTCGACGCCGGACTGCGCCGGCTGAACGTGCACGTCGATACCCTTAACCGCGAGCGTTTCCACAAAATCACGCGCCGTGACGATCTGCCGCGCGTGCTGGAAGGCCTGGACGCGGCGCAGCGCGCCGGCTTTACGCGCATCAAGCTGAATGCGGTTGCCGTGAAGAATCTGGTGGAACCGGACATCGTGCCGCTGGCGCGTTTTGCGCGGGAACGCGGCTTTGAAGTGCGATACATCGAATTCATGCCGCTGGACGCGCAGAACCTGTGGGATCGCACAAAGGTGCTGAGCGCATCGGAGATCATCGAGACGCTGTCGCGCGAGATTTCACCGCTGGCGCCGGTGCCGGACCCGGATCCGCGCGCGCCGGCGACGGAATACAAGTATGCAGACGGCGGCGGCTGCGTGGGATTCATCGCCTCTGTCACGCGGCCGTTTTGCCTGAACTGCAACCGCCTACGGATCACCGCGGACGGCAAACTGCGCTACTGCCTCTTCGCCATTCAGGAAGACGACGTGAAATCGCCGATGCGCTCCGGCGCTTCGGACGAAGACATTGCCGCGCTGATTCGCCGGAATGTGGCCGCCAAGTGGGAAGGCCACGAAATCAATACCGCAAAGTTCGTTGCTCCGCCGCGCCCGATGTACTCCATCGGCGGCTAAGCTATAGGGATGCCGAATCGCCCCAAGCGCGCGCTTGGCGTTTTTGACGCCACCATGCTCGTGATGGGCGGAATTGTCGGTTCCGGTATCTTCATCAATCCGTACGTGGTAGCGCTGCACGTTCACACGGCGTTTCTGATTCTCGGCGTGTGGGTGGCGGGCGGTGTGCTGGCGATGCTCGGCGCGTTCATCTGGGCCGAACTCGCGACGAGGCTGCCGGGCGCGGGCGGCCAATATTTGTATTTGCGGGAGGCGTATCATCCGGCGGTGGCGTTTGTGTACGGATGGGTGCTGCTGCTGGTGACGCAGACGGGCGGCATGGCCGCGGTGGCGGTAGCGTTCGCGCACTACTATCGCGAGATCACTGGCTTTGGCAGCAGCGATGCGGCCATCGCCGCGACGGCGCTACTCTCGCTCACGGCGATCAACTGCTTCGGCGCGCGCGCGGGCAGCAATGTGCAGAGCGCACTCATGCTGACAAAGGCGGCTGCCATCGCGGCTATGGTTGTGGTCGGCCTGTGTCTGGGCGGGAGCCGGATTCACATGACGCCGCTGATCGGAGAGCCGCTTTCGGCGGGGTTGTTCGGGTCCATCGCCGCCGCCATGACGCCGGTGGCATTCGCGTACGGCGGTTGGCAGACGGCCAGCTTTGTGGCGGGCGAGATGCGAGACCCGCGGCGCGACCTTTCGCGCGGCCTGGTGCTGGGCGTACTCGGCGTGATTGTGTTGTACCTTTCGGTGAATTTTGTTTGCGTGAAGGTGCTCGGTCCGCAAGGCCTAGCGGCGACGCGCACGCCTGCTTCGGCGGTGATGCGGGCGGCCCTCGGCGAGCGCGGCGCGCAGTGGATCGCCATGGGGATCGCGGTTTCGACGCTCGGGTTTCTCAGCCAGGGCATCCTCACGGCGCCTCGCGTGTACTACGCGATGGCGTGCGACGGGCTGTTCTTTCGCAGCGTCGGAAGGCTCTCGCAGCGAACCGGCGCGCCTGTGGTCGCAATCGTGGTGCAGGGGGTGGTGGCCACGCTGACGGCGCTGTTGGGGCGCTATGAGCAGATCCTCAACTATGAAGTGTCGGTTGACTTCATCAATTTTGCGATGACTGCCGCCGCACTGTTCATCCTGCGGCGCCGCCTCACCGGCGGGCCGAAAATATACCGCACTCCGGGGCATCCGTACACCACGGCTCTGTTCGTGGCCGCGTGCGCCGCGGTGGTCATCAGCACCGTGTGGCACGATCCCGGAAATACCGCCGTGGGCATGGGTATCCTGCTGACCGGCATTCCCGTATATTTGTATTGGAGCCGCCGCCAACGCTCCGTTACCCGATGAGACAAAAACATTCCGAGTATATGGATTGGGCCAAGACGCGCAGCCGTGCGCGCTTCAATCTGGCCACAAGCGGAGTCGGCAGTTTTCCGCTTCGCGAATTGCAGTGGGACCCGGCCGAGCTGGAAATCAACGGCACGAACTCTTACGGGTACGGTCCGCTGAAACAGGCGATCGCCGGGCGCGCGGGCGTGGACCCGGATTGCGTGGTGACGGCGGAAGGGACGTCCTTCGCGAACTATCTCGCGATGGCGACGGTGCTGGAGCCGGGCGACGAAGTGGTTGTCGAATCGCCCGTCTATGGACTGCTTACCGACGCCGCTACATACATCGGCGCCACGGTGAAGCCGTTCTTCCGGAGAGAAGAAACGGGTTGGGCGATCGATCCGGCGGAGGTGCGGCGCGCCGTCACTCCCAACACGCGCCTCATCGTCGTGACCAATCTGCACAATCCGACCAGCGTGCAGGCGCAGGAGGAATCGCTGCGCGAGCTTGCGGATCTGGCGCGCAGCGCCGGTGCGTACCTGCTGGTGGATGAGGTTTATCTCGACGCGATTTACGAGAATACGCCGCGCACATCCTTCCATCTGGGACCGGAGGTGATCGTCACCAACAGCCTGACGAAGGTCTACGGCGTGAGCGGGCTGCGGTGCGGTTGGATCCTGGCGGCGCCGGAACTGGCACGGCGAATGTGGCAGTTGAACAATGTGTTTGCGGCGACACCGGTGCATCCGGGCGAGTTGCTGAGCGTCGCGGTGTTCCGGCAGCTCGATGCCGTTCGCGAGCGGGCGCGCCGGGTTGTGGAAGCGGACCGCGCCAAGCTCGCGGCGTTTCTGGACCGGCAGAAAGCTGTTTCGGCGGTTCGGACGCCGTTCGGAACCACGGCATTTTTGCGGCTGCGCAGCGGGAATATCGAGGCATTTCTGGAGCGGCTGCGGGCGCAGTACGAAACCTCGGCCGTGCCGGGTAGATTTTTCGGCTCGCCCGATCATTTCCGCGTCGGCATGGGGGTGGACTCGGAAATGTTCGCCGAAGGACTCCGGCGGCTGGACCAGGCGCTCAACGAGCAACACTGAGCGGTCTACGCACACCGCGGCATCTGATACGCTCCGGGTATGAAGTTGTATTTCCTTGTCATGCTCGGGGCGGCGTTGGGGTTTGCGCAGACAGCGCCACCTCCGAAGATCGCTCTGGTCAACATTGAAGAGGTGATGGTCAACACGCCCGAAGGTCAGCAGGCGGAGAAAGAGCTCGACGACCGGTTCTCGCCGCGGAAAGCCAAAATCGAGGACGAGCAGGAAGCCATCGCGAAACTGCAATCGCAGATCGAGCACCAGAGCCTCACGGACGAAGCGAAGCAGAGGTTGCAAGGGGAGATCGACGCCAAAGTGGTCGCGGTCAATAAGGAGACTGACCAGGCGGATGCGGAGCTCGATGCCGCGCAAAAGAAGGTGCTGTCGGCGCTAGGTCCACGGATTATCGCGCAAATCACGGCATACGCAACCGCTCACGGATACGCGATGGTGTTCGACATCAGCAGCAGCGACGCGCCGAGGCTGTACGCCCAAAACGCTACGGACATCACGGATGATGTGATCAAGACGTGGCCCAAGCGCCGGTAGAAGCGTGCTACGTCCAACGCCGATCCATACTTCGTGTGCGCCGCTCGGGAGGCGGCACGTAAGCGATATTCGGTCCATTCAACTGGGTGTGCAACTTTTCCGGTGAAATGCCGGGCGGTCTGCGTAACCGGCGAAACTCCCAGGACAGCAACACCGTGAGCGCAGCGACGATCACGAGGAAAAGAGACAACCCTGCAATCGGAGACATGGGTTAATATTGACGCTACCCTTCGGCCTACACAAGATGCTATCGGTTCACAAGGAGACCCCGGATTACGAACGATAGCTCTTGCCGGTTCGGTAGGGGCCGCGGATGGTTTGGGGCGCCGTTCGGTTTGGGTTTGGGGCAGGGCAATTCACCACTGAGACACAGAGGACGCTGAGAGGTCACAGAGAAAAACTAAGCGTTCAGCGGTAATCCCGGTTTTCTCTGTGCCGTCTCTGCGCTCTCTGTGGTGAATTGCCATGCCGCTACCTTACGACATGTTCAGCACTTCGAAATGGAACCGCTCGGGTGGAAACAGACCTGGCGTTTGGGGCACCAGGTGGCTCCAGGTTCGATAGGCGCTGTCCGCTACCGTTGAGTTCAGGTAGAACAGGAACTGATTGGAGAAGCACGCGATTGGCGGCGGCTGACGGAACGTGAGCCGCAGTCCCACGGCTTGTTCCAGTGCAACTCCGTCGGTGCGCACGTGCTTATCGCGCAGGAGCGTGACGAAGCTGGCGCGGCCGGCGTGCGGCCAAACGTCCGGGTGTAGCAGCTTGCGGAGGGTGTCTTCGCATTCGAAGGTGATCTCGCACTGACGGATCCATTCGAGTACGGAATCGCCCCAGAGCCAGTGCGCGAGCAGCCCTTTATACTGCTCCGTCAGCTTCAACGCAAGATCGAATTTGCGCTGTTCCAAGACTTCGGAATCGGCGTCGGTGTCGGCCAGCATGTCTTCGGCTTCCGACATCACCGCCGCGAATTCCTGTTCGCGATCTTCGGCGTGCTCGGGGCGATGAATCAGCAGCGGCGGGAGCTCATGGGTTTTACTCCCGGGAATTTCGATGTAATTGAGGTCCCTCATTCTCTCACCTGCCCCACTTGATAAGACGTCAATTCGGGGCGCTTTTGTTTCATCTTGTAGCACAAGCCGAGCCATTGTGAAAGATTAAAGTTTCGATATGCAGGATTTGCGCAAGCCATCACCCTAGCAGCAGTGCAGGGTAAGTGCCAGCACAGCGCCATGTTATGATTCGGTTCGTCTATGCCCGATTACGCTATTGGCCTCGACTTAGGCGGCACTAACCTGCGTGCCGCGGCGATCGACTTCACCGGCAAGATGCTGGACAGCATCGCCGGCAGCACTAAGTTCAGTGAAGGCCGCGAGGCCGTGCTTGCCGATATGGTGACGGCGATCAATAAGCTGCGCGAGAAGCACGGCGGGCTTGGACTGGCCGGCATAGGGGTGGGAGTGCCCGGTTTTATTCGGATGAACGAAGGCTTCATCACCAGCTCCAACAATCTGCCGTACCTGGAAAACTTCCCGATCCGCGACGAACTGCAGCGGCTGCTCGGCACACGCTTCATTTTGGAGAACGATGCGAATGCGGCGGCGCTCGGCGAAAAATGGATGGGCGCGGGCCGCGATACAGACGACCTGGTGATGCTGACGCTGGGCACGGGCATCGGCGGCGGCATCATTTCCGGCGGCCGCGTGATCCGCGGCTTCGTGGGCATGGGTGGAGAACTCGGCCACGTCACGGTGGTGCCCAACGGCAATCCGTGCGGATGCGGCAATATGGGCTGCCTGGAGAAGCACGCGTCGGCGACGGCGGTGGTGGCAATGGCGAACATGATGCATCTGGGCGGCGAGCTCAATGCCGGCGACCTGACGTCGCGCCGCGGTTACGAGATCGCGCGCGGCACCGATGATATGGCGGAGCGCGCGCGCAGCGTATGGCGGACGGTGGGCGAGTGCCTGGGAATCGCGCTCGCGACTCTCATCAACACCTTCAATTTTCCGCTGTACCTGCTGAGCGGCGGCATGCTGCCGGCGTGGGAATTTTTCGAGCCCGCAATGATGGCGACCGTGAAGCAGCGTTCCTACACGTTCCGCGCCACGCAGACACGCATTGCGCAGGCCGCGCTGGGAAACGAAGCCGGCTTATACGGCGCGGCTTACTTGCCCTGGATTGAAAAAGAGTAGAGCCGTTGAAGGTCGGGCAAAGAAATCAAGAGTTCGATGCGGACGTGCCGGTCGTTTTCGTCGCGGCGGATGCGGGCGGACTTCCAAAGCCCGTACTCCTCTTCGCCTGCGGAAGCCATTGTGATCGCGGCGCGTAGTTCCTGCTCCAGCGGAACCGCGTCGCCGGACGTGGCGGTGTACATGGTGAGTGTGGCCTCGACCGGTATGTCCAGCTTGAGCTCGAGCGTGGTGTACTCGGCTTTCTGAAAGAAACGGTTCAGGTTGACGAGGTTTCCCGCGAGCGGCAATTGCGTGCCGCGCTGAATCGCAAACCAGACATCGGCGCTGGATGCGTGCGCGACCAGAGGCTGGCTGCCTGGCATGCCTGAAGCGTGCTGCGTTTCGGCCGCTTGCACGAGGGATGCGGGGCCTTGCAACGCGACACCGGCTTCCACGATCTTCATGCCGGCGGGCGGGGCGGCAAACGGTCCACGCTCGATCTCCAGAACTTCCGTCCCGCGAAATGCGGTTACCAGGTAATGTCCCTCTTTGAATCGCTCCACCAGCGACTGAAAGGCAGGGAACGCGGCGGTCAGAGAGGATTCGCGGACGCGATCGAGATTAGCGCCGGCGAGCATGTTCGTGCCCTCGGGGACGTACGTATACAGGTCGGTCCGTTTGTGCGCGCAACCGGCGCACAGGACTGCGAGAACCAGGGCCGCCGGCAGGATTCTCATAAAGATGGAATTGAGCATACCATTGGCGTACACTTGAACGGCTATGTACCTACAGCAGTTTTACCTGGGTTGCCTGTCGCACGCGTCTTACCTGCTCGGGTCGCAAGGGATAGCCGCTGTTGTGGACCCGCAGCGCGACGTCGCAATCTATATCGAAGATGCCGCGAAAAACGGTTTGCGGATCGCGTACGTCATCGAAACCCATTTGCATGCCGACTTCATCTCCGGTCATCGGGAGCTCGCTGCGATGACGGGCGCGCAGATCTATCTGGGAGCGGAAGCAGGCGCGCGGTTCCCGCACGTGCCGGTGCGCGATGGCGACGAGCTGCGTTTCGGCGATTGCCTGCTGCGTTTTTTGGAAACTCCGGGACATACGCCGGAGAGCATCTCGATGGTGGTGTACGACACCGCTGCGAATGCGTCAGAACCGTACGCCGTACTGACCGGCGACACGCTGTTCATCGGCGATGTCGGACGGCCCGATCTCGCGCCGGGGCACACTCCTCAGCAGCTCGCGGCGATGCTGTATGACAGCCTGCACAGCAAGCTGCTCAAGCTGCCCGATTCGGTCCTGGTGTATCCCGCGCACGGCGCAGGGTCGCTCTGCGGGAAGCAGTTGAGCGCCGAGCGCAGCTCCACCATCGGACGGCAGCGCGCGGAGAACTATGCTCTGCGGGCGCGATCGAAAGAAGAGTTCGTCCGGCTGCTGACCAGCGAGCTTCCCGAACGCCCCGGATACTTCGCGGCGGACGCGGAGCTCAACCGTTCGGGACCCGCACCGCTGGGCGACCTCGCAATTCCGGAGGCGCTCTCTCCGCGGGAGGTTCTGCAGTTGCAGGACGAGGGCGCGCTCGTGCTGGATACGCGTCCGGCGGCGCAGTTCGGCGGTGGGCACGTACCCGGCGCGATCCATGTGGCGCTTTCGGGGCAGTTCGCTTCATGGGCGGCGCGGATTATCGGCCTGGAGCCGCGGATTGTGCTGGTGGCCGAAGATCGCGACGCCGTGCTGGAAGCGCGCACGCGGCTGGCGCGCGTCGGCATGGAGAATGTCGCGGGGTACCTGGAGGATGGGGTGACGGCGTGGTCGCGGGAAAAGCTGCCGTTCGCTGAGGTGCCGCAGGTGAGTGCGCAGGACGTGTATCGCGAGCTGGATCATCTGCAGGTGGTGGACGTGCGGCAGCCCGGCGAATGGGAGTCCGGGCACATTGGAGGCGCGCTGCATAAGCCGCTTGGCAAACTGACGAGCATGCTGGGCGATCTGGATGGTGCGCGGCCGGTCGCGGTGCATTGCAAGTCCGGTTACCGGAGTTCCATTGCGACGAGTCTGCTGAAGCGTGAGGGCTTTTCCGAAGTGATCAATATGATCGGCGGGATAGACGCCTGGCAGGCCTGTTCGCTGCCGGTCGCGGGACGGCCGGCCGAAGCTGCCGCGACTTAGCCGCCGCTCGTTGCATCTGATTAAATAGGAGACATATGTCGCTTCGAATTAACGATATTGCGCCGGATTTCACTGCCGAAACCACGCAGGGGACCATCAATTTCCATGAATGGATCGGCGACGGCTGGGCCATTCTTTTCTCGCATCCGAAGGATTTCACGCCGGTGTGCACGACGGAGCTCGGCTACATGGCGAAGCTCCAGCCGGATTTTGAGAAACGAAACACCAAGATCATCGGACTGAGCGTAGACCCTGTGGCCAGCCACGGAAAATGGGCCGCGGACATCGAAGAGACGCAGGGCGCGAAGGTGAATTACCCGATGATCGGCGACCCGGAGTTGAAGATCGCGAAGCTGTACGACATGCTTCCGGCCGATGCGGGCACGACCAGCGAAGGCCGCACCCCGGCGAACAACGCCACCGTCCGCACCGTGTTCATCGTCGGGCCCGACAAGCGAATCAAGTTGATGTTGAGCTACCCGATGAGCACGGGGCGCAACTTCGACGAGATTGTGCGCGCGTTGGATTCGATTCAGCTCACGGCGAAGCAGCCGGTTTCAACGCCGGTGAACTGGAAGCCCGGTGACGATATCGTCATCGCGGGCTCCGTGTCCGATGAAGACGCCAAGACGAAATTCCCGGGCTTCAAGACCATCAAGCCGTACCTGAGAACTGCCGCGCAGCCGAAGTAGCAGGCCGCTTTACGCGACGACGTACGGCTTGCGGTAATTGCGCGTGATCAGCTTATCCGCCTCGGGATCGCCAACGAACTTGGGTCCCGGGGCGAGAGTAAGCTTGCGCCCCACGCGGTAGCTGATGTTGGCGAGGTGGCACAGTGAGGCGCTCAGCCAGGCGCCGGCGATCTCGTCGTGCAGCATCTTGTAATCGCGGGCGCGGCACGCGTCCAGGAAGTTTTTCATGTGGAGGACGGTTGCGTCCTGACCGCGATCGGCGTGCCCTTCCATGACGAGTTCGTTGCTCTCGCCTTTGAAGGCCTGAAAGCCGCTCTCGGTCATGGCGGCCCAGCCTTCGGTGCCGTAGAACAAATTGCCGATCATAATGTTCAGCGGCGGTGCATTTTTGGGAGCGGTGCTGGTGGGCGCCGGAGATTGCGGCGGCGCCACTGCGCCGGCGGCTGGCGGACCGGGACGGCGTGCCACGGGGATGCCTTCGCCGCCGGTCAGCAGGCCGCGAACTTCAAAAACGATCTCGCGCCCGCCGTAATCGTAACTGGAGAGAAGGGTGTTGGGCGTCTCCTGGTCGTCTTTGTAGGCGTATTTTCCGCCCTGGGCAAACGCGGTCTTGGGCCACTCGGGATCCTGTAGACCCCAGCGGCAGATGCCGATCTGGTGAACGCCCTGATTGCCGATGTCGCCGTTGCCGGTATCCCAGAACCAGTGCCAGTTGTATTTGAAGCGGAGTCTGTTGAAGGGGCGCATGGGCGCGGGGCCCAGGAAAAGGTCCCAGTTGACGCCGGGCGGCGTGGGTTCGTTGTCGGCATGCCCGATGGAGGCGCGGCGCTTGTAGCAGAGGCCCTTGGCGAGGTAGATATCGCCGATGAGGCCCTGATGCATGGCCTCCATGGCTTTCATCTTGAAGGGGTCGCTGCGATGCTGGCTGCCGATCTGCAGCATGCGTTTGGTTTCGCGCGCGACCTGGAGCATTTTCTGGCCTTCATAGATGTTGTAGCAGGCGGGCTTTTCGCCGTAGACGTCCTTGCCGGCGCGCATGGCCCAAATGGCCGCGAGCGCATGCCAGTGATTCGGAGTGGCGATGGAGACGGCTTCGACATTGGCATCGGCGAATGCCTGCCGCATGTCCTCGTACTCCTTGGCTTTGTCGCCGGTGTTCTTGAGCAGGGTGGCCTGGGCTTTTTCGCGAGCGGCCTGGTCGACGTCGCAGAGAGCGGCGACGCGGACATCGGGCATCTTCGAATAGAAATTGAGGTGATTGGTTCCGCGGCCGCCGAGGCCCACGATACCCACGTTGATTTTGTCGTTCGCACCCCAGACGCGGGTGGCGGCGAGTGCGGATGCGGCTCCTAGAAAAAACCTTCTGCTCGTACTTTGAGACATGCCGGTAGGAAGCTCCTTTTCGGTCCGATTGTATCAAGGCGGAGCAGGGCGGGGTTTTGCGAAAGGCGGGCGGAGTTGTTAGAATTGAAGCTCAGGGCCACCCTAGCTCAGTTGGTAGAGCGGCTGATTCGTAATCAG
>Ga0134128_10000172_pt1 | contig 92369 bp, 91 predicted proteins | sample KB31754_FD_96462 | JGI IMG/M metagenome (GOLD analysis project Ga0134128, IMG submission 96462) | Terrestrial soil microbial communities with excess Nitrogen fertilizer from Kellogg Biological Station, Michigan, USA - KB3-175-4 | ecosystem: Environmental > Terrestrial > Soil > Unclassified ... | reverse complement strand
CGCGTCATTGAAGCGGCAGGCCGTCAAGGTTGGACGTTGCGGACCTGATGCGAGAAGCTAGACTTCATCGTAGACCATGATTCCTCAACCTCCTCCGGGACAAGGACCAATCGATCCACGCGGCGCACTCAATCCGCCAAACCCTCCGGGCGGCGTGCCTGCCGGCGGTCCGCCGATGCCGCCCGGCGGTCCGTATGCACCGGCTTCGTGGCCGCAGCCTCCAGCTCCACCAAGCGCAGGCGGATATTCTCCGCCGCCGCGCTTCGGTCCGATGGGCGGCCCGCCCATGCCGTTTCCTCCCTTCATGCCTCCGCCGCGGAGGTCAGCGGGTCGTGCCCTGGTTTTGATCGCGCTGCTGATTCTGCTGGGGCTTTCGCTGATTCTGAACCTGTTCCTCACCGTTGGATCGCTCGGCGGCAGTTCCTCGACGCAGAGCATTCTTACCAGCGGCAACGCGGGCCAGCGAATTGCCGTCATTCCCATCATGGGCGTGATCGATCGCCATCAAGCGGAAATGTTTTCGCGGCTGATCCATCGGGCCGAAGAAGATTCGGCTGTCAAAGCGCTCATCATTCAAATTGATTCTCCGGGCGGCACAGTCACCGCCTCCGACCAGATGTACAACCGGCTTCTGACATTCAAGAAGAATTGCAAAAATTCCGGCCGAAATGTGCCGGTGGTCATCTCGATGAGCGAGCTGGGAACCAGCGGCGCTTATTACCTGTCGTGTGCCGGCGATTATCTGATTGCCGAGCGCACCGCGCTGACCGGAAACATCGGTGTATTGTTTCCCAACTACAATTACTCGAAATTACTGGACAAGATCGGCGTTCAGGATTTGACCGTTGTGTCAACTGGCACCCCGTATAAGGATGCCGGTGATCCTGGTAATCCGCCCACGACACGAGCCACCGCTTATTTTCAGGCCAACGTGGACTCCGCATTCGACATGTTCAAAGATGTTGTGAATACCGCGCGGAAGTCGAAGCTACCCAAAGGCGTCACGATTGATGACGTCGCGGACGGCCGCGCTTTTCCGGCCGCCGATGCCCTGAAAAAAGGGTTGATCGACCAGGTCGGTTATCTGGAAGATGCTGAGAGCTATGCCGCGACGGCGGCAGGCCTGAAGAATCCCGAGATCGTGAAGTACCAGGAGCCGGCCAGCTTCTTTTCGATATTAAGCGGCGAAGCCGACTCCAAATATGACCGTCCGGGCATCACGATCAAACTCGATGCGAGCGCGCTCGATCGGTTGCAGTCCTCAAGGATGATGTACCTTTATCGCGGTGAAACTCCCCCCAGCCGCTAACGCGGTTATCGGTCGAGGATCGAGCGATAAAGCGAAAAGTATCAGTCAGCGAGGTTATCCGCGACGCGACAGCGGAGCGATTCCCTCTCACTGCACGCTAACTTCGACAGACATTCGCACCAGGAGAAATACGCATGGCACGTGACCCGCGGCGGTTTTGCGTTTACTCGGTTCTTCTCGCGGGTTGCGCTTTCGCGATGGTCATGTCATTGAACCGCACTGCTCGCGCGGCAACGCCCGAGCAAGTTCAAAAAGCCATCGAAAAAGCGAAGGATTGGCTCTACAAGCAGCAGAACCCCAAGGGCACATGGGAACGTGTCGAAAAGCCTGTTCCCAATGGCGAGAAGGGCAACGCCGACCCGGACGCAAGACAGTGGGGCGGCCTGACTTCGCTGGCGACTTATGCCTTGCTGGCGGCCGAAGAAAGTCCGCAAGCCCCTAAGCTTCAAAACGCAATTTCATTTTTGAAGACAGCGCCGATCGAAGGGATTTACGCAACCGGCATGCGCTGCCAGGTCTGGCTTTTTCTGAGCGATGACAAATCGGTTCGGCCGCTCATCGAGCGCGACAAGGAGTTCCTGCTTCGCTCACTGCATCAGGATGTCGCCCACGCCAAAGACAATCGATTCGGCTTTTATCCCTATTACTTCGAGCGCGGTAAGCCGCACCCGGCGGATTGGTACGATCACAGCGTCAGCCAGTACGGCGTTCTGGGCATGTGGGCGCTGGAGCGCGCAGGCGCTGAGGTCCCAATCAAATATTGGCAGGTCGTCGATGGCGCCTGGCAGCGGGCGCAGTATGCCGACGGCGGCTGGTCATATCGCCAGAAGTTTGTCGATGCAGCGCCGGACTCGGCCCAGGGGTCGGAAACTCCGCAGATGACCGCGGCAGGGATCGCCACGCTCTTTATCACGCAGGAATATCTGACAGCCGATCTGGTCGCCTGCCGGGGAAATGTTTCCAACGACCACATCGAGCGCGGCCTGCGCTGGATGGACAAGCGCATCGGCGAAGCGCTCACCAACGGCAACCTGTACGGCATGTATGGGATCGAACGCATCGGCGTCGCCAGCGGAAGAAAATATTTCTCGACCACCAACTGGTATGAAGTCGGCGCTGATTATCTGGTGAAAAAGCAAAAGCCGGATGGTTCATGGGAGGGACAATGGGGCGTCCTGCCCGATACCTGCTTTGCATTGTTGTTCCTGGTGCGCGGGCGCGCTCCAATTGTGTTCAACAAGGTTGAGTACTCGGTCGAGGAGAAGAAAAGAACCCTTGTTGCAAACTGGGACCAGCGGCCGCGGGATGTGGCTAATTTCGCAAACTGGATGGGACGGCAGATCGAACGGGATCTCAATTGGCAGACGGTGAATCTGAAAGTGCCAGTTGAGGACCTGCACGATGCGCCGATCCTGTACCTAGCCGGCAACCAGGAGCTGATCCTCAGCGAAGAGGAAGCCGGGAAACTCAAGGCGTTTGTGGATCAGGGCGGGATGATCCTCGGCAATGCCGACTGCGGCAGCCGGGCCTTTGCAACGAGCTTTGAAAAACTTGGGGAGAAGCTCTTTGAAGGCTACAAATTCCGGCAGGTCCCTCTGACCCATCCCATTTTCTCTGACGAGCAGTTCCCCGCCAAACGTGAACGCAGTCATCCCAGGCTGATAGGTTTAAGCAATGGCGTGCGCGAGCTGATGCTGCTGGTTCCCGATGCGGATCTGAGCCGGGCCTGGCAGGCACGCTCTGAAAAGACGCGCGAGGAGGCTTATCACCTGGGGGCCAATATATTCCTATATGCCGTAGACATGCGCAATTTACGCTACAAGGGCGAAACCTACATTGTGACGCCTGATCCGAAGGTTAAGCCTTCGCAAAAGCTGGTCGTTAAGCGGCTGGAAGTGGGGGATAATTGGAACCCTGAGCCGGGCGGCTGGCCTCGCCTGGCGGCGATTCTTCATAACAAGCCTTACGAAATTGCACTCGATGTGCAGCCGGCCAAGATTGAACCCGCGGAGCTTAAGGGTGCGAAGATCATCGATCTGACCGGCACTGGCGCTTTCAAGCTGACCGACGAGCAGCGCAAGACCATCAAGGACTTCGTCAATGGCGGCGGGACGTTGATTGTCGATGCGGCCGGAGGATCCAACGAATTTGCGGATGCCGCCGAGGCGGAACTGAAAGCGACATTCGGAGACGAGGCCACCAAGGCACTGGGCGAACCGCTTGCAGCCGATAGCGCGGTTTATCATCTGCCTAATGCCGACATTTCGCAGGTGCGGTATCGCCTCTTTGCGCGGAAGGTGCTGGTGGGCGATCTCAAAGTGCCGCGCGTCAAGGCAATTTCCATCAAAGGCCGTCTGGCGGTGTTTTACAGTCGCGAGGATTTGAGTGCGGGTCTCGTGGGTGAGCCGGTGAATGGAATTCTCGGTTATGAACCTCAGAGTGCCACAGAGATCATGCGAAACCTGGTGCTTTACAGTTCGGGAATCAAACTCAAGGCGCCGGCTCCTGCATCGAAGCCGGCTAAGAAATAAAGTGCGCGCTCAAGTCTGCGGCGCGGCAAAGAGCCGTAAGTGCCAGATCAGCCGGTCGAGTAATTCCAAATGAAGAGGATCCATCAGGTAGGCCATGAAGCCCGCGCGCCGGGCGGCTTCGCGCCGGTACCAATCACCAAAGTCGCTGATGACAATTCCCTCGGCGCGCGGCCGAAGTAAACGCGCTCGCTCCAGCAGTTCCAATCCGTTCGCGTTAGGCAAAGCTAGATGACATAGAAGCAAATCGAACATCGATTGCGCGCACGCAATTCGTGCTTCGCAAAGCGTCGGCGCCAGCACGACCGAGTGGCCGCCGGCCAGCAGATGCTCGAAATGCAAAAGCGCCTCGCCGGGGCTTTTCTCGACCAGGAGGATGTTCAATGCGCGCAGGGGCACTCCGCCGCCACGTTTGCAGTAGCCATCTGTCAGTGGGAACCGCTCTCACCGACGTTGGGATAAGGGGAAGTTGAGCAAACGGTTTGCCAGACGCGGCCATTGCGGCCGCGTCAGCGGAGACATGTTTATAACTTTCGGGCGGATACAAACTTGCCGCAGGCTATATTTGCTCCCATCCTTTTAGGAAAGGCTCCAGCCGGGCCGGTAATCGCGACTGAAATACTTCGCGATCTGCGGGTCGGAAATGTTGCGCAGCTTTTTGGTCGATTTGTCCCACTCCAGTTTTTGGCCCGATCGAAATGCAACGTTGCCCATCAGCACCGTTTCCGCGAGCGGGCCGGAATAGGCGAAGTTGCAGAGCGTGGGCGAGCCGGTCTGGCAACCCAGAAGGTATTCCTTGTGATGCCCCGGCGAATTGGGAATCGTTCGCGGCGGCGGCACAAAATCCTTGAAGTCTTCCTCGGGCAGCAGCCGGTGCTTGTCGTAATCGGCAATCAGCATCCCCTTTTTTCCGACAAAAAGGGTTCCGTTGCCCCACTTGGGAAGTTTGCCTTCAGCAAATTCCTCGGGCCGGCGATCGCCGTGATACCAGGTCAGATGGACCGGCGGCTGCTCGCCGCGCGCGGGGTAGCGGAAATGAACTTTCAACCAGGCCGGCGCGGCTTCCTTGTTGGGCTGCGGTCCTTCAGCTTCGATCGTGTTGGGATGCGTCAGGCCCAACGCCCAATGCGAAAGGTCGATGTGATGGCAGGCCATATCACCGAGCATGCCGGTGCCGTAGTTCCACCAGCCGCGCCAGTAGAAGGGATGCAGGCCGGGGTCGTATGCGCGCTCCGGCGCGGGGCCGATCCACATATCCCAATTCAATCCTGCGGGAACCGGAGGCGTCGATGAAGGTCGCGATGTCGGCGCATAAGCGCCGCCGACCCACACATGTACGCGCTCGATCGGCCCGATGGCGCCGGACTGCACCAGCTCCACCACACGCCGGTAATTACTCCCGGCATGAATCTGCGTGCCCATCTGCGTCGTGACTCTGGCCTTGGCAGCAGTTTCGATCACCACCCGGCACTCGTGCGGGTCATGCGTCAACGGCTTCTCGCAATAGACATGCTTCCCGCGCAATAGCGCAGCCATTGTCGCAAAGGCATGATGATGATCGGGAATGGCGATCACCACCGCGTCGATCTCCTTTTCCATGGCATCCCACATTTTTCGATAATCATCGAATTTACGGGCCGACGGATGGCCTTTGGCGGCTTTGTTCAATCGCGTTTCATCGACATCGCATAGAGCGACGATGTTGGCCAGTCCGGTGTTGTAAGTTTCGCGAAGGTCGTATTCGCCCTGGTTGGTCACGCCGATGCAGGCGACGTTGACGCGTTCATTGGCCCCGAAGGCCGAATTGGGCACAAACATGCAGGCGGCCGCTCCCGCGGATGTCGCTTGCAAGAAACCACGCCGTGTAATGCGCCTGCTCATGGATGTTCCTCTCGAGTGTTCAATTCGATGGGCCCAACTTCTGTAATAGGTAGTGCGCAGCGGGCCAAATGTTAAGCGCTGTCAATTGAGATTGATTAATTGCAAAAATAGAAGAGGTGAGAAAACTCCGATAGAGAGCTTTCTCACCTCATCGAATGCTTAAATTGCGATGCCAGAATTAGCGAAGCTTGTCCGGCGTCAGCAGGCCGCTGGCTTCGTAATCGATGGCGATCTTGTCCTGAAGGATCTCCTGGATGACCACTTCAAGATCGGTCATGGTGCCGCGATCGACCAGCGGCCGCGCGCCTTCCATCAATTCGAACATGCGCTTCTGGATCAGGGCGGTGAGTTTGAATCGGCCGCCGACCTTGTTCACGACTTCATCACTCTTGAGAGCTTCAATCATCGGTCAAATGCCTCCGGATTTCTTGTGGTGAATCACGCGTAACACTTCGTCTACAGCGCGGTCGAGGTCATCGTTGATGACGTAATGGTCGAACGCGCGGCTTCCCTTGGCCATGTGAATCTCACGCTTGGCCAGGCGAAAACGCTTTTCAATTTCGTCGGGCGTGTCGCGCCCGCGATCGGTCAACCGCCGCATCAACGACTGTTCGTCGGGCGGCATCACGAAAATTTCCAACGCGTCAGGATACTGAAAACGAATCTGCAGGGCACCCTGCACCTCAATTTCCAGCAACAGGTCGCTTCCCTCGGCCAGGTATGTTAGGGCTGGCTCCTTGGGCGTTCCATAATATTCGTCGTAAATACGGGTGTATTCCAGGAACTGGTCGTCGTCGAGCCTTTTGCCAAATTCCTCGGAGGAAATGTGCTCATACGTCTTGCCGCGATCTTCGTTGGGGCGGCGCTCGCGGGTCGTGGCGCTGATGATGTATTTGACGGCGGTCTTCTCGGCCAGCTTGCGCGCGATCGTGCTCTTCCCAGCGCCGCTGGGGCCACTGAGCACAATCAAGGTGCCTCGATCTTTCTTGCCGCAAGAAGTCATAATTCCGTTTTACGGGAAAAGCCCGCGAAGCCGCAAGCGGCTTACTCGACGTTCTGCACCTGTTCTTTGAGCCGGTCGATCGCGCCTTTGATCTCCACAATATGACGCGCGATCTGCGCATCGTTGGCTTTGCTGCCGATCGTGTTGGCTTCGCGAAGCATTTCCTGGGCGATGAAATCCAGCTTTCGCCCGGCATGCTCGCTGCTTTGGCAGGCCTGCTCGAATGCCTCCAGATGGCTGTTGAGCCGCTGAATTTCCTCGGCAATGTCGGCGCGCTCGGCAAAGACCGCCACTTCCTTGATCACGTCCGCCTCATTCACCTTCAGCTCGGCGGCGTTGAGCAGTTGATTGATGCGTAACGTGAGCCGGCGGTGATAATCTTCAACCACCAGCGGCGCGCGCTTTTGAATTTCCTTGAGATTGTCTGAGATCAGGCGGATGTGGCGCATCAGTTCGTTGAAAAGCCCTTCGCCTTCGCGACGGCGCATTGCATCGAGCTTGACGATCGCCTGCGCCGTCAGCTCGCGGATGGCGGGGCCATGGCGTTCGATTTCATCGCTTTCATCCCGCGGCTCCTGACAGACGCCCGGAAGCTGCACGAGGCTCGCTAAGTCGATCTGCACGAAGCGATCGAGCCCTTTGATGCTTTGAAGCTGCTCGAGGTATGCCTTGAGCGCCTGCGTGTTAATGTGATAAGCGGCTTCGGCACTGTCGGAGCGCTGCTTGAGGATGTAGGTGATGGAGCCGCGACCGAGCTTCTCGCGGAGCATCGTTTCAAGTTCAGGCTCCAAGCCGCTGACGGTATCGGGAAGCTTGATGACAGGCTTGAAGAACCGGTTGTTGAGCGAGCGAATCTCGACGGCATAATGCGTGCCGTTGCGCTCGCCCGAAGCGTCGCCGAAACCGGTCATGCTCACAATCATGCGGGAATCCTGACAGTTGGTTTAGCGACGCCCGTTACTGATTGATCGGCTGGCTATGGGTGGCCGCGTCAGCGTTGTCGATCTGCGCCTGCTGATGATTGGCGATCAGATTCAGGACGACCGCAAGAAGTAGAAAGATGCCAAAGACAATGCTGGTCGTCCAGGTCAGCACGTCACCGGTCTTGGCACCGAACGCTGTATTTCCGCCACCACCTCCGCCGAAGGCTCCCGACAGCCCGCCGCCGCGACCTTTTTGAATCAGGATCAGCAGCGTCAGGAAGAAGCAGACGAAAATGAAAATCGCCATGACGATGTAAAAGGCAGCGTTCATTCACACTCCAGATTACTCAACCGTTGCCGCGATCCCAAACAAGGCACCGGCTTTCAAACAGTTTCAGTTACAGTGCCGCCTGGGCAATGGCCAGGAAACTTTCAGGCTTCAGCGCGGCTCCGCCGATCAATCCGCCGTCCACGTCGGTCTGATCCAAGAGACCTTTGGCGTTCTCCGGCTTCATGCTGCCGCCATATTGAATGCGTACGCGATCGGCAAATTCGCGGTTCCAGATTTTGCCCAGCAACTGGCGGATAAACGCATGAACTTCCTGCGCCTGCGCATCGGTTGCATTGCGGCCCGTGCCGATCGCCCAGACCGGCTCGTATGCGATGACCAGCCGATCCGGATCGGTCACCGTATCCCGATTGAGCTCGCGCACCTGCGCTTCAACCACCGCCAGCGTCTTATTTCCATCGCGCTCTTCCAGCTTTTCGCCGACGCAGTGAATGAGCGTGAGCCCGGCGGCATAAATCGCCTGCGCCTTCTTGGCCACCAGCTCCGGCGATTCCTTCAGCACATGGCGCCGTTCGCTGTGGCCGGTCAGGCAGAAAGAGACGCCAAGATCCTTGAGCATCTCGACCGAGATTTCTCCGGTAAAGGCGCCATTCTTTTCAAAGTATGCATCCTGCGCGCCCAGTTGCACCGTTGAGCCGGCCAGCGCCTGCGCAACCGCATCGAGATACACAAAAGGCGGAGCGACGCCAACCTGCACGCTCCGCTTGGGCGCGCCCGCTGCGACGCCTTTGGCCAGGGCAATCGCCGAGGCCTTGTTCGTGTTCATCTTCCAGTTGCCGGCTACAAACGGAGTTCGAGGCATATTGGATGTTCAATTAGTTAAAGGTTTGGAAAAACGAAAAGTCGCTTGACGGTTTATGCACCTACCGGAACCGCAGGCTCGGCGAATTCCTTATTGCTCACGGCCGCGATCTGCCGGAGCTGGCCCATCAGTTCTCGGAACATTTCTGGCAGCAGCGCCTGCGGCCCATCGCACTGCGCTTCGCATGGGTTGTAATGCACTTCGACGATCACGCCATGTGCGCCCGCAGCCATTCCACCTAACGCCAACGCGTTCACCCAATCCCGCTTACCCGCGGCATGGCTCGGATCCACGATCATCGGCAGATGCGTCCACTGCTTGGCGACGGGAATGCTGGTGATGTCCAGCGAATAGCGAATGCTGTCTTCGAAAGTCTTGATACCGCGCTCGCAGAGGATCACGCCGCGGTTGCCCATGCTCAGCACATACTCAGCCGACATGAGCCATTCCTTGACGCTGGCCGACAGCCCGCGCTTCAGCAGCACCGGCTTGGTCGTCTTGCCGACCTCGCGTAGCAGATCGAAATTCTGCATGTTCCGCGCGCCGATCTGAAAGCAATCGACGAACGGCTCCATCGATTCGACCTGCCGGGTGTCCATCACTTCCACGCAGATCGGCATGCCCAGCTCGTCGCCGCACGCGCGCATCCAGCGCAGCGCTTCGAGGCCGACGCCCTGGAATGAATAGGGGCTGGTGCGTGGCTTATAGACTCCGCCGCGCAGAACAGTCGCTCCGCCATCGCGCACATGGCGTGCGATGGTCCAGAGCATTTTTTCATTTTCCACCGCGCACGGCCCGGCGACGCACATCGCATGTTTGCCGCCCACGCGAACGGTCGGCACCTTGCCGCTGCCGACTTCCACCACGCTGTCATCTTCGTGAAACTCGCGGCTGGCGAGCTTGTACGGCTTCATGATCGGCACGACCTTCTCGACGCCGTCCAGCGACGCCAGATGGTTGTGATCGACCGCGCCCTCTTCCCCGATCGCGCCGATGATGGTGTGGAACTGCCCGCGCGACAAATGAGCCCGGCTGCCCATGCGCTCGATCTCTGAAACCACCCGGTCGATCGACGCCTGCGGCGCATTGGCTGCCATTACAATAATCACGGCCTGTTAACCTCCAACGACGATTGCAAAACGAGTCGGCCCAAGCGGTTCCGATCCCAGCCTCCCGCGTCATTCAGATCCGCCGATGCCTAAGCGAATGAAGCCCCACAATTTAAAGGTAATCCCCATACTAAGCAAGCGCAAGCTGTGGGCATCGAAGCGGTAAAACAAAACGGGGCGCGCCCCCGCGCAAGCGCCCCGCCGCGCCCCAATTGGTCTCTCGTCGCAAGTCCCGCGTCTCCAAACGGATATGATAGTACGTTACCGTACATGGAACAGAATGAGACAAAACGGGGCGCTTTTTTGCTGTTTTTGACCCTCAAAAAGACCCCATTTTTGAGATAAGATATTGTTTATCAAGAGGTTGTATATTTAGCAAGTTTTTGAGAAAGGCCACATCCGCGCCCCGCACTTTTGTCAAGTGATTTTACATTCGGCGGCACATAACATACTGCCAAGAATCAACTTGTGCCATCGGATCGGTTCGGATGCATTTCTCCCATGAAACGAGTGTCTCACGCGCGCGCCCCGCCGATTTCATGGCGCGCCGCACGGCGTTTCTGACGAATTCTGGGGTCTGGATCAGAAGTGGGAATGCCGCCTCCCTCCGCCGTGCCCGCCGCCCATGTCGCTTGGCGCCTTCGCGGCCGGGAGCGCTCCACTCTTCGAATGCACAAACCGCTTCGCCATCCTTCAGTTCAAAAATTTCAACCGAAGTATAATCTGCCACCTCCGCATGCATAGACCCACCCGCACCCTCCGACTCTCGGTTGCCGCAATCGTTTCTTTACTGGCGTTTGTGGTGGCGGCGGCTGCGGGAATGAGAAGCTTTTGGATTTCGGATACTTTGATCTTCGCGTTTTGCCAATCAGAGATCGTTTTGAGCAGCGGCTGTGTTACCTGTGCGCGAATAAAGTCCGTGGGGATGGAAGGCTTCGATCGCAGTAAGCATCTTTCCGACCGCGTAGCGCCCGACAAACACAACATCGCGAGAGCCATTTGGGGCTTTCGTGCATGGCGCATTGTCTTGCCCCACCGCTCTGGTGTCAGAGAAGAAATCTCCGCGCTTGAAGCCCCGCTGTGGTCCTTGCTTCTCTTGCTAATCATTGCTCCCGCGCGTTGGCTCCTCGCCCGCCCGGCAAACGCGCCGGCCTTCCCGATCATCGCCGAAACGTGCCGGTCCGCCGCCGCCTCGCGAACATGAAAACTTTGGATTGCTCAAATCTTCACGGTCGCACCTTGTTCGTCGACAAGCTCGTTCTCGTCGTTACTGGATTAATAGTGGTTGTCGCCTGCTATATGCAGATCGTGTTGACGTTTTGGAGTTGGGAGTACTATCACAACATTCTCTGGCCCTCTTTTAATGGGCATCTTCTGGGCGTGGCTCAGGAGAAATTTCTGAGCCTTGTGGGCTTGGGAATGATCCTTCCTATGTTGGTGATTGCCCGGGACAATAATCCCCGCTTCAAAATTGCCGCAACCGTCGGCATCGTTCTGAATTTACTATTAGCTGCTTTACATCAGATGCTCGGCTGATGCCGTTCTACGATGTAAGCATCGACTTTCATGCGTCGCCCCGCCCGCACACGCCGATTATCGATTGCCGCAATCGTGTCATTGCTGCTGTTTGGAGCGATGACGGGCACCGAAAGCCAATCGATTTCGATTGGTGATTCAGGATTGCTTAGGCTGTCTCACGGCACTATGGAATTTCGGCTCATCTGGAACCAAAAACCATCGGCTGACCCTGGCTCAAGTTCTTTTTCCGAGCATCAGCTGTCGGGTTTTACGTTAACAAAATGGGTCTCGGGCTTCGGACCGGTCCATTTGATAATTGAGGTGCCGCGCTGGCTCATATTTCTTCTGCTGCTAATCATCCCCGTGCGTTGGCTCGTCGCGCGCCCCGCAAACGCGCCGGCCTTCCCGGTTATTTCCGATACCAGGCGTGCAAAGTAGCGGAAACCTTCGTTCCGCATTCCGGGCAGGTGCCGCTGACGTTATCCTTGATCTTCCATCGCGCAGGGCTCTTGATTGGGGATTTTGATCCCCAGTTTTTCGGCCAGGTTCGCGATGCGATCTTCAATTGAGCCGTGGAGTTTTGTTGATTTCCATTTCGCGCACTCGCTTGGCGTCAGTTTTGGCAGATACATTACCGCGCCATCGCTTTTCAAAACGACCACAGGGGAGTGTCCAGCCACGTAATAGCGAATATCGCCTTCAAGACATCGTCGATCATTCCAAGGCAAAATCCACGCAAATGGCGCTTCGATGATCTTACTTTCTTCCACGGCAGCGAATGGCATGTGCGGTGCCTCAGAGGATCTGTTCTTGAACCATTCTTGCGCCAGTTTGAGAGCAGTTTCTCGATCTATCATGAGGGTACCTTTCCGATAACAATCGGATTCGCTTTGCGATTCAGGGGAGACTATTTGGGCTTCACAATTAAGTGTCGCTCCACAATATCTGCGATCGCAATGAGCCGCTCCAATGACTCCAGCACCTCTTCATCCGTCTCGTTGGCCAAGTGTTTTTGCAGGTGGCGAATGGCCCCTGTAATGATCATCGCGTGATCTCCGCGCACGAATAAACCCGGCCAGTCATTCTGGAATTGCACTGGGCCAGTACATGCGACTCCGGACCCGCCCGGAAGGGGAATTTGTTGCGGTTTTATGGCCATCTCGGAATCTTACCGCCCGCGCAATAAAAGGCCGCCCATTTTTGACTGGCAATTCGCGTTATAATCATGCTCCCATGCGTCGTCCTACCCGCACACGCCGACTGTGGATTGCCTCAATCGGTTCATTGCTCGCGTTTGTGGTAGTGGCAGGGGCTGACGTAAGAAGCTTTTGGAACTATGACATATGGCAGCGCGGGAGCAAAGATAAGGAGTGGACATTTGTTGTGGCGGCTGGATGCGCTGGCGTGGGCCGGGGGGCAGCGATACCCCTCTTGGCAAGCGGGCATGTGCACTTTGATCATCAGCCTAATCGTTCTGACGTCTTAGAGTCATTCTGGAACTTCGAAGCCCGCAACAGAGACAATTCAAATGGCGGGTCGGGGATTATTCTTGTGGGCCCGCTCTGGCCCGAGCTAATCCTCCTGCTCATCATCCCCTTGCATTGGCTCTGCGCCCGACCCCAAAACGCACCGGCTTTTCCGGTCATCACCGATACGAAACGGGTGAAATAGCGCTCGGCACCGTTCCACATTCGGGACAACGACTTGGCGTGGCACGAAGATCATATCCGCACTTGGCGCACTTGAGTGGATCTCGCTTTCCTCGCGGGCGAAGGATAATCGCCATGATCGCAGGCGGGATCGCAAAGGACCAAAGCGGCAGCGCGATCCGCAGTTCATAGGAAGGCCGTCCCTTGTCATGATCAAGGTCGAAAGCAAATCCCAGCCGGCTGTTGACGGCGAAGAATATTGGCGGAACCTTCTTGATAGGAACAAGAGTGCGGCGCTTGTTTTGATACTGTATTTCCGCCCGATACGCAGCACCATACATCATCCAATGATTCCGAATTTGGCGGTAAGTGAACATTGCTTCGGGCGAACTGTTTTGTGGCATCGGCGGAGGCGCTCGCGTGTCCAATAGTTGATCATCGATTGTTACTTCGCCTCGCCCAACTCTAAGGTCGATCCTCCTGACGCGGCGATGGTCGGGCTTCTCCTCCATGTACGTGCGATGAAACATGCCGGCATACCGATAGCTTATTGGCATCGTCGCGAGCACCGCCACGCAAACCGCCAGTGACAGCGCCGAAAGCACTTTAAGCGCCCGGCGTCTCATGCGGGCATTCTACTTTCCGCGGGAGAAAACCCAGCACATTTCTGAGCGGGCTGTTCGAGTTATAATCCTGTCGCGCATGCGCAGACCCACCTGCACACGCCGACTGTCGATCGCCGCGATGGCGTCGTTGCTGGGTTTTGCCGTGGTCGCGGGAGCTGGCATCCGAAGCTTTTGGACAATGGATGAATTGGATTTTGAACAAAAGCGAGCGACCGCGCTGAATGGCGGTTACCTTCACTACGCCCGGGCATCATTCAAAATCGGGCAAGGCTTGGTCGTGCATCAGTCCCGGCGTTACCAGGTCATCTCGTACCCAAATAACTTCCTGGGATTTTCAGTCTGGAAACAGGTCTTGAGCTTCCCAAGCCTAAGTGGCACGATTTTTCACCTCCGCGTGCCGCTCTGGTTCCCGCTTCTCCTGCTGCTGATCGTCCCCGTACGCTGGCTCATCGCCGGTCCGCGGTATGTGTCGGCGTTTCCGATCATCGCCGAAAGTAAACAGGTTTAGACGCGCGATGCCGGGCAGTCGAGTCAGTTCGAGTTCTTGTTACCAATACTAAATGCGCTAATCCGCGAGGGATCGCGCTGAGCTCTTGAATTCCAGACATGCGCGCTTAGCCATGCAAAAGGCAATAAGGCTAAGACGCACGCGATGGCCCAAAGCGGGATCAGGATTTCATCGACGGAGTCAACGCCTCCTTGATGCCACCATGCGACATGTTCTTGAAGGAATCCGAGGCGCTCCAGCAACGTCGGCCCCGGCGCGGGAAGGGGGAATTTTTCATCCACGCGATTCAATGACCAACGTTTCTCTCCAGCCTTGCTCGGGTATTCCTTGGCGACAAGGTCGGGCGGCATCCCAAATACGCCGCACCTGCGCTGAAGCCACAAATGTCCATTGGCCGACACGACGCGATAGCCAATCGGGACCAGATAAATCTGCTTAGTAACTGCCTCGCGAGTTTTGAATCCGACTGCGAATGCATCCCCATACGTGGCCACCCATAGCACTCCCGTGACGATGCACAGCAACAGCGATATGGCCGATGCGAAGGTGAACGAGCGGCGAAGCATGTCGCAAATCATACCCGCCGCGTATGAAAAGGCCGCCGATCTCTCAAGCGACCCTTTCGTCCGACTTATTTCCTAATCTGGTGTTTCCGAGCCGGCGTTGCGGGTCGCTACGTCTTGATTGGGGGGAAGCACGTCGAATCCTTGTCTTTTCGGACCGCGTGACTCGTTCTTGCGCATGAACCATTCAAACGCGACGATCAGTATGATTCCACCGATGATCAGCGGCACGATCGTGAAGCAAAACTGCATGAATGGGCCGATCCAAAGTGACTCGGCTCCGTTAGCGAGGAGGTTCATCTCAGCATCTTACCGCCAGAGATGAAAAGGCGGCGAGCAGGCGACATGTGATTACGCCATTTTTTCAACGAAGGAAAAGAATCTTAAAGCGACAGGAGCCTTCAGCTTCTGGCGATGCGAATCGGGGCAAGGCAGGGGAAGCTCGGTCAGCTCGAGATTTTCGTCCCGCATTCGGGGCAAACGCCGCTGGCGTTGCCGGTCAAGTTATAGCCGCAGACAGAGCAGAATCCCTTCACGATCCCTTTTCGCCTGGCAATTACAACGCCAGTTATTCGGCCAGCGATATACCCCCATGCCAATACCGAGATCGCCACACAGGCGACAGTGAGAGCGATCTCCATTACCGGGGAGTTCAGAGCGTAATCCCAAAGCGGTCCTACAAAGAAGAGACCGGGCATATCGATGAGATACGCGCCGCCTCCAATCCCAATCGCATATGAAATCGCGTTGATCGCGACGACCGTTCCAGCCACCCACCAAAATGCCGTTCGCGAAAAGCTCCCGTGCGTCTGCCACGCGATCAAAAGCACCAGCAGTGCGAAAGAAATAATAAGGGCCAACAACACGCGACGGTGATTTTACACGACCAGCCCCACCAACTGTTCGATTCAGGAACACGAAAAGCCGCGCTCAGCTGCAATTGCCCAAGAGTTCGGCTCAGCTCCTGACTAAAATGTCTGAATGAACCGTCTCTTTACGGTCATCTCTCTCCTGCAACTTCTGCTTCTGTTGTTTCTGCTCTTATCCCCGACGTTCTCCACAGGCAGCCAGTTCTCGGTCGGGCCATTCGGCCCAATAGATGCATCTAACGCGTGGTATCTCAAATGGATTGTGGTTGGGCTCGCGCTGAACCCCGCGATATTGATCGTGTCTGCGCTGAAAAGAGCGTGGTATAGATTTCATGGCCGCGAGGTCCCAAGCCGTCATGACGAGGATGCTCATCCGGGCTTCTGTGAATCATGCGGCTATGACCTTCGGGCCACGCCCGATCGTTGTCCGGAATGTGGCACGCCAGTCACGACAAGAGCCGCCGATGCCAAGTAGATCACGTGCGGCTTTGCCGGTTATGTTCGTCACGTTTCTTGGACCATCGAGAACTTGCCCAAAGAATTCGCAGTATTTCGGTCGCGTCCGCGATTGATAATATTGGTTTCCATGCGTAGACCCACCCGCACACGCAGAAGGTCGATTGCCGCTGTCGTCTCGTTGGCACTCTTCATCCCAATCGCTGCGCTCTGGGTACGCAGCTACACGATGACCTATTCCGAGCTCCACCAGCGGATTCGCGCGCAGGGGCAACAGATCGAGTTTGACGCGGATTTCTTGCGCGTTTGTGATGGAGGCCTTTATTTTCACCACGACGTCACACAGTTCGCGGCGGCAAACATGGACACGAACGAAGAGAAGCAATTGTTACAGTCGCGGGGCAGCAGTTACCCGTTAATGAAACAGCCACCGTGGGACGGCGCGACTTGGCCCGATGATCCGAATGGGTGGCATGTGCCGCTCTGGATACCGCTTCTGTTGCTGCTCATCGCGCCCGTGTGTTGGGTCATCGCCCACCCTGCGAGCACCACGGCCTTCCCGGTTGTCACTGATGCGAAGCAGGTGTAGACGTAATAAGAATCGACGATGTCAGACCAAAAGCCAACGCTGGATTATGCTCCGCCACCCGATCCGAAGCCGTGGCCGACATGGGTGGTGTTCGCGGCAATGTTTCTCTGGCCGCTGATCGTTATCGATATTTGGAGCGGCGCGTTTATTTCGGTCGTCTTCACCGTACTTGGGGTCGTCAATCTATTTCACCCGGTTTCCGGGCTCGGGACGGAAGGGCCGGGAACCATCCGTTGGACCAAAGCCTCATGGCTCATTTGTAATGCCTTACTCGATCTTCGTGCCGCTGGCCATTTGGCATTGGCGTTGGAAAAGGCGGATTCGCGATCGCAAAAGGTAACCGTTTTCAAATGCCTATCTGGTGCTGTCTACCCGGTTTAGCCGCGACGCGACAGCGGAGCGCTTTTTCTAATTCATTGAGATCGCTCAACTTGCGGGGGTCCACCTTCCATTTCAAAATCACCGGTAACACCGTCACGAGACACCCCTAGCTGAACTCCTTCTCAGCCAGTCGCTTACTCCCCGGGACGCTTATATCCCTCTTTCCCCTCGGTGCGGCATGCATTTGCTTCTGCTATGATTCGTTTCTCACGGCTTTGCCATTCGAAAACCGCTTTTGCGGCATTTTCGATAGCACAGCCCAATTGTTGTTTGCGAGGTTTACTTGTAGGAGCAGTCCATGGCCATCAGCGATACGATCAAGAAGGGCATCATCCGGGCGCCGCACCGCAGCTTGTTGCGGGCGACGGGCGTCATTCAGAGTAATGCCGATTTCAATAAACCCTTTATCGCGATCGCCAATTCGTTTGTGCAGATCATTCCGGGCCACGCGCATCTGGATGTCGTCGGACGAAAAGTTCGCGAAGCCGTTCGGGCGGCGGGCGGGATTCCTTTTGAATTCAATACGATTGGCGTCGATGACGGCATCGCCATGGGCCACGTCGGCATGAAATATTCGCTGGCCAGCCGGGAGCTGATTGCCGACTGCATCGAAACGATGCTTCGCGCGCATTGCTTCGATGGCGTGGTCTGCATTCCCAATTGCGACAAGATTGTGCCTGGCATGATGATGGGGGCGGCCCGCTGCAATATTCCGTCCATCTTCGTTTCCGGCGGCCCGATGAAAGCCGGCCGGACTTCCACCGGCGAAGCGATCGACCTGGCCACCGTCTTTGAAGGCGTCGGCAAAGTCTCAGCCGGGACGATGAATGAGAAACAGCTCGATGAAATCGAAATGCATGCCTGCCCGACCTGCGGCTCATGCTCGGGCATGTTCACCGCCAACAGCATGAATTGTCTGTGCGAGGCGCTGGGGCTGGCGCTGCCCGGCAATGGATCGATCCTGGCGGTCGATCCAAGGCGGGACGAACTGTTCCGTGAAGCGGGTCGGCAGATCGTCAACCTCGTGCAGAAGAACATCCGCCCGAGCGATATCCTCACGCATAAAGCTTTCGAAAATGCTTTTGCCCTCGACGTCGCGATGGGCGGTTCGACCAACACGGTGCTGCATACGCTGGCCATCGCGATCGAAGCGGGGCAGCCTTTCGATCTGGCGCATCTCAATGAGGTGAGCGCGCGGGTGCCTTATTTGTGCAAGGTTGCGCCGGCGGGCAAGTATCACATGGAAGATGTGGATCGAGCCGGGGGAATCAGCGGGATTCTCAAGACGCTGGCTGGGAAACCTGGAACGCTCAGTCTTGATTGCATTACGGTCACCGGTCGAACGCTCGGCGAAAACATCGGCGATGCGGTCGTGAAGGATCGCGATGTGATTCGGCCGCTCGATAATCCTTACAGCGAGAAGGGCGGTCTTGCGGTGATGTTCGGAAGCCTCGCGCCGAAGGGTTCGGTGCTGAAGACCGGCGCGGTGGGGCCGAGCATGCAGAACTTCCGCGGCCCCGCGGTCATCTTCGAAAGCGAAGAAGACGCGGCTAAAGGTGTGCTTTCCGGCAAGGTGAAAGCGGGCGATGTGGTGGTGATCCGCTACGAAGGGCCGCGTGGCGGGCCGGGCATGCAGGAGATGCTGGCGCCCACCGCCAACATCATGGGGCGCGGGCTGGGCGAGAGCGTCGCCCTCGTCACCGACGGCCGATTCAGCGGTGCGACTCGCGGCGCGTGCATCGGGCATGTGAGTCCCGAGGCTGCCGCGGGCGGGCCGATCGCCTTCGTGCAGCCGGGCGACATCATTTCGATCGATATTCCCAATCGCCAACTCAATCTGGAGATCCCGCTGGCCGAGTTCGAGCGAAGACAGGCCGCGTGGAAACGGCCGAAGGCGAAGATCGATTACGGATACCTGGCGCGCTATGCGGCGCAGGTGACGAGCGCGGATACGGGAGCGGTGCTGAGGAAGCCGGAGTTGTAGACCTGCTGATCAGGTGGATCGCGCGGGTAGCCAGGTTTAGCCGCCCGGTTCATCGGGCGCTCTCTCGCATTTGCGATCGGAGAAGCGCCCGACAAGCCGGGCGGCTAAGGGCGACTAACCTTCGTTGAGATTCGGTGAGCGGGTCGTGCGCGGGTTATCGGACCTCGATCCCTGCGCCGGGAAATGCCGATGATCGAGTAGAATCGGTTTCCACCGGGATTTCCCGATGAAATCCGGTCATTTTTTGGCCCCGGACGCGTGTGGCGTGTATGGTAATGCTAGTGCGTCGCGGAAATTTCCCGCGATGGGCCGCTCCTTAAGGTAAACGAATGCCCTTTCATGTCGATTGGTTCCGCTACTTCCCGTGCCCCTGCGGCAAGGGCAACTACAAAGTCGTTCACGAAGTGGACGACTGGGATCGGTCGCGCGAAAGCTGGGAAATGCTCTGCCCCGCCTGCAAGGAAACCCACGTCCTTCAAACCATCAATCAAGACGGGATTGTAAAACCCGTTAAATGGGTCCCCAAAGACGCGAAACCGGATGTGCCGGCAGGGACGTGATCTGCGAATGGATGATTCATACCGTTCGACGCGCGTCGCATGCGACGCGGCTAATCGGCAAACGACGCGGCCGCGCCGCGACAAGCAGAAGTAAAGCGCAGCTCCAGAAGTAAAACGCGGTTCAATTATCTTTGAAGTCGCTGCGAAGCAGCGTCGTGATCGTTTAGCCGCAACCGCTTGCGGTGCGCGTCCAGTTGCGCTACTCGTCGAGCTGCCCCAAATCGCAAGCAATTTCGAAATTACCAAGGCGTCATCTGCGCCCTCGGATCGGTGCGATGAATGATTTCGCTAATTCCGGTTTGATTGAATCCCTTGAATCCATCGTTGCGCTCGAGATTTTCCAGGTGTGAACCCAGTGCGCCCTGCGTGCGGAAGCGCTCGGCTTGTTCAGCCGTGATCTGTCCATTGGTCAGCAGTGGTTCGATGCGCTGCGGGTTGACCGGCCAGACTTCGCCTTCGGTGAAGGCTTGGCGGAGATACGGAAAATTCGTGAAGGGCTTGAGCATCTTAACGTTGCTGTCGGTTTCGAGCTGCTGCTTGAGCGCGTCGAAATCGAATTGGCATTCCAGATGATGCATGCCGGCTTCGAGGAAGGCTTCGCCATGCAGGGCGCACCAGAGGCCGACCGTTCCAAGCTGCTGGCGGGGCGGCAGGGGGTCGTGGGCGAAATCGTCCATCACCTCGTCGGTTCCCAGATCGACATCGGCAAAGACGGTGATGCGTGCCTCGGGTTGTTCCAGAATCTGCGCGCCCCAACCGGCCTGTTTTCCGGCATAAAAGCGCTCGCGACAGGTAAATCCCAGTCGTTCCAGCACGGCTACGAGACTGGGGAAGAATTCGCGTGACGACCGGTAGGTGTGATGATCGTGATTGGCCCAGCCGAGGCCCAGGCGATCCTGCCGGGCCTTTTGCACCTGACCGGCGCGGTTCTTCTTCTGCCAGTATTCGCGCTCGGCGGTGAAGAACATGTCGCAAGCCCCGCCGGCCCCAACCTGCGCGATGGCGGGATCGACCAGCTTCATCGCGTGAGCAAAGCCGTCCGCTGGATTCTCAAACGCCCGGCGGCGCATGCGGAAGGATTCCAGCACCCGCAGCATATCGCTCGTCTGTCGTGATTCGGAGGCCACGGGAACCACCGCGCGCGAGCCATGCTGCTCGATGATCAGCAGGGACCGTCCATTTTCTTCCAGCAGCTTGCTGAGCCGAACCGGGGCGTAGGGCTTGGCTTCGATGGGAACATCGGAGCCATAAGCCACGAGGAAATCTGCGATCGATTCCACGCGCATCGCCAGCGCCAGCCCGGTCTGTCCGCTCAGGCGGATGCGCGGGAACATGCCATGCGGCTGCGCAAAAACATCAGGCGTGCCCGCGAGGGCATCGTCTTCAAAACCTGCGTCCGCGAGCCGATGGCGGAGCAGCGGGGAGGAAGGAAACGTCAAATAATCGATGATGTCGCCAAAACGGACACCGGCTTCGCTATGAAGACGCGAGGCCAGTTTCTGCATCGAGGGCGATTTTTTGACAATCTCGTCGGTCAGCTCATGGACCAGGGCCTGAGCCTGTGGTTGGGGCGACCAGTTAAAGGCTTCCAGCGGGTTATCGGAACGTGCGCGAATCATGTTTGGGGTCATGGGTGCCGACCTCCGATACTAGGATTATCGTATTGATCATAGGCTTTGTGTGAGATTGTTTAAGCCCGGAAAGTGAGCAGAGAATGAATCGCGTGCTGTTGCTGGGCGCCGGAAAAATTGGCGGAGCCATTGCGAAATTTCTTTCTTCCAGCGGCGACTACGACGTGCTCGTCGCAGACGCCGACCCAGTCGCCCTGCGCCGCGTCGAGCAGATGGCTGGCGTCAAAACGCTTACTCTTTCCGCGACCGACAGCGCTGCAGTTCGCCAGGCACTGCGGGGTCGCGAGTGCGTGATCTCCGCGCTCTCCTTTGCCCTCAACCCCGCCATCGCCAAAGCGGCTCTGGAAGCTGGCGCGAGCTATTTTGATTTGACCGAAGATCGCCAGACGACTGCCGCCGTGCGCGAAGTCGCTCAATCCGCGAAGCCGGGCCAGATCTTCATGCCCCAATGCGGGCTCGCACCGGGATTCGTCTCCATCGTCGCCAATCATCTGGCTCAGGGTTTCGAGCGGCTCGATGAAGTGCACATGCGCGTGGGCGCGCTCCCGCAGTTTCCGACCAACGAGATGAAGTACAACCTGACCTGGTCCACCGATGGCCTGATCAACGAATATGGCAATCCTTGTGAAGCCATTCATGAAGGTCGGCAGATCGAAGTGCTGCCGCTGGAAGGGCTGGAGCATTTTTCACTCGACGGGATCGACTACGAAGCCTTCAACACCTCCGGCGGCGTCGGAACGCTCTGCGAATCGATGGCCGGCAAAGTCCGCGCGCTCAATTACAAAACCATCCGCTATCGCGGCCATCGCGATCTGATGTGCTTCCTGATGAATGAGCTGCGCCTCAACAGCCGGCGCGATCTGCTGAAGGACATTCTGGAAAATGCGGTTCCCGTGACGCCGCAGGATCTGGTGCTGATTTTCTGCACGGTTTCGGGGCAGAAGGACGGGCATCTCGTTCAGATCACCGACGCCCGCAAGATTTATCACGGCCAATATTTTGGTGATGGGTGGAGTGCGATTCAGATTACGACGGCGGGTAGTCTGTGTGCCGTGCTCGATCTGTTCTACAACGGCAAATTGCCCTCGAAGGGATTTGTGCGGCAGGAACAGGTGAAGCTCGACGATTTTCTGACCAATCGGTTTGGCGCCTGCTACGAAAGTGCGTCAACCGATCTTCCGATCTGCAATGGATCGACGACCGCGTAGAATGGGCGAGTGAGCGCGAAATCAATTAACAGCCTGCGTACCGGATTGGGTTTTGTGAACCGACCTTCCACAAGTCCGATTCGACTCGTCGCCCGAGATATCTTTTGCGCACTCCTTCATCGGCCACTTTTCCAACGAATTCCCATCTCGACGGAATCTTAGCACGATGACTAGCGCCGTCCGCTTCCCGCATCGTCGAGCCTCCGGGATGCCATCCGGCAATTTCGAAGACTTCCCGGACGACTCTGCGATAAACCGCAAGTGCGTAACGCGCCTTTTCGCGCTGAACCCCGATCTTCCATGCGCTTCGCGTCGCATCATAAATGGCCTGCGGCGTCATGCCATAATGAAAGGCTTGCGCAATATTGATAAGGACAACGGGATGGCGAATTCTGAGCGGTCTAGCACTCAGTTCATCGCGAATATCATCTACATTTCCACGTGTGCCATGGCGGCTGCCGTGTCCGCGCACTTCATTGGTCAGAGTATCGACGTCCAGCAGGTCTATTGCCGTCGCTTCGACCAGTAGCGCTTCTCGCTCAGTCAGTTTGTATTTCAGAATTTCCAGAATCGGCTGGAGTCCCAACTTTCTCAATTCTTTGATGACGCGAACTTTGTTGCAATCTCGACGATCGCGAGCGTGGCTGAAAACCCGATTCCCTCGTCCCTTGCCCACATAGAACGGCTTCATCGAGCGCGGATCAAGGTAGAGGTACACGTAAAAGCCGAGCTGCTCACAGACGTGCCGCGGAAATGGGTTGTTCATTTGGGGCCCATTGTACATCAATAGAATGACTGCGTGGGCATGGGTTGGAGAGCATCTCTCTCCTCAAAAGAATTCAATGGCTCAATGGGTCTACAATAAATCAATATGCCGCATTTGAATCTGCAAACATTGGAAATCGCGCTGGCTTGCGTAGCCGTGGTGCTGCTGTTCTTTTTGGGCTATCGGCTTGGCCGATGGATCGAGCGCCTCGCGGCGGCGAAGGATATCGCGCGCAAGGAGCAGGACCTGTTCACGACGCAAAAGGGTTTCAAGGCGCTCTACGAGCAGGAGCTGGAAACGGTCCGTAAGGAAAACGAGGAGCTGCGGAAGCAGATCGAGACAGCTGGGACTCGCGTTGAAGAGTATCGCCGGAAGGCGGCGGGTTTCGGAGGTCTATTCAACAGCGGCGGCAAGCGCGCGGATGCGATGTATGCGCTGTTGCTTGAAAACGAAGCGCTCGAAGAGGCGCTGTTTTCGCAGAATGAGAAGCTCAAGCAGGAGCGAACGGATGCTCTGCGCGAGCAGTTGCGAGCGACCAATTATCGTCGCGTGCTGATGAGTCAATTGCTCAATGACGAGCGGATCAAGGGGTATGTCGCGGAGATTCTTGCGGATGAAAAGAAGCTCCCTGCGCCGCAGGGGGGAAATGGACAGACGACGGTGGAGGCGCAACCGGCACATCCGGAGGGGTGAGCGGCGCATTCGCAACGTTTAGCGGGCTCGCTTGCGAGCCGTTGCGCGCTCCTAATTCTTCGCGTGCGTAAGGTTCTGTTAGGTGGGAGCGGGTTTCTTGCGAATCGTTCAAGGCGCGCACAACGTCGCGCAAGCGCGACCGCTAAACGTGTTGCGAGCAACTTGTCCTTCGAGATCTGCTACCCTCGCGGCGCCCGCGCATTCGCGAGCGCCACGACATGTCGCAATCGATGCAGTTTCCACGTTCCCCAGATGTGCATCGTAAACCATCCACCCACTCCCGCCGCAATTACGGCGCAGAGAATCGTCAAGGGAAACGACAGAAACGCCAGCGACTGTGGCAGAACGCGCTCAAACAAACCAGGATGAGCCGGGCGGGTGATGACGCGTCCATCGGGCATCACGACGGTTTCCCCGCGATCGCCCAGAATCTGATCCTTCACCGCTAAGACCAATCCCACTCCCGCGGCGGTTCGCAACACGCGCGGATGCGTTTCAAGAAATTCCAGAACCGGTTTTGGGCTGGCAAGGATTTTCCCGACGACGCTGGCGCGTTCGGCAGGCGCGAGTGCCGCGATCTCATCGGCATGCCGGGCCGCGATGATCGCCTGATCGGTCGTGAGCTTTCGTCCCATCGAGATTCCATCGCCGCCCAGCGCGGACATCAGCTTTTCACCGACGCCCGGCTGTTTGCAAGCCACTTCAAGCGCCGCCGACCCATGCTTTTCGATCAAAGGCAGCAAAACCTGCGGGTCGCGCTCGACGGCATGGATTGCCGCGGGACGAAGGCCAGGCGAGAGGCCATCGAGTGCCCCAACCATCTTCGCCGGTGATCGGCCGATGGCTCGAAGCGCCGAGGGTCCGTCTTCGATTCCATATTGCGCGACTTTCTGCACGAGCGAATCACCACCTTCGCGGGCGGACTGCTCGAGCACTTCGCGAACGGCTGTCTGTCCGCCCATATCCGACAATTCGCGAAGCGCCTGCTTGCCGCTCTGCTGGTAAATCTTCCGGGCGGCCACTTCGACCGCTTCCTCGGCAACTTGCGCCTGAGCGAAAGCGCCGCAGGCCATCGCAAGTGATAAAGCGACAGCCGCGAGCATCGGCAGACAGCGAGGATGATGATTTTGTCTATTCATGATTTTTGGCTTTCTGAAATTGCATTTTCGATTGCTTTCCGCTGCGACTGGCCAGCAACATGTGCCGCTTCGTTGAGCGTCTGTCGGAGGCCGGGATTCTGCTGGCCGCCATCGCGCAGACGATGTTCAAGACCATTAAGAAAGTTGTTGCATTGATTCGTGACCTTGGCTTCGAACTGGTCGCTGAGCCACCAATCCACCGCGGCTCCGACGACCAGTCCCGCGCCCAGCCCGATGATGGTTCCCACCGGCCCAGCCAGGCTTCCCGCGCCGGCGCCGGCGGTGGTTCCACCGACCGTTGCTCCGCCGGCCGACAGCCCTTCGACGGCCATCGAGGTTCCCACGCGGGCGAGAATCTGTGCGACGATTCGTGAAGCAACCGATTGCGCGACGTCGGTCGCGACCCAGCTTCCGGCGAATTCGACCACGCCCCAAACGACGGTATCGGGAGCCAGCTCTTTGCTGACCGCATTGCTTCGCTGCTGAATCTGATTCGCCAGCGGCTCAGTATTCAGCGACGTGCCGGGAAGCTCGGCCTGAATCTGCAACAAAGGCAGCGATAATTGCGAATACAACTTATTCCGATTGGCCGACAGATCCTGCTCGAAGCCGCTGAGAATGCTGGCCACATCCCCCTGAAGCTGTTTTTCCGAGATTACTTCGCGCCGGAATTTTTCATTGATGTACTGCGCGACCTGCGCCGGATGGCTCTGATCGTGACGAACCTTATGCCAAAGATCGGCAGGCAAGCGATGCAACACCCCAAACCGCGTGCCCCAGCTTCGCACGTCGCGCGCAAATGGCACGACGCCCGCGCGATGAAACTGCATTCGCTCATGCAACGCCAGCATCGCCCGGCTGACCGCCTGGGCATTCTCGCGGTCGTATTCATCCAGCAGAGGAACAATCGAAGTTTGATAGATGCGTTGTGCAGCTTGCGGATCGCGCTTCGGCGGCTCGGTGACTTGCGAAGGAGCCGGGGCGATCGCAACGGGCAACGGTCCTTGAGTAGTGCGGCCGCCGCGCCAGTAAACGAGTGTCATGGCCAGCAGGGCGACCAGCGCCGAAACGCCAGCGGCCTTCCACCGCGCGCGGGCCAGGGACCGCGCAGGGTCATACGAGCAGATATGCTTTGGATCGTGAACCAATGCTGCTCCTGCAAATTATAGAACGGTCGGGCCGCCGGGCGGTTCACCTGCGACTATTCTACGATTTGATCGGCAGCAGCATCTGAAATGGATGAGAACGTGTTAGACCTTCTGAAACAATGCCTTACAGATAGGTTTCCGTTTGCCACGTTTAGCCGCGACGCGATAGCGGAGCGCTTTGTAGCGACCGCAGAAAGCGCTCCGCTAGCGCGTCGCGGCTAAACGTGGCTTCTGAAGCTTATTTGCGCTTGATGAATTTGTGACTACAGCGCCTGCTCGTTTGTTTCCCCAGTCCGGATGCGCACAACCTGCTGAACCGGATAAACGAACACTTTTCCATCTCCCACTTCGCCCGTCCGGGCGGATTCGATGATCGCGGCGACTGCTTTTTCCGCTTCTTCTGACTTAACGCAAAGCTTCAGCAGGACTTTGGGAACAAAGCCGACGTCCATTTTCGCGCCACGGTAGCGTTCGGTATGGCCCATCTGCCGGCCAAATCCTTTGCACTCGATGGCGGTGACGCCGAGGATTCCAATCTTGGCCAAAGCGCCCTTAACGGCATCGAGCTTATAAGGTTTGATCACGGCTTCGATCATTTGCATAACGATTCCTCATTTCCTTCTTCCGCGGGCAGGGACTTCACCCATAGCATAGCTTGCAATTCGCCCAAGCTCTATATGGTCAACTCATTCCGCGGTATCAGCGATGGGCGGCCCGACTTCATCGATTTCGCCCGCTTCGCGCGCGCCTTCAAAATCCATCAGGAAAAGGATGCGGCGCATCTGCTCTTCGCCCACGCGCTTGGCAAGGGCTCGCCGCGCGCGGTGAATAGCCGTTCGGCGCGTGACGTGGGTGATAATAATCCATTTGTTATTCAGCTTCGGCAGCAATTGCACAAATCCATCGAGATGCAGATGCTTGCCGGCTTTGGCCTTCTGCTTGTGATCGGGATCGAAGAAGGTGATCTCGGTCAGCAGGATCTCCGCATTCTGCACATCCGGCTGATCGAACACCGGGCCGGCCGAAGTGTCGCCTAAGAATGCGACCAGTGGCACCTCTGTCCGATACTGGATTTCCACGCCTTGCTTGCGGAGCTGCGCCAGTTCATGTCCGGGTTTGCCGAAATATTCCTGTTTGAGCTTCTCGCGAATGCTGATGATGGCGTAGCCCAGGCTCCCGCCGCCGTGATGCGTGCCCAAGGCGCGGATGCCAAAGTCGCGCCGGACTTCATGGAGCTGGCCGGGCTCCATGGGAACTAATGTATAAGGCGTATTCTGCCGCTCGATTTGTCGCCAGGTGCGGATCATCGTATCGACCGGCGGCTGCAACTCGCGCGGCAGAAAGACTGTCCCACCTTTCATTCCCTGAAAAAATCGCTGTGACAGGTAATAGGGCAGGCCGGCAATATGGTCCATGTGACCGTGGGAAATGCATAAAAAATCGCTGGTCAGGGCAAAATAGGGGCACCGCCCGATGTCAAAACAGACATTAAGCTCTGGAATCTGGACGGCGGTCTCTTCGCCGGCCACGCTGTAGCCAATGACGGTATGCGCTCCAAGCGGAATCTTGGCGAACTTCTGTACCAGGAAAGATTTGGCGGTCATTGCGGGGCAAGTGTAGGCGGCAAATGCGAATGCGGGAAGCCAGACTATATCTATCGCGGTTCCTTTGCGTTTGGGCCTCTAAAACGGTAACTTCTTGAGCCAATGCGCTGCCCCTTTTGCAACGCCGAAAAAGAGAAGCTGCACGTGGTGGACTCGCGGACCTGCGAAGGCGGTCGCGCCATCCGCCGGCGCCGTGTCTGCAAAGGCTGCAAGAAGCGATTCACGACCTACGAACGCATCGAGCAGCCCAGCCGCCTCGTGGTGATCAAGAAAGACGGGCGGCGGGTGCCCTGGGATCGTAACAAGATCCTTCAAGGGCTTGAGCGCGCCTGCTTCAAGCGGCCAGTTCCCGAAAGTGAACTCGCGCGAATTGCCGAGGAAGTGGAGGAAGAAGTCTTTTCCGCGCATGACCGCGAAGTGCCTTCGACGGCTGTCGGCGAACTGGTAACCGATCGCCTGCGGCGTGTGGACCAGGTGGCCTATGTGCGGTTTGCCAGCGTCTATCGGCAGTTCAAGACGCTCGAAGACCTGGTGGAAGAGGCGCGAGCGGTGCTGGATGCGCGGCGATATGACGTGCCGGGCCAGGGGCGGCTCTTCATCGAGCCTTCGCAGGCCAATGCAGCCAATGTGCCCCAAGCGGAAGGCGGAGAAGATGAACCTGCCGCCAAGAGCGAGCGTTCCACCCGTGTAAGGTCCAGGGCCAAGGCGCCCAAGCAGCCGAGCGTTGCCGCCGTCGAATGAACTACCCCGGCGCCGACCATCCATGCTGCCAAAGCAATGAATTTGAATTTCAAGCCGCGAGCATCGTCCGTCCGATAACACCCGGAGCTCACACCATGATTCAACCGACGCGACTTGTCTTCGGACGCGCAGCCCGATCCTGTTGCCTGCTTGTGGGAATCGCCGGCCTCATTGCCGGCTGCGCTGAAGCCCCTCACAAAGCGCCGCCACCCATTTGGGTCGGCCGACCTGAGAAGAAAGTGCCTGATTTCATGCACGGCACGATCTTCGAAAAAGTGGATCTGGAGAACACCGATCCCTATCCCGTCTCCAGCTATGGGTTGGTCGTTAATCTGGCCAACACGGGCGATTCGACTGCGCCGACCGCCGTCCTGGAATACATGCGCAAGGAAATGGAAAAGCGCGGCATGGGCAGCAAAGTGGTGCCCAATGCCGAGTATCTGACACCCGATCGCGTGCTGCATGACAAACGCGTGGCGATCGTTCAGGTCACCGGCCTGCTTCCGCCGGGCGTTCGCCAGGGACAGATGTTTGACGTGTATGTTTCGTGCCTTCCCAACAATCGCACGACCAGCCTGGCCGGCGGGAAGCTGTGGGACACGGAGCTGAAAAAAGACGGGGCGAATCCGCAGAATCCGTTTGGCGCGGTCAATGTGTATGGCAGGGCGGACGGCTTTGTCTTTGTGAACCCCGCCTATGCGCTCAATCGCGATCCTAATGCGCGCGGGTCGATCAAGGCGAGCCTTCGGAACGGAGTGATTCTGGACGGCGGCGTGGCAGTTTTTGATCGGCCGCTGTTTCTGCGTCTTCGCAAGCCGCAGAACAGCGTGGCTCGCGCCATCGAACAGCGATTGATCGATCGATTCCAGGATACGCACATCGCCCAAGCCGAGAATGAAGCGATCGTGCAGCTCTATGTTCCCATGCATTACAACGGCGACTGGGAGCATTTCTCGCAGCTTGCGATGCATGTTTACATGGAAAACTCGCCGGAATTTGCCGCGGCGAGGGCGCGGAAACTGGTGACGGCGGCGATGCAGCCGGGCGCGCCGCTGGAGGATATTTCCTATTGCTGGGAAGGGCTGGGGACGGCATCGCTGCCGGCGTTGGCGCCATTGATCTCCGATGAAAAGCACCCGGATGTTGCCTTTGCGGCTGCGCGAGCGGCAGCTTTTATTGGCGATCCGACCGGCGCAGCCGCTGCTGCATTGCTGCAGATGGCGCGCAACGATCAGCATCCGTTCCAGCTCAATGCAGTGCAGGCGCTGGGATCGCTGCCGTCTTCGGCTGCCGTCAACCATATGCTGCGTCAGCTTCTGGATTCGGAAAAATCGCTGGTGCGGATCGAGGCCTACAAGATCCTCGCGCGCAATCACGACGGCTCGGTCTATTCGCGCCTCGTGACGGAGCAGGAAAACAACCAGAAGTTTGTGCTCGACATCGTTCCTTCGCATGGCCAGCCGTTGATTTACGCATCCAGCAGCGGGATTCCGCGGATCGCGATCATCGGGACGATGCCTGAAGTCGCCACGCCGGTGATGTTCTCGGCACTGGATAATCACCTGACGATCAGCTCGACGCCCGAAGGTCGCGGCCTGTCGATTTTCTACCGCCAGCCGGCGCCGGTTGATTCGGAGAATCAGCCGCACGACATCGCGACGCCGCCTCCGGTGCAGATGATGTCGCAACCGGATCTGGGCGAGGTCATTGCGCGGCTTGGCGGAGTGACGGCCGGCGAGGAAGCGCCGCTCAATTTCACCTACAGCGAAGTGCTGGCGATCCTGCAGAAGCTCAGCGATTCGCACAAGCTGATCGCATTCCAGGATGGTCGTCCGGAGAACGCCGCGTTTGTGATGCAGGAGCTACCTCGCGTGCAGGAAAGCATCTATGCGGCCCCATCGATCGACGCTGGCCGACCCAATGGCGCGGAACCGACAGGAAAGGCGGATCCGCTGTCGCCCGATGCCATCGCGAAAGACAAGAATTAGCCAAATTGTTCAGAAAATCATAAAAGCGATCGGACAATGCACAAGATATGGTGGATGTAGGGTGAGCGATGGCCAAATCGAGTGTATCGGATCCCGAAACTGCCCTTGCAATCGGAGCATGAACGCGTAACAATGCGATTCGTATCAATCGCAGCGAATTCGTTGGCCTTTTGATGCCATCGGCTGCGGGATTCAGGTTGTTTTTCCGGTCATGGAGGACCGAAATTCCATGCGTTTGAAGAAACTGATCCTGCACGGGTTCAAGAGTTTCGCCGACCGCACGGAGTTCGTTTTTGATTCGCCCATCACGGGGATTGTCGGGCCCAACGGCTGCGGCAAGAGTAACGTCGTCGACGGTTTCAAATGGGTGCTTGGCGAGCAATCGGCCAAGAGCCTGCGCGGCGACGCGATGATGGACGTCATCTTTAACGGCTCGGGCAACCGCAAGCCCGGCGGGATGGCGGAAGTCGTTCTCGTTTTTGAAAACCCCCGCCGCGCCGACGACACCCGAATCCTCAATCTCGATGCCGATGAAGTAGCCGTAGGGCGGCGCCTCTATCGCGACGGCACCAGCGAATACCAGATCAACAACAAGACCTCGCGTCTCAAAGACATCCGCGAGCTGTTCCTCGATACCGGCGTGGGCGTCGATGCGTATAGCGTGATCGAGCAGGGGCGCGTCGCGGCATTGCTCGAAGCCAATCCAGAAGAGCGCCGGCTCATCTTCGAAGAAGCGGCCGGCATCAGCAAATTCAAGCAGCGCAAGAAGGAATCGCAGCGCAAGCTGGAAAAGGTCGATCAGAACCTGCTGCGCGTCAACGACATCGTCGAAGAGGTCGAGAAGCGGCTGCGCAGCGTCAAGATTCAGGCGGGGCGGGCCCGCACCTTCCAGGAGCACACGCAGCGGCTCAATGAGCTGCGGCTCAAATATGCCCTGCAGGAATATCACACGCATCACGGCCAACTGAATGAGCTCGAAAGCCAGCGCGAAGACGCGCGGTTCCGGCTCGACGATGCGACGGCCGATCTTCAGCGCAAGCAAAATGAGCTGGCCGAGCAGCGCGAGAAGCACGAGCATCTCTCGCAACGCCGCCAGCAACTGGAATACGAGCTGGTGCAGGCCGGGGCAGCTCTGCAGTCGACGCGGCAGCGGCAGCAGTATGCGAAACAGCAGCTTGCTCAGATGGCCGAACAGATCGAAGCGTTTGCTACGGATCGTGAGCAGGCGCAGAGGAAGCTCGCCTCGACCAGCCAGGCTCTGGGTGAAGAGACGCAAAACCTTCAGCGGCTCACCGAAGAACTGGAATCGCACCGCCAGCAGATTGACCAGCGGCAACAGGCCTATCGCGATAGCCAGCTTGCGCTCAACCAGGCCAATCAACAGGTCGAGCAGCACAAGTCGGCGATTCTCGATCTGATGCGCAAGCTCTCGCAGGTCAACAGCCGGCTGGGCGCAATCGAAATCGAGCGGAAGAATATCGTCGGACATCAGACGCGCCTGGTGGATCGGCGGCGCGTTGTTCTGGAAGAACTCGAAACGCTCGGCGCGCAGCAGCAGGAGATTCAGTCGCGACTTGATCAGGCCCTTGCTCATATCACCGAGCAGCAGGCTCGCCTTGATGAACGCCGCCAGGAAGCGGCGCACCTCGGCAAGCAGATCGCACTCATCGGCGAGCAGCTTGGCGCGGCTCGCGAGCATCGCTCCGGACTGCTTTCTCGCCAGAAGCTTTTGAGCGATTTGGAAGCACGACGTGAGGGCGTCAGTGAGGGCGTCAAGAGCGTCCTCCGTCAGCGCGAATCGAAATTCCAATTCATCCGCGGCCTCGTGGCGGACGTGCTTCGCGTGGATGTCGAGCATGCACACGTGATCGAAGCGGCACTCGATGGACGCGATCAATGGCTGGTTACCAGCGAATCGACGCAGGCCATCGTGGCGATGGAGCAGCTCGGCGATCTGGAAGGTCGCATCAATATTCTGTGCATGGATGCGATTGCCGGGGGCGCACAGGCGGACAATGCCTACGACTGGAATCAGCATCCGCAGCGCATCCGACTGGCCGGCGACCTCGTTCGCGTCGATCCGGCTGATGCGCCGCTCGTGGCCCATCTGCTCGGGCACACGGCGATTGTCGATCATCTTTCGGATGGCATCGAACTGCATCGAAATGGACCTGCTGGCTGGCGATACGTGACGCATGATGGGCAGGTCATCGAAGCCGATGGAACGCTCCGGGCCGGCCCGTTGACGGCCGCGATGGGATTGCTCTCCCGCCGATCGGAATTGGAAGCCATTTCGCAGCAGATCGCGGAAGTCGATCATCGAATCGAGCAGCTTGCCCGGCAGTTCACTGAAGGCAATGCCGCCGCCAAGCAGCTCGAGGAACAGCAGAATGGGCTGCGAAACGAGATCTATTCGGCCAATACCACCAAGGTCGAATTGTCCAGTAAAATTTCTCAAAATAATGATCGCCAGCAGTCGCTCCGTCGCGAGCAGCCGGTGCTGGATCGCGAGCTTCAATCGCTGCTCGATCAGACCGGCCGCCTCAAGTCGCAGGAAACGGAACTCACTGCGGCCAAGTCGGCTCACGAAGCCGACCAGACTTCCCGCCAGCAGAAGATTGAGGAATTGACCTCCCTTCAGCAGAAGCTGACCGATAATTTGCGACAGCTTGGCGAAGAGCTCACCGCCACGCGGGTGCAGCTTGGCCAGGTGCAGGAAAAACAGCTTGCCAGCCAGCAGCAGGTGCAGCGAATGAGTCTGGCCGAAGCCGAGCTTCGCGAGCAGGTCGAGCGGCTCGCCCGCAGTGCGCAGGCGATCGAAAGCCGTCGCGGCGGGGTGGAAACAGAGCTTGCCCAGGCGGCCCATGCCGAGAAGCAGGCGACCGATAAGCAGCAGGAACTCAAACAGCAGATCGAATCGGCTGTCGAAAAGGTCAGCCAGTCGAACCAAGCGGTTGCGGAACTGACCGGCCAGGTCGAAACGCTCCGCGGCGAGCATGCCGAGATCGAACAATCGCTTCACGGCCTTGAGCTTCGTGTGAGCGAGCTTCGCGTTCGGCTGGAAACGCTCGTGTCGCGAACGCTGGAAGAGCTGCAGCTCGATTTGCCGGCGCAATATGCGAGTCTCTCGGCCGATGGCGGTGCGGGTTACGAGCCGGGCGAAGTGGATTGGGAGGCTGTTGCCGAGGAGATCAAGGAGCTGCGCGAAAAGCTGCAGCGCCTGGGCAACGTCAATCTCGATGCGATCGGCGAGCAGGACGAACTTGAGCAGCGATCCGTCTTCCTGGCCACGCAGGTGAAGGATCTGGCCGAGTCGAAACTTCAGCTCGAGAGCCTGATCAACGAAATTAATACCGAAAGCAGCCTGCGTTTCGAGCAGACGTTCAATGCCGTTCGCGAGCATTTCCAAGGTATGTTCCGCAAACTCTTTGGTGGTGGAAAGGCCGACATCTTCCTGGAAACCGAAGTACCCGCGCCCAAATCTCAGCAGCCGACTGATGGCAGCGAGCCAGCGATGGTGAAGGTTGATGTGCTGGATGCTGGCATCGAAGTGATCGCGCGTCCGCCCGGTAAGCAGCCGGTCAGCATCAGCCAGTTGTCGGGTGGCGAAAAGACGATGACCTGCGTCGCGCTGCTGCTGTCGATTTTCAAGAGCAAGCCCAGCCCGTTCTGCATTCTCGACGAAGTGGATGCCGCGCTGGATGAAGCCAACAACCAGCGATTCAACCTGATCGTCCAGGAATTCCTGGAGCAATCGCAATTCATCATCATCACCCACTCCAAGCGCACGATGCAGATTGCCGACGTGCTGTATGGCGTGACCATGCAGGAGCAGGGTGTCAGCAAGCGCGTGGCGGTGAAGTTCGATCAGGTGGATTCGCAAGGCCACATCAGCGAGCAGGCCGCAGCTTAACGCCCCGTAATTTCTTGATTCGCAGTGCAGTTGTGCGCTTGGGTCGGCACTTTCGCCGGTCTTACACATCGCCTCCGATAAATGGGTTCGAAATCCATTAGTTAAAAGTTTGTCAAGAACTTCCCTTGAGCCTCCGATTCTAAGGTGGACCGTTTTCGGTGGGATGTACGGGCTACGCAACTCTTGCGGATGGTTATGGGAAACAATCGTAAAACACTGGCCCTGGCAGTGTCGTTTCTGCTGGGGGGGACAACACTGCATGCTGGCTTGGCGATGGCAGCGCCTACGACGCAGCCAGCGACCGCGCCGGCCACCAATCCATCGACGCCGGTGCCTGATATGACCGGCCTTTCGCTGGAAGATCTCATGAACGTCGAGATCTCCAGCGTTTCGCGCCATAAGCAGAAGGTTGCCGAGGCGCCGGCTGCCGTCACCGTCATCGGGCAGGATGACATCGAAAACTCCGGGATGTACACCATTCCCGATCTGCTCCGACTCGCGCCGGGCATGGATGTGGCCCGCATCGACGGCAACAAATGGGCCATCTCTTCGCGCGGCTTCAATCAGCAATTCTCCAATAAGCTGCTGGTGCAGATGGATGGGCGCAGCGTCTATACGCCACTCTTTGGCGGCGTCTATTGGGATTCGGTCGATTACGTGCTGGCCGATCTGGATCGAATTGAAGTAGTCCGCGGCCCCGGCGCGACGATGTGGGGCGCGAATGCAGTCAATGGCGTTGTCAGCATCACCACCAAAAGCGCCCGCGACACGCAGGGTTTTCTGCTCGACGGCCGCGGCGGAAATGACGAACAGGAAGGCTCCGTCCGTTTCGGCGGAAAAATCGACGACAACACGTATTTCCGGGTCTACACCAAGTACCGCAATTTTGAAGATCAGAATTTCGCGAACAACAAGTCGGCCAACGATGGCTGGGATTCTTCCCAGACCGGCTTCCGTATCGATCGCTATGCGTCGCCTTCCGATACCCTCACACTGCAGGGCGATATCTTCGGTGAGGAGCTGAAACAGACCGACATCGTGCCTGCCTACACGGCACCATTCAGTGCCCTGCGAAATAACGGCTTCACGACCGACGGCGGCAATCTCCTGGGCCGCTGGACGCACCGCATTTCCGATACGTCCGACTTTTCGCTGCAGCTTTATTACGACCGGTTCGATCGCTACGACACCGCCTTCGATTATCAACAGAACACCTACGACCTGGATTTCCAGCATCGCTTTGCTTTGGGCGATCGCAATGAGGTGATCTGGGGCGCCGGTTATCGGCTCGTGGGCGATCGCCTGCAGGCGTTCGGCGGCGACAGCTTTGAGCCGCTGCATCACGTCGAGCAGATCGCCAACGCCTTCGTGCAGGATGACCTGACGCTTATCCCCGATCGGCTGCATCTGTTTGTGGGCAACAAGTTGGAATACAACACCTACACGCAGGTCGAGAATGAGCCGGGCGCGCGAATTTTGTGGACGCCCAACGATCGCAATTCGGTCTGGGGATCGATCGCGCGAGCCGTTCGCACGCCCACGCGCTATGAAGAGGATGGCAACATCATCGGCGGCGAGGCGGCCGTTCAGGGTATGCCGGCGCAGCTTGTCTATCAGGGAAATCAGCATCTGGTCTCGGAAGAATTGCTGGCGTATGAGCTGGGTTATCGCGTGAAGCCCGCGCGGAATTTCTCGGTGGATATCGCCGGCTTCTTCAATCATTACCAACATCTGATGGGCGAGGAATTTGCCGGCTCGTCGGTGGTCATGCAGCCGGCCCCGCATGTGGTGATCAACAACCAGTGGGACAATCACATGTACGGCGATTCCTTCGGCACGGAAGTCAGCGCCACCTGGAACGTCACCGACCGCTGGAAATTGATGGGCTCCTATTCATTTATCGATATCCAACTGCATCACGACCGGGCCGACACTGGACAGACCGAATGCTATCTGGAAACCACGACCCCCCAGAACCAGGCGCAGCTCCGCTCCTATTTGAAGCTGACGCGCAACGTGCAGCTCAACGCCGGCGTCTATTACACCGGCCCGCTCACCGAAGGCCACATCCCCGGCAATTTCCGCGTCGATCTGGGGGCCATCTGGCGTCCCACCGATCACCTGGAAATCGGCGTCGGCGTCCAAAACCTGCTCGACAACCAGCACCCCGAATTCACCAGCCTTGGCGGCTACACCGCCGCCACCGAATCTCCCCGCGCTTTCTATGGCCGGCTGACGATGCGATTCTGAGCTGCCGGTGTGCAACGCGATGCAACAAAATGCAACAAAACGCAACATATTTGGCATTTTGCCGACGGTGAATCGTGCAGCACAGCCGCCCCAGGGCTGTGACTTCCCCGCATCTAGTTTCCAGTTTCCAGGATGGCCTGTCCCCAAATGTCACAAAAGGAAGCGCTTTTCGTAAAAATGAATGACATTCGACAGCAATTCCGGGCCTAACTCATTCCATTATATCAGCTTATGAATAGGCCACGCGAAGTCACACGTGGGACATTGCGCGACATTCACATTTTGGAGGGCGTCGCTCTTGCGACGCAGTAACCGTCTTGTTCGAGTCTCTAGGTTCTGACCTCCGGAACGCGGGGCGCGCGGTGCGCAAAGTGTCCCGCCGCGCCCCAATTGGCTCACCGTCGCAACTCCCGCACCATCAAGCGGATACGATAGTACGTCTCCGTACATAGAACAAAAACGAGACAAAACGGGGCGCCGTTTGCGCATTTTTGACCCAAAAAACGCCTCATTTTTTGCGATAAGTATTGGCCGAATAATCATCTACGTGATTTAGCAAATTTTTGATAAACTAAAACGCGCGCCCCATTTCTTGCCTAACTTGCCGTAGGTCGACCCCTTCTCCCCGCGAGCCAGCACCAAGGATTGCCATGCAGAAGCTTGTAGCAGCGTGGCGCGCGGCAAGTACTTGTGTCCCGCCAGAGCCCCGTCTGAGTTTTTCCATTCGCGAAGCGGCAAGCCCGGGGATTATGAAGCCCCGGTTCTGCTTTCTACTGCTCGACTGCTCTGCTTTCTCGCGACGCGTTCCAATCCGGCCAGGACCGGGGAGCCGGGGTCAGTCGCGCAAATGCTTGAGTTGCACCCATTCCCCGGGCGATCGCTCATAGTGCCAGAACTGCCAGCCGTTCTTTGGGTGCTTAACGACGTGACGCGCCGCCAAAGATGGCGATTTAAATCTTCTTCCTTTGAAACCGCGCACGATGATCGCCCCGTCATTCCGTACCCGTGCGCGCACAACCATTCCTTTATGCTGTCCCCTCAGGCGATTTCGTCGGATGCTCGTGACGTACGCGGCTAGCACGGGCGTGCCGCTGGCACTATCTCTGGCTCGCTTCGCCTCTGCGCGGCGGCGCTGCCCGAGCATGTTGATGCGTTCTTCGCGTTCGATGGCCTCGATTTCACGGCTTAATCTCTTCGCAAGATCTTCACAGCGGACAAATCGCCCGTTCTGCTTATTGCCGACGGGCCGCAGGATTCTTAAAAGTAAGGACTCCATCTCTCTGATGTGGTGACTGCCGATCGTCAGGTAGACGCTGAACCTGTCCCACAATCCGCGATGGCGATCTCGCAGATGTTGCTTCAGGCGGCTCCGAAGGTTCGTTGCAAGGCCCACGTAATACAGTCGCTCGCGCCTGTAAAGCGCATAAACGCCGTTTCGCCGGCGCATGTAATGACTGATGACGTCCGGATATTTCTCCAGAACATCGCTTGACGCGTTTTCAAGTTGCTGGCAGACGAGCTGTTGTCGGCGGCCCACTATCGCCTCCTCATTCTGACTCAGGCTGGGTGGACTTCTCAACAAGTCTGATTTCGTCGTCGGTGAGGTTGTAGATCTGATAAACGAGCTGGTCGATCTGCCGATCCGTCGCCTCGATCCGCCGTTGTAATTGCTCTTTCTTTTGTGGGTGCTTCGCTTTCAATTCTTCCGCGCGTAAAGAAAGCATCGATGTTGCAAGCTCCTTAAGTTTTTTCAAGATGCGGTTATCGCCGTTCACGCGAAGAGGGAGTCCCGCAACGTGAGCGCGTTTGACTTCCGCTAACGCTTCACCGCGCTCTGGATTGATGGTCTGGTAATACCAGTTCATGAGGCGGCTGTTTAGAATCGCGATCGCCGATTCAACAGGAACTTCGCGCGTCCGCGGCACCAATACATGCATGTTGTTGAGGCAAACGTGGCGCTTGTTATCAAGCGCGGCGATCAGGCTGTCGCCAGTCTGACGCATGAAAATCTTGACGGGAGCGTCGAAATTCGCCGCGGGGCGTGGCTCGGCGAGCCACGGACCATAGCTGAGGAAACGTGGCGCCCCGGGGGCAATGACGTACCTTCCGATGTCGCTTCCACGCAGGCATGCTCTATATGTGTCGTTCAGGGCCCGATCGGAGTCGAAGGGTCGCTCGTCAACCGTTTTCCTCGTTTGCTGCGGCGTGCCCTTGCCAACTTGATATGGCTTTATTCCGACGTTGACCGCGAATAACGAGACAACTTCCCTCGAATCTTTGCGGAGCTTCGCAGCGAGTGACTCGGAAATCTCATCCACCGAGATGTTGATTACCCCTCCATCCGAGGCGATCCACCGATCTTGGTTGTGAATGACGCGGCGCGCGGTATTTCTCCGCGTTTCTTCCGGTGCGACGGCAAAATACGCAATCGGGCGGTTAGCAAGTCGGTGCGGCTTTGAGAGGATCACAATTTCCGTATCAACGGTGGCGGCCGAAAAAACAGGAAACTCGAAATGGACGATCTCATCTACCGTGGAATCCGCTACGACCATCCTCCGCAGCGCGCGTTGGGTGATATTGGTTAGCCATGGATTGGGGATGATCATGCCGAAGCGGCCGGGCGAGCGCAGGAGTTCGGTCAGCGAGCGTTCCAGGAAAAGCTGATAGTTGTCGAGCTGGTAATCCTGGTGCTGAAAGACCGAGCGGTAATACGCTTGCTCATGCTCGCGAATCATGTATCCATATGGCGGATTCCCGATCACCGCATCAAAGCCACCGTTCCTGAACGCCCGCGGAAACGCGCGCTTCCAATCAAACGGATTGATCCGGCTCCGCTCCTCTTCGCCCATTTCCTCCCACGTGTCGCTCGTCAGTATGTCGGTGCCGATAAGGCTATTGCCACATTGGACGTTGCGCCCGAGGTCGGGAAGAGCGCGCTCACGAAAGAGTGTCGAAAAGGCACGGAGGGATTCAGCGGTTTCACCTTCCAGACATCGCAGCAGCAGCGAGAGCTTGGTGACTTCGACGGCCTGATAGTCGATATCGACGCCGTGGATGTTGTCCAAAAGGATGCGTTTTCGCTCGGCAATGGTAAGCGCCCAATGTCCAAGCTCGCGCGATTGCTGAGGAGTCGGCGCTGCCGACGAAGTGTCACCATCGCTGATGCGCACAATGGAGCCGGCATTGCCTGTGGTAAACGAGGGCCTGTCAGCGGGACGAATCGTTGCCGACTTTCCTTTGCTCCACTTCTGAGGACCATCGGCCACGTACCACTTGAGATGCCAATCGAGAAGGTACTGGTATGCGCCCAGTAGAAACGAGCCCGACCCGCAGGCGGGGTCGAGCACCCTCAGCTCGGCGGCATCTTTGGGCGTCTTTCCTTCCAGTAGTTTGCCGACCGTCTGTTTTACGATGTAGTCGACGATATAGGTCGGTGTGTAATAAACGCCGCCCGCTTTGCGGACTTCGGGCTTTTCGACGACCCTGATTCCGTGCTCTCCTCGGCGTTCGATGACGTTGCCAAGGAAGCGCTCGTAAACGCTGCCAAGGATGTCGGCCGAGACAACGGTGAATTCGTAGGGGCTTTCAGGGTAATAGAGGCGCTTAAGGATTGTTTTGAGCGCTCCATCGTCCACCTCAAGGTCGAGTGTCAACTCATCGGGCGCTTCCTCCCGGCCCGCTTCTCGCTTGAAATGAAATAGACCGGAATTGTAGCGGGCATCGGCATCGCGAAAGAGCCCTACGAGCCGCTTATAGGTATTCTCGCCGTTCAGCAGTTGCTGGAGATGGCCGGCCGGCTCGACGCCGCGGTCTTCGCAGATTCGAAGAAAAATAATACGGTCAATAATCCGCTGCGTAGCAAAGTTCAGGTCGTGTTCGTTCAGTTCGTTGCGCAGGGCGATATTTGTTGCAAGCTTCTTGCGCCACTCTTCGATTTCGATCAGGAATGCCTCGTCGAACTCCTGCGCGCCGCGACCCTTCTGGGTCGCGCAATAGCGATCAAAGTCGCCCTTGAGAACGGCGTCCTTACTGAAGGTGCTGTGGAGGAAGTCCCAGCGGTCGCAGTAATCGGTGTAGGTAATGTACTCGCGGCGCGCGGTCGAGGGCTTGTCCATCTGCTTGGGCGCAATTCGGCAATCGTAGATCGCCAGCTCTTCAAAATCGGTGAGGATTGAAACGGGCAGCTTGGCGCTCCATGCATATCGTCGAAGCTGATAGGCGGGTTCCCACGCCTGCTTGATGTTTACTGCTGGTTTCTTTGCCTCGAGGAAGAATTTCCGCACGCCACCAATACGGAAGGAGTAATCGGGCGCCTTGGTTGTGCCTGCGATCTTTACGCGGTCCTCGTGAACGACTTCGCGATACTGCTCGGCATACCCAAGCCGATTGTCCATGTCCCAGCCGAGCGCCCCAAAGAGTGGATTGATAAAATCAATGCGAAGTTGAGTTTCGTTGTATTCAGGCGAACAGATTTGATCGGACTGTCGCGTAAACTGTTCGACGAGGCGCTTTACGGCGTCGGGACATTCCATAGGGTTATCCAATATTGCAGCCCTTTTTAAGACGCGCCTTGCCCTTTTTTGCCCGTCCGGCAAAAGCCGGATGATAAACGCGCGGCTAACGCCTGTCACTTTTCGGCGGGATTTTGGTCAGGAGCGGAAGGGGGATTTTCCTGTCCGGGCCGGGAGGGGGGCCGCGATTTCCAATCGCCCGGGAATCCGGGGCGGCGCTTCGCTCTGCCCACGGCGTGGGCAAGAGGCGCACTGGCGCTCGAATACCCCAACCCGATCGCGCTTCTCAAATCCGATAACTCCGCCCCCACCAAACCGCCAGACGCTCGCGCGACGCGCGTTGATCCCACAGCGCCCCGCCTGTCCACGCCGGAGGCATAGCGCAATCGCGCCGCCCCGGATCTGCGTGGTGCGCCAGACGGCGGCATTTGCTACACTGCGTCAAATCAAATGCGATTTAAAAATGGATCCATCGCCTCAATCGTTTTATTCGCTTTCACAATGAAGGCGGCTGCGCTTCATGCCCAGACTCTTTCAACTTCCGACACCTCCATCGAAATCTCCGCATCCCAGCGCGGCGTCATCATCCAGTCGTTGAAAGTGGTCGATCCGGAAAAGGCACAGCAGATCATATCTGTGCCTTTAACCCTTCCGGTCATCGCGTGGGCGAAGCAGGGCGGCCAGCGAAAGACGTTGCATTGGCGGTTTGTCGCTAAGTCATTCGATCCGAAAAAGGGGGAACTGGAGGCGGTGTTTGCAAGCGATGAGCCGGCGATGGAGTTACGGTCGCGATGGGTGGCGGCGGTGGGGGAGAGCGGGCCGATCGAGCATTTTTTGACGATTGCGAATCGGGGGAAGGAGGCGGTTGAGTTGCCTTGGGGGCCTACGCTGATGCTGGGGGCGAAGGGGAAGAATCTGGAGCAGTGGTGGGTGGAGAAGGGCGGCGGATCGCCTTCGCCGATCGGTCGGCATATCGAAGCGATTGAGCCGGGGTTTTCCAGCAATCTGCTTTCGACTTCGTATTCGAATGACAACCCGCACGATGCGATTCCGTGGATGGCGGTGCAGAGCCGGGATGGCTCGGGAGGGTGGTATGCGGGGATTGAGTCGTCGGCGAGGGTGGTGATTCATACGGATGCCCACATTCCCTCTCCCGGTACGCCGGGGGAGGGTCAGGGTGGGGGCCCTTCGACTAGCTCAGGACAGGTCAGTCGGTCAGCTCTCGATAGATCGAACGCACCCCCTCCCCAGCCCTCCCCCGGAGTACCGGGGGCGGGAGAAAAAGGCGGTGCGCCGGAGATTGAATTCACCGCGATGCTGGGGTTGCAGCCGGTGGAGGGCGTGCTGACGAGGCTTGCGCCCGGCGAGACGTTTGAAGCGCCGCCCGTGTTTTTGGGGTGCTATGAGGGGGATGTCGATGACGGCTGCAATCGGTTGCGGCACTGGGTGTCGCGCCATTTGCGCCCACCCACCGATGATCCGCGTTATCCGCTGCTGGTGAACAATTCCTGGGGCGGGGGAATGAAGATCGACGAGACGATCAGCAGGAAGATGATCGACGAGTCATCCGCCCTTGGCTTCGAGATGTTTCACATCGACGCCGGCTGGTTTCGAGGCGTGGGGGATTGGGTGCCCGGCCCGACGAAGTTTCCCAACGGTCTTGCGCCGATTGCCGATTATGCGCACAGCAAGGGGATGAAGTTCGGCCTGTGGGTCGGCTGGACGCAGGGCGGCATCATCACGGACACGAGCGGCCGTCAAGCTACTTTAAGCGTATTCGATCCGGCCCAGCGCGACTGGTTTCCGATTTCGTATCCGGCAAACTTCAAGCCATCCGATTTCACCGGCGCGACGGTTTGCCTGGGCGATCCGCGGGCGGCCGACTGGTGCCTGGAGCATCTGCGCAACATCGTGCGCGAGAACAAGCTGGATATGCTGGAGCACGATCAGGTGATGATCGTGGATAAATGTGGACGCGCCGATCACCTGCACACCGATTCGCCGGTCGATATTTCCTATCGCGGGGCGCAGGGGTATTACCGCGTGCAGGATTCACTTCGAAGAGAATTTCCGGAGTTGCTGTTCGAGGATTGCGTGAATGGGGGCCGGCAGGTCGATTATGGCATCGTGCGCCGCGTGCATTACATCAGCATCACCGATACGTATGACCCGCTTTCCAATCGCCGGGCATTTTTTGATGCGTCGTATGCGCTGCCGCCGGCCATGTGCGAGTGTTATGTGGAGAATCGGCCGGGCAAGACGCCGGCGAATTTCCTGTACATGCTGCGCAGCGGAATGATGGGCTGGTTCACGCTGATGACCGACACGATGCGCTGGACGCCGGGGCAGCATGAGCTGTCGCGGAAGGAGTTGGAGCTTTACAAGACATCCCTTCGGCCGCTGATTCGGGATGGGAATGTGTTTCATGTGTCGGATCGGCCGGATGGGGTGCGTTGGGATGGGATGGAGCTGACTTCTGCGAACCGTCTGAGTGGCGCTCTGTTTGCGTTTCGCGGGACCGGACATGAGGGTTCCCATACATTTTTGTTCAAGGGGCTGAATTCGGGCGCGATCTACGCCGTTTCGTCGCCGGATCGCCCGGGATGGCAGATATTTCGGACGGGAAGGGCGCTGGAGAAGGTGGGCTTGAAGATTGAGCTTTCAGAACCGGAGAGCTCGCAGGTGATTTTGTTTAAAGCGGATGCGCCGGATTGAATCGCTGAAAAGCAACTGCGGTTAAAACTTGGGATAGCGCGTTTTGTAGCCCCGTTTAGCCGCCCGGCTTGTCGGGCGCGCTCCGATCGCAAATGCAGGGCGCGCACCGCAAGCGATAGCGGCTAAACTTTCCTGAGGGAAGTTTCAAAAAAGTCAGCGTTGATCCCGTGTCGGCGCCATTTGTCGCACGCTATTTGCGGAGCATTTCGGTGCCCCGGTTGGAATTGATGGGTTGGGGCAAGTGAGGTGTGTGACCATGACAGTCGGAACAGGATTTTTCAAATGGGTCGGAACCAAGTCTTCTGCGAAAGAAGCGACCGAGAACCAGACCAAGCAGCTTCCGCCATATAACGTCGTGCTGATGAACGACGACGATCACACGTATCAGTACGTCATCCAGATGCTTCAGCAGGTGTTCGGCTATACGCCGGAGCGGGGTTATCAGTTGGCTAAGTCGGTGGATTCCAGCGGCAAAGCGATCATCTTTACATCGCACAAGGAACTGGCGGAATTGAAGCGGGAAATGGTCATCGCGTTCGGCACCGATCACCGCATCGAAGGATGCAAAGGCTCGATGTCAGCTTTTATTCAGCCTGCTTAAGGATTATCGATTATTTACGGAAGGCCGGCCCCAGGATGAGGATGCCCTGGGCGACGGCGGCAACCCCTTTAAGAATCCGTGTAATGGCCGATCCCAGGCGCTGGTGACGAACACGCCGATCGGCCTTTTTTAATAGCTTGCGCGTCGTCTCTTCCAGCACTTCACGCTGGGGCGTCATCACTTTCGTCATCGTGGGGCGGACGACGGGGCGGGGCATGACGCGACTGACAGGCTTGCGGGAAGCGCTGCTATAGATGGAATCCCATGAGCTGGCGGCAATTTCCGTCAGCATCGAATAGAGATCTTCCTGGGCATAGGACTGTGGATCCGCCGGAGTCGGCTGCGGCCTAGGGAACATGCTCAGGGGCCGGGCCGTTTTGCGAATGACGCGATGGGCATCCATGCGCGTCTTGGCATAGTCGAAGCCGGAGACCGTTCCGCTCAAGGCTTCAAACGGATCGCTGGGGCGACGGGAAGCGCTCATCGGCTTGCCCGCATCGGCGGCTGTTCCTGCAAGGTCCCCAGCATAGAAGACGACCTTAGTCTGCCCGATATCAAACGATTGGCCGTCTTTGAGGGTGTGGCGTTCGATGCGCTCGCCCTTGACGAATGTGCCATTCTTGCTGGCAAGATCAGTCAAAACCCATGCGTCGCCGGATCGTTCGATCTGGCAATGTTGCCGCGACAAAAGGATGTCGCGAACCGACATGCCGCATTCGGGGGACCGGCCAATGACCGCCGATTCGGTCAAAGGTCGGCGGCCAAGTTCGTGGCCCTTTGCACTGAAAACCAGGTAAGCCATGCCGTTTGGGCTCCTCCGTTACTCGCCTAATATCGATCAACTACGGTCCGGACCGATAATTTTCTGCTCTACCACCTCATACTTGCAGACTCGATGCCGGCGGCAGTTGGGGCCATTCTGGGCCGCCCCAATATTACGCCGGCTAAGTACCCATGGTCATCCATTATGCACCACATTTTTGATTTTTCCTGAGAATCCTTTGCACTGACATTCGGACGCTGGCGGGGGTATAACGGCCGGTCTGGGCTCGTTTTGGAAACAAAGAAATGCAAATTGGAACCTATTACTACCCGGAACAATGGCCGGAACATCAATGGGAACGGGATTTTGACAACATCGCCGCGATGGACCTGCAACTGGTCCATATGGGTGAGTTCGCCTGGGCCAAAATGGAGCCCAGGCCCGGGCAATTTGAGCTGGATTGGCTAGAGCGATGCGTCGAGCTGGCGGCCAAGCGGAAGCTGAAGGTGATCCTCTGCACGCCGACCGCGGCACCGCCGATCTGGCTGGTGGACGAGCATCCCGATGTGTTGCCGCAGGATGAGTTCGGCCAGCCGATGAGGTTTGGGGGCAGAAGGCATTATTCGCCGGTGTCCGGCGCGATGCGGGAGGCGACGGCGCGCATTGTTACAGCATTGGCCGATCGATTTGCGAAGAACCCGGCGGTGATCGGCTGGCAGATCGACAATGAATACTCCGGAAACTTCGATCAATCGCCGGCAGCTCATACTGCTTTCCAACAGTGGCTTCGTCGTCGCTATGAAACGGTCGAACGTCTCAACGACGCCTGGGGCTGCCAGTTCTGGAGCACACAATACAGCAAGTTTGAACAGGTGAAGCTCCCGCCATCGCGCGATCCCAAATATGCCAACCCGCACCAATGCCTGGATGCGTCGCGATTCTGGTCCTGGGCGTTTACCGACTTCAATCGGCTTCAGGCCAACATCCTCAAGTCCGCAGGCATCGGCGAGCGTTTCATCACGACCAACTTCATGGCGATGCATCCCGACTGCAATCCAGCCGACATGGCTGAAGACCTGACCGTAATGAGCTGGGATGCGTACCCGGTGACGGGCAAGGAAAAGAATCCCTCGACCGAATACTTCCGGCTTGGTGACCCATCTCTGCTCGGCTTCATGCACGATCAGATGGCCAGCTACAGCGGCCGATGGGGGCAGATGGAGCTTCAGCCGGGCCATATCAACTGGAGCGGCTATCCCGTTCTTCAGTATCCCGGCGCGGTGAAGCTCTGGCTCTGGACGGCGTTTGCCCATGGAGCCGAGTTCGTCACGACCTATCGCTATCGTCAGCCGAGGTTTGGCATCGAACTGTTTCATGAGGGGCTGGTTGGGCCGGATGGTGTGACGCCAAGCGTCGGCGGGCGCGAGTTTGCCGCCACAATTGGGGAAATGAAGCGGCTGGATCTTTCGAAGATCCCCAGCGACTCGTCGAAGATCGATCCTGAAACGACGGTGGGGCTTTTGTTTGATTTCGAGCAGCTCTGGTATTTCCAGTCGCTTCCACAGGCCAAGCGCTGGGATGCCAGCCAATGGCTGCTCACCTGGTACGGCGCGCTCTGCAAAGCAGGGCTGCGCGTAAAGATCCTTCGGCCGGATTCACCCTGGCCTGATGGGCTGAAGATGATTGTCGCGCCGGGATTGCAGATGGTGGATGATGCGATCATCAAAAGGCTCGATGATTTTGCTCATGCAGGCGGCATGCTCGTTTTGACCTGCCGAACAGGATTGATGGACCGCAATGGGCAGCTCTTTGAAGGGAAACTCGCTGCGCCGATTCTGCCGCTGATTGGCGGCTCGATTGAAGCCTATGACAGCCTGCCGGAGGGGAAATTCGGCGAAGTGGAAATGGATGGCAAAAAGTATCCGTGGGGCATCTGGGCCGACATTTTGTATGCGAACGAAGATGCAAAAGTGATCGCGCGCTACGCCGACCAGTTTTATGCCGGCGCGGCATCCGTGACGCGCTGCGGCCGCGGAAAGGGACAAGTCATTTATTGTGGCGTCTGCGCCGAGCGGCCTTTTGTCGAATCACTGGTCGAGAAAATCGCGGTGGCGTGGAAGCTGAAAACGACTGTGCTTCCGTATCGCACGCAGCTCATCCGAAGAGGACCTTACGAGATCTTCCTGAATTTCAACGACCTTGCGGTCGATGTGCCCGCCAAGCGCGGCGCGACGTTTATGGTCGGAACGCGCAAGCTGCCGCCGGCCGGCGTTGCGGTCTACGAGGCATGAGGTATCGGCCGATCAAGTATCGACGCTAAAGACGGGTCAATCTTTTGCCGGCCTGGATTCTCCGACGAGCACCGCGACCGCTTCGATGAGGGCGTGCGTATCGACCGGCTTGGGCAGATGTTTTTGGAATCCGGCGACGAGCGAATGCTTCTGATCTTCCGGACGAGCAAAAGCGGTCAGGGCGATTGCGGGCAGAGCATTAGCGCTGTATCCGCGCGAGCGGACTGCTTGAATCAGGTCGTACCCATCGCGCTTGGGCATGCCGATGTCGCTGATGAGAACCCTGGGCCGAGCCTCGGTCAGCAGATTCAAGGCTTCATCGACCGTTTCGGCTTCGGTGACCTTTGCCCCATATCGTTTGAGCACGCGATGGATCAGCGTTCGGGCGTCGGGATCGTCATCGACGATGAGGACGCGAGTCCCCTCAAGAAGAGTTCGATGATGCTCCTTCGACGCACGTGGAGTCCTGTCGAGGATTGCGTCGGGTTCCTGTGCCGACGCAGACGGTCCGCTCACCGGCAGATTGACTGTAAATGTCGAGCCTTTTCCTTCACCTTCACTTGCTGCACGGATTCGTCCACCATGCATTTCGACCAGATTCTTGACGATCGCAAGCCCTAATCCCAGGCCGCCGTGGTTGCGCCGCGTGGTTCCATCTTCCTGACGGAATCGTTCAAAAATGTGCGGCAGAAATGCCGGGTTGATGCCCTGACCGGTGTCGCTGACGGTAATCTCGATCTCATTCTCGATCCGGCGCATCCGGACAGTGATTTCGCCGCCCGCGGGCGTGAATTTCACCGCATTGTGGCCCAGATTCCAGATCACCTGCTGGAGTCGGCCGGGGTCGGCGTTAATCGTTCCCACGCGCAGATCGAGATCCTGGTCAATCACGATTCCCTTGGCGATCGCGGTTGCCGAGAATCCCTCAACTGCACTTCGAATCAGGCTCACCGGTTCGACAGGCTGCAATTCCAGCCGCATCTTGCCGGAAATGATTCTCGACACGTCCAGGAGGTCGGAGATCAATTCCGTCTGCGCTTTCGCGTTGCGCTCGATCGCTTCGATTCCCTCGCGATAATCTTCGGGCTTCGCCTCCGTACTCTTGAGGATCTGTGCCCAGCCGACGATGGCATTCAATGGCGTGCGTAATTCATGTGAGAGCGTGGCCAGAAATTCATCCTTGAGCTGATTGGCGCGCTCCGCATCGGCACGGGCCGCACGCTCGTTGAGCAGCAATTGCTCGCGCTCGGCATCAAAGGCGCGGCGCTCGGTGATGTCGTTGACGATTCCCAGCCGCATCCCAGGCGTCGTATGGGTGGAGATTTTCCACTCCAGCTCAACGACGTTTCCGTTGGCGTGCAGATGAGGCAAGGTGCCTTGCCAACAGCCGTTGGTCTGAAGATCCCGGGCAACGGCATGCATCTGTGATTCGGAATTGCACGACAGAAATGCCGACATATGCCTGCCGACCACTTCTTCGCGCCGGCGTCCCAGCATCTTTGCCATCGCCGGGTTCACTTCAACATAGACCAGTTCCTGGCTGATCAGGATGATTCCGTTGAGCGCCTGATTGAATATTGCGCGGAACTTTTCCTCGCTCCGCCGCATTTCCTCTTCGGCCTGGCGGGCGCGAAGAAATGCGTTGACCGTAGCAATCAGCACCGGCGGTTCGACGGGGTGAGTGAGATATCCATCCGCGCCGGCATCGAGCCCATGGACCTTGTCCATGTCGGCGGCAAAAGTCGCGGAGAGATGAATGATGGTGGCGCGGGCGGTTTTTTCCCCGCTTCGCAGACGCCGGCAGACTTCAAATCCATCAATGTCGGGAAGGTTCACGTCAAGGATCACGACATCGACGCCTTCTTCGGCGCGGTTCAATGCTTCTTCGCCTGTCGCCGCTTCGGTAACTGCAAATCCCGCGGAGCGCAGGAATCGGCTGGTCGAATAAAGCGTGGCCGGATTATCGTCCACGATGAGAACCGTCGCCGGGCGGGAATCGAGGGTCAGCGCATCATTCGACATGGTCGCTCTCCTCGCCGGCAAAAATCTCCTCATCGGCTTCGTGACCGGGTAATCGCACGGGGATGATCACGGAAAATGTCGATCCTTTCCTTTCCTCGCTTTCCACCGTCACATCGCCGCCCAGCAGGATTGCCAGCTTTTTGCTCAGGGACAATCCCAGCCCGGTCCCGCGAAAGCGCTTTTGAATGGGTGAATCGATCTGAACGAAATCATTGAACAACGCCGACTGATGTTCCTTGCGAATGCCTATGCCGGTGTCGGCGACGGCAAAAGATACGTAATCCTCCGACACGCGTCTTGCCGACACGCGCACGCATCCTTTGGGGGTAAACTTCAGGGCGTTCGAAATGAAATTTCGCAAAACCTGCGAGAGCTTTTTATGGTCGGTGTACAGGCGGGGAATGTCCTGCGGTTCTTCGAAGATCAGATCGACCGTTTCTACCTGCACGATCGGACGGAACATTCCGCGCAGGGCCGAAAACAAATCGACCATTTTGAACCAGGCCGGCGAAATTGTGATCCGACCGGCCTCGACTTTGGCAAGGTCCAGCAGATCGTTGACCATTTCGGTCAGTTCAATTGCCGACCCTTGGACAAAATGAACCTGACGGCGCTGTTCGCTGGTGAGCTTGCCATCCATTTCATCCAACAGGATCCGGGTCATGCTGGCGATTGACCCGAGCGGCGTGCGAAATTCATGGCTCATATAAGAGAGGAAACGGCTCTTCAGGTCAGAGGCCTGCCGAAGCTGCTCGGCTTTGTCATCCAACTCGGCATACAGGGCAACGACCCCTTTGTTGGTTTCCACCAGCTCATCATTGAGTGCTTTGATCTGCGATTGCTGACGCTCAATCGATGCCAGCAGGAGATCCCGCTCTTGCCGCAATGCAGCCAGTTCCAGGCGATGCTCGCGCTGCTGTTCCATACGCGCCGACTTTCAATCGATCGAAGAAGCTACAGCCTCATCGCCAGCACGGTCACATCGTCGCGGCCGCGAGTAAAGTCGCGCTCGAGCAACGCTGAGATGACGCCGGGATGCCGACTGAAAAGGCCCGGATATTTTTCCATATCCCATCGCGACTGCAATCCATCCGAATGCATGATCAGCACGCCATTGGCAGGCCAGGAATACTCAAATTCCTGGAATCGTGTGGCTTGATGGCCAACGATGCCATTGTGTGAAACCAATCCGCGTCCCTCGCCGCCACCCGACAGCAGTGAGGCGCTGATATTTCCCACGCCGCAGAAGCGAACCGTTTTCGCGTCCAAATCGATTTCGACAGCTGCCGCCGCAGCGCCGCGGGTGCTTCCAATGCGCTTGTGAGCCTCACTCAAGATACGCGAGGGGCCGCCAAAAGGGTCTTCCGAAAATGCCTTCGCAACAGCCTGGGCGGCTTCGCATGCATCCGGTCCGTGGCCCAGGCCATCGGCTATAAGCAGGGCGACGCCCGAATCGCGCTCAGCGAGCCGCCAGGTATCGCCGCAGACAGTTTCTCCGCGAGCGTTCCGAGAAACGACGCCCCACGACATGCCTTTGGATCCAGTGGAACCATTCGAACTTGCCTGAACTCGAGACAACACGATTGACCCGTTATCCGGGCGCGAAAAAATATCAAATTCGCTGGACAGGCGTCGGACGGCTCCAAGCCCGTTGCCCGGCGTTCCACCGGTGGAATATCCGTCGGTCAGACACTGCTGGACGTTGTTCATTCCCGGCCCGGAATCGATGGCGAGCACTTCGATGGCGGGGCCGTGCCTCGTCTGCAGTTGCTGCAGCATGATTTCGCCACCGCCGCCGTAACGATGAAGATTGTTGGCCAGCTCGGAAGCGATGATCGCAACTTCCCCGGCCCGTTGTTCATTGAAACCTGCCGCCTGGGCCATCCGCACGGCAAGCCGTCTGGCTTCGCCGACCTGGCTTGCATCGGCGACGCGGACGTGAACTGGCTCAGTCATACCACTATTTCCATCGCGTTATCGTTACGCGCGTTCCGCTTCCGGGCTTGGTGTCCAAATCAAATTCGTTCACCAGGCGCTTGGCGCCTGTGAGGCCCATCCCAAGGCCGTTTCCGGATGTCCAGCCGTCGGTCATGGCCAGCGACACGTCTGCAATCCCCGGACCCGAATCGGCAAACGTCAGCCGTAAGCCGGTGCGGGCGCCATCGAGAATCGTCTCGCAAAGCACGGTGCCGCCCTGGCCGTAAGTGACGGTGTTGCGCGCCAGTTCGCTGGCGGCAGTCACCATCTTGGTCTGATCGACCAGCGAGAAACCGCACGCCTGCGAGAGCCTGCGAACGGCCTGTCGCGCCAGAACAATATCCTGCTCGTTGCGCAGCTCGAGCGTCTCAGCCTTGACTACTGACATCAGCCTTCTCCGCAGCTCCCATCGCCGAGCGCAACATCGCCATTCCACGTTCCACGTTCAGCGCCGTTTTGACGCCTGGAAGCGTCAATCCAAGCTCGACAAGCGTGATCGCCACTGAGGGCTGCATGCCTACCAGCACGGTATGGGCATCCAGAATTCGCGACATGCCGGAAATGTTGGCAATCATGCGACCAATGAATGAATCGACCATATCCAGCGCCGAGATATCCAGCAGCACGCCGCGCGCCCCGGTCGCCTGGATTTTGTTGGTCAGGTCGTCCTGTAGCTGAAGCGCGAGCTGATCGTGCATGTCCACCTGGATCGTGACCAGGAGGAATTCGCCCATTTGCAGAATTGGAATGTGTTCCATGAACCCCTCGCCCACTTCAAGCTTTGTTTCGTGTGACGGTATACCCGGATCGCTTCAGCGCCAGCGACAGGGCGTCAGCGAGCGAGGCCTTGGTGATGACACCTTGAAGATCGACTCCGAGGTGGACGATCGTCTGTGCAATCTGTGGGCGGACGCCGCTGATAATACAGTCGGCTCCCATCAAACGGATGGCGGTGACGGTTTTCAAAAGGTGCTGTGCGACCAGTGTATCGACGGTGGGAACACCGGTAATGTCGATGATTGCGATTTCCGAGCCGGTCTCAACGATTCGTTGCAACAGCGATTCCATCACCATCTGTGTGCGGGCACTGTCGAGCGTTCCGATCATCGGCAAAGCCAGGACGCCGTCCCACAGTTTGACGACCGGCGTCGAAAGCTCGAGCAGTTCCTCCTGCTGTCGGCGGATGACATCTTCTCGACTCTTTTGGAAAGCCCTGATCGTGTGCATGCCCAGCTTGTCGAGCAACTCGGTGACGGTCCAGTTTTCTTCCAGCAGCGCGGCTGGATCGCTCGATAGCTCGCTGCGAAGGCGCGAAAACAGCGGCTTCTTGAACGAGAGGATAAAAGTGGCCGTCTGATCGGCGCTAAACCCTTGCACAGCGCGCGAGCGTGAAACGCCTTCGAGAAACTCTCGGACCGCGGCCCATTCCTCGCGCTCAGGATCAGTTCCATGCTGAGACGCCTGTTGAAGCAGGCTGATGAAATCCCGGGTTTGCGTGGCCAGTTCCTCATCGTTGATCTTGCCGTCGCCTGAAGAAAGGGCGTTCTTCAATTCCTTCAACCATTCGGAAACAAGATCCTTTTCATGTTTTTTGAGGATGCCGGGCGTTCGGCTCTGCGTCTTTGCCATCGCTTCTCTCCAATTGCGGCGAATCCTCGATGATCGAAAATGTGGTCGGATCTTGCGAACCGACCATCGTTCGATCTCCATGCCCTTCGCTGGGCAGGCCAACATCATCGCCGGAATTGCCCTACGCTAGGTTCATTTGGGCGACAAAGCAAGCACTCCAATTTGTCGCTTCCGAGGATTCTGATGCGTCGCAAATCGCCGCGCCAAAGTCTATACTCCCAGCCTCAACCCCAGTCAGGAGCGTGACATGTCCGAAGCATCCTCGGGTGCGATTGATTCAGTCTTGCAGGAGCAGCGCGTCTTTGCGCCGCCGATGGAATTCTCGAAGTCGGCCCATGTGCATTCGATCGACGAGTATCGCCAGATGTACAAGGAATCGATCGAAAACCCCGAGGCCTTCTGGGGGAAGATGGCCGAGCAACTCCATTGGTTTAAGAAATGGGATCGCGTTCTGGACTGGAAGCCGCCTTTTGCGAAATGGTTTGTCGGCGGAAAGCTGAATGTCAGCTACAACTGCCTCGATCTGCAGATTGAACGCGGCAACGGCGACAAAGCCGCGATTTTGTGGGAAGGCGAGCCGGTGGCGGGTATGCCTGGCACCGGCGGGGCGGTTCATCGTATATCCTATCGGCAGCTCAAGGACCAAGTCTGTCGGTTTGCCAATGGCCTCAAATCGCTGGGCGTGAAAAAGGGCGATCGCGTTACGATCTACATGCCGATGGTTCCCGAGGCGGCAGTAGCCATGCTGGGCTGCGCGCGAATCGGCGCTGCTCATTCAGTCATCTTCGGCGGGTTCTCCAGCCAGGCGATTGCCGATCGCGTTGAGGATGCGCAGAGCGACATCATCATCACAGCCGATGGAGGCTTCCGGCGCGGGCAGATCGTTCCGCTGAAGCAGAATGTCGATGATGCGCTGACCAAAACGAATCGTGTGCGGAAGGTGATCGTCCTGGAGCGAATTGGCGCGACGCCCGAGCGGCCGCACAAGATTCAGTGGGTTGAAGGGCGCGATGTCTGGTGGCATGAGGTCGTGCAGAACCAGAGCACCGAATGCCCGGCCGAGCCCATGGACTCTGAGGACACGCTTTTTGTTCTCTACACCAGCGGCTCCACAGGGAAACCCAAAGGCATCTTGCACACAACCGGCGGATACCTGCTGGGTGTCCAGGCGACTTCCAAATACGTCTTCGATCTCCGCCCCGACGATGTCTACTGGTGCTCCGCAGACGTCGGCTGGATCACCGGCCACAGTTACGTCGTCTATGGATTGCTCAGTAACGGCGCGACGACACTGATGTACGAAGGCGCGCCGAATTTCCCTGATTTTTCGCGATTCTGGTCGCTGATCGAACGGCATCGCGTCACCATCTTCTACACCGCGCCCACCGCGATCCGCGCCTTCATGCGCGCTGGACGGGAGTTCGTCGATCGGCACGATCTTCGGTCGCTGCGGCTGCTGGGAACGGTCGGCGAGCCAATCAATCCGGAAGCCTGGATGTGGTATCGCGATGTGGTTGGGCATGGACGTTGTCCGATCGTCGATACTTGGTGGCAGACCGAGACTGGCATGATCATGATCACGCCGCTACCCGGAGCGACACCGACGAAGCCCGGCACCGCGACTCTTCCCTTCTTTGGTGTCGATGCAGCCATCGTCGATCGCACTGGAAAAGAAATGGCTGCCAACCAGGGTGGTTTGTTGGTCATTCGCAAGCCTTGGCCCGCGATGTTGCGCGGGATATTCAACGATCCCGATCGTTATCAGAAGCAATATTGGAGCGATGTCCCGAACATGTATTTCACCGGCGACGGCGCCCGGCGCGATCAGGATGGCTATTTCTGGATCATGGGGCGCGTCGATGATGTCATTAATGTGTCAGGCCATCGCCTGGGCACGATGGAAATTGAAAGCGCGCTGGTGGCTCATCCATCGGTCGCGGAGGCGGCAGTGGTAGGCATGCCTCATGAGATGAAGGGGCAGGGGATTGCCGCCTTTGTCACGCTCGATGCCGACAAGGCGCCGACCGAAGAGCTGAAGAAGGAGCTGATCAACTGGGTCGGCAAGCAGATTGGTTCACTGGCCAAGCCGGACCAGATTCGCTTTGCCGAGGCATTGCCCAAGACGCGCAGTGGCAAAATCATGCGCCGTCTGCTCAAGGAGTTGGCTACTAATGGTCAGGTGGCGGGCGATGTGACGACCCTGGAAGATTACTCCGTCCTGGCCAAGCTGCGGGATAAGGAAGAGAGTTGATGCACACGTCAGATAAGAACTATACGAGTTATCGGTCGTTGTCGCGGAGGGTTTATGAGGTAGTGTTGCGTAACGGGCGATTTGCCTTCTGCCCGTCCATCTGGAGGGCCGATGAAGCGCAACATCACCGTCAGTGCTACAATAGGACATGGGAACGGTAACGGCAGGCATTCAGCGAGCACCGGCTTTGCATCTCGTTTTGAAGAACAATTGACTTTTGAAACTCCGACTATGAAGCGCTATCGCACCATTCTCCTGTTCGGCGCGCCCGGAAGCGGTAAAGGCACTCAGGGCAAAATCCTGGGCAACATCCCCGGCTTTTATCACAGCGCCACCGGCGACATTTTCCGCTCGCTCGATCTGCAAAGCGAAATGGGGCGCAAGTTCTGGGAATACGCCAGCCGCGGAGAGCTGGTGCCCGATGAATTCACGGTAAAGCTCTGGAGGCAGTACATCCAGGGCTTGGAAATGATCAACCAGTTCCGTCCCGAGACCGAGTTCTTGGTGCTCGATGGCCTGCCGCGCAATTTGAAGCAGCGTCAACTTCTGGAAGACACGATCGACGTCGTGAAGATCATTTATCTTCGCGCGGATCTGAACAAGATGGTCGAGCGTCTGAAGCGCAGGGCGCTTAAGGAAAACCGATTCGACGACGCCAACGATTCAGTGATCCGCAAACGCATGGACGTCTACGAGAAGGAAACGCGTCCCGTGCTCGATACGTATCCCAAGGATCGCATTGTCCGCGTGGATGCGACGATGTCGCAGATTCGGCTGCTGACGGAGATCGTCAAGCAACTCGTCCCGCTCAAAGAGGCGATGGATAAAGAGCATGAATCGGATTTTGCGGGGCATGCATAAAGGACCATCTCGATTTACCACCAACAAGAAGAAAGCCCGGGAGATGATCCCGGGCTTTTTCTTTGTCGCAGATTTTGCTGTTCAGTGGCTTAAGCCCGGCTCAGATATTCGCCCGTTTCGGTATTCACGCGGATCGTTTCGCCAATTTCGATAAAAGGCGGAACGCGCGTATTGAGCCCCGTTTCAAGCTTCGCATCTTTGAGCTGATTGGTGGCCGTTGCCCCTTTAATGGCGGGCGGCGTATCGGTGACCTTCAGGTCCACCGTCTTGGGCATTTCGTAAGACACCACTTTGCCTTCGTGGAACATGGCCATGAGCTGCGTGTTGGGCTTGAGGTATTTGATGTCGTCGCCGAACACTTCTTTGGGAATCGTATTCTGGTCGTAGGTTTCAAGATCCATCAGGACGTGGCCATCGTTATCGCTGTAGAGGTATTCCACCTGGCGACGGTCGAGCGTCGCGGTCTGGATGTCGTCGGTAGCGCCGACGCGCTTGTCCTGAATAGTCCCTTTGCTGACATCCCGCAGCTTGAACTGCACCTTGGCGCGGAGATTGCCGGGGGTGTTGTGGTCGGCGTTGGTTACAACGTAGAGCTTGCTATCGATGATGACAGCCTGGCCTCGACGGATATCACTGGCTCGCATTGCTTTTAAATTCCTTAAAATTGCTGAGGGTAAGCGAACTTCAGACAGGCCCATGCCCGCCATCAACCGGCCTGTTTGTCGGTTACCTTTACCGTAATTACGTCTGCTGGCCGGGAAAGGTCGGCGAATTTAAGGCCCGGAGGGCCGGCAGTCAAATTGGCCAAGGCTGCTTTTGACAAGTGGTTGCCAGACCGATGATGAAGATTAGAATCTCTGCACAGGAGCAAACTCAGAATGGCTAAAGCCAAATCGGACGCGAAAAAAGAGGAAACGACCAAAGCACCCATAGCGGCTGACGCCGCCGCAAAGGCGGCCGCGGCCAAGAAACCGGCTGTAAAGAAGGCCATTGCGAAAGCAGCCAAGGGGCCGGGTGCTGCGCCTTCGTCGCCGTTGATCGATACATCGCTTGCAGCACAGAATGCGGCCAAGCTGGTGGCGCAGCGCGATGCATTGGGCGAACCCCGCGAGGGAGAGCAGCGCCAGCCGGAAAGCAGCGCGTTCAAACAGTTGAAGGAAAACCTGAACAAGCCTCATTCCCAGGCCCCGGCTTCTTTCCTTCAGAAGACTGCTCCACATAAGAAGATGAATCTTCCGTTTGGCAGCCTGAATCAGGTCGGCAAGGGCCAAACCTTTGGCGCCGATGTGAATCGCAGCGGCGTGCCGCGCCGGACCGGCGGGTAAAGGGCTCACGCGACTTGGATGATTTGGAGCTCGGTGATCGTGCGCGGATCAAAGTTGATCCGCTGCTCGAAGATCCCCGCCAGCCCCGATCGGCCGATCGCGATCACCCAGCCTTCTTCGATGATCAAGTCGTTGATGACACGACCATCATCCAGGTTCGCATTGCAGACGGCGGTGTATTTGCGTTTTGGAACGCCATGATCGACGAGGAAGCGCCGCCATTCGTCAGGCAGCGGCTTCGCCAGTCGATTTCGCGGCGTGCTTCGTGAAGGCATGGATCAGCTTTCCGTCTCGCAAGATTGAAGTTCCGCGGAATTGACCTCATCGGCTGCGCGTGGATTGGGCCAAACGCCCGCACCCTCCTGCGAATACCATCGATCCAGCACGTTGGTCCAATCGCGCAGGCTCTGGACGTTGATGAACTCCGCCTTCACCGACGCAGCCTGCGGATGAAATCGGCTGTATTTAATGCCCATCTTCCGCATGCGCCGGCCCGCCAGCGACTCACCGTGAATTTCCATCGCGATCGAAAAATGTTCTCTCAATGCTTCTCGCTGCTCTTGAATGGTGGGCGGCTCAAATGAGTCGGCCGCAGATGGATCTTTCAGCAGCGCCATCGCGTGCCGGAAAATCCACGGATTGCCAATCGCCCCGCGTGCGATCCAGACGATGTCCACGCCGGTTTCGCGAAGCATCGCGACCGCATCCTCGGCAGTAAAAACATCGCCGCTGCCCAGGATCACCTTGCCAGGATATCTCTGCTTCACTTCCCGCAGAAATTCGCGCTGGCTGGTGCCGGCATATTTCTGGTCCACTGTTCTGCCGTGCACGCGAATAGCGGAATAGCTATTCTCCCAGGCGGCTTCGACGATCTGATAAAACCGATCACGCGCGGCTGATGAATCATCAAACCCACGGCGCAATGAGATGGTCATCGGGGTGCCAGCCGGAATTACATCTCGCGCTGCCTTGAGAACGTCGATCGCCCGCGATACATCCAGAAGCATGTGCCCACCCCGCGCCTTATTGCGAATTTTTTTCACCGGGCAGGCGAAATTCAGGTCGATCACGTCGTAGCCATGCTCGTGAAGAATCCCGGCCGCCCGCGCCATCGTGTGCGGCTCGCTTCCCATAATCTGCCCGGCAACGGGGTGATCTTCATCATTGATATCGATTGAATTGCGCAAGCCCTGGCCGCCTTGCAGCAGAATCGTATCGAGCAGGGCTTCGCTGACCGCATACGGGCAGCCGCGCCGGCGCGCAACTAATCTCATCGCGCGGTCGCTGTAGCCTGCCAGGCCTGCCTGGCAGAAGGGGGCCGATAACTCGATGGGGCCAATGCGCATCGCCTCATCTTATGCGCTTTATGGGCATTTCATAAGGATTTGGCTGATTAAACGGTTTGGTCCATCAAGTCCGCCGACTGTCAACCGATAGATTTTTAAGCAGTCCTGTGTTGCTGCTTGTCCATTGGAGGCGATCGTGCCAGACGCCCAGAGTCAAACTGTTTCAGCACCGTCCCGTCGCAGATTCCTTTTGCGCGGGGAGTCGGCCATTGCATCGGCCGGTTTGACGGTTATGGCGCTAATGGTCTGCGTGATGATCGCCTCCGTGTGGTGGGCCCAGCGCACGCAGCGAACGGCCGTTCGCGAGGCGCGCGAGCGACAGGTCAATGCCGCGGCACAACTTCTGGCGCAATCTTCAGAGTTACTTCTGGCTGAAGGCGAGCTGACTGCGGTTCGGCGAATGGTCGCCGACACGGCACGTGATAATCATTTTGAAATTTGCCGAATCATCCTTCCCGATGGCCGAATCCTGGCCTCGGCCCAGCCCAATGAATCGAAGTTGCGCGATCTGCCAGCCGAATGGGACGCGCGAGTTGCTCCGCAAAGCGAGGGTTTGGCTGCGCAAAACCAGTGGCCGCTGCTCGTTCCCGGGCGCGGCCCCGCGGTTCTCAGCATCAGTGGCGGTGATACATACGTCGCTGGCCCCAACAACTTGGCGGCTGGTGTGCTCGCGATTGGAAGCGTCGCGCTGTTTGCATTGCTGTTTTTGTACCGTCGAATGCGTTTCAGCATGCGCGGACTTTGCGCAGTGCGCGAAGCGCTGTCGGCTCTTGCCGGTGGTGAATTGCAGCCTGAAGCGCTGCTGATCAGCGCCGATTTGGGCCCCGAAGTGCGGGCATGGAACGGCTTGATCCGAGAAACGGAACGTGTTCGCCGATCTGACCTGGCTGAGAAGGCGCGCGAAGCTGTTGGTCGGCGCCAGGAAAACAAAGGCGAGCTGGAAGCGGCGTGCGATGCCATTTCGCAAGGCATCATCCTCGTCGATGACCATTGCCGTGTCCGATACGCCAACGGCGCTGCGACCGTGTTCCTTTCTTCCAAGCGCGAGGCGCTGGTTGGCGGTGACATTGCCAAGTTCCTTCAAGTTCCGGATGTTCTGGCGGACGTTCGCGCCATCACCGCAGGCAGCAGTCGGCGTCGGAGCACGCATGATGTCGAGCGTCGCGAGGAAGGATCCGAGAGCGGAACGGTGGCCGGCGTGCTGCGGTTTTCGGTCCGGCCAGTCCGGCGTGAAGACGTCGGCAGCGCGATGATCACCATTGAAGACATCACGCAGCAGCGGGTCGCTGAAGAATCAAGAAATCGATTTGTCGCCCAGGCCACGCACGAGCTGCGCACGCCACTGACCAATATTCGCCTGTACATCGAGACGGCGATCGATGAGGGTGAAGAGAATCCTGCCACTCGCGCCAAATGCCTCAACATCATCAACGGCGAAACTCGCCGCCTCGAGCGGATCGTCGGCGAAATGCTGTCCGTCGCGGAGATCGAAGCGGGAAGCTTCGAGCTGCGCTACGACGACGTCCGCCCCGAATCGCTCTTTGAAGATCTGAAGATGGAATTTGAGCCGCAGGCGGCGGAAAAGAACATCAAGCTGACGTTCAACCTGCCTCCAAAATTTCCGACGATGCAGGGCGACCGCGACAAGATCACGCTGGCCGTGCACAACCTGATTGCCAATTCCCTGAAATATACGCCGACCGGCGGGCGAGTCGATGTGAGCGTCGAATTCTCCAATCAACAGCTTGCGGTTCAGGTCAAGGATACTGGCATCGGCATCAGCGAAGAGGAGCAGGACAAAGTGTTCGATCGCTTCTATCGCGCCAAGGACACGCGCGTCAGCAAGATCACTGGCACCGGCCTGGGCCTGACGCTGGCGCGCGAAGTCGTTCGATTGCATGGCGGCGACATTCATGTCGATTCCAAACTGGATCACGGCAGCACTTTCACGCTGACTATTCCGACGCAAAAGAAGGCCGCGTAAACAAGGCGTAAAAACGTGAAAATCAGCGAGCAGCAGCAAGGCGCGGTTGTCGTTCTCAAGCCCGAGGGGCCGTTGGTCGAGGGCGTGATCGAAGAATTCAAACAGCGCGTACTCAAGACACTTGCTGCCAGCATGGGGCGATTCGTGGTGGACATGTCGGCAGTTCCCTTCGTCGATAGTCTCGCCCTCGAGGGCATGATGGATGTAAGCGACGAGCTGTCTAAAGGTGGCCAGGTTCTGCGTATTTGCGCTGCCAACAAAACGGTTCGCGAAGTGCTGGAACTGACCGATCTCGCTTCTCACTTCGATCATTTCGATGACGCCAACGCGGCGGTAAGGAGCTTCCTGTGACCGCGCCGCGTAAACGCACGCGAATCGGCGAGGCGCTGGTCAGCGAGGGAATTCTTTCGCAAGACCAACTCAGTAAGGCGCTGGCCGACCAGAAGGCCACCGGGCGCATGCTCGGCGAGCTGCTCGTCGAGCAGGGCGTGATCAGCGGCGGCATGTTGGTGCAGGTGTTGGCGCGGACACTGGGCGTCAAGGGGTGTCATCTCCGGCACGGCCTCATCGATCCGCCATTACTGAAGCTCGTCGGCGCTGAAGAGGCGGAGCGACTGCTTGCCATTCCGATGTTCAAAGTACGCGGCGAGCTGACGGTCGCCATGACCGAGCCGCAGTGCTTACCGAAGATTGACCGCCTGCGCGAGCTGACAGGCTGCAAAATCCGGACGGTGCTGGCGCTCGAAGCCAACATCCGCGAATACATTCGTAAGTATGCTGCCGGTGACACCAGCGTCGATGCCTTTTTGACTTCGCTGAGCGAAGAAGATGTTTCGGTCATCGATCGCGAAAACGTCGACGAAGGACCTGCGGCCGATTTGGACAAGATGGTGGCCGGCAGCCCCATCGTCAATCTCGTAAACGTGACGCTGCTGACCGCCGTCCGCGACGGAGCAAGCGATATTCATATCGAGCCGGACAAGAAGGGCACACGCATCCGATACCGAATCGACGGCGTGCTCCGCGACCTGATGAAGCCGCCGATGGGCATGCACGCAGCCATCGCATCGCGCGTCAAAGTCATCGCGAAAATGGACATCGCCGAGAAGCGGCTGCCGCAGGAAGGACGCGTCCACATTATCGCTGAGGGACGAGAAATCGATCTTCGCGTCAGCAGTATGCCGACGCTGCTTGGCGAAAAGATCGTCGTTCGTATTCTCGATAAAGCGAATCTGCACGTGAAGCTTGAGGACTTGGGGTTCCGCGAAGAGTCACTGGCTTCGCTGAAACGAATGCTTCAGCAGCCGCATGGGCTCGTGCTGGTCACGGGTCCGACCGGCAGCGGAAAGACGACGACGCTCTATTCGGCGCTCGATCTGATCCGCAGCCCTGAGCTGAATATCGTGACGATTGAAGACCCGGTGGAATACCAGCTCGATCTGGTGAACCAGACGCATGTTCATGATGCCGTCGGACTGAGCTTCGCACGGGCGTTGCGAAGCATTCTTCGCCAGGACCCTGATGTCATCATGGTCGGCGAAATCCGCGACGAAGAGACGGCGCGGGTCGCGGTGCAGGCAGCTTTGACCGGCCACCTGGTGCTCGCGACGCTGCACACCAACGATGCGCCCGGAGCTGTCGCCCGTCTGCTGGATATGGGTATCGAGCCTTATTTGCTGTCCAGCGCGATGAACGGCGTCGTCGCCCAGCGGCTGGCGCGCAGCATTTGCCCCGCTTGCGCCACGAAATATTATCCATCAGAATTGGAATTGAAGGATGCTGGCTTGAGCGATCGAACGGGCAGGTCCTTCCGCAAAGGCATCGGCTGTCAGCAATGCCACGACAGCGGCTTCCAGGGGCGTTTTGGTATTTATGAAGTGATGGAAGTCACCCCAGCGATTCGTCGGATGATTCACCAGGCGGCGCCGTCGCACGAGCTGCGCGAGCAGCTTCGCAAGGAAGGGAGCCGAACGTTGCGCGAAGAAGGCGTTGCGCTTGCGATCGAGGGCAAAAGTAGCCTCGATGAGATCCTGCGCGTTACACATAATGATCAGGAACAGGACCTTGGGCCAGGGAAGGCGCCGGCATCGCCGCAGCCTGCCACGGGGAGGGCGGCATGAAATTCTCCTATCACGCCTGCGATGCTTCCGGCGCGCTGAAAATCGGCACAACCGATGCGCCCGACGCTGTGGAAGCGCTCGAAATTCTTCGACGCCAGGGATTGTTTGTCAGCCAGATCGAGGCGAACAAAGAAGCCGAACCTGAACAACATGAATCGGTCAAGCGCGGCCGAATGGGGCGCGGCCGCCTTCTGAAAAACCTGGCGATGTTTACTCGCCAACTGTATGTGCTCAACTCATCGGGCACTCCGCTGACCGATGCGATTCGCTCGCTGGGTCGGCAGGCGAAAGATCCGAAATGGCGCGCGGTTGTTTTTGATCTGTTTCAGCGCGTCGAACAGGGCGATCCGCTTTCGGCCGCGATGCACGAGCATGCCGAGTGTTTTGATCCAGTCACGCGGAGTTTGATCGCTGCCGGCGAATCCAGCGGCAACATCAGCCTGATGCTCGACCGCGTCGCCACGCTCACGCGAAAGCAGCTTCAAACACGGTCGGCTATCATCAGCGCGCTGATTTATCCAGCGTTGCTGATCACCGTGTCGATCGGCGTCATGCTGCTTTTGTTGCTGTTCGTGCTGCCACGATTTGCTGGATTGTTTCAGAGTCTGAATGTTCCGCTGCCGGCCACGACTCGATTTCTCATGATGCTCAGCGGCGGGCTTCAATCCTACTGGTGGGTTCTGCTGGGTAGCATCATCGTCCTGGCCGTTGGATTCAAACTATGGTCGCGAAGCGAAGCGGGAATCGAAACTCTTCATCGAATTGTCCTCAAGCTTCCGATCGCGGGGAAATTGATCCGCTCCTTCGCGGTTGCGCGAATCCTTCGGGTCCTCGGGGTTCTGTCGCAGGGCAGCGTGCCATTGCTCGATGCTCTGGCCCTGGCAAGGCAGACCATGACCAATCGCCAGTTTTCGCGACTCGTTGAAAAAGCCGAGGCGGCGGTCACGCGAGGCTCGACCATCAGCTCGGCTTTCGCGGATAGCCCGTTAATCGATTCATCCCTTTGTGAAGCGGTCCGAAGCGGCGAACAAAGCGGCCAGCTTGGCAGCCTTCTGCTTAACCTGGCTGAGTTTCTAGACGAGGAAAACGAAGTAGTCGTGCGTTCGCTGACCAGCATTCTGGAACCGATCATTCTGGTCGGGCTGGGATTGGTGGTTGGCTTCGTGGCAATGAGCATGTTCCTGCCTATGTTCGATCTGACGGCAATGACTCAGCATAGCTGAGCGGATGGAGGGGAGTGTTTTGGTCCAATAATCAATCTCGACCTCCGATCGGCATCGACATCGGTGCGCGACGCTTCATGGCTGCGCAGCTGGATACCGCTGGCGATTCAGTTGCCGCCGCGACTGCACTTCCTCGCGCGGATCCATCAGGCATTCCCTCGTCTGAAGAAATTCGCCGCCTGTGGAACGTGCTGGAGCGCGGCGGGTTTGCCGGTCATCGAGTAATCCTCGCGGCTCCAGCCGACAAAGTCGTTGGATCGGTCCTCGAATTACCCAGATCACAAGCGCTCGCGATCGGACAGTTGGCACGGATGGAATTGGCACGCAGCCACAAATGCGCGCCCGAAGCGATGGAAGTGGGATGCTGGGAGCTTCCTGCCCCAGCTCGTGCAGGGAAATCGGTGCAGGTGATGGCCAGTGCCTGCCGGCATGAGGATCTCACTCCGCTTCTGGATGCATTTGAATCACAAGGCTTTGAAGTCGAGGCGGTTGATCTCCGTGCCTGCGCGATAGCGCGGGTCGCTGCACGATTGAACGGCAACGAAGACGACGCGGTTACTGGGATTCTTGACCTGGGTTGGACCGGCGCCACGCTCGTTTTGCTCCATCGCGACACGATCGTCTACGAGCGGCGAATCAGCGAAGGTGGCCTGCAGAAACTTCACGAGGAGCTCCTGCGCCGATTGCACATCGACGCGGAGATTGCTGACTTTCTCATGGGAGACGCGAGCGGTGGCGAGGAATCTGAAAAGGCATTGCAGCCGGACGTAGATGCTCTGATTGCCAATCATGCCGAATCGCTGGCGTCGGAAATTTCGGCATCATTCGAGTATGCCGCCCATCAATATCACGATGCGGGCGTATCGAATCTCAATTTGTGCGGCACCGGCGCGTGCGTGAACGGGTTGGACAAACATCTGCGAACTCATTTGAGCGTGCCGACGGCAGCTCTGCAGCCCGCACAGGTTTATCCGGGATTGGAAAAACAGCAGCTTCAGTGCATCTCTCCGGAACTGGTTGCCGCTTTAGGGTTGGCGATGTTCCCGATGCAGGCACTGGAGCAAAAAAAGGAAAAGGCAGCTTAACAGGCAGACAATCGTGAGCATTCCCGCAATCAATCTGATTCCAATGCAGCGCCGCGAGGCCCGGCGCCTGCGCGGGCATGCGCGACGATGCGCGTTACTGAGCGGCGCGTTTGTCGTCGTCGTGCTGGCGGCTGCAATTGCTTTTCGATTCATTTGGGGCGGCGATGATCCAACCGTCGATCATCAATTGGCCAACTCAAACAGTGAAGTGGAGCGCGCTGGCGCTGAATTTCACGAGCTGGATCAGAAGCTCTTGCAATTCCGCGCGACGCAGACGGCTATTGAAACATTACGTGCCCAGCCGGATTGGAGCCTGCTTCTGGCGCTGGTCGGTCGACAAACCGGAAATGAAGTGGCTCTGCGTTCATGCAGCTTGAGGCCGCAGCAAACCAATGCGCAGACGACCAAGGGCTCTGCAATTATGCCGCCGGATCTGGAATTGTGCCTGAGCGGCATTGGCAAGTCGGATATCGCGGTTTCGCAATTTGTATTGCGACTGGAGCAGACAAAGCTGTTTTCGAAGGTGAAGCTGATCGACAGCACGCGGCAGCCGTTCCAGTCGCAGCAGGTGTTTTCGTTCAGAATTGAATGTCCGCTGGAAACCAAGCCCTTGGGACCCAGTCCAGCCCCGTCGCTGTTGTACGAGACGAATAAATGGTGATCGCGCGAATGAAAATCTGGCAGATTTACACCGTCGCTGGGCTGGTCTGCGCCGCCGCTACCGCGATTGCGTGGTTTGCGCTGGCCGCACCCACGTTCGAGCAGCTCAGCGAGCGGCGCGGTCGCCAGACAGAGTTAACGCAGTCGCGGCATAAGGCCACTGAATTGGCTCACGACCTGGCTGATGCGCGCAAGGAAATGAAAGTGTTGAGCGGCCAGCTTGCGAGCAACGCCATCGAATTACAGCCGGCGTCGCAAGTCAATCAGCGGCTGGCGGCCCTGACGACTCTCGCTACCCAAAACGGCCTGTCGCTCAACGAGCTGCGCCCCGGGGCCCCAAGTGAGACAAGCCGCTCCCAGGTCCTGCCGATCCATCTGACGGGCGCTGGTGATTATCCATCTTGTGCCGCATTTTTGCACGGATTGCACGAGTCCTACACCGATGTTGGCTTGAGCTCTCTGGAAGCTCTCAACAGCGATTCCTCCGGCGAAACGAGCCGACTGAATTTCCAGATCGAGCTGGTCTGGTACACAAAAAAATAGCGGCGTGCCGGTTAAATACGCCGCCAATTTCGAATTTCCAAATCTGAAATTTCAAATCTCAAATTTTGAATCTCAAATTTGAGATCTCAAATTTCATCATTTGTTCAGATCTGCGGGCGCCTCAGGACGCGTAGTGGGCGCCTTAGGCGAAGGCTTTGCCGCAGGTTCTTGTCGCTGATTCGACGCATCGGATGAAATTTTCCAATGCGATTGCAGCATCTTGATCGTTGAATCGAGTTTGCCGCCACGTTCGCTCGCGTTGTTCAAATCTTTAGCGGCTTCGTCGGCGTGCCCCGTGTTGTAATGAATGAATGCAAATAAGAACCAGGGTCGCTCATCGTGCGGATACTGCTGGGCGAGGGAAGCAAGATCTTTTGAAAGGTATTCGAGGCGCTGCGGCGTCAGCAGATGGCCAAGATTCACTTTCGCCATCATCGTTGCCGGTGCGGTGCGGTATACTTGGCGAAGATCCCGCTCCGATTGGGCATAAAGGCCCGCGCCGAGTTCCGCAATCGCGCGGCCCATCGGAATCAGCGGATTATTGGGTGCTACGCGAGCCGCCCGATCGTATTGTTCGATTGCCGTGGTAAAGCGATCCTCGCGCAGCAGCACCTCCGCATTAGCCATCAAATCGTGCAAGCCTTTTGCCGGGATTCCTGTCGCCAGGCTATCCATCTCAAGCGGTGATGGCGCATTTCCTGGCGCGGCATTTCCATTGCTTTTCGTGCCCTGGCGCTCTGTGTTTCCACCCGTAATTGTGGAATTGGCTTGGCGTTGGCGGTTAGCCAGTTCCTGCTGAAACCGCGCATTGGCTTGTTCGTCGGTCACGGGATGCGACGCGTTGTACTGCTGCAATCGCTTGTCCAATTCGCTGTACTGCGTGCTCTGGCGCGAAGGTGGGACGATAAACTGCTGCCGAAGTCCCTGGCCGGTTGTCACGCTCGAGTTGAGCGGCCCATTTTCCAAAGGATTGGAAGTGACGTCGTTGCTGAGCGGATTGTTCTGCGGCGCTTCAAGCGGATGATCGAGTGGCTGGACCAATGAACCAGTGTTGGCGGTCTTATTGTTTCCTGGGCCGGCGTTGGGATTTGGCTGCGCCTGTTGTTGGCGTGGTCCGCTCGCCTGGATCATCTCGCGCTGCATCGCTTCGATTGAGTTCTGGCCGGGCTGATACTGATTGCCCGTCGCAGCATTCATCATACTCCCATTCTGAGCGCGCACCCCGAAAAGCGGCGAGGCAATCAACGAGCTGCCTGTCAGAAGTGACGCCTCGCCCGGCTGAGGCAGTGAATTCTGAAATGAATAGGGATTGCTCACCAGATCTTCGGTCGGGGAAAACTGCGGCATGGTCCGAGCCTGCAGGCTGTAATCCAGTGGCGCGGACGAAAGCACCGAACTTAAACTTGAAGGGGAGGTGAGAGAAGTTCCCACATAGCCGCCATTGAATCCCTCGGGGACCGAGCCCGCTGGCGGCGGCACCGCTCGGACATCGCCATAAAACGGGCGCGGCGTTGTCAGGTCGGCTGGCGCGCCGAATCGTGAAGGGACGCCGGAGCTGTTGCGGATAAATGTATCCGATACTGCATCGCCCATCGGCCCCATGAAACCGCTGGGATCGGTATAGGGAACGGGGCCGCGAAAGGCGCGGCCACCCGTCACGTTTCCCGTAACGATCTGGTTGCCCGTCACGGTCACGTGCTGGCCGCTTCCACTGTTGTAACCATTGCTTCCGACGCGGTTGTTCGCGTCGTTGGCATGACCATCCTGACCCGCTGCCGGGTATTGGGCCCATGCGGAAGGGCCGATCCAGAGCGTCGGTAAAGTTCCAATCGCGAGGGCCAGAATCCACTTGGCTTGCTGCTTTCGTTTCATGGATCGATCTCCGGCTGAAGTCTCAATCATATCTTAGTGCCGACTCGCTGGCAGGTCTTGTATTTATCGACCGATGCCCCCTCGGAAAGTTTCATAAGTTCGCGGGCGACAACAAAACTTTTCAAAGCGTGTGCCGGGGCAAAGCCAGTATAATCGGCCTTCCATGAGCCCGATCAGCGAAAATGAAGATGCCGAGCTTCGCGAGCCGCCTCCCATCCCACCCAGTAAGCATTTTTTAACCGTTCGCGCGCGGCAAGTATTGACTGCATTTCTATTTACATTCATCGCTGCCCGCGTGCTGGTTTACCTGATCATGGCCAAAAAGATGCCGGATTTGTATCTGCATCTGGGCGGAAACCACGTCCACCATCTCAACTACGGCATCTTTCTTTTGACTCTTATCGGGGCTTATTTGATCTTCGCCCAGCCCCGCGGGGCTCGACTGACGGCGGCCTGTTTCATCTATGGAATTGGATTGGGGCTGACATTCGACGAATTTGGAATGTGGTATCACCTCGGAGGACTCTATTGGCAGCGCGCGAGCTTTGATGCAGTGGTCGTGATCGCGGCGTTATTGTTGCTGATTGCCGCCGCGCCAGATTTCAAACGTTTTCGGCCTCGCCATTGGACGACGGCAGTCATCCTCATCGTCTGCCTGGCGATCTTCGGATACCTGCTCAACAATTCGCTTCACTACGCCAGCAAACGGCTTTCGCCACGTTTGCGGCAGCTTGAACTGAATGGGCCACAATAGTTGTCAGGTGCGAATGGCGGCGGGGTCGCCAAACGCTTTGGCCACGCGCACTCCGCCCGGCACAAATGCCCTCGAAAGCAGCAAGAGTATGAAGCCCGGCACAAGCCAGATCATGCGATCCTCGATAAAGCCGAGATAGAAAAACGGGGCGACGATCAGAATTGTGATTCCCAGGACGACAAGCTTCCGATGACTTGGCCCGGCTTGGCCATCGCGCGTCGGAATCATGCAAAGCCATACATAGGTTGGAAAGATCAGCCCATAGAAAGCCATGAAGATCCGGTAGACACGCTCGCCGCGAAGGGCGATTCCTTCCAACCCGCCACCTCCAAACCCCAGACCGATCCAGCCAATGAGTAGCGCGATGATTGAAATCGCAACGCCAATGGATATAACCGATGTGTGGGCGTCAGGTGCCGTCAGCGGCCGAAGATGCAGCGCAATAGTAAAAGCCGCTTGAAAGATCATGTGAATGGCGATGATCCACAGCAGCACGACCGGCACCTGGTCGAACGCTTCGCCGCGGAGTAGTGGCGCATACCAGAGCGTGAAAAGGATCATCACGACAAAAAACAGGCCAAATCCCAGCGTAAAGGAAGCTGCCCCGGCGATGGGCGATGTCATCGAGCGCGCGCGGAGAAACGTCAGATCAAGATAGGGGCAAAGAACAAACCCAAAGACGACGACCGGCGCAAGCCACAGCAGGCCAAGCCCCTGTCGCAACACCGGCGGCGAAATGTTCGCTGGAATGCCGTGAATCGAAATGGCCAACGCGATGGCCATCAAAGAAATTGCGTAAATCGCAACAGCGGCAATCAATTCGCGCTTCCCACCGCGCGTCACGAGGAAAATGATCAGCGTCGCCAAGGCACAAATAACCGGGCCCGGCCAGCCCACCATCCCGCGCACGAGCCAGCCAATGAAGAAGCAGTGAAATGCAATGGTGACTGCAGAAAAGGCCTGGCATGCCATCGCATGTCGTGCGACGATCCGCTCGACGGCGCCAGGCTTGCTCAGCACCCATCCCAGCCCCGCGGCACCGACCACATTCGGCACCGCAAAGACCACCCATCCCAGAAACCCGAACTCCCGCACCATCAGTACCGGCAGAAACATCCCGATGCACCACGTCCAGGAGCAAGCGAGATACACCGCCCATCCCAGCGTTCGGGCAAGCTCTCTGGCGGGTAATGATGTCGAAGGGTTCACTTAAAGAGGAAGCTCTATTTGACCTGGCGGGCTGCCTTGGCTTTGTGATGGACTTTTGGCGTCACATGAAAGGTTGCCGCGCACTGGCCGACACGTTTGTCGCGCTCGCCGGGGCGGAAGCCTTGTTGCAAAATATCCAAATCGATCACGATGTTGAATTCGGCCCCGGCACTAATCAATTGCTTAATGTTCTGGCGCGGCGTCATGCGGTAAACCGCCGGCCCCAGACACGGGCGGAGGAATTTATAAGTCAATTCCTTACAGACGACCGTGTAATCGCCGCCGCAGATGCCAAAGACATACATCCCGCCGGCAATTTCGCTGTTAGCCAGCAGCGCACCGCCCGCCATGGCGTTATACCAGTTGCGATTGAAACGTCGGAAAGGCAGATAAGCGGCAAAGGTTGTCGCGTCGATCTGCTTCATCTTGATGCCGCTGAAGAAAGCGAGCGGCAGCCACAGCAATGAACAGATGCTGTGCCAGAAATTGTCGCGCACGCTCAGCCGGCTGACGAAAGCTTCGACGCGATCAAACCAGGTCTTCGGCTGCTCGAGATGGCGATTGCGCTGCGCTGCAGCACCGACCGCCAGAGGCGTGGGCATCACCTGGATGGCAGGCGGCATCCCCTCGCCAACATCGTCCAAGTCTTCAACTGTCGCAGGAGCTTCCATGGGCTTCATTTCCTTAACCTGCCAGCTATCAAGACACGCCGCCAGACCCATGGTTTACACGCCCGCGGGCCGGCTGACAACAGTCAGTTTTAATACGAACAGCCGGCGGAACGGATCGTTCGATCAGCACAAACTGGGTGTTTGGACCGATAATTTTCGCAAGAAGCTCTGTGGAAGCTCTATCCCGCCGAGAATCGATTCAGTTTGGAGGGAGATATTGGGCCAGATGCTGGTCAAGCTTGGAGAAGTCGATTGCGCCCTTGATCCAGTAATCGTTGGCGCCTTCGTTTATGGCGTAGTCGCGGAATTTTGGATCGGATAAGGCGCTGAAGAGGATCACCGGAAGGGCCTGCAGCCGGGGATCGGATCGAATGACCCGCAGGACATCCAGCCCATCCATGCCCGGCATCATGACATCGAGGATGACCAAGTCCGGCTTGTTGGAACTGAGATATGCGAGAGCATTGGGCCCGCTGTCGGTGCAGCTTGCATCATGACCGAAATGGCGCAGCAGCCGGGCCAGCGCGCGGCAGGCATCCATCTGGTCGTCCACTACGAGGACCGTACCCACTCCCAGCCTCCTTCCCGTGGGGCGTAAGACTAGCCATCCTTCGGCACCGTTTCAATGTTTCCATCAATCTTAAAATCAAATCTGTCGTTCTTCGGGAAGTCCATTTCGATGGGTCGCCATAAATTTCCAGCAAAGCAAACTTTCGCGAAAATGGGCGAAATGTTCGGCTTTTAGCGGGTAGGTCAGTGGAGCGTTTGAAGTCAATGCGATCCTTTTCCTGAGGGTTTTTTCCGGCGCTCTCTTGCGGCCTCTGCTTTGCTAATTTCAAAATTTGATGGGAATCGGTTCCCGCCAATCGCAACGGTCTACCTCGGAAACTCCCGCCGGCAAATCGGAGCCCTGTAAGCCTTATTTCCAGTTCATGCCCGGCGATGGAGACATGCACCTGAAAATCGGCGGCGAACTCAGCCTTTCAACGCTTCCCCAGATTTGGCCACCCATCCGCCACGGCCTACGCCGACGTCGTCTGGGCAACCTGACACTCGACATGTCCCACGTCGTTTGCCGCGACAGCGCCTGCCTGGCGCTGGTGTCAGAAATTCGCAGAAGGGCGGCCGTGGCGGGGGGCAAGGTGAATGTCGAAGGCGTGTCGCGGGATCTCAATGACCTGCTTGAGATGGCTGCGCTTCCCGATGCCAAGGCGCCCCATTTATTTCCGCCGAAACCACCGGGCCTGATTATCCGGCTGGGCGAAAAGGTGGCTTGCACCTTGGCCGAAGCGAAGGCGATGGTCGCCTTCGTTGGTGAGGTTTGCACCGCATTTGTTTGGGCGGTGTTTCATCCTCGGCGCGTGCGATGGGGCGATCTAGCAGCGGCCTGCGAGAAAATCGGTGCGGATGCGGTGCCGATTACCCTCCTGCTGGGCCTGTTGATCGGTGTGATGCTTGCATTCCAGTCGGCCGAGCAGACCGAGCGGTATGGCGTGCGAACGGTCATTCCTGCTGTAGTCGCGATCGCAGTCACGCGCGAATTGGGGCCCCTCATCGTCGCGCTGCTGATGGCGGGCCGGACTGGCTCGTCGCTGGCTGCCGAACTGGGAACGATGAAGGTGGACCAGGAACTGAATGCATTGCGCGCCATGGGACTCGACCCGGTGCGCTTTCTGACGGTTCCCAGAGTGCTGGCTGCGCTGCTCATGGCGCCGTTGTTGTGCATGTTCTGCGATCTGGCGGGCGTTATTGGTGGCTATACCGTCATGGCTTATCACGGCATGAACTTCATCCACTACCTCATTCAAGCCCACCAGTCCCTCAACTGGCCCGACGTTTTTGGCGGCGTCGGTAAAACGGTGTTGGAGGGGCTGATGATTGGAATGGTGGGATGCTTCTGCGGCCTTCGCACTGGAAGCGGCCCGCGCGCCGCTGGCGACAGCGCGACCCGATCGGTCGTCATGTCGATCCTGATTGTCGTCGCCACGGATGGCTGCTTCGGAGTGATCTACTATTTCATGAGGATTTGAGGTGGACCCATCCGCCGACCCCAAATTGGCCGATTCATCAACGCCCAGCACCTGCCGGCTCGAGCAACCCGAGCCCGATCCGGTCGTCGAAGTACAGGACCTGACCGTTCAGTACGGGGGCCAGACGATTCTTGAGGGCGTCAATTTCCAGGTGCATCCGCGCGAAGTGCTGGTGATTGCCGGCGCATCCGGCAGCGGGAAAAGCACGCTCCTTCGGCACATGCTGGGCCTGGAGACTTCAACCCGGGGCAAAGTTCTCATCGAAGGAGAAGACCTCGCCGCCGTCGCGATCGACGATCGCCAGCGCATTCTTCGGCGCATCGGCGTCGCCTTCCAGAGCGGCGCTCTGTTTGGCTCGATGACGGTCCTGGAAAACGTCGAACTTCCGTTGCGGACCTACACCAATTTGTCCGGACGAATGATCGCCATGGTGGCGCTGACCAAACTGCAATTGGTTGGCCTTGCCGAGCAGGCCCAGAAGAAACCGGCCGAATTGAGCGGTGGCATGCAACGACGGGCGGGGATTGCCCGCGCGCTGGCGCTGGATCCGGCTATCCTTTTTCTCGACGAACCTTCGGCCGGTTTGGATCCCTTCACGTCGGCGGAGCTGGATCAGCTCATACTCGCGCTTCAGAAACTGCTGAACATGACCTTCATTATTGTCTCGCATCAATTGCCGAGCATTTTTGCGATTGCCGATCGCGTGCTGCTGCTTTCAACGGAAAAGAAGACGATCGTCGCTGAAGGCGATCCAACCGAATTGCGCGATTCCAGTCCCGATCCGTGGGTACGCGCTTTCTTCAGCCGCCAGCCGCTTGAGCACCATGCTCATTCGGCTGACAGTTCCAATTCCGTCGCGAGCCGCAATGGCGGCGCTCGACCTTCAGCCAACCATCGAGGCAAGCCATGAACAATGCACGATATTTCAAGCTTGGACTGTTCGTCCTGATCGGCATCGGCATGATGGTGGCGGCGGTGATTGCCCTGGGGGCGGAGCGATTGCTCGAGAAACACATCCCCATGCAGACCGTCCTCGATGAATCGATCAGTGGGCTGGACGTCGGCGCGCCGGTTGAATATCGAGGCGTGAAAATTGGGCGCGTGACGTCGATCGCATTCGCGGCCAATACGGATGGCGGTGTCAGCGCGCAGTCGCATCGCATTGCCCGCTACGTCCTGATCGATATGTCACTGGATTCCGGCCAATTCAAAGGAATGAACCTGAAGGAAATCCACGACATGTTCGCACAGATGACCAAAAATGGTCTTAGGGCGCGCGTCGATCAGCAGGGGCTCACGGGCGGCGTGTTTGTCGGGCTGGATTATGTCGATCCCAAGACGCCGCAGTTGGACGTTCACTGGAAATCACCGACGCTCTATATTCCTTCGGCTCCCAACACGATGACGCAGGTGATGAGCGCTGCCGAGCAGCTCGCAGGAGATTTGCGCAAGGCGAATCTGCCGGGCGTGGTCCAGCACATCGATCACCTGGTCAATAGCGCAGGCGGTGCCATCGATAACGTGAGCAAAGTCATCGATGCGAATAGCGCTCCGCTCAACAAAACCATGAACGATCTGCCGGCAATTGCCAGCCAATTGAAGGCCACCAGCGCGAAGCTGGATCAACTCCTCAACGACAAGCGGCTGGACAAAACGCTGAGCAACGTTGCTGACGACAGCGCCGGCGCCGGCCAAACGATCACCGATCTTCGCGGGACGGCCCGGGACCTTCGCACGCTCATCTCAAGCCAGCAGCAGGATATTCAAGCCATCATCGCGGACCTGCGGCGCACGGCTGAGAATCTTGCCGCGCTTTCGAGCGATGCGCGAGAGAATCCGTCCCGGCTTATCCTTGGCGGGCCGCCCGCGCGCAAAGAGCCGGGCCAGTAAAAGGGAAGAATTATGGAGCTTCGATTGGTAAATGATTCAGCGCGAACGCTGTTGGCCGTTTTGGCTGGGATCTTCTTTCTGGCTTTGACCGGCTGCGGCGGAATCCTCAAGCAGCCGCCGGTGGCAAAAGGATATTTTGCAATCGAGACGTCCGTAGCAAGCGAGAATAGCAATTCCGCGGCGCCGGCCGCGCATCGAGCTGGCGTATTGCGCGTCGGCACGATTCGCGTAAGCCCGCCTTACGATGCAGCAACATTTGTTTACCGACTTGGCCCGACGCAATTCGATACCGATTACTACAACAATTTCATCGCGCCGCCAGCATCACTGCTTACAGGATCGCTGGTGCAATGGCTCGACACGCATGGCCCGATGACGGTCGTCGATTCCGCCAGCGGGCTCCAGTCGAAACTTCGCCTGGAAGGCAACGTCACCGATTTCTACATCGACTCATCCAACAAAGCTGCACCGATTGCCGTTGTGGGAGGCCGATTCTTCCTGATCCGCCAATATCAGAACGCCGACGAACTGGGACTCGAATTGCCGTTTCATGAAACGGCGCCGGTGCGAAGTCGATCCCCGGCTGATTTTGCAGCCGCGTTAAGTCAGGCCTGGCAAAGAGTGCTGGTCAAGCTGACGCAGGCGCTGGATCATGAAGTAAGTCAAAAGCCATCGCAGCGAGCCGGTTGACCAGGGTCATCACAAGATCGCCTGTAGATGCTTCTCCCTCGCCCGGTACTCCGGGGGAGGGCTGGGGGAGGGGGTCTGGGATTGACATATCAGCGGATGGTTTAGCGCGAGCTGCGCGAAGCCCCCACCCCGACCCTCCCCCGGTGTACCGGGAGAGGGAAATATAAGTCTGCGCTCATTGCGTTACTCAATGGAATGTCTATCCGCGCGATCCTTTTTTCTCCACGCGCCCAAGGTCAGCCGCTTCATCTTCGATGACCGGCAGCACGTGGCCGCCAAAGCGAATGACGGCTATCGAAGCGTCTTCTCCCTGCTTCTCCAGCCCCATCTTCAGCGCTTCCTGTGCGGTCTTGGCCGAGCGGAAGCCAATCTTTTTTGCCTCGTCCGGCTTGATGCCCGGTGAGACCATAATGCAATCGGTCTTGTCCACGATCTGGCAGACGTCCGCAAGAATTGCGACGCCGACCAGATCGTCCACCTTTCCCGCCTGCACCATCGACACCAGCTCTGACGTGGGGCGATAGCCAATCTTCAACACGTTCTCGTGATTGGTGGCGACGCCTTCCGGATTGGGGGCGACGCAGATCATCGTGCCGCCCTGTTTGACGGCCATCGTTCCCGCGTAAGGTCCCTTGGCGGATTGCCAGAAATCGCGATCGGCCGGGTGGGAGTCGATGATCAGGATGTCGCAGCGCGTGGGAAGGTGAACGGCGTAAACCTCCCGCGCCTTGAGACAGCCCTGGCGATGCGCCTCGACGATATCTCCGCTAAAGCAGCCGACCATCTTCAATTTGGTGTCATATACAATATTTACAATATATTTCAGGCCGGCAATGTGGGCGGCTTCTTCCATGCGCAGCCGCATCGAATTTTCCGGCACGCCCATGACCGTTTCGGACATGTGCATCGACGCTTCCCACTGATTTCGCTCCATCATTTCCTTGCCGGAGATTCCGGGAAACATGATCTTCGCGCCGCCAGACATGCCTTTGACGCGATGAGGCAGGATCGAGCCGATGCCCATGACAAAATCAAAATCGAGGATCTTCTTGTTGGCCGTGACCCGCGTGCCATCCTGCGTGGCGCCAAAATCGTGCAGGCTCTTGTAATCGAGATATTGATGCTCGTGGACTTTGTATTTGCCATTGAATTGCCCCAGCTTTTTCTGCAGTTCCTCAGGCTTCATCGGGCGATGGGTGCCGACGCCCTGGATGAATTCGACCTGATTGTCTTTGAGTCCTGCGGCGTGCAGCTCCTCGAAAACGCCGGGCAGGATTCGATCGATGGGTGTGGTACGCGTGCCGTCATCGATGATGATCAAAACACGATCGCCGCGTTTGACCGCGTCGCGCAGTCTTGGCGCACCAATCGGCTCGGCCAGCCCTTCTTTCAGGACACTGGCCTCGTCTACATGGTCGTAAGCGCGTGGCGAAAAAACGCCCATGAAATTCTTCTGCGTGATTTCAAACGGCGCGATGTCCTGGTAGCCGGGGTAGGGGAAGTCGATGGTCATGTTTCATTTCCTTGGATTGAGATCGAGCGTTACGTGCCGATATCCCGCTTCGCGAAGCTGGGCGACGAACTGCGATTGGAGCTTGAGAGCGCGCGGCATTTCAGATTCGGCCAGTTCAATTCGCGCCAGTTCGCCGTGATGTCGCACGCGGAAGTTTGTGAATCCGAGATCGCGCAGGCTTTGCTCGGCCCGTCCGATCCGATTCAGCAGAGAAAGCGTCAGGGGAGTTCCGGTCGGGATTCGCGACGCTAGACAGGCCAGCGCCGGCTTATCCCATACCGGCAGGCCAAGCTCCCGCGCAATCGCGCGAACGTCCGCCTTTCCGAGTCCCGCTTCCAGCAGTGGCGAGCGCACGCCGAACTGGCGGGCGGCTTTCATTCCGCCCACATGATCGCGCAGGTCATCCGCATGAACGCCATCCGTCACCTGCGCATAGCCTTCTTGATCTGCGATTTTTCGAAGCTGGGCAAACAGATGGGATCGACAGAAGAAGCATCGGTCGGCGGTGTTGGCCAGGTATCGCGGATCGCTGCTCTCGTCGGTCTCGATCATGCGCACGGGCAGCGAAAACTTTCTGGCCAGTGTAAGGGCTTCGTTTAATTCCGAAGCGGGATAGGCAGGCGAATTACCGATGATCCCCAGCGCGCAGTCTCCAAGCTGCTGTTTGGCGAGCATGAGCACGACGGCACTGTCCACGCCGCCGGAATAGGCGACGAGCGTCGAGCCATATCCATCAAGGATGGACCGAACCCTGCCCAGCGGACCGGCAATTTGCTCCGTCACTGCGCCGCTCCTTTGGATGCCGGCTGCATGCCGTCCAGAATCGCGGCGGCCAGTTGAGCTGCGCCAAATCCATTGTCGATATTGACCACTCCAATGCCGGGCGAGCAGCTATTGAGCGCGCCCAGGAGTGCGGCAAGGCCACCAAAGCTTGCGCCATAGCCGACCGATGTCGGCACTGCGATCACCGGCGCCGGCACAAGCCCCGCTACCACGCTCGGCAGCGCGCCCTCCATGCCTGCGAAGACAATCAGAACCGGCGCCGCCTGCAGGCGCGGCAGATGGGCTAGCAGCCGATGCAGCCCGGCAACGCCGACGTCGTAAATTCGCTGAACTTCATATCCGCAGAGGTGCAGCGCAATAGCCGACTCCTCGGCGACGGGAATATCGCTCGTGCCGGCGGCAACCAGCATGGGCTGCAACGCATTCACGGCGACTGGCCCATCGTCAATCCAGAGACATCGCGAAACCGCATCATATTTCACACGAGGCACGTGCTGCACGGTTTCCAAATGGTGGTCCGATGAAGCGCGGGTCGCCAGGACACGTGGTGCATGGGCGGCCATCCGCTCAAAGATCATCGCGACCTGGGCCGGCGTCTTGCCCTCGCAATAAATCGTTTCAGGCCGGTTGCGCCGCAGGGCGCGATGGTGGTCAATTTTCGCAAAGCCATCGACTTGCTCAAATGGCAGCCGCTTGAGGAGCTCAACCGTTTCTTCGATCCCGCGCTGGCCGCGGGAAACTTCCGTTAAAAGCTGGCAAAGACTTTGCTCATTCATTGCATTGCGTCCTATGGCTTACCATACGAATGGACAACGCCACGACGCAACGTCGAAAAGGCGCACAAATGGCCCACGATCTGGAAAGAATTAAGCTGAACGCCCGCGCGATACGTGAATCGGGGTTCGACGCACTGATATGTGGTCTCCCATCCAACGTGCTGCTGCTGTCAGCCGGCTATTGGCCCATCGTGGGAACGAGCTTCGCGGTTGCCAATGGTGAGGGGAAGGTCGCACTGGTCGTGCCTGAAGATGAAAGTGAACTGGCGCGCAAGACGGGGGCGGCGGAGGTCTTCACCTATAAGCCCGCATCGCTGGATAAACTGCAAACGGTGGTCGATGCGATCTCGGAGCCTCTGGCCAAAGCCGCTTCTGCAATCGGCGTGAGTGGGGGCCGAATCGGATGCGACATCGGCGAGACGCACCAACCGGCTTCGTATATTTCAATGCATCTGTTTGGAAGCAGCCTTGCGGAAGCGATTGGTAGCGCGCTACCGGGCAGCAATATCGAAGACGCAAAGCGCCTTCTGGCCAAGCTTCGATCGGTCTGCACGTCGCAGGAAGTCGATCGCGTGCGGCAAGCCTGTAAAGCTGCCCAGGAAGCTTTCGAGGCCGCTGGCGGCGCGCTCCGATCAGGTCAATCCGAAATCGCAGTCGCGTCACAGGCGAGACTGCCTCTCTATCGAGACCCCCGGGCCCGTGATCAGCAGCACCTGGCGATCATGTCCGGCCCTCGCAGCGCTTCCGCCCACGGCGCCTACGCCATCTCCTCCGATCGCGTCACGCAGGCGGGCGAGCTGGTCATGGTCCACTGCAATTGCAACATTGCCGGTTACTGGACCGACATCACCCGCACCTTCTGCCTCGGCAAGCCCACCGAGCAGCAGCAGCGAATGTACGATGCTATTTCTGCGGCACGCGAAGCGGCCCTCCAGGCGATCCACCCCGGCGCCCGCGCCGCCGACGTCGATAAAGCCGCCCGGCAGGTCCTGAGCGCCCGCGGCTTCGGCGACCAATTCAAGCACGCCACCGGTCACGGCGTCGGCTTCGCCGCCATCGATCACAACGCCCAGCCTCGCCTGCACCCCAAATCGCCGGACCTGCTCGAAGTCGGCATGGTCTTCAATGTCGAGCCGGCCATGTACATGGAAAACACCCAGGGCATGCGCCATTGCGATATGGTTACGGTCACTGACTCCGGCGCAGAGGTGCTGACGCCATTTCTTTCTGATCCGCGCGAGATGATTCTGCAGCTTTAGTGGGCTCTCTCAGCAGACCCTGATAGAACATCGACGCGCTGCAGATCTGCAAATACTAACTTCTTGGCTTCTGGTACAACATTTCCGCCGGAGAGAGCGGGAGATTCTACCGGCGTTCGCTTCGTACTTCCGTTATTTGAAGACGGAGAATGAAAAATGGCTCACCATCACATCGATTTCAACGAGGATCTGGCGGCAATTCGCCGCCATTTGCGCGGCCGCATTGAAACGCAATCGAAGATGAACCAACCGATCACAGCGATAGAAGTGGGATTCAGGCTCTGTCAGGGAAACGCGATCGGGATCAACTTCGACGTTCGCGAGAAGCACGAACGGGATGGGGAGTGGTCCAACGTCTTTGAGGAATTTCCCTTTGGGCGCAGGCATTGGTCGACCGCCTATATGCAGGCAGAGCGGTTTGGGATCTCCTTCACACGTCTGGATGGCACAAGTATCAACCTGGATCCCGGCGCTGGCGACAATGAAGTGGCAGCCGTTTTCGGAAAGACACTTTTGGAGATCGTTCGCGACGCCAAGGCACGGCAATGGTTTGAGGCTTTGCCCCTTCGGGAGGATTGCCAGTTGGAAATCCTCGAGTTCGACTGGATGTGGGAATGGCCCAAAGAGGAAAGTGACCTGGGCCGAAAAAACCTCTTTCGAAAGATTCGTGGCAAACTTATGAGCTAAGACAAGTCAAAAGGAAGTTCTTGCTTCGATTCGCTTCAGGACGACCGCACGTACTTGAGAATGTCATCTACTGTCGTTGCAGTAGTCAGTGGTAGAAGTTGGCCGTGCTGGTTATCAGCAAAGAGCAGCTCCACGCTTTCTGGTACAACACGTCTCAGCCAAAGCGCGAACTCCATGCAGTCCTCATCATAACCCTCAAACCCAACCATGATTTTGCTCGGATCTAGAAATCCGCTAAGCGTCTTTCCTTCCGACTCAGGCACGGGGATCCACCAACTGCACGCCGAGGTTCGCTTTGCCGGTTTGAATGATACCGCCGGCCACCGCTCCTTGATCTGCGCCATTAACGCCTGTGGCTCAAATCGCCAAAGCTGCTCATCCTTTGATACGCCGACTGCTGCATTCATAGACTGCTCGAAGACTTAATTCTCCAGTTTCATACGACGTAACGGATGACTGCTGGGTAATTCGCTCTCCGGAAGGCCATTCGGATCGCGCGGTGGACATGCAAGAGCCTTGGATACCACGGCTTCCGCAGTCGAGCCTCGCGGAGCATTAATAACGATATCCATGCTTGCCGCCGGATCGGGGCAATTGATACAAAATTGAAGTAACTTTTGGTTAATCTGCTCTGACGTGAACCCCTTTCCCTTAGGGTGCATCACATGTTCCACGAGCTCCACCAGCTCTTCGCGCTGTAGCTTTTTGGCCATGTTATCTTCTGTCAAATGCGAATACGGCATCATGTCCGCGCCATGCTACGCACATCGCCATTGTAGCAACGGTACATGCGATGCCATGCCTCATTCCGGTTTGACTCGGCCACCCATGAGCCTACTATTGCCTCGTCAACTTCGGCCCGCTAACGCCTAGCCGATTTGTTGCCGATAGAGAATTTCGATGTTCGTCAATAATTCCAACTTGAGCCAGAATAATCAGGTGGCCGCAGGGCTGATCCTGATTCTCTTCGTTGGAGGTTGACGACCGAAACCCAAAGAGATTCAGAAGATCAGAACCCTGCGGCACTCAATGCCGCGGGGTTTTTTTGTTGACATTCGAGGGACGATGGAACCCCCGACTCTGCGGGGGCTGGTAACGCACGGGCATCCGCCCGGCGGGTACGTTCGAGTCGTACCGTCCCGGACACAGAGAGGTGGCCCCATGGCCAAGGAGCTTTTTCAGCGGAGCAAACCCCACGTCAACGTGGGAACCATCGGTCACATCGACCATGGCAAGACGACCCTTACGGCGGCAATGTCGGCGCGTAGCGCCCAAAAATATCCGTCGGTCGATGCGGTCGATTACAAGGCGATCGCCAAGGGCGGCATTGTGCGCGACGAGACCAAGACGGTAACGATCACGGCCTCGCACGTAGAGTATGAGTCGCCGCAGCGGCACTACGCACACGTGGATTGCCCCGGACATGCCGACTACATCAAGAACATGATCACCGGCGCCGCGCAGATGGACGGCGCGATTCTGGTGATCAGCGCCGCCGATGGCCCGATGCCGCAGACGCGCGAGCATATTCTGCTGGCGCGTCAGGTCGGCGTGCCGGCGCTGGTCGTGTTCGTGAACAAGGTCGATCTGGTCGAGGACAAGGAACTGCTGGATCTGATCGAAATGGAGACGCGCGAGCTTCTGAGCAAGTATGGCTTCGACGGCGCGAATGTCCCCTTTATCTTCGGCTCCGCCAGGCCCGCGCTGGCCGATCCGACGGATGATCAGGCCAACGCCTGCATCGATCGGCTCATGGATGCGCTGGATCAGGCGATTCCGCAGCCGCTGCGCGACCTGGATAAGCCGTTCCTCATGCCGGTTGAAGGCGTTTACTCGATCGCCGGGCGCGGCACGGTAGTCACGGGCCGCATCGAACGCGGGCAAATTCGGCGCGGCGAATCGGTCGAGATCGTCGGCTTCGACAGCGGCCGCGCGACCGTCGTCACCGACATCGAGCAGTTCCGCAAGCCTTCGGAAGTGGGCCTTGCGGGCGATAACGCCGGGCTGCTGCTTCGCGGCGTCGGTGCTGACGAAATCGAGCGCGGCCGAATCCTGGCCGCTCCGAAATCGGTCAAGCCGCACCGCAAATTCGAGGCGGAGGTATATGTGCTCACCAAGGAAGAAGGCGGCCGTCACACGCCGTTCTTCAAGGGGTATGCACCGCAGTTTTACTTCCGCACGACCGACGTCACCGGCACGATCGCGTGGGATGGAGCCGAGATGGTCATGCCCGGCGACAACGTCAAAGTTGGCGTCGAACTGACCGGCGCCGTTGCGATGGATGAAGGTCTGCGCTTCGCCATCCGCGAAGGCGGGAAAACCGTCGGCTCTGGAGTCGTAACCAAGTTGCAGGATTGACCAGCAAGTGCAAGTTGTGAACGGGGAGCGCCTCCGAAAAGGGGCGCTCCCCGGCATTTCCGCATTGGCGCTTCTGCGAAGGCGCGGACTGCTTTAGGACGGGATGCCCGCGCGGGTCTTGCGGCCTTCGAAATGAATCGGCAGTCGCGTTGGCCCGTGTACGTGCAAAGCCTTGCGCGGCTCCCAGGGCTCGCTGCTGGCCAGCCCAAATTTTCCCAGCCCGCTGAGCAGATCCGTCAGCGCGATGCGCGCTTCCATGCGGGACAGGGCGGCGCCGAGGCAGAAGTGGATGCCGTAGCCGAATGCCAAATGGGGGTTAGGGTCGCGGCTGATGTCAAAACGCTCAGGGTCGGCAAACACCTTCGCATCGTGATTGGCGGAGCCGATCATCAACAGAACGAGCTTTCGCGCGGGGATCACCTGCCCGTGCAGCTCGACATCGCGAGTCGGCGTGCGCATGAGCCACTGAAGGGGTGATCGGTATCGCAGAACTTCCTCAATTGCCGAGGGAAGGAGTTCCGGCGCAGCGCGAAGGCGCGATAATTCGACGGGATTTTCAAGAAAGCAGAGGATGGCGTTATTAATCAGGTTTGCGGTGGTTTCCTGGCCGCCTACGACTAAAAGTTGGAAGAAGCCGAGGATCTCTTCGTGACTCAGCCGCTCGCCGTCCACCTCTGCTTCGACCAGGCGAGTAAGCAGATCGTCCTTCGGTTCCGTGCGGCGGCTGGTAATCATGTGGGTCAAATACGTGCTCATTTCACCCGTGACGGCGAGGAATTCAGGGAGCGCGGTCTTTGCCTCCGGCCCGCCCGAGCGGGCGTAGCTGAGCTTCAGAATCGAGTCGCTCCATGCCCGGAACCTCGCCCAATCCTCGTCGGGGATCCCGATCATCAGCGCTATGACCTTCATCGGGAGCGGCACTGCGTATTCTCTGGCCAAGTCCATCTCGCCGCGCTCGAGCAGCGGATCGAGCAACTGACGCGACAACGAACGGATGCGATGCTCAAGGTTGGCGATCACCCGCGGCGTGAATGCGCGCGAAATCAGCGCCCGCAGCTTGGTGTGTCGAGGCGGGTCAGAAAAAATGAACCAGTTTGCCGGCGCGGGCACGGCGTTGCTGAACAGTTCGGGCTCCGTGAGGGCGCGCTTCACCCCCTCGTAATCGAAGATGAGCAATGCATCGAAGGGTGGTGGCACTCGAAGCACCGGAGAATGCTTGCGCATCTGCTCGTACATCCCAAAGGGCTCACGCCGAAGCTTGTCCGTAAACAGATCCATGTGCACCTCGCGTGGAGAATCCAAGCACTCGCGCTGCCGGATTTGATGCTGCCGACCGACGGTATAAAGGTTAAGATAGTTGCTCGCGGACAAGCGGGCATTCCGCTAAACAGCGGGGTCACCCTCAACTCAGGAGCGGCGGCCGTGTGCGATGGGCTATCCGTCAGCGACATCTCAGACGTGGTCTCGCTGGTAAGCGAAACATGCGACCGATGGGACGATCCGGCCGCGTGGCGCGATCATTTGCTCCGTGGCGCCTGCCGGCTTTTGAACGGAAACGTCGGGATGATGCTGACGGATCGTGGCAGCAAACCGGGGCGATTTGGTCAGCTCTCGGTGCATTGCGTCGTTGGGTTAACGCCGGCGATGCAGCAACTCGTGCAGCCGGCCGTCTCCCAGATGGCCCAGCGGGGCTATGACGATGTTTCCGAAAATACGATGCCTGGCCTGGCGAGAATGTATGACCACATTGTTCGCCAGGGGTGGGTGACCGTGACCCGCAATGAGATTACTGACGAGGCGTCGTACCGGACAGCCTCGTTCTATCAGAACTTCCGAAAGCAGATCGACTGCGACGACTACGTGGCGTCGATTCGGATCGTGGACCTTCCCCGCCGGCCGGAGGCCATCAACATCGATCGTCCGCATGGGGCCGCCCCGTTTGGCCCGCGCGAAGTTGCGCTGCTCAAGCTCCTCCACGATCAGATCGCGCCGCTGATCGGTCTGCGACTGGCCACTGAGGAACACCTCTGCCGCGACGGTCTTTCCCGCAGGCTGCGCCAAACGCTTTCACTCCTTCTCGACGGTCAGAGCGAAAAGCAGGTTGCGCGTGAGCTGGGGCTGGGCGAGCGAACGATTCACGATTACGTCACGATGCTTTACCGACACTTCCAGGTTTCTTCACGCCCCGAGCTGCTCGCCTACTTCATCCGGCGCACGCCCGCGCGGCGCTCCGAGCCTTTCAGGTAGTTGACAATCCTGCCGGCCGATTACCCCTCATTTCGGCTGACCTTCCGGCCGTGGAATCCGGGGGCGCGCTCTCGTTTGATCGGGCTTCGCTTTGGGCTTCCATTTGCGCCATGACCGGGAATGCGGCGCGAGATGGGTTTGGCGTTCGTCAGCTTGCGATACTGCGGCTGGGCGAGTAGGGCGGGCCGCCATTTGGCGATGAGATGGCGATAGGCTTCCCCGACAGGGCGGATCTTGCGATTAAGATCGTACAGGCCCATCGGATTGATCCGATGGTTGTCTTCCCGCAACTGAACGTCCCAGTCGGTCTGGTCGAAGAAGCTGTACCAGGTGAAGCCGAGGATCGGCAGATCATCGGCGCGCAGCTTCAGGATGTTGAACCATTCTTTATACAGCCAACGCACGGCATCTTTCTCATCCTTGCGATTGGTTTCGGTGTGGAAGATCGGCAGCTTGTAGCGCTCGTGATATTGCTTGGTGATCTCGTAATAGCCGAGCACTTCGCCCGACCCTTCGGCTGTGCCATGGCGGTCAGTCACCTTCTTTTCGTTGGAAATATAATAATCGCTCCCCATGATGCAATTGGGGCGCAGTGGCGGAGCCTGTTCCATGAACCAGCGGTATTCCTGCGGGCTCATCCCATTGTCGCACAGGTATTCATAAATACTGGCATCCACCGCGTGGCCAAAGCACAGGTCCAGCGAAAGGAAGCGGCGCTGGTTGAGGAAACTTGCCGAATCCTGAGCATCAGGAACAGCCGAGTGGTAATAGGTGCTGGATTCGCTTTGAATGAAAATGGCATCGGGTCTGACTGCAAGAATGGCCTGTTCGCTGAGAATGAGCGCGCGGCAGAGGTGCTTGAGTGCAATCACAAATGCGCGGTCGCTTTTTAATCGCTCATTCCACCAGCCATTGAGGCCTGAGAATTCCGCCGCCACCAGAATTTCGTTAACCGGCGTATAGAGCCGCACCCAGTGGTACCGCTTGGCAAATGCCGCCGCGTATTCGGCGAACATCTGTGGCCAATCAGGATTCTGAAAACTCGCCCCCAGCCAATCGGGAAGACCAAAATGGCAGAGGTCGGCGATGGGCTCAATCTTTAACTGTCGAAGCAGTTTGAAAGTCTTGTCTGGAAAGGACCAATCATATTTGCCCGGCCCGACGTGGCAGCGGTAGTAGGGCGGCCCGCAACGGAGATAGCGCAGACCCATTTCCGCCACCAGCTTGAGGTCATGCTGCCAATGCTGGTAATGGCCCGAAAGCTCAAACCCATCTCGGCGAAGGTCTTTTCCGCGATGGTCGGTGATGACGGGATAGCTGTTTTCGAAGCCGGTGCAAAAAGCGAATCGGTCGTTAAAAACTTGAGATTTGATGGACATGACGGCTTTCCCTCACATCGACTTAACGAGGTGATGCGGTAACCAAGCTAAATTAGCTTTTAGAGGGGCATTTGAGAGGGGAAGAAAAGTTGCACGTCGCACCTATTGCACCTAGTCTTGCCATGCGGCGAGCATTTCCATATACTCCTCCGCCTCTTAGAAATGGCTGGGCGTTTTGCGCGCCGGAAAATGACTCGAAGGAAACTATGCCGACGATTAATCAGTTGATCAAAAAGCCGCGGCGAAGTCTGTCGCGCATCAATAAGGTGAAAGATCTGGAAGCCTGCCCGCAGAAGCGCGGCGTGTGCCTGCAGGTCAAGACGATGACGCCCAAGAAGCCCAATTCGGCTTTGCGGAAAATCGCCCGCGTGCGGTTGAGCAACGGGCGTGAAGTGACTGCATATATTCCTGGTGAGGAGCATAACCTTCAGGAACACAGCATTGTGCTGGTTCGCGGCGGTCGCGTGCGCGATTTGCCGGGCGTGCGATACCATATTGTTCGCGGGACGCTCGACTCGCTGGGTGTCGATGGGCGTAAGCGAAGCCGCAGCAAGTATGGGGCGAAGAAAGGGAAGTAAGACGGCAAATGCCGTCCGATGAAGCTGGGGGATGCGGAAGATGAATGCGATCGCGATACTGGCGGCCAATGATCCCGACCAGTTTTTCAGTAACAGCGCTCACAGCGCTTTGGCGTTTGCCCTGACGGTTCTGGTCCTGATGATCGCGGCCATCTGGTGGTTAAGACGTGGTTGAGCAGCCCCTGGCGGGGCAAGTTTTTTCAAGACGGTAAGTAAGATATGGCATTCAAGAAATTCACAGCCAGCGAGGACATTCTCAAGCCTGATCCTCGGTTTAACAGCAAGCTGGTCAGCAAGTTCATCAATTGCCTGATGTGGGACGGCAAGAAGATCGTCGCGCAGAAGATCTTCTATCAGGCGATGGATCAGGTCACCAAGAAGGTGAAGGATGTTCCGCCGCTCGAGCTGTTCGAGACGGCGATTAACAACATCAAGCCTTATGTTGAAGTCCGCAGCCGGCGCGTCGGTGGTGCCAACTACCAGGTGCCGATGCAGGTCAACAAGAAGCGGCAGCAGAGCCTGGCGTTTCGCTGGCTGATCGGCGCCTGCCGGGAAGCAGGCGGGCGATCGATGGCCGATCGGTTGGCCGATGAGCTGATGGCCGCCTTCCGCAAGGAAGGTAAGGCAATGCAGACTCGCGAGAATACGCATCGCATGGCTGACGCCAACAAGGCCTTTGCCCACTTTGCTTGGTAAGGGCGGTTGCAGCAGGAATTTCTTAACGGTAATTGCAAAACGGCCGGCGCGATTGCGCCGGCTGTTTCATTTTGGCGGAAGCTTCGCCTATCGTCGTGGATTGGCTTCTGATACAAAACCGCCCTTCATAAATGCCAGGGATGCCGCATGGTTGATTTGAAAGATTTGCGGGAAAATCCGGAGAAATATCGCCGAGGCGCAGAGCTGAAGAATGTGCCGGTGCAGATCGATCAGATTCTGAAAGTCGATATGCGCCAGCGCGAAGCCCAGCGTGAATTTGAGAAATTCCGTTCCGAGCAGAATGATGCGTCGAAGCAGATTGGCAAGCTGAAGGATGCTTCTGAGAAGCAGGCAGCCATTGCGAAAGTCGCAGAGCTGAAGGCGAAAGTGAAAGATGCCGAAGAGCGCGCCAAGGCGGCCGAGGCTGAGCTTGAGCCGCTGCTGCTACAGGTTCCTCAGCCCCCTGACAGCGATGTGCCGGTCGGCAAGGATGCGACGCAGAATGTCGTGCTCTATCGATGGGGTCAGCCGCGCAAATTCGAGTTCAATCCAAAGAGCCACATCGAGCTAGCCGAGGCGCTGGACATTGTTGATTTCGAAGCCGGCGTGCGATTGGCAGGTTCGCGCTCCTATTTTCTCAAAGGGGCGGGAGCCGAGCTTCAAAACGCTGTACTGCGGCTGGCTTTCGACATGATGGTGTACGAGAAGGGATTTACGCCGATGTCAGTCCCCGTTCTCGTGCGCGAGGCATCCATGCGCGGCACTGGCTTTTTCCCCGCCGGCCGCGAACAGGCGTACCGTGTTGGAGAAGCACAGGAAACCGGCGAAGAAATTCGCTTTCTGACTGGCACCGGCGAAGTCGGTCTAACCGCTTACCACATGGACGAAGTGCTCGAAGAGGCTGATCTTCCGCGCCGCTATACCACCATCAGCACCTGCTTCCGTCGTGAGGCGGGAACCTATGGCAAAGACACCGCCGGCCTCTATCGCGTGCATCAATTCGACAAGTGCGAGCAGGTGGTAATCTGTAAAAACGACATCGAAGAAAGCAAAATGTGGCACATCGAAATGCTCGGCTATTCCGAGCAGTTGCTCAAAACGCTCAATCTTCCATACCGCGTTATTCAATGCTGCACGGGTGACATCGGCGTTAAGAATGCCTCGATGATGGACATCGAAACCTGGATGCCCAGCCGATTCAGCGAGAAAGATCCGGACAACAGCGCCTACGGCGAGACGCATTCAGCCAGCCGGCTCTATGAATTCCAGGCGCGCCGCCTCAATCTGCGCTATCGCGGGGCGGACGGAAAAATCCGTTTCTGTCACACGTTGAACAATACGGTCGTCGCCAGCCCCCGCATCCTGATTCCGATTCTGGAAAATTATCAGAATGCCGACGGCAGCGTGACGGTCCCTGAGGCGCTGCGAAAGTACATGAACGGCCGCGAGCGGCTGGAAAAGAAAAAGTAGTCGGCTCTCGTCGAATCACTTCACTTTGAGCGACAATCCATCCTGCTCCCATTGCTCGATCAGGCGCTGCAACGATTTCGAGACGAGATTCAGTTCCTTGGCCGTGTCGGTCAGTTGATCGTAGAGAGCAGGATCGTTTAGAAGCTGGCCGGCCGTCCCATGGCCGTTGTTGATCTTGGCGGCAACCTGCTGGAATTGATCGAGCACTTTTCCCATCTTGTCGATGTCATCGGTCAGATGGCGCGAGAGCGCATCGACGTCGCCTCCCGTGTGCTCGATCGTCTTGTGCATATCGTTGAGCGTCGAACTCGCGTTGGCCGAGATTTTCTGCAGGTCGCTGGTGAATGTCTCCAGGTTCGCTCCAATGCGATCGGCACGCTCGGTCACCTGCTTCATATTGGCGATGGCCGTCTTGAGATCGCTCTGGGTTTTGGGATCTCCGATGACGCCTTTCAGCGAATCGATCAACTCGCCAGCATGTTGTAGCTGATCGCGCATCGCGACGATGGCTTCATCGGTGTGCTTGATGAGCTGCTTCTGGCGGACATCCGCCAGCACGTCGCTGAACTCCGGCGGCAGGAGCTGAATACCGGCATAGACTGCCGGGATCTCCTCGCCCGCAGTCACTTGGCCCGTTGGGACGCCGGTGGTCGATAATTCAACTACGGCAGACGTTCCCAGCATGCTTTGAATGCGAATGGTCGCCTCGAGATCGCGCGGCAGCGGCGGATTGCGATCCAGCTCGGCCGCCATGCGGATATGTAGGTTGTCCTCGGCCCGCGCGACGCTGTCGATCTTTCCCACCTGTACGCCTCGATAAAGCACCGGCGTACCTTCAGAGACGCCATCACCACGGCTCGCGATAATTGCGACAGGTATTCCCTTTCCCGCAAAAGCCGCCGTCGCGCGGCCGGTGAATTGAAGCACCATCCAGAGAAATACGCCGATGGCTCCTAACACGACCACGCCGGTAATAATGTTTCTGCCTCGCGAGGACATATATTTTTCCTCTCACTGAGTTGCGACAACTTCGTGTCTGGAGGGCGGCAGTCCTCTGCCGCCGCGAGTACAATAACCGACACGCACGGATCGTGAATGCCTTAAAGGAGCCGCGCACGAAGTAAGCGGATTAGCGCGAGATTCCTCAATCCGCTTACTTCGTGCGCGGCTCTTTCAATCTCGCTCCACTCGCGGCGTCGCAGGAGCGACGCCCTCCAATTATTCATCATCCGCCTGCACATCGAGGGATGCCAGTTCTTCCGCTGAAGCCTCGCCTTTGACAAATCGCTGTACGATCGGATTGTCGCTGTTTCGCACGTCATCAGGCGTGCCATCGAAAATGATTTTGCCTTCCTTGAGCATGACGACACGGTCGCCAACCTTCAACGCACTGTGCATGTCGTGGGTCACGACGATGCTGGTCACGCTCAATTCGCGCTTGAGCTTGAGGATCAGCTCGTTGATGACGTCCGAGCGAATCGGGTCCAGGCCCGTCGTGGGCTCGTCATATAGGATGACACGCGGGTCCATGGCGATGGCCCGCGCGAGTGCTACGCGCTTGCGCTGTCCCCCGGAAAGCTGCGCCGGCATCTTTCGGCCGACATCCGGCAGGCCGACCATTGCCAGCTTTTGCAGGGCAATTTTTTCAATTTCACCCCTCGTTTTGGTGGTGTGTTCGACGAGGGGAAAGGCGACGTTTTGTTCAACAGTCATCGAATCAAACAACGCGCCCATTTGAAACAGGAAGCCGAATTGCTCACGGAGGGGGACCAGTTCGCGCTCAGACATCGTGTCCACGCGTTTTCCATCAAACCAGACCTCACCCTTGTCGGGTTTCAGCAGGCCAACAATGTGCTTGAGCAAAACGCTTTTACCGGTGCCGCTGGCGCCAATCACGACAAGGCTCTGACCCTCGGGAATGTTCAGCGTCAGGTCGTTAAGCACGACGAGGCGGCCAAAACGCTTGGAGACATTGCGCAGCTCAATAAGGGCCATAGACGGGAGCGCCGGGTTCGCGAGATGCGCTTTAGAAGATTCCTCTCACGCCGTAGAGCGAGACGTACATCTGCTTGGACAGCTCGGCGAAAATAAAATTTTCGACGATGATCAATAGAAAGCTCGCCACGAAACTTTCGGTACATGCGCGCCCGACGCCGCTTGCGCCTGCACCGCTGGTAAATCCTTTGTAGCAACTCATCAGCCCGATCGTTCCGCCAAAGAATACGCTCTTAATGAGTCCTTCCATAATCTGCCAGAGCTCCACATGCGAGTTCTGCCAGTAGGGGGCGTTGGGAATTCCCAGGAAAAACACCGCGATAAACCAGCCGCCCAGCACGCCCAGAAAATCGCTGTACGCGGTGAGCACAGGCGTCAAAAGTAGCGATGCCATGAATCGCGGCACCACGAGATATCGTATCGGGTCGGCTCCCATCACGCGCAGCGCATCAAGCTGCTCGGTGACGTTCATCGTTCCCAGCTCGGCGGCCAGTGCACCGCCCACTCGGCCTGCGAGCATCACTGCCGCCAGCACCGGGCCAATCTGCTTCACCACCGACAGGTTAATGACCGCCCCGATGCGCGTTTCCTGGCCGATCGCTTTGAATTGATTGACTGTTTCGACAGCCATCACCATGCCGATGAATGCGCCGGTGACGCCAACGACTGGCACCGATCTGGCGCCGACTTCGTACATCTGGGGAAACAGCAGCCGCAGCGTTTTCCATTTGAAGAGCGAGCGAAACACCCAACCGAATGTCTTGCCAGCAAATGCAAAGAAAGCGCCGACCGCTGCCAGCATGTCTGTAGCGCGGCTTCCCACTCGTTCCACGAGACTCAAAGGCATGCGGCCGAATGATACGAAGGGTGCTAACGACAGGCAAACACTGGACTACGAACAAACGGGGACCCGGATG